>Ga0268264_10000051_pt1:0-317500 | contig 321565 bp, 291 predicted proteins | sample KBSSwiS32_FD_190357 | JGI IMG/M metagenome (GOLD analysis project Ga0268264, IMG submission 190357) | Switchgrass rhizosphere microbial communities from Kellogg Biological Station, Michigan, USA - KBS Switchgrass S3-2 (SPAdes) (version 2) | ecosystem: Host-associated > Plants > Roots...
AAAGCGTCAAGCTCAGGCGAAAATCCGCAGGCTGGGATCTCAACTATCTCGCCACAATCCTCGGACACCGACCGCGTTAACCTGGATTCGGAGCCCTGGGCTGCCCTCCGATCGAAGGTTTGCTCCGATTTACGCTCTTCCACTCGGTCGGCGCTTGCGGTCTACGCGCGCCTCCCGGTAGGCCAACAAATCGCGCGGCGCTCGTCGGTTGAGGGTAGCGCACGACAGGTCCGCGGCGAGCGCGAGCGCGAAAAAGTCGCAATCGTCACCGTGATCCACGGCGGCACGATTTTGCTGCAGGCCCGAGGCGCAAGGAATCGGATCGATGGGAGCGAAGCAGTTTTTCGTCCGTTTGTCCCACGGATCCTGTGAAACAAGACAATATCAAAGCCTGCAAAGCTTGGTCGGACCCACGAAGCTCCAGAATTTGATGTAGTGCTCACCCCGCACGTAGACATCAATCGTCTGCGCGGTGGCCTTGACCTTGAGGCGGAGGTTTCTCGCTTTGTTTTGGCCCAGCACGAACTGTAGCGGCTGACCGGTTCGAGCGTTCACTGCGCCTGCGATCTTCACAACGAACCGCGTTCCATTTCCCGTTCTGACGCTCGTCTGGAGATCGTAGTTTCCGCTCGGCTCGGCGGGCATCGACACCCAAAAGGGATTTCCTTGCAGGCTCCCGCCATCCCCTTCAGGCGTGAACTCGAAAAAGAAGACTTCATCGTTGCGGCTGACATGGACCCTGCCCATGTCCGCATCTGCCCGCGTATGCCAATCACCCGGTTGCGCGCAGTCATTGGGAGTCGCTGCGAAGGCGAAGCCATGGAGGAGGAACGTCAAGCCAATCAGCAAGCCGAAAATGCGCATATCTCGCCCCCAATCTCGAAAACTCAAACGTCTTCAGAAAACCCCCACCACGAATCGATCGCCTGGATTTGCGACTGAGAACTCTTCAATTAACCTCTACGACTGCTGCTCAGCGCAGAACCGAACGACTGGCTGCCAAGCTGACGGTCCGAGATGACAATTTCAACAGAGAGAGCGAAGGGCCCGACAAACGCTAAAATTGTAGTGAGCCCTTTGCCCAAAATCAATCTGGAACATGTACGAACAGGCTGACCGCGTGTTGTTCTGGCCCTTTTCAAGCGCCCCTCTCCACGCGTTTCGGGCAGGGCACCTGTCATCGTTCACGCGATAACGTCACGGTCATGCCGGCTTCGTTGCTATCGGATACGCTGCGCTTCGATCCGCCCTATCCGATTGATTAGTTGCCCGCGCAGGCATGCGGACCGCGAATTGCCAAACCGACTATTTCTTCTGAAGCCAAAGTTCCCGAGGCTTGTTCCTTGTCGGGATACAACAAACCGCGAACCAAGCAGCCGTGCTGGGCGATCGCGACCTCGTAACCAATGTCGAGATTTCGTGGCACAGAGAATGGCACGACCCGACCTTCAAACACGAGATCGTAGCGAGTGATTTCGACGTCTGCGAGGCTTTCAGACCTCGAAATGATGCAGACGCCACTGCCGGCGGAGATGGTCACCGAAGACATGCGGTCGGTTGGAAGAGATCCCTTCAGTTGCGGCGGAATGGCAATAATGCGGCCCTGCGCCCGTTCCGCTACGCCTCGTGGAACCAATGAAACCAGAATATTGGCCCCGCACGAACCGAGCCCCGTCAGGCTTTTAGCTCGTCGGTTCAGGACATCGTCCAACTTCCGCAAGATTGCTCGATTGCCACTCAAAATATTGTAGGACGAAATCGAGCGATTGAGTCGGTCGAAAAAGATGACATCAGCGCCCTTCCACGCAAAATGTTCTCCATCGATTCTGAGCAGTCGCATTTCGCTTAAGACGTCGTCGCCGCCAATGTGGGTCACATTCAGAGGCAGCACGATGTTGCCGTCCTGGAAGACGGCGTTGGCCGGCAAGACAATCGTTCTGCCGTCGGGAGAAAGCAATTGACCCGGCAGGTAAAATCCATGCTGGCTCGAAATGCCAGTGTCATAGTGCCCCCATCTCTTGTCTCGATAAACGATCAGTTCGCTGCCGTCGGCTGTAAACACGGAAACAACATTCCCGTCGCCGTTGCAGCGAAGTGATTTTGGGCTAAGCGGTTTCTGCGCTTGCAGAAGCTCTAGCGGTGGACCATCGAAGGCGCTCAAAAAGACGCTCTTACCACTCACAAAAGCAAAACCTGGCTTTTCGTCAAAGCACCAAACCAAGCCTTCGGGACTGTGCAGCTTCCATTTCTGGTAGGATGTTCGAGCAACGATGTGCTGTGAAACATTGCTACTTGAAGGATTTCGCTTGAGGTTTTCGGCGACCGCTCCAGGAGAGGCCCCGCAACACGATAACGCAAACATCCAAGCGCATGCCGATATGGACGTCGTCGTGCGTCTCATCGCTCTTCCCTGCTTCCTTGACCCGCCAGCACAGGGCGAGAGCAGGCAGGGTATCACACCGCGGCGCGCGATTTGCTGTGAGTGCGCCGCTTTGCATTGAAAGGCTGCATAACGCGCGCTCTGGGCCAACACCGCGACGCCGACCTAGGCGAGCGCAAAGACATCGCCGGGCGGGCGTTGATAAGCCGTCACGGCCTCGTCGCCTACGCCCCAATAGAGGCTCAGGAGGGTGATGTGCAGCACCATCACGGAAAACGCCGCCGCGCCGCGGAGCGTTCGAGCTCGGGATAGAGGACGCGTGGGGCGGGCGCGGTCATGCGAGACCAGGCCCTGGCGCAGCAGGTCGGACAACCTGAGCACCGGCTGCGGATGGTCGCGCAGATAGGCTGAAGTCCGCGGCGTATTGGCGACAAGCCGGATCTCGGCCGAGTAGCGCGTCTCGTGCTGCCGGGCATGCAGCGCGGTGCGGTGCGAACTTGGTGAACATCATGACGTCGCCGAGCCGGATCGACGGCCGCCAGGGGTCGTAAGCCCCGAGATAGCGCTCGATCGTCGCGTGCGGTGTTTCCAGAAACCCGTAGGCTTCGGACGCAGGTCTCTGCTCGTGGCCGAGGAAGACATCGATGCCATCGGGGATGAATTCCAGCCCCGGCGCCGTCTCGCCGCATTCGTCTGGGCTCAACAATGTCCAGCAGTTGACCACGTCGAACAGCGGCGGGAATCCGAACGCATCCTGATGGAACGGCAGCGCGGCGGGATTGCTGGCTTGCTGGGGCACGAACTTGCGCGCGACGAAGCCCTGCGGCAGCGCGTGGGGAATGCCGGATGCTTCCGGTGCCTCCGCTGTGAATACTTGTGGTGCATACTTACTACCCATGGCGCGCACGGGGTGCGGGTGCACTGGGCACCCGGCATTCCCCGCGCCCTTTTCAGAAGGGCGACGATTTCGGGCGTAGCTCGGGCGCGATCTGCGCTGCGAGAGCGCAGCTTGCCGTGCGCCGTTTCCGGGCATCGGTTCCGCGGCCTCCCGGTTGCGGCATTTCCCATCGCTTCGAAAACCCATTATGGTACGGACCGAGTTGACCCCGGTGATCTCGGATTTCAGATATAAATCAAAGGCTTGGCTTTATGGCCAGGGCCTTTGGAGGGCCATTTGACGCGATATGTTTCGACCCGGGGGGAAGCCCCGAGCCTAACTTTTTGTGATGTGATGCTGGCCGGGCTTGCCCGCGACGGCGGCCTCTATTTGCCTGAAGCTTGGCCACGGCTGTCCCCTGCGACCATTGCCGGATTCTTTGGCCGGCCCTATTGGGAAGTCGCGGTCGAGGTCATCAGCCCCTTTGTCGGCGGCGACATCTCCGACGCCGATCTCGGGCGCATGGCCAACGAGGCCTATGCCACCTTCCGCCATCCCGCTGTCGTGCCGCTGCGGCAGACCGCGCCGAGCCAGTTCGTGCTCGAACTCTTCCACGGCCCGACCCTGGCGTTCAAGGACGTGGCGATGCAGCTGATCTCGCGGCTGATGGATCATGTGCTGGCGAAGCGCGCGCAGCGCACCACCATCGTGGTCGCGACCTCGGGCGACACCGGCGGCGCCGCGGTCGATGCCTTCGCTGGCCTCGCCAATGTCGACCTGATCGTGCTGTTTCCGCATGGGCGCATCTCCGAGGTGCAGCGGCGGATGATGACGACCTCCGGTGCGGCCAACATTCATGCGCTGGCGATCGAGGGCACCTTCGACGATTGCCAGGCGATCGTGAAGGGGCTGTTCAACCATCACAGTTTTCGCGACGCGGTGTCGCTGTCGGGCGTCAATTCGATCAACTGGGCGCGCGTGGTCGCGCAGGTAGTTTACTACTTCACCTCGGCGGTCGCGCTCGGCGCACCGGCGCGGGCGGTGGATTTCACCGTGCCGACCGGCAATTTCGGCGACATCTTTGCGGGCTACGTCGCCAAGCGCATGGGCTTAGCCGTGCGCTCCTTGCGCATCGCCGCCAACGTCAATGACATCCTGCCGCGCACCTTGAAGACCGGCATCTACGAGGTGCGCGAGGTGCACGCCACCGCGTCGCCCTCCATGGATATCCAGGTCTCCTCGAATTTCGAACGGCTGCTGTTCGAGGCGGGCGGGCGCGATGCCGACACCGTCCGCAGGCTGATGGCGCAGCTGTCGCAATCGGGGCGTTTCGTGCTGCCGGATGCCATGCTGGCCGCGATCCGCGCCGAGTTCGACGCCGGCCGCGCCGACGAGACCGAAACCGCAGCCGCGATCCGCGCCGCCTGGCGCGAGGCCGGCGAGCTGGTCGATCCACACACCGCGGTGGCGCTCGCGGTCGCCGACCGCGACGTCTCCGACAGCAAAGTCCCCAACATCGTGCTGTCGACCGCGCACGCCGCCAAGTTTCCCGAAGCCGTGGAGGTGGCCTGCGGCGTGCGACCGCATTTGCCGCCCTGGCTCGACGGACTGATGACGAAAACTGAACAGGTGAGGGTCATGACCAACGACCAGGCCGAGGTCGAGCGTTTCGTTCGGTCGGTGAGCCGCGCCGCCAAACAAGGAGTTGCCAATTGAGCGTCGAGATCACGAAACTTCCCTCCGGCCTCACCGTCGTCACCGACGTGATGCCCCATGTCGAGACCGCCGCGCTCGGGGTCTGGGCCGGCGTCGGCGGGCGTGACGAAAGGCCGAATGAGCACGGCATCTCGCATCTGCTCGAGCACATGGCCTTCAAGGGCACCACGCGCCGCAGTGCGCGCGAGATCGTCGAGGAGATCGAGGCGGTCGGCGGCGATCTCAACGCCGGCACCTCGACCGAGACCACCGCCTATTATGCGCGGGTGTTGAAGGACGACGTGCCGCTGGCGCTCGACGTGCTCTCCGACATTCTCTCCAATCCCTCCTTCGTTCCCGACGAACTCGAGCGCGAGAAAAGCGTGATCGTTCAGGAGATCGGCGCGGCCCAGGATACGCCTGACGACGTGGTGTTCGAGCATCTCAACGAATTGTGCTTCCCGGATCAGCCGATGGGACGCTCGCTGCTCGGCACCGCCAAGACGCTGAAGCGGCTCGATCGCGACATGTTGCGCGGTTATCTGTCGACGCATTATCGCGGGCCGGACATGGTGGTGGCCGCCGCGGGCGCCGTGAATCACCAGCGGGTGGTCGAGGACGTCGCGGCGCGCTTCGCCGGGTTCGACGGCGCGCCAGCGCCGAAGCCGCAAGGCGCGATGTTCGGCAAGGGCGGCTCGCGCGTGGTGCATCGCGACCTCGAGCAGGCGCACCTCACCTTGGCGCTGGAAGGCGTACCGCAGACCGACCTGTCGCTGTTCTCGCTGCAGGTCTTCACCAATACGCTCGGTGGCGGCATGTCGTCGCGACTGTTCCAGGAGGTCCGTGAAAAGCGCGGCCTCTGCTACTCGATCTACACCTTCCACGCGCCCTATACCGACACCGGCTTTTTCGGCCTCTACACCGGCACGGATCCGGCCGATGCGCCGGAAATGATGGAAGTGATCATCGACGTCATCAACGAATCGGTCGAAACCCTGACCGAGGCCGAAATCGCCCGCGCCAAGGCGCAGATGAAGGCGGGCCTGCTGATGGCGCTGGAAAGCTGCTCATCGCGCGCCGAACAGCTGGCGCGGCATGTGCTGGCCTACGGACGGCCGCAGACGGTGGAGGAGCTGGTGACTCGGATCGATGCCGTCAGCGTCGAATCGACCCGCGACGCCGCGCGCGCCCTGATGTCGCGCAGCCGGCCAGCGGTGGTCGCGCTCGGCAGCGGCAGGGGGCTGGACACCGCGGTGGCTTTTGCCGAAGGATTGACAGCGTCGAAGGACAAGGTGCGGCTGCACTGAGGATCGATTCCATGAAACTCGTCATTTGCAGGATGGGGAGAGTGACCGGATCGGACGCATGTCCGAACTGGTCGCGAAACCCATCGCGGTGGCGGAATTGGTGGGTCTCGCAAGAGCTCAACCCACCCTACGAAACCGACTTGTTGGCGCGGAGATCACGCTCCAGCCAGGAGGTAAGCGCGCTGCGCTAAGAAGGGGGGCCTCGGCATCGGGGATACGTCGCATGGCTCTGTTTCGCTTGCCGTCCAGCTCACAGGCCGCGCTGGCCCCGCGCGGCCACGGTCTGTTGCTGCGGGCCCCGCAAATGGCGGATTTTCCGCAATGGGCGCACTTGCGCGAACTGAGCCGGGATTATCTCACGCCATGGGAGCCGATCTGGCCCTCCGACGACCTCACGCGCTCCGGCTTCAGGCGGCGCCTGCGCCGCTACGGCGAGGATATCGCGGCTGACCGATCCTATCCCTTCATCGTGTTCCGGGAGACCGACGGCCTCATGATCGGCGGCATTACGCTGGCCAATGTGCGCCGCGGCATCGTGCAGGCGGGCACCATCGGGTATTGGGTCGGGCAGCCATATGCCCACAGGGGCTACATGACCGCGGCCTTGCGCGTGCTGCTGCCGGTGCTGTTCGGCGAACTCAACCTGCACCGTGTCGAGGCCGCCTGCATCCCGACCAACGCGCCCTCGATCCGGGTTCTGGAAAAGTGCGGCTTTGGCCGGGAAGGGCTGGCGCGGCGCTATCTCTGCATCAATGGCATCTGGCAGGACCATCTCCTGTTCGGCCTCCTGCACGAGGATTTCCGTGGGTAGAGCATGATCCGGACCGGACCGGCCGCGCCAGCGCAAAGGGGAAACGGTTTTCCCTTGCAACAAACGCCGGCGCACAACTGTGCCTTGGGTTCGCCGCGAACCCGCTGTTATAACGCCGCATCGTAACGGCCAGACCTCACGACATCCGGGATCATGATCATGGGAGACAAGCGAATCATCGGCAAGCGAGTCATCGGCAAGCGAGTCATCGGAATGGCGGCCATCGCGCTGTCCCTGGCGGTTGGCGGCTCTTATCCGGTTTCGCCGGCGGCGGCGCAGTCGCTCACCGATCGCTTCAAGAGCCTGTTCGGCGGCAAGCCGGACGAGCCGGCCGCGACCGCATCACAGCCGGGGGATCCGGGCGCGCCGACATCCGAGTCGGATCTGACCTGTCCGCCCATCTCGATCCGCGCCGGGGCCTCGACCTATGCCGTGGCCGCTGCGGGCAAGCAGGCGGTCGGCAACGACGTGCGCTTCCAGGTCACGATCGGCAAGACCGCGCGCGAGTGCAACATGTCCGGCGCCGAGATCACCGCCCGTATCGGCATTCAGGGGCGCGTCATCGCCGGGCCGGCGGGCGCGCCATCGTCGGTGGAAATTCCGATCCGGATCGCCGTGGTGCAGGGCGGGGTGACTGAAAAGGTGATCGCCACCAAGGCCTATCGCACCTCGGTCGGGATGACCGAAGACGGCAGCGTGCCGTTTTCATTCGTTGCCGACGACCTGGTGTATCCGGTGCCGACAGGCGGGACCGGCGACAACTACGTGTTCTATATCGGCTTCGATCCCCAATTGCTCGGCGCGGAAGCGAAGACGAAGACCAAGAAAAAGAAGTAGGGCGGCGATGCAAAGATAGTCGTCATCATCCGCGAAAGCGGATGATCCAGTATTCCGCGGCATGAGTGATTATGCAGAGGGGCCGCGGCGTACTGGTTCCCCCGCTTTCGCGGGGGATGACAGTTGAGCGTGCGGCAAATTCGCGGGCCGTGGCGTACTGGATGCCCCGCTTTCGCGGAGCATGACGGACAGGCTCAGTTCAGCTTTTGCCGGACTTCGGCGATGCCCTTGGTCAGGAGATCGTTGGCGAGGTCCCCCTTGACCTGCTTCGACAGGATGTTGGAAGCCGCCTGGACCGCCGCATCCGCCGCCGCGGCGCGGACGTCGGCAATCGCCTGGGCCTCGGCGAGTGCGATCTTGCTCTCGGCAGTCTTGGTGCGCCGTGCCACGAAGTCTTCCATCTTGACCTTGGCCTCGGCGGCAATGCGTTCGGCCTCCGCCTTGGCATTGGCGATGATCTCGTTGGCTTCCTGCTCGGCGCCGGCCCGGCGGGCCTTGTAGTCCGCCAGCAGCTTGGCCGCCTCGTCCTTGAGGCGGCGGGCTTCGTCGAGTTCGGCCTTGATGCGCTCGCTGCGATGATCGAGCGCCTTCAGCACGGTGCGGTGCACGCCGACATAGGCGAACACCCCCATCAGGATCACGAAGGCAATCGCAACCCAGGTTTCCGGTTCGGAGAACATCAGGTCTATCCCTTCAACGACGCGTCGACGGCGGCTTTCAGCGACCTGGCGTCGGGCTTCTTGCCGGTGAGCTGCTGCACGATCGCAGCGGCCGCGTCCGAGGCAATGCCGCGCACGTTGCTCATCGCGCTCTCGCGCGTCTCTGCGATGGTCTTTTCGGCGGCGGCGAGTTTCGCCGCCAGCTGGTTTTCCAGTGTCTTGCGTTCGGCCTCGGACGCCGCGCTGAGCTTCTCGCGGGTCTCGGTTCCGATCGCCTGGGCGCGGGACCGCGCCGCGGCGAGCTCGCCTTCATAGGCTTTCAGCGCGGCGTCGGATTCGTCCTTCAGCTTTTGCGCCGCCGCCACATCGCCGTCGATCGCGTTCTGACGTGCGTCGATCACACCGCCGACGCGCGGCAGTGCAATGCGGGAGACGATCACGTAGAGCGCCACGAAGGCGATCAGCAACGACACCAGTTGCGACGCATAGGTGTCCTTCTCGAACGGCGGAAAAGAGGGCTTGTGGCCGCCTTCTGCCGCGGTATGGGCGGTCGCGCCCTTTGCGTCGCCATGACTCTCAGCCACGGGTATCTCCTCGTTGGACGATCGAGGTCCCGAAGCGGGACCTCACCCGGCCAGATCGGTCACGGATCAGAGTGCGAACAGCAGCAACAGCGCGATCAGCAGCGAGAAGATGCCGAGCGCTTCGGTCACGGCGAACCCGAAGATCAGGTTGCCGAACTGGCCCTGCGCCGCCGAGGGATTGCGGACCGCCGCGGCGAGATAGTTGCCGAAGATGATGCCCACGCCGGCGCCGGCGCCACCCATGCCAATGCATGCAATACCAGCACCAATGTACTTCGCGGCAATCGGATCCATGAAACGAACTCCTTCCAGAGGTTTGTGAGGTGGGCCGGATCAGTGGCCCGGATGGATAGCATCGTTGAGATAGATGCAGGTGAGGATCGTGAAAACGTAGGCCTGCAGGAACGCGACCAGCAGCTCGAGCGCGGTCAGCGCGATCGTCAGCCCCAGCGGCAGGACGGCGCCGATCACGCCGAGAAAGCCCAGGGCGCCGAGCATGGCGATGAAGCTTGCGAACACTTTCAGCGCGATGTGGCCGGCCAGCATGTTCGCGAACAGACGGACCGAATGCGAAACCGGCTTCAGGAAGAACGAGATGACTTCGATGAACACCACCAGCGGCAGGATGTAGACCGGCACGCCCGACGGCACGAACAGTTTGAAGAATTTCAGGCCGTTCTTGTAGAAGCCGTAGAACAGCACGATGAAGAACACCAGCAGCGCAAGGGCGGCCGTGACGATGAGGTGGCTCGACACCGTGAACGTGTAGGGAATGATCCCGATCAGGTTCGAGACGCAGATGAACATGAACAGCGAGAACACCAGCGGGAAGAACTTCATTCCGGCCGTGCCGGCGGTGCTTCGGATGGTGTTCGCCACGAATTCGTAAGAGAGTTCGGCGATCGATTGAATGCGGCCGGGGACGAGCTGCTTGCCGGCGGAGCCGCCGATCATCAGGAGCGAGATCACCGCCACCGACAGAAACATGTAGGCCGATGAATTGGTGAACGCGATTTCCTGTCCGCCAATGTGACCGATGGTGAAGAGCTTGTGGATCTGGAACTGGTGAATTGGATCGGCGGCCATTCGTCTCTCGGTCTCTCAGTTTCGCGATCTCTCGCGGACCCCACGGCTCTCGTTCGTCACGGCTCTCGTTCGTCGGTCTCGAACCGGCCAAGGATGCCTGACAAGGATACCCAAGCTGGCTATCTAACCCGATTTTCGATCGTTCGATAGCGCTTCGGAGCGCGCGCGTCAGAGTCTTTCAGACTGCTTCGCCATCACACCGGCCGTCCGCATCACGTTCATCACGCCGGCGACGAAGCCGAGCAGCAAGAAGACGATGAGACCCCAGGGAGAAGTCGACAGCAAGCGATCGAAACCCCATCCGAGAGCCGCTCCTGCAAGGACACCAGCGACCAGTTCGGACGAGAGGCGCAGCCCGACGGCCATGGCGGATGCCTTGGCCTGGGCCTGTTCCTGCTCATTCCCGGACTGGTCCGTCCCGAGTTTGCGGTTGCCACGGATACCGGACAATCGCTGATCGAGACTTCCAAGCCTTGCGGAAAGCGCGGCTTCGTCGGGCGATTTATCGCGACTTCCGTCTCCGCCTTCGCCCGCGCCTTCAGCCATGCTGCAGAGACCCGATACGATACGTTAAGAAAAGGAAATTGCGCCCCGTCGCCCTTAAAAAGCCGCGCGGACCATACTGAGCGCGTCTAGCCAAGTCAAGGCGACGTCTGAATTGCCTAGGTACTTGATTTGGCTGATCTATTGAGGCAATCCGCGATTGCGGGCGATCGCAGATCATCGCACTGCAGCAGTTGGTCGCTGGCAAGCGGTCTGGCGACGGCGTCGTGGGTCCGGGTGCCGGATGGAGCGGCGTCGTGCGGGCAGCATCGTGGCGATCTGCTTGCCGACGCATTGAAAATCGGCAGGCGGCCCTATAACTCGAAGGGGCTGAGGCTTGGCCGATCGATCGATTCCAAGGCGGAGAGTGTCCCATGAGCGGTTCAAGATCGCTTTTGCAATTCCCAGCCGTTGCCACGGCGACGCTGGTCTGCTTCGGAATCAGCGGCGCCGCCGCGCAGTCGATGCCCGACACCGAAAACGGCCGCTACACCTTGTCGCCGGCGGCGGATGGCATGATCAGGCTGGATACCAGGACCGGCGCGGTCTCCAATTGCAGCAACAGCGGAGCGGGCTGGGCCTGCCAGGCCGTGCCGGATGAACGCGCTGCCCTGGATGCCGAAATCGGCCGGCTGCAGGCCGAGAATGGCAGGTTGAAGGCGCAGCTCGACGAACGCGACCAGGCTGAGGCGAATCGGACCGACAAGGCGCTGCCCAAATCGGATTCCCTGAAAAAGGCCGACCCCAAGGTGGCGGAGGGCGAGCGCAAGATCGAGATTCCCCTGCCGAGCGACCGCGACATGGACCGCGTGATGTCGTTCGTCGAGCGCGCCTGGCGGAGCCTGATCGACATGGCGAACCGGGTGCAGAAGGACGTCTCCGGGAAGATTTGAGTCGCGGGCTTTCGGACTTCGCGGCAGGCGCCGGGGCGACCTGGAAGAGAGCCTTCATGACCGTCTCCACATCGCTGTCTCGCGGCACACCCTCCGTCGTCAGCTCTCCGTCCATCGTCTCGTCGCTGCTGACCGTGCAGACGCACGGTACCGGCTTTGTCGATCTCACCGCGGAGATCGTGAAATTCATCGGTGAGGCGGGCGCCAAGGAAGGCGCCCTGACGCTGTTCATCCGGCATACCTCGGCCTCGCTGACGATCCAGGAGAATGCCGATCCGTCCGTGCTCGACGACCTCGCCACGGCGCTGTCGCGGCTGGCGCCGGACGATGCCGGCTGGACCCACGATAGCGAGGGGCCCGACGACGTGCCCGCGCATGTCAAGACCATGCTGACCTCGACGTCCCAGCAGATTCCGGTGCTGCACGGCAAGCTCGCGCTGGGGACCTGGCAGGCGATCTATCTGATCGAGCATCGCAGCAATCCGCACCGGCGCGAGATCGTGCTGCAGTTCATCGGCGCGACCTGACGTCGCTCCGTCGAGAGCGAGCCGATAGCCGGCTAGTGTTGCGTTTCCATGGTTCAAATCATATCGACGCTTGCGCTGCTGCGCTCCCTCCCCCGCAAGAGCGGGAGAGGGAGCGCAGCAGCGCCAGCGGTTGGCGCCCCAGCTGCTTGGGGTCTCGTCGATCCTCCAAAATAAACCGGCCGCGGATTGCTCCGCGGCCGGTTGTACTGGTGTTCGCGGGTCACGACCGCGAGCAAAGATCTCAGTTCGTCTTGATGTCGACGTCCTTGGTCTCCGGCAGGAAGATGAAACCGACCACCGCGGTGATGGTCGCGAATGCGATCGGATACCAAAGGCCGGCGTAGATGTCGCCGGTCGAGGCCACGATCGCGAACGCGGTGGCGGGCAGCAAGCCGCCGAACCAGCCGTTGCCGATATGGTAGGGCAGCGACATCGAGGTGTAGCGGATCTTGGTCGGGAACAGTTCGACCAGCATCGCGGCGATCGGCCCATAGACCATGGTGACGAAGATCACCAGGACGAACAGCAGCCCGATGATCGCCGCAACCTGCGGACGGAAGATGTCGAACGGGTTCGACATCTTCACGATCTGCGCATCGCCGGCCTTGGGATAGCCGGCCTCCTGCGCCGCCGCCAGCACCGCCGGGTTGGAGGTCTTGGCGTCGGTGTAAGACACCTCCTTGCCGTTGACGATGATCTTCACGCCGGAGCCCGCCGGTGCAGCCACGGTCGCGTACTTGACCGAGGACTTCGACAGATAGTCCCGGGCGGTGTCGCAGGGCGCCGTGAACAGGCGGGTGCCGACCGGGTTGAACAGGTCGCCGCAGCCGGCGGGATCGGCCACGACTTCGACCTTGACCGACTCGATCGCCTTCTCCAGCGTCGGATTGGCGTTGCTGGTGATCATCCGGAAGATCGGAAAGAAGGTCAGCGCGGCGATCAGGCAGCCGCCGAGGATGATCGGCTTGCGGCCGATCTTGTCGGACAGCGCGCCGAACACGATGAAGAAGCCGGTGCCGAGCAGCAGCGACCAGGCGATCAGGAGGTTGGCGGTATAGCCGTCGACCTTCAGGATCGATTGCAGGAAGAACAGCGCGTAGAACTGGCCCGTATACCAGACCACGCCCTGGCCCATGGTGCCGCCGAGCAGGGCGAGCAGCACGAGCTTGCCGTTGCTCCAGTTGGCGAAGGCTTCGGTCAGCGGCGCCTTGGAGCTCTTGCCCTCGTCCTTCATCTTCTGGAAGATCGGCGATTCATTGAGGCGCAGCCGGATCCAGACCGAGACGGCGAGCAGCAGCACCGAGACCAGGAACGGCACGCGCCAGCCCCAGGCCGCGAAATCCGCTTCGCCGATAATGGTGCGGGTGAACAGGATCACCAGGAGCGACAGGAACAGGCCGAGCGTGGCCGTGGTCTGGATGAAGGAGGTGTAGTAGCCGCGCTTGCCGTTGGGGGCGTGTTCGGCGACGTAAGTGGCTGCGCCGCCATATTCGCCGCCGAGCGCGAGGCCCTGCGCCAGTCGCAGCGCGATCAGGATCACCGGCGCGGCAAAGCCGATCGTTGCCGCGTTGGGCAGCAGACCGACGATGAAGGTCGACAGACCCATGATCAGGATGGTGACGAGGAAGGTGTATTTGCGGCCGACGATGTCGCCGACGCGGCCGAACACGATCGCGCCGAACGGGCGAACCAGGAAGCCCGCGGCGAAGGCCAGCAGCGCGAAGATATCGCGCGTCGCCGGCGGATAGGCCGAGAAGAACTGCGCACCGATGATCGATGCCAGCGCGCCGTAGAGGTAGAAATCGTACCATTCGAAGACGGTACCAAGCGAAGATGCGAGAATGACGAAGCGTTCGTCCTTCGTCATCCCCGTGCTTCTCGCTTGCGTTGCAGTCATTGTCGACATTTTGGATCGCTCCCCCGGAATTTGTTTGGTGTCCGACGTGCCCCCGATACACCGATTGCGGTGGATCGAAATCTTGGCCCTGGCCCTAAAGTAACATCACGCTCAAACCCGCCCCAATACGACTTTCGGCTCTCTCCACGGCGGGATGAATGCGAGCGCCGGCCCGGAAACCGCCGCGGCGCCGATTGTGCAGCGCACAAGCTCGATTAACCGCTTCACATCAAAACAGTATTGCGTGCTTGCAAGCGATATACCAAGAAGCGAGAATCGGAATCTGAAATCCCTTTGTCGCCCGCGGGCGACGGGAGCCTCGTCGTCAATGACCGCTGCCATCACCCATCTCGTGATCGCCGATGACCATCCGCTGTTTCGTGATGCGTTGCGGCAGGCGGTCGCAAGCGTCATTCCCGCGGCCAAGATCGACGAAGCCGGTTCCTTCGAGGATCTGACGGCGCTGCTGGAGCGGGGCGCCGAGGCCGACCTGATCCTGCTCGATCTCTCCATGCCTGGAATTTCGGGCTTTTCCGGCCTGATTTACCTGCGCGCGCAATATCCCGCGATTCCGGTGGTCATCGTCTCGGCCACCGATGATGGCGCCACCATTCGCCGCTCGCTGGATTTCGGCGCCTCCGGATTTATCCCCAAGCGTTTTGGGGTCGACACCCTGCGTGACGCGATCCTGAAGATCATGGGCGGCGACATCTGGGTGCCGGCCGACACCGATCTCTCGGCGGCCGTCGATCCCGACATGACCCGCCTGCGCGACCGGCTGGTGACGTTGACGCCACAGCAGGTCCGCGTGCTGATGATGCTGTCGGAGGGGCTGCTCAACAAGCAGATCGCCTATGAGCTCGGCGTCTCGGAGGCGACCATCAAGGCGCATGTCTCGGCGATCCTGCAGAAGCTCGGGGTCGAGAGCCGCACCCAGGCCGTGATCGCGGCGGGAAAGATTGCCGGCAACCAGTGGCGCTAGGCGACGCGGTCGGTGCAGACGGGGGCGGCTAATCGCCGCCGTGTAAGGACCTCAGCTTATGGCAAAGCCGAGATTCAACGTCTGATTTTGCCGACTAAAGAAATCGCTTGGTATCTCTGGTGCTCCCGCTCTTGGAGAGCAAAATAACTCATGCTAGTTTACGTTGTATTCTTGTAAATGAGAATGCGCCGCAAATCGACCCGGCGCGGTCATCGCCAATTCCGGAGGACCAGCGTGATGCCTGACGAACGGAACGTGGACAGTCCCGAAGCGCCCGGTGAAATCGAGATCGTCGGTCGAACGCCCGCGACCGAGGGGCAACCCTATCTCAGGATAGGACGGACGAGCAACTACAAGTGGCTGTGGAACGACGAACCTTGGTTGGTCCGAAGAGCCCGTGTCACCTTGTATCAGCCTGAGCCGCAGGACCCTGCCTATAAAGCCATCGGTCACTACGCGCAGCCCGACGGCGCCAAGCCCCAGGGCAGTACGATCATAGTCGAGGCGATCAACGACAAGACAGGCTCTCTGTTGAAACAGCCCTATGACTATGATCTCGTGTGGACCTCTCAGGGTTCGAACACCAAATTTCCTGGAGCGATTTGGAGACCCCTACACGACGACAACTTTGTCGTCATGGGACATGTGGCAACCAAGGGCTTCGACAAGCCGCCGCTCGACATTGTGAGGTGCGTACATATCTCCCAAGTTGAAGACTCCCGGATAGCTGGCAAGATCTACTCTGACCAAGGCACCCATTCCCGATCTGACTTCACCCTCTATTCAGTCGAAGGACTGCCAGGAGTGTTCATTTCCCAACCGAACTATAATAAGCCGACGATCCCCACCTTCCGATTCAAGAAATCTCTCGACTAACCGCTTAGACGCCATTGAGGATGCGCGGTTCGAGTCCCTCTTCGTGTGTGTCGATAGCGGCGGGACGGCTCCCAGCGGAAGCGCCGCGATCGGCAAACTGTTTCATCGGGGCGGACGCGTGCTCAGGCCACGATCGAGGTTCGCATGCAGGGCGCATTTGAAATCGGCACGGTGGCCGGAGCCGCCGTGGAGCCCTCGCCGCTAGGCTTGGCGCAGGTTGAGGTGGCGGTGGACGCGGCCGGACAGGCGACGTTCTCAATCCCAATCGCCGTGCCTCCCGGCATCTGCGAGGCCGCGCCGAAGCTGGCCTTTACGTATCAGAGCCGGCAGGGCAACGGTGTCATGGGCGTCGGCTGGTCGTGCTCGGGACTGTCGGCAGTCACTCGAAGCAAGCCAACATATGTATCGGACGGCTTCAGTGGACCCGTGACATACGGCCCTATTGATCGCTTCCTGCTCGACGGGCAGAGGCTCATCGCCGTCAGGGGTGAGTACGGTGCCGCCGGCACAATCTATTTTTCGGATGTCCAGACCTGGCGCCACGTTCAGGAGCAGGCCGGCGGCTTCGTTGTAACCGAGCGCAACGGCGACGTAAGAACCTACGGCATGACGCCAGACAGCCGCATCCTTGCGCACGGCGCGACCACTGTCCGGCTCTGGGCACTCAGCGCGATAGCGGACCGCTGCGGCAATCGTATCGAGTTCCGCTACCTTCAGGGGGATACGATCGGCAGCGGCGACAATCGGGGAGCCTATTATCCGGACGAGATCCGCTACACCGTGCGCAAGGACATGCCCGGAGCGTGCCGGGTCCGTTTTCATTACGAAGACCGGCCCGACGTTACCGTCGATTACATGGCGGGCGCTCCTATTGTTGTGTCGAAGCGTCTAAAGGCCGTCACTACGCATCTCCAGACGGCCTCCGGCGCCGTTGATGTGCTTACCTACGACATTGCCTACGAAATTAGCGCTGCATCGCGGCTGAGTAGGGTTATCGCCATCACGCAGCGCGGCGCTGGAAAGGGGGATCCGTCCTTGACGCGGGCAAAGCTGCTCTGGACGGATTCGCCGGCGCCCGGCCTCGGGGCACCGGGACCGGTTTGCTCGCTGAACGGTCCAGGCCCGACGATCTTCCCGATGGACGTGACCGGCGGCGGGCGCACCGAGATGGTTCATCTCTGGATCGATCTCGAGACGAGGCTTCAAGCCAGCGTTTACCGCCCACGGCTTGGACCGGACGGCATATCCTTCGTCCATGCCTCCGATTCCGTGCTCGACGCCTTCCCGCCAACGCGCCAGGTCCTTCCGGCCGACGTCGACGGCGACGGAAGAACCGACCTGATCGTCGCGTTCCAGCACCCGGTCGAGAGGACGCTATACTTCTCCGTTTTCCTGGCGCGGGATTCGGGTTTCGTGGAAGCCCCCGGCTCGCCGTTCCGGACGGACGCACCGCTCGACGCTGCAAGCCACGTACGGTTCTTCGCCATGGACGCCAACGGCGATGGACGAACGGACATCGTCCAAGCCTTTTCCGACCGCGGCCAGCTCTGCTTCAGGACTTGGCTGTCACGCTTCGGAGCCGGCTCCGGTTTTGCGACCGGCGAGGTCAGCATGACTGACGATCCGGCGGCGCCTCCGGATGTTGTTGCGTTCTGGGCGATGGACGTGAACGGCGACGGTCTGATGGACCTCGTTCGAGCGTGGCGCGGAGCGGACAATGCCATCAACGTAACCTCCTATGTCGCAGTAAGCCACAGTCTGGAGGACGTCGCTTTCACAGCGGGGACGAACACTCGCCTGCGCCCGCTCAGATTAACGGAAAGCGCCTTTCTACCGGTCGACGTCACCGGAAACGGCATCCAGGATCTGCTGCATGTCTGGAAGGCGGCTGACGGCGGCTTACTGCATCTGACCACCTTCTTGAGCGACGGGTCTAGTGGCTTCGTCGAGGGGCCCGAGACCGCGTTCCCAAACGAGACGATCGATCCGAAGCGACTCTATCCGATGGGACTCATCGGCCGCGGCCAGGTCTCGTTGGTTAGCCCGTGGACGGACGCAAAGGGGCTGACCCATTTCACGATCTTTCAGGGCTCCCCATCGGGCGAGTTCCGCGTTCTGGAGCCTGGGCCCCCGGTCGCCATCGATCCGAACGCCTATTTCCTGCCCTGCGACCCGGACGGCAACGGCAAGGCAGACCTCGTCCACGTCTCGGGCGACAGGGACGCTCGCCCGCAAATCACGGCCTTATTGTCGGCGGGTCCTCCCAACGACCTGGTGGCCGAAATGGCGAACGGGATTGGCGGCGTTGTCAAGGTCGACTACGCCCCCCTCTCAGACGCAGAGGTCTATAGTGCGACGGCCGCGCCCACGAATGCGTTCCCGGCCAGCGCAGCCCTGCGCTATCCGCATCCTCTGACGCCGACGCAGTTCCCCGCCCAGGCAGTGCTCGGGCAGGCGCTCTACGTCGTCAAGAGCATGACGCGATGCGAGGAGAACGCGAAAAGTCCCTTCGCATACGAAGTGCGCTCCTCGATGTCCTATTCGGACGCAAGTGTCGATCTGCTCGGGCGCGGCTGGCAGGGATTCCGAACAGTCGCCACGACCGACCAAGAGACTGGCACCGTCGAGTGTCACGTCTTCAATCAGGACTTCCCTCTGACAGGAACAATCGCGGAGAGCCGGATCGAGGCGGATGGGCGGTACGCAACGGACCCAAGAGTTCCGAAAGACCGGACTATCCTGATGCGTGCGGTCCGGACCGACTACGTGACCGCGCGCCCCGACATTCCGGGGTTTGGGCCATCCAAGTCGGTCCAGGTGCTGGCGACAGCGCAGAGAACGACGGTCTACGACTACGGCGCCGAGAACTTCGACTATCAGTTGTTAGAGAAGTTCGTCTACGACGCCTTCGGCAACCGCTCGAAAAGCGCTTACCTGGGCTACGTTTCGGAGGGCTCGGACGAGCCGCTCGTCCCCAACGAGGTCGTCTATCGCCATGCCAGGTATAGGAACGACGTGTTCCGGTCCGGCGGTTGGGCGCTCGGCTATCCCCAGTGCGCCAAGGAAAGCGCCAACGCGGAGGACGCCGATTGCGGCTCGTTCCGGCCCGGAGACCTCAATCTCACGCGGCGGACCTATTTCGACGAGACCTACCTGTTGAAGACCGCGTCAGATTGGGACGACCAGAATGGCGTCTTCCTGACGACGGCCTACGATTACGATGCGCTCGGCAACCGCACGGCTGAGACACGGCCGGGCGGTTTCACCACCAAGTATGGCTACGACGAGCATTATTGCGCGTTCCGCACACGCACAACCACGCCTCCGAACCTGCAGGGATTCTCGCTCGTCACGGAGCGCGGTTTCGACCCGCGCTTCGGGACCGAGATCGCTGTGATGGAGCCGAGCGGAGCGATTACGGTGGCGGCCTTCGACAGCGTCGGACGGCGCCTTGCGCTTCAGGGGCCACCGCCCTCGGAAGCAATCGCCACCGACGAGAACCGGCTCGGGCGGCTTATCGCGGCCTCCAAAGGGCTTGTTGACCGCTTCCGCAGCGCGCGGGTCGTAACGTTGGAGACGTTCGACTATGGCCGGGACGGGGCGGGTCTGCATGTCGGCGAGGCAAAGGCGCTGCAGAGCTTCCCTACGAGCGCGACGCGCGAGATCTCGTGGGAGCGATCTTATTTCGACGGCCGGACGCTCAAATGCGCTACGATCCGGCAAAGCGGCCAGACCGCGGGCGACGTTCTCACGCTCGATCGTTTCGACAGCGGCGGTCGCCCGATCCTGCAGGGTTTGCCCACGTTCGCCCGCTCGGTAGACGGTGCCGCTTCGCCGCACGCAATCGCCACGACCTATGATGTGCTCGGCCGTCCCATCGGCCGACGCGACCCTGCCGGGCGCGAGGGCGACGATACCGTGCTCACCAAATGGCGCTACGGTCGTGATGGGTGCGCGACGGAAACGCAGGGCGCGGGATCGGACGCCGCGTATGTGACGGTTCGCGTCCATCGCATCATCCACGGCCAGGACCGGATCGTCCGCTCGATCACTGGCTCTGCGCAGGAGACGACGACCTTCGTCCACGATCGTCTGGCGCGCCTCGTGCGTTCTACGGACCCAGCGACGCCGTCGAATCCGCAAGGCGTGACCAGCACGACAGAGTACGACTCCCTCGATCGCCCCATTAGCGTTGACAACCCTGACCAGAACACGACCGGCAACGACGCAGTGAAGGCGATGCGCTTCACCTACGATTCCGTTGACGGCCTGATCGCCACGACCACGGATGCGGCCAACTCGACCACAAAGTTTCGGCACGATGGGCTCGGCAGGTTGGTGGAGCGGGCTTTTTCGGACCGATCGCGGATCGTGTTGCTCTACGACGGGGCCGGCGAGCCGGACGGGCTCGGCCATCTAACCCGCGCGACCCGGCAAGGGGGCGATGGCGCCGTCGAGAGTGAACGCACCCTCGGCTACGACGTCTACGGCAATGTCGTTTCAGAACGCGTGGCGGTCGCAGGCGAGGCGGAGCTCGCCGCGACGCTGTGCTTCGATCCGCAAAGACGGATGGTGCGCGAGAATTTCCCAGGCGGTGGGGCGGCAATGCGCCACTTCGCTTTCGGCCGCCTGGTCAAGGCGCGGCTGGCGAATCTACCCGACGGGGCGGCGGACGTCGCGGTCGCCTATCCGCTCGACGAATTTCATCCGACGGGCCGGCCGCAGAAAGTCCAGTACGGGGAGGGAGTCGTCGACGGGAGCGCGGCGGTGGGAAACTACGCCTACAACCCCGCCGGATTGCTCTACCACGAGAGCCTCGTCAATGCCGAAGGAAGCATCCTGGACGAAACTTACACGTACGATGCTCTGAATCAAATCCTCCATATTGCACCGAAAGACCCGGACGCAGGGCCGAAGCGCTACGCCTATCGCGACCGACGGCTGGTCTCGGCCTCCGCGCCCGGGTTCGGGGATGAACGCTTCAGCTACGACGCCTCGAGCAACATGACGTCGAAGGGGGGCGTTGACTACCGGTTCCACGGGCATTTCGCCCACACCGGCTTGAAAGACGGCGCCATCGTCTATTCGGCGGAGGCCGATCCCTGCGGACGGACCGTCACGCGCACTGTAGGCGGCGTTACCCAGGCTTTCGACTACGACTGCCTCGGACGCCTGAAGCGAATCAAGGACGCGGACGGATCAACGCTCGCCGAGATGCTTTATAGCGATGCGGGCCGCCGCCTCAAGAGGACCGAGGCGGGGGGAGACGTAACGTTATTCATCGGCTCATCCTATGAGGTGCGCCGCCGCGCCGACGGCTCGACCTCGACTACGCGCTATTTGTCGGATGGACGCGGCGCGCTCGCGAAGGCGACCAGCGGCGCAGGCGCGACGAGCGCGTTCCAGCGCCGCGACCATAAGGGCAACGTCAGCCACGTTTTCAACCTCGAAGGTGCCCTCGGCTCCGTGGTCGGCTACGCAGCGTACGGCGAGTTCGTGCTACTGAAGGGAGGGAGCGAGCCCGCCCGATTGTACGAGGGCAAGCTCTGGAGCGGCTCGGCCTCCCTCTATGATTTCCATGCCCGGTTCTACGACCCGATCAGCGGTCGTTTCCTAACGCCGGACGACCAAATCGGCGGCGAGAGTCTCTATCAACAGGGGGCGTTGAACCGCTTCGCTTTCGAACTCAACAACCCGATAGGCTACGTCGATCCCACCGGCCATATTCCGACCGGCCTCTCGGTTTTTTTTGGAATCGTGATCGGCGTCGTCGCGGTGGTTCTGGGCATCGGCCTCATTGCGGTTACCGGCGGCGCGGCAGCGCCTGGCGTGCTCGGCGCAGTAGGAGCGGCGCTCGGAACAATCATCGGCGGAGCGCTACTGTCAGGCGGCGTCACTGCCGCCGCCTATTCCTTAAGCCACACGGATGACTTCGACTGGACGAATTTTGGGATTGAGCTGGGCGTGAGCGCGGCCGTCGGCGCAGTGACCGGCGGCCTCTTGTATGGGGCAAATACGGCTGGCGTGGCTGTGGCCAGGCTTGCCAGCTTGTCGGGCTGGCGCGAAACCGCCTTCACGTACGGCGTGAATATATTGACGGCTGGAGGACTGGGGTCCGCCGGAGATTTGCTCGGTCAACTCGCCACCAACGCGGCGGAGGACAATGCTCTAGAGAAAGGCCTGCTCACCGCAGCCATCGCCGGAGGACTCGCTGGTTTGGTGGCAGGCGGCGTCGGCACTCGTGCCGGCCGCTTTGCTGAAAGGCAATTTGAAAAGCTAACATGGCTCGGCGCCGCCGCCTCCCGCACCATCCGTGGAAAAAACCAAACAAGACTGATTAATTCAGTGGATCCAACACCATTGCTTAGTCGGGACGGGATCTATTATCCAGGGGCACCGTTCCGAGAGTTTTTGTCCGATATACAAAAACAGCAAAGGAAGCTGGCAAGATACAGTGTGGCGTTTGGCGGCTTTTCGAACGCCGTGGAGGCGGTGGCCGACTTGCCCGAGCAGTTCCTCAAGGCCTATGTGGACGATCTGCTTTGATGCGGAGGCAGCAGGTTCTTGGGTGTCCGGCGAGCGTTCCAATCGGGCGTATGTTGATCATATCGGCTTGGCGAAGAAAATCGGTCCTGCCGATTTGGCCTCCCTAACATGATGAGCACTCTACTTCAGTTCACTCCACTCCACTCAATCATCAATTGCCATTCTAGCTTCTTGTAACAGAAAATGTTTTCTAGGCGTCGATTGCCGTCATCCATGCCGTCAGATTTCCTCGCTGTGAGTTTATTGGCCCTTCGCAGAATCCACATCTCATCATCTATCGGCTGCAGACGGCTCAACAAGCTGGATCGCAAACAATCAAACGTAACTTACGTTGGACGAAAGATGTCACTGGACAACGTTAGCTGGAATAGCCCCTGCCGCCGGCACCGGGCAGGAACAAGATCTTGCGCATGTCCGACGACTCGCCCGCGGAATGATCCGCTACACTGCCCTCACACCGCCTACTCCGCCGCCACCATCTGCTGAAGCCGCCACTGCCCGAGCAGCGCCCGCAGCGACGCCGGCTTGACCGGCTTGTTGATCACGGCGACGTTCTCCTCGCGCGCCGCGGCGCGGACATGCGGGCTGCGATCGGCGGTGATCAGGACGGCCGGCAGGTTCTCGCCGAAGCGGCGGCGGATATCGCGGATCGCGGCGATGCCGTTGCCGCGGTCGAGGTGGTAGTCGACCAGGAGACCGGTGACCCGACCGCCCGCCGCCTCGATCCGCTCGATCGCCGCGTCGGGGTCGGTGACCGCGATGACGTCCGCGTCCCATGCGGTCAAGAGCGTCTTCATGCCGTCCAGGATCGCCGTATCGTTCTCGATGCACACGATCAGCGCGCCGCTGATGGGGGTGCGCGACAGCGGCGTGGCGCTGGTCACGGCGGCGGTGTGGTTGATCGCGGTTGCGGTCGGCACGGTGACGGAGAACACCGATCCGCCGCCGGCATTGGCGTCGAGCGCAATGCCGTGGTCGAGCACCCGCGCCAGTCGTTCGACGATCGACAGCCCAAGCCCCAATCCGCGTGCGATTCGCGCCCCCTGTTCGAGGCGGTGGAATTCCTTGAAGATCTCGCCGCGCTTGCGCACGGGAATGCCGACGCCGGTGTCGTAAACACAGATCCGCAGCGATCGGCCATGACGGCGGCAGCCGACCAGGACGCGCCCCTGCGGGGTGTATTTGATGGCGTTGGAGATGAAGTTCTGCAGCAGCCGTCGCAGCAGCAGGCGGTCGGACTGCGCCGGCAGCGAGCAGGGCACGAAGGTCAGCGTCAGGTTCTTGGCGCGCGCGATCGGCGCGAACTCGATCTCCAGCGACCGCATCAGGTCCGCCATCTTGAAGCTGGAGATCGAGGGTGTCATGGCGCCGGCATCGAGCCGCGAGATATCCAATAGCGCCCCCAGGATCTCCTCGATCGCCTCCAGCGAATCGTCGATGTTCTCGACCAGCCGCGAATCCTCGCCACCGCTCTGCCGCTCGACCAGGCTCGTCACGTAAAGCCGCGCCGCATTCAAGGGCTGCAGAATGTCGTGGCTCGCCGCTGCCAGGAAGCGGGTCTTGGAGATGTTGGCATCCTCCGCGGTGCTCTTGGCGAGCGCCAGCTCGCTATTGAGCCGGGTGAGTTCCTCGGTGCGGTCGCGCACGCGTTTCTCCAGCGTCGCGTTGACGCGCTCCAGCGCCTCGGCCGCCTCGATGGAGGGCGTGACGTCGGTAAAGGTGATGACCGTGCCGCCGTCCGGCATCCGGTTGCTGCGCACCTCGATCACCACATGCCGGTCCGCCAGCCGCTCCAGATAGACCTCGCCCTCGGTGGTGTAGGAGGTCAGCCGCCGCTCCAGCAAGGCCGCGCTGCCGTCGACGTCGGGATGGCCGACCGCTCCCATGTATTCGAGGATTTCCCGCAGCGGGATTCCGATCTGCACCAGATGCGCCGGCAGGCCGAGAAGATCGCCGAATTGCCGGTTGGAGCAGATCAGCTGCAGATCGACGTCGAACACGGCGATGCCTTGCCGCACATGGTTCAGCGCGGTCTGCAGCATCTCGCGGTTGAAGTGGAGCGCGGCGTGGGAATCGTCGAGCAGCTTCAGCGCGGCCTTGGCGGAGACCGTGCGCTTGCGCAACAGCAGCGACATCACCAGGCGCGAGGAGGCGGCGCCGATCGAGGACGCGATCAGGTGCTCGGCATGCTGCAGCAGCTCGAAGTCCGCCGGTGCGGCCTGATCGAGCCGGACGTTGCGCGTGATCGCGAAGGCCTCGAACGACTGCCGCGCCCGCTCCGGGCCGAGATATTGCGCCACGGTGCTCTGGATGTCCTGGACCGTGACCAAGGTTCGCCAGCGGCGGAAGCTCGGCGTCGGCGCCAGCGTGTTCGGAACGAACAGATTGGCCTGCAGCAGTTCGATCGCGGAGGGCGACCGCATCAGCGACAGCACGACATAGGTCAACAGGTTCAGCGACAGCGACCAGAGCACGCCGTGCAGCAGCGGCGGCAGCTCGGTGCCGAACAGGGCCTGCGGCCGCAGCGCTTCCAGTCCGAAGGGGCCGTGCTGCAGCAGGATCAGGCCTGAGGGCGTGCTGTCGAGGAAACTCGGCAGAAACAGCGTATAGATCCATACCGCAAAGCCCGCGAGCATGCCGCCCATGGCGCCGCGCGCGGTCGCGCGCCGCCACAGCAGGCCGCCGAAAAATGCCGGCGCGAGCTGAGCGATCGCGGCGAACGACAACAGGCCGATCGACGCCAGCTGGGCATTGCCGAGCGCGCGGTAATAGAAATAGGCCATCACCATGATGGCGAAAATGGCGACGCGGCGCGCGGCGAGCAGGAAGTTGCCGAAATCCCTGCGCCCTGTCGGCGATTGCGGGCGCCGCTGCAGCACCAGCGGCACGACGAAATCGTTCGACACCATCACCGAGAGCGCGACGCATTCCACGATCACCATGGCGGTCGCGGCCGACAGCCCGCCGACAAAGACGACCACGCTGAGCAGCGGCTGGTGGGCCTCGATCGGCAGCGCCAGCACATACATGTCGCTGTCGACGGCGCCGAACGGAAAGGTCACCAGCCCGGCCAGCGCGATCGGAACCACGAACAGGTTGATCGCGATCAGATAGAGCGGAAACAGCCAGCGGGCGCGGCCGACTTCGGCGTCGCTGGAGTTCTCCACCACGCTGACGTGAAACTGGCGCGGCAGCAGCATGATCGCGCAGAACGACAACAGCGTCATGGTGAGGAAATTGCCGAGCGAGGGCGAATACTCGATTGCGCGAAGTGCCTCGGGGGTCTTCATCGCGCGTTCGAACAGCTCGACCGGGCTGAACATCCAGAACGTGACAAACGCGCCGGCGGCGAGAAAGGCCACCAGCTTGACGATCGACTCGGTGGCGACGGCCAGCATCAGGCCATGCTGATGCTCCGTCGCATCGGCCTGTCGCGTTCCGAACAGCATCGCGAAGGCGGCCATCGTCAGCGTCACCGTCAATGCGATATCGCCGACGATCGGGATATGGGAAAATGCCTCGTCTTCGCCGAGGATAGTCTGGAGCGAGGATGCCACCGCCTTGAGCTGCAGCGCGATATAGGGCACCGAGCCGATGATCGCGATCAGCGCCACCATCGCTGCGACCGCCTGGCTCTTGCCGTAGCGCGCGCCGATGAAATCGGCGATCGAGGTGATGTTCTGCGACTTCGCGAGGTGGATGACGCGGCGGAGCAGCGGCGTGCCAAATCCGATCATCAGGATCGGGCCGACATAGATGGCCAGAAACTCGATGCCGGTGCGGCTGGCAAAACCGACCGAGCCGAAGAACGTCCAGGACGTACAATAGATCGCAAGCGACACCGGGTAGATCAGCGCGCCGGCCCGGCCGCGTGACGCGGGCGACCGCCGGTTGCCGCGGCTCGCCACGAAGAACAGGAACCCGATGTAGCCGAAGGCGGCTGCGATTACGCCCCAATCGTGCAGCATCGCGGGTCTGGTCCTCCTCCATCATTTCGGATTTGATCGAAACTCGTTCCACGGGTCATCGCCCGGCTTGAGCGGGCGATCCAGTATTCTGAAACGCTTGAGGCTTGCCTCGGTGCCCCGGATTACTGGATGGCCCGCTCTCGCGGGGCATGACGGCACGGGATGCGAGTCCGTCAGCCGCAACTCACGCAAATGTAGCGCCTCCAGCCGCCCCAGGCGATAGGGAAATCCCGATCATTTCAAGAATCGAGATCGTCCTTAAGGACGCGGCGCGCCGCTATTCCGCCGCCAGCGACTTCTCCCGCAGCGGCAGGCCGAGACGCTCCCAGACCTGCAGCAGCGCTTCGGCAAGCCGGTCGATCAGGCCGTCATCATGGTACGGCGAGGGCGTGATGCGCAGCCGCTCGGTGCCCTTGGCCACCGTCGGATAATTGATCGGCTGGATGTAGATGCCGTGCTGTTCGAGCAGCAGGTCGGAGGCCTGCTTGCAGAGTTCGGGATCGCCGACGAACAATGGCACGATATGGGTTTCGCTCGACATCACCGGCAGTCCGGCGGCGCTGAGGATCGCCTTGACCCGGGCGGCGCGGTCCTGATGGCGCTCGCGCTCCCAGTTCGACGTCTTCAAGTGCCGGATCGCGGCGGTCGCGGCCGAGCAGATCGCGGGCGGCAGCGCGGTGGTGAAGATGAAACCCGGCGCGTAGGAGCGCACCGCATCGATGATCTCGCCGCTGCCGGCGATATAGCCGCCGAGGCAGCCGAACGCCTTGGCGAGCGTGCCCTCGAGAATGTCGATGCGGTGCATGACGCCGTCGCGTTCGGCGATGCCGCCGCCGCGCGGGCCGTACATGCCGACCGCGTGCACCTCGTCGACATAGGTCAATGCGCCATAGCGCTCGGCGAGATCGCAGATCTTCGCGAGCGGCGCCACGTCGCCGTCCATCGAATAGAGGCTCTCACAGGCGATCAGCTTCGGCCGGTCGGGCCCCGCTGCGCGCAGCAACTCTTCCAGATGCACCATGTCGCTGTGGCGGAAGATCTGGCGCTCGCAGCCGGATTGGCGGACGCCCTCGATCATCGAATTATGGTTGAGCGCATCCGACAGGATCAGGCAGTTCGGGATCAGCTTGGCCAGCGTCGCAATGCCGGTCTGGTTCGAGACGTAGCCCGAGGTGAACAGCAGCGCGGCCTCCTTGCCGTGCAGATCGGCCAGCTCCCGTTCGAGTTCGACCAGCGGGTGGTGGGTGCCCGCGATATTGCGGGTGCCGCCGGCGCCGGTGCCGACCCGGGTCGCGGTCTCGACCATCGCGCCGACCACTTTGGGGTGCTGACCCATGCCGAGATAATCGTTCGAGCACCAGATCACGACGTTCCGCGGGCCCTTCGGCGAGTGCCACAGCGCGTGCGGGAAACGGCCCGCGATCCGTTCCAGGTCGGCGAAGACCCTGTAGCGGTGCTCGTCGTGCAGCCGCCCGAGGGCGGAACTGAAGAATTGGCTATAGTCCATTGCGTGACCTGGGTTGGGACGACAGTCGACAGGTTGATAGACGGGACGGGGCCTTTCTAGAGCGTTTCCAGCTTGGCTGTCGAGCCAGAATTGGCCGTCCGACCGGCCCTGGCGGGGCGGCCGGGTTGTTCATGGCGCGGGTCAACGTTGATCCGGGCCGACCTGCCTAGCGGATTTTGCGGTCTGCGGGGTCAGTCCCGCCTCGGCCGCGGCCCCGCGCGTGTCAACGATAGGCGAGGCACCATCCCGATCCGCGCAGCCAGCAATGCGCCTCGGCGATCTCAGGCTCTTTCGCCCGCTCTCGGGGCATGCTAGTTGGGGTGTGTGATTTAGCACAATGGGCGTGTGTTAATCGGCACAATAGCGCGCCGGGAGGCCAAATGAAAAAGCAGCATTACCCGGCGGTGCTGGAGCGCGGGCCGAAGGGGACGTTCGGAGCATGGTTTCCGGATTTTCCCGGCTCCGTCGCCGGCGGAAAGTCGCAGGAGGAAACCATCGAGCGGGCCGAGGTGGCGCTGGCGCGAGCGATCGACGCGCTGGCGGAGCACGACAGGGCGCTGCCCCCGCCGACGCCGATCGACCGGATCGCATTGCCGAAGGGCTGCGAGTTCGTCGCCTATTTCATCGTCGGCGTCGATCCGCCGGATCCGTCGGAGCGGGTGAACGTCTACCTGCCGAGAAGCCTGATCGGCCGGATCGACAAGCGTGCCGCCGAACTTGGCATGAGCCGATCCAGCTATTTCGGGCTCGCCGCCACGATCGCGCTCGATCACTTTCCGGGCCGGGATACGGTGAATCGGACGGACACGCCGATGGTCGCGCGTTCGAAGGTCCACAAGACCGGCGGGCTGCGAACGCGAAAATCGTCCACTGACAAAAAGTCGTCGCGCTAGCGGCAGTCGTTGCTGCTCTACGCGCTGTCGGATCAAAAGACTCTACCCTGATCAAGACGCCGGCCGGATTGCAGGACGTTGCAAGTTGAATACCTGCTGTCCCGCGCGATCGTCCCCGGTCAGGTCAGGCCGGCCTTACGCATGCCGCTCAGGAACTGCTCCATCAAGTCGGGAGTCTGATAGGGAACGCTTTGCCTGATCCATGCGATCGAGAGCTGCGGTTGTTCCTGCCGCACGGTTGCCAGGAAAGTCCGTGCTTCCTCATGTCGCCCGCTCTCGGCCAGCGCTGCGCACAACAGGCGTTGGGCGCCCTGAAATTGCGGCCGCAGCCGCAAGATTTGCGACGTATAACGGAGGGAATCGGCGAAGCGGCCGGCGCAATAATGAGCCACCGCGATGCCGCCGAGGAACAGCGCCATATCCGGATCGAGCGGGCTCAATCGGATGGCTTCCTCGGCGCGCGCGATGGCCTCGCCATCGCGTCCTGCGAATGCCAGACAGTGGCTCAGCGCACCCAGGGCGGACGCGGAACTCGGATTGAGTTCAACCGCCTTGCGAAATGCCGCGATGGCGTCTTCAGTACGCCTTTCCATCATGTAGAGATAGCCGAGCGCCACGTGGGCCCACGGATCGCAGTCGTCGAGCGCCATCGCACGACGGGCGTGCTGGCCGCCGATCCGCAAGGCGATGTCGCGATCCACCCAGCCCATATGCGCCGCGAACAACATTCGAAACGAATAGAGACTTCGCGCCGGAGCGTAATCGGGATAAAGCTCGATCGTGCGATCGAGCGAGCCGATGGCCGTCTCATAGTCTTCGCGGGTCAGGCGCCAGATATGGGTTTGGGCGCGCGCCACCAGCTCCCAAGCGTCAAGATCGCGCGCGGATCGCGAGGACGCGCGGATCCCCTCGGCTGCGAGAAGCTGAGGCTCGATCGCTGCGACCACGCTTCGGGCGACTTCGTCCTGCACGGAAAAAAGGTCGTCCAGATCGCGATCGTATTGCTCTGCCCAGTGATGTGCGCCGGTCACCGCGTCAATGAGCTGGGCGCTGATGCGCAGCCGCTTTCCATGCTGGCGCACGCTGCCTTCGAGGACATAACGCACGCCGAGGTCGCGGGCGACCTGCCGCACATCAACGATGCGGCCTTTGTAGACGAAACTGGAGTTGCGGGCGATGACGAACAGCCAGCGGATGCGGGACAGGGCTGTGATCAGATCCTCGGAGGTGCCGTCGGCGAGGTACTCCCGATCGGGATCGCCGCTTCGATTGTCGAACGGGAGCACGGCGATGGAGGGGCGTTCAGGGAGCGGGAGCACGAACTCGTCCCGCGTCGAGCCTCGAATTTGTTTCATGCACAGGTCCGGCTCGCCGCCCGCGATTTCGATGACCGGGGAGGCGAACAGATAGCCGCGTCTGGAGACGGTTTCGATCACCGTCTGGGTGGTGTCCTGAAGCGCTCCGCGGATGTCCTTGATGCATTGAACGGGCGAATTCTCGGTGACGATAACATCCCGCCAAAGGGCTTCCATCAGTTCTGCCTTTGGAATCAGTCGTCCCGGATTTTGCACTAGATAAACCAGTACGTCGAAGGACTTGGGACGCAGGGGCAAGACCACGCCGTCGCGGCGCAGGCAGGCCGATCGGCAATCGACCAGAAATTGCCCGAAACGATAACTTGTCATGTCCGCCCAATCTGACAGGGAGGTTGGCCCGGTTCGATTGTTCTCGTTCGCGATCCTAGTCCGATTTCACCGGAATTTCATCGATCCTTCACGACGTGAAACGGCAGACGTGTGAGCTCTCCTGACTGCCGGAAATGGCCGGACAACCAGGGAGGATCGTCCATGATGCCGACATCAAGGGCTCTGTTCGCCAATCTGCTCGTTGGGACCTTCGCTGCGGCGCTGTTGGCGGCGCCCGCGTGTGGCGACGTGATCATGGACTGGAATGCGAAGGCGGATGCCATAGGCATTGAAAGGCAGCTTGCAAATGCTCCCAACGCCCGAGCCCAGGCGATGCTGCACGTGGCGATGTTCGAGGCGGTCAACGCGATCGACCGGAGATACGCATCTTATGGGCTCAAACTCGAGGTCAACGGCACGGCCTCGCGTGAAGCCGCAGCGGGTTCGGCCGCGCATGACGTATTGCTGGCGCTCTATCCGGACCAGAAATCCGACCTCGACGCGATGCTCGCTCAGTCGCTCTCCGGGATTGCCGATGCGGACGCGAAAGCGAACGGAATCGAGCTTGGAAAAAGCGCCGCCGCCGGGATTGTCGCGCTGCGCACCGACGACGGCAGCAACATTCCCGAAAGCTACCGTCCCGCTGCTGCCGCGGGGGTCTATGTTCCGACTGCGATCCCGATCGAGTCGACGAGCGCCAAACTCAAGCCCTGGGCCATGAGTGTCGGCTCGCAGTTCCGTCCCGGGCCGCCACCGGCCCTCAATTCGGAAATCTGGACCAGGGATTTGAACGAGATCCGCGACGTCGGCGGCAGCGCGAGCACGAAGCGCACAATCGAGCAGACGACGATCGCGCGGTTCTGGTTCTTTACCGGGCCGCGAACCTATAACCCGATTGTGCGGCAGGTCGCGTCGACGAGGAAAATGGATCTGGTGGACAGCGCCCGCCTGTACGCGCTTGCCGCCATCGCGGGCGTCGACGCCTTTATCGCGGTGTTCGACGCCAAATATACCTATAATCTGTGGCGGCCGATAACCGCGATACGCAACGCCGATTTGACCTCCAATCCGGCCACTCCGCGCGATGCATCGTGGCTGCCGCTCGGTACGACGCCGATGCATCCGGAGTATCCATGTGCGCATTGCATCGTCGCTGCGGCGATTGCGACGGTCCTGCAAGGCGTCGTCGGCGACGAACCCGGTGAGATCGCGCTGGTCAGCCCGACCGCTCCGGGTGTGACCCGGAAATGGACGCGGCTGACGGACTACAGTGACGAAGTTTCAAATGCCCGAGTCTATGCCGGCTTCCACTATCGCTTCTCGACCGAAGTCGGCAAGGAGATGGGCAGGAAGATCGGCGAACTGACGGTACGGACGCAATTGCCGGGTGCGGTCGCCTCAGCGGGCCCGAAGCAGTGAACGGCGGTCACGCGCGTCGGCGCTGTCCGCGGCGTCGGAATCGCTGTGGCGGCGCGCGCCGCGATGCGGTTGCCGGCGCGTTATTGGCCAGCGCAAAGGCGCATTGCTGCGGCGGAGGGCGCGGCTAAAGGGGAACCGGCTCCCCGGTTCCGCGTTCAAAGCCATGAGAGGAATGGATGGCCGCATGGCTACCGAAGACGTCGACCCTCGGTTCGTTGATCTCGATGCCTGGTCGTTGGCGTCGGCGATGGAAGCGATGTGGGAGGGCCAGCTCGCCGCGGTCGCCGCCGTAGGTGGCGCGCTTCCCGCCATCACCGCGGCGACAAATGCAGCAACGGAAGCACTGGGCGACCGCGGGCGACTGATCTACGTCGGCGCGGGCACCTCCGGGCGGGTCGCCGTGCAGGACGGAGCGGAGCTGCCCCCGACGTTCGCCTGGCCCCCGGAGCGGCTGCATTTCATCATCGCCGGCGGGGATGGCGCATTGATCGCCAGCGTCGAAGGTGCCGAAGACGATGTCGCTGCCGCCGTCAAACAGATCGATGATGTGCGGCTCTCACCGCACGACGTTGTGATCGCGGTTGCGGCAAGCGGCACGACGCCTTTTACCGTGGCGGCACTGCGGCAGGCCGGCACCTACGGCATCGTCACCATTGGCATTGCCAACAATCCCGGCACTGCGCTGCTTACATCAGCCAAATATCCGGTACTGGTCGAGACGGGGCAGGAACTGATAGCCGGCTCGACCCGGATGAAGGCCGGCACCGCGCAGAAGGTCGTGCTCAACTTGATCTCGACCGGGATCATGCTGCGACTCGGCCGTGTCTTCCACGGCATGATGGTCAATATGCAGACGACCAACGCGAAGCTGAAGCACCGTGCGGAGGTGATGATTGCCCGCATCGCCGGCTGCGGCCAGGCGGAGGCGGCGTCCGCCCTCGAGCAGACCGAAGGGGATATCAAGGTGGCCACACCCGTGGTGCTGGGCTACGACAAGGCCAAAGCGGAACGCATTCTCGCCAGCCACAACGGCAATTTGCGTCGCGTTCTCGCCGATCTCGCTGATGGTCGAGGCAAGTAATATGACCCCCGTGGCGAATGGTCGTTACAGGAACAGGTCACCAGGGCTTTGCTATGGATTCCCTCCCGAAACGCTGCAACGCGGCCCCGGGGCGAGCCTCACGTCGTCCTGAAGCGGAGTACGCCGTCGGTCTCCTCGGCGGTCAGTCGCCCCTCGACCAGCATGTAGTTGACGTGGGCGATCAGTTCGCCGGCGGCAAAGCCCATCTGGTGCGGGTCCAGCACGTGCTTGTGGAACACCACCGGCACCAGCTGCGCGGAGGTTTGCGGCGTTTCCCGGCAGGCCTCGGCGATCAGCTGGCAGCGCTCCTCGTGATGATCGGCGAGTTGCTTGATGCGGGTCTTCAATCCGTAGAACGGCACGCCATGCCCGGGCAATACCAGCAGGTCGTAGGGCAGGGTGGTGGTGAGGCTCGCCAGCGAGGCCAGATATTCCCCCAGCGAATTCTGGTCGGGTTCGACCGCCCACACGCTGACATTGGGCGAAATCTTGCTCAGCACCTGGTCGGCGGACAGGAACAGCTTGTCGGCCGCGCAATAGAGCATGACCTGGTCGAGCGCGTGGCCGCCGCCGGTGATGACCTTGAAGCGGCGCGTGCCGATCGAGATCTCGTCGCCATGGGCGATGCGGCGATAGGACGGCGGCAGCACCGATACCCGCTTCAAGTAATCCTGACCGCGACCGAGCAGCTTGTCGGTGAGGTTCTCGTCCATGCCGTGGCGGCGAAAGAACAGGCGCTGCGCGTTGCGCCGCTCCTCGGTGCCGCGGTTCTGGTGAAACACCGACTGCAGATATTCCACCTGGGACATCTCGAGCGGGCAATTGAAGCGCTCGACGATCCAGCCTGCGAGCCCGACGTGATCCGGGTGCGAATGCGTCACGATGAGCCGGGTGATCTTCACATGCGCGAGCGGCCCTTCGAGCAGTCTGGTCCAGGCCGCGATGGTGTCCTCATTGCCGAATCCGGCATCGATCGCCGCCCAGCCGTCATGGTCGGCGAGCAGGTAGATGTTCACGTGATTGAGGCGGAACGGCAGTTTCAGGCGCAGCCAGAGCACGCCCGGCGTCACCTCGACGACCTGGTCCTCGCCCGGGTGAGCGTCCCAGGGATACCGCAATGCCTCGGCCGAGGACTGAATCTTGTCTGTCTTTGAATGCATGGTGCTGGATTAGCCGCCCCCGCGGCGCCGCGCCAGCCGAAAAACGACATGACCATCATGTCTGGCCGTATGCCAAGCGTCCAGGTTCGCCTCTTGGCAGCAGGTATTCGCCGAGAATTTTGCTGACCGTTTCCAGCGACGAGCGTTGGCCTGTCGCTCGCACCCCGCAAGCGCAGGGCGATCGCATTTGAAAAGAAGCCAAGCGCACAGTCTTTCTGCGGCCATCCTTCGAGACGCCCGCCTTGAGGCGGGCTCCTCAGGATGAGGCCTTGATTCGCGGCGAAATGTTAGACCCTCATGGTGAGGAGCCCGCGAAGCGGGCGTCTCGAACCATGCAGGCCGTGCACATTCGAAAACCTTCCAAAACGCCATATGCGATCGCCCGACCCGCACGCGGGAGAGGAGCGCAACGGCGCAAGCGTCGATATGATTCCAATCGACGAAGCGCCGACCTAGTCGCGCGCCTCAATCTATCTGGAGGGTTCGAAATCCTGTCAGACGCCAGTTGCCTCGAAGAGCCTGTAATGCTCTGGAAACTTCCGCTTCCGGAGCACAGCGCAGAAGACTTGACGTCATGTCGGCTCGACCAAGTCGCGATGACCCTGAACGGACTGTCGCAAGCCCTGCAGAACACGGTCTTGTGAAAAGGCGGCGCATGAGGCCGTTTCTCGCACCCTTGAAACAGTCCGGAAACAGACCGAGCCTACGTTCAGTGTCCTAATTTACTCTGCGATGGGAGAGATGCGTGGAGCCGCTATCGTGTACGGCATGTTGCCTTCAGATAAGCGAAAAAGACGATAGGTGCCCTCATTGCGATCGCCCAATCAATAACGTCCACACTTTTCGTCGCCAACTTCTGCTGTACATATTCGGCGAGGTTATAGGGTTTGTGCTTTTGCTTTTGGCTCTCTCGGCATTCGGTAGTTCCTGGACCAAGATTCTTCAGTTCGATTTCTAAGTTGAATGCGCTTTCGAATTGGATGCCTGAAACGGTCTTTGACGAATTACTTCTTCTATTGCGATTGAGTGCCTTCGCGTTTTCACACAGCCAAGACCCGTTGCGGAAGTCAGGCAGACGCGCGCACGCCGGCATCCGTTTGGCACAGAGGCGATCGACGACTAAGCTAGGGGGTGGCTGGACTACGATAGAAATGTGCAGCGGTACCGAAGCAAAGGACTCCAATGGCCTGGGATCGGGTGTACACGGTGAACGAATATTATGACGGGCCCCGCCTTGGGATCGCAGACGTCCATGGCGTGCCACACATATATGAAGCTGAGTTTGACCACAGTTCAGACGAGTACGGCGACACTTTTTTCGTTTCGCCTGTCGATGCAGGTCTTTGCGCCCTCGTCCTCGAAGACTGGGAGATTTGGCTGCGCTGGAACTCAGCGTTTAGGCGCGGTGAGGTCTCTGTCGAAACACACCCAGCGTTGCCTGAAGATCGCGAGAAACATGAGGCTCTCAAGATCGCGATTGGGGATCGCTTGAGGGTTGACCGTGCGCAGGCGAAGTACATGAAGGCACGCTTTGGAAACTCACCTCAGGACGGCAGCACAATTGTGGAATGGCGTAGCGGCGACCTGGATGACATCTCGACCCCTACGTGATCAGAGCCGGGTTTGCGGACTTCCGGTTGTGGCCCATCGCGAAATTCTTCTGCAACGCAACCTTGGTCGCCATCGGGGTAAGGCGGACATACAGCAAGCCGCATTCCATTCAATTTGGCTGAAGCAACAATACCAGCACGTGATCCCGATCACGCGGGCAGGGCGTCTTGCAAATTGTGTGAGGTTACCATCCTGCCAGTGATTTGCCCGACGTGTCAAATGCGTCAGCGGGAATGTGTCAGCGGGAATGACGTATCGGTCATCCCGCTACTTTGCATGGGGTTGTTTTCGATATTTTTGGTTGGGTATCGAGTCTGGACGCTCAAGCCGCCCTGATGTTGGTTAGGAACGCGTCGATCTCGGCCCGCAGCAGGTCGGATTCGCGGCGCAGCGCGTCGGAGGCTTTCAGGACTTCGCCGGCCGCCGCACCTGCCTCGGCCGAAGCGGTGCTGACGCCGGCAATATTGCCGGACACCTCCCTGGTGCCGCTGGCGGCATGCTGGATGCTGCGGGCGATCTCCTGGGTTGCCGCGCCCTGTTGTTCGACCGCGCTTGCGATCGTCGTGCTGACGGCGTTGATCTCGGCAATGGTGTGGCCGATGTTCCTGATGGCGCCGACGGCGGAGGTTGCGGCCTGCTGCATGCCGGCGATCTGCGTGCGGATCTCATCGGTCGCTTTCGCGGTCTGGCTGGCGAGGCTCTTGACCTCCGAGGCGACCACGGCAAAGCCGCGGCCGGCCTCGCCGGCGCGGGCCGCCTCGATGGTGGCGTTGAGCGCCAGCAGGTTGGTCTGCGCGGCGATGGTCTGGATCAGGTCGACGACCACGCTGATGCGGCTCGCATTGTCGGCGAGCCCCTGCATGGTGGCATCGGTGGCGCCGGCCTCGTCGACGGCCTTGCGGGCGATTTCCGCGGAGGTGACCACCTGCCGGCTGATCTCGGCGATCGAGGAGCTCAATTCCTCGGTGCCCGCGGACACCGTCTGCACGTTGGCGGAGGTTTGCTGGGCAGCAGTCGCCACTGCGCCGACCAGCGCGTTCGACTGATCGGCGGTGGTCGACATGCCCTGCGCTGTCGACTGCATGGAATTGGCGGAGTGCTGCAGATTGCCGAGCGCGTCGCGCACGGCCGCTTCGAACTCGGCGATCCGGGCTTCCATGCGCGAGGCGCGCTCGGCCTTGGCGGCGCGATCGCTGTCCTGCTCGGCGCTCAAGGTTCGGGCCCGGATCATGCCTGCGCGGAACACCTCCAGCGCCTCCGCCATCGCCGCGATCTCGTCGTGATAGCTGGAGCGGTCGATGGTCGTCTCGAGATTGCCGCTCGACAGCAACTGCATCGACTGCTTGAGGCCGCCGATGCGCCTCAGGATATTGCCGCCGACATAGAGCCAGACATACAGCGCCGATCCGACCAGGGTGAGCAGGCCCAGCCCCAGCATGATCCAGGTCGCGGATGCGATCTCCTCGCGCGCCGAGGCGGTTGCGGTGTTGGTACCCTTGCGCACGCCCTCCACGAGCTGCTGAATGCTGATATCGAGACCGACATTGAGCTTGCGGGTTTCCTCCAGGACGGTCTGGCCGTAGTCGTTGGCGTCGAGTTCCTTGGTCCGGAGCTTGAAGACGCCGGTCTTGCCCTGGCCGAGCGCCAGCAATTTCAGCGCGGCATCCTTCAGCGCATTGCCGGCCTGGTGCTTGGGCAGCAGATCGAGGTTGGATCTGACGTTCGCGGCGGCGTCCTTGAAATCCTTTTCGATCGCATCCAGCGTATCGCTGCCGTTGGCCGACAGCGCGGTCGCCATCAGGGACGACGCCAGATTGCCGCTGGCGATCACGTTGCCGAACTGCTCGACGGCCCGGGCGGCCTCCGTGACATCGTCGGGCGATGGTACGGCGGATCCCAGGATGGCGTTGAGCTGGGCCTGCGCATCCAGCATGGCTGGGCTCGACGCTGCGACGAAGCCGGCCTGCGCGCTGCGCAGGGCGTCGTATTGCTTGTCATGGAGCGCGACCGCCTCGAGCCGCTCGCGGGACGCGGAAGCGAGGCTCTGCGTGGCCTCGTCGATGTTCTTGATGGTTTCGCCGAGCGCCGCCACGACCGACTTGTCGGCGCCGAGTTCGGTGATCTCGGCGAGCCGCTGCAGCGTGACCTGCTGGATCTCCTTCATCTTTTTCGATCGCTCGGCCAGCGTTTCGGGGCTTTGCGAGCCGAGCACCGCCGGCCCCTGACTGGCGAGGGTCGCGCTTTGCGCCGACAGTCCGAGGCTGGCGGCGAGGCGAGGAATCTCGCGCCGGCTCAGATCGACCATGGTCGCGCCGATGTGACCCAGGACCATCCCGGCACCGGCGCTGATGAGGATTGCCATGGTGGCGATCACGGCGAAGGCTGCGAACAGGCTGCCCCTGACGCCCAGCTTCGGAAGCCGAATCTGTCGAAACCCGAGTCTGCCCCTGCTTGACCGAAACGCCATTGCCTGCTGCCCCTGAACCGCCGCCTGAGGATGAAATGCGGTCAGCAGTATCCCTTTACCCGGTTAACAAAATCGGGACAGTTTGAGCGGGTTGGCTGGTTTTTTGGCAAGAAAAGCCGAATTTATGACCATGAAAAAACGGGCCGGCATTGGCGCCGGCCCGCTTTCAACCGTCGATGATTTTTCTTGGTTCGATCTCAGTATCGTGCCCCAGCCAGGTTGCCCCAGTTGATGCGGTAGTTGACGCCTGCCTTGAGGGTGTGATCGTCGGTCCGGAAATTGCCAAACGGCACCAGCGCCGCCGGGGCCGTGAAGTTGCTGCTGCCGAAATTGTAGTATTGATATTCCGCCTTGGCCGACCAGTTCGGCGCGAACATGTACTCGGCGCCGGCACCGACCGTGTAGCCGTCGCGGTGGTTTCCGTTGATCGCGAAGGCTGTCGGCACACCGTTGAGGGTGACCTTTTCGTTGTTGTCGGAATAGGCGTAGCCGCCCTTCACGTAAAGCAGCCCGGGACCCCAGGTGTAGCCGAGCCGGCCGGTCAGCGAGCCGAGCCCGCGCTGGCTGTTGTTATAGGCGAAGCCGCCGGGGAACACCGCGCCGACGCTGCCGCTCAGCCAGCTGTACTGGGCTTCGGCACCGACCACCCAGTTCGGCGCGAACTGCCAGTCGGCGCCGCCCTGCAGACCGCCGAGGAACCGGCCATTGCCGTTGTTGCCGGTCGACAGCCCGCTGAAATTGTTGTCGCTGGAGAACGCGCCGCCGAGATGGGCGCCGAGATAGAAGCCGGTCCAGTTGTAGAGCGGCGCCGCATAGACGGGGGCCTTGGCATAGGGAGCATAGCCGCGGCCGCCAATATCGGCGGCGAGGGCGGGAGCACCAAGAGCGGCGAGCGCAACGGTAGCGAGGAAAAGCTTTTTCATTGGTCTTGTCTCCGACAAATCACCGAAAGAGACGTCGCATCCGAGCGCCGTCGATGGCTGCCAGTTAGACCGCATTTGAATAAATTGCTGTCACCTCCCGGGCACAGCGACCTGCAACCCAACCTGTTGGCGGGTTGATGTTTTCTTGTGCTTAACAGCGCGCTAACGAAGCGTGAAGGAAGCCTTAAGACAGCGCGCCCGATGTCGCGTTTCGAGACAAAGACGTTTCTCAATCGCTAACGAGAGCTGCGTGCAATTTTGCCACCGCGTCGGCCAGTTGTTCGCGATGTGCGATGTCGTCTTTCGGGAGGTTTCCGATGCTCTCGGCAAGTTCCTGCAGGATGCCCGCGATCAGGCCGAAGTTTAAGTGCATATGCACCGATTTGCGAACGTCCTCCGCGCCCGGCCGCGTCAGCGTCAGCGTCAGCGCAAGCCCGGTCGGGTCGAGATGAGCCTCGAACCGCGATGAGTGCTCGAACGTGCCGACATAGAACTTGTCGGGGTATTCGAGCGCGATCTCTGCCTTGTCAGGAATGGGTTTCGACATGGTGGCCCTCATGCAATCTGTTGCCATCGTAGCGCGGACGGGCGCGGCCGTTTTGAGCCAGGTCAGAGAAGGCGTGTCAGAGAAGGCGTTGCATCTGCAACTCATAAGCGAATTCAATGGGATTGCCGGGGTCTTCCGTAGTTCCACGGTTTCGGAAATTAACGTCGGCGAAGACGCGCAAGGGCAATATCGGCGACGTTTCACGCAGACCGATTGGTGACGCGCGTCACCAGTCGATCAGTGCTGTCTCGCTCCGAGGGGGGGCGTCCCACATAGTGATGGTTGCGTCCTTGCACGCGCGAGGCTCCACCGGTTGTGGCGCGCGATACGGCCGGCCAGGAATCTGAGGACATCCGAGATGAAGATCCGTCTTTCAATTTCCAGAGCGATCACGATCTTCGGTCTGCTACTGGCGGTCGGATTTGCCACGGTCGCGCTGACCGGCGCGTATGCGTTGAAGGAACTGAAGATCGGCGGTCCGCTTTATGATCGCATCAAGCTCGGCAATGATCTCGTGGCCGACATCCTGCCACCCCCCGCCTATGTGATCGAAGCCTATCTCGAGGCGACGCTGGCGCTGCGCGAACCGCAGGCCGTCGCGGATCACGAGAAAAAGCTGCTGCAGCTGAAGAAGGATTATGGTGACCGCAAGACGTTCTGGACTTCGTCCGCGCTTCAGCTGGAACTGAAGTCGATGCTGGTCGACAAGTCGGACAGCGAGGTGCAGAAGTTCTGGCAAATTCTCGATGCCGAACTCGTGCCCGCGCTGCGCGCAAATGACACCGTGAAGGCCGGCGCGGCCTATGCGCGACTGACCGGCACCTATGTGGCGCACCGCGCCGTGATCGACGGCCTGGTCGAGAAGGTGAACAAGCTGAATTCCGATCTGGAAACCATCGCGGCCGAGCGTGATCACGGCATCTCATATGTGGTCTGGAGCGTCTCGGGCGTGGTGTTCCTGATCGTGATCGCAGGCATAGCGGGCCTCGTCCTCGGTGTCGTCCGGCCGCTGGTGCGAATCACCGAAGCCATGAGGCAGGTCGCCGGGGGCGATCTTGCGATCGAAGTCCCGTTTGCAAGCCGAGGCGATGAAATCGGCGCGATGGCCGGCGCACTTGCGGTGTTCAAGGACAACGCGCGCGACAATGCGCGGCTGCGCGAGCAGCAGGAACGGGACCAGGCGCAGTCTGCCGAGCAGAGAAAGCAGGCTGTCCGCAACATGGCCGACACGGTCGAGCGCGAAACCGGCGTGTCGGTGGAAGCCGCTGCCAAGTCGTCGCACGAGGTCGAGAATGTCGCGTCGGGCCTGTCGAGCCTAGCCCGGGACCTGTCTTCGGAAGCGAATGCGGTGGCCTCGGCCTCCGAGCAGGCGCTCGCCAACGCGCAGACCGTGTCTGCCGCGGCCGAAGAGATGAGCGCGTCGATTCGCGAGATCGCCGCGCAAGTGGCGCGCGCCAGCGCCATCACCAAGACCGCGGTCGCGGGACGCGAAAAGGCCAAGACCACCATTCTGTCGCTGTCGAACGCCGTCAACAAGATCGCCGAGGTGTCCAACCTGATCGGCGGCATCGCGGGCCAAACCAACCTGCTCGCGCTCAATGCCACGATCGAGGCGGCGCGCGCCGGCGACGCCGGTCGCGGCTTTGCGGTGGTCGCGTCCGAAGTGAAGTCGCTGTCGGATCAGACGGCGAAGTCGACCGATGAGATTTCACGGCTGATCGCGGAGGTGCAGAACGCGACGTCGGCGACCGTGGAAGCGGTCGAGGAAATCGGGAGCCAGATTTCGGAAATCGACGAGGTCGCGGCTTCCGTGGCCGCCGCCATGGAGGAACAGCATGCGGCGACCAACGAAATCAGTCGCTCGGTCGCGGAATCGGCTGCTGCCGCCAAGGAAGTCTCCGCCAAGATTTCGCTGGTCAGCCGCGATGCAAATTCGGTCGACGCGCGGGCGACCGACGTCCGCAGCGCCATCACGGGCGTGTCGACGAACCTGTCGTCGCTGAAGTCCGTCCTGATCAAGGTCATCCGCACCACCACGGACGACGCCGACCGGCGTCAATGGCCCCGCTACAAGGCCGAGATGTCGATCCGCGTCACCGGCCCGGGCGGCAAGGAGTTGCAGGCCAGCCTGGTGAATATCTCCGCGGCCGGAGCCTGGATCCGGTGCGAACAGATGAGCATCGGAGAGATGGGATCCATGTCGATCCAGGGTTATGACCAGCCGCTACCCTTCAGGGTGCGTGGCCGCGAGGCCGATTCATACCACGTCGAGTTTGATCTCGGCCACCAGCAGCAGGCCTACCAAAAGTGGGTCGCCGGAAGATTTACCCGGACGGCGGCCTGAGCCGGAGGCCGGTCATCTTCGCGCTCTCTGAGGGATCGCGGGCCCTCAAGCATCAGCGGGAAATGGTGCTGCCAGACAGGATTGAACTGTCGACCTCTCCATTACCAATGGAGTGCTCTACCACTGAGCTACGGCAGCATACCCGGGGGTGCCAGAATCGGCCGTGAAGGCCCCGACAGGTGGGGCGTTCTCTGCCACAAGCCCCCCCGCCGCGCAAGCGCGCGGTTAGGCCGTCGGGCCGCAAAAAGCGGCGCGCTCGCGACGAGGCGCCGGCTTCCTGTGCAATTAGGTTCAATTGGGGCCGATCCGGCGGGTGGGGGCGGTTATCGAAGCCCGATTGCCGTCCAATATTTGCCGGGACAGGCTCGCCAGCCTATGTGTCTGGAATAGGCGCTTTCGCCTCAGGTTCCCGGCGAGCGCGGCGGATGATCTCACGATGACCGATCGACAGGATGACAGCGAAGGACCCGGCCTCGCGGCTCAGGATCCGCGGCGGGAACGGTTGAAGCAGGCGCTGCGCGAAAACCTCAAACGGCGAAAGTCTCAGATCCGGGAGCGCGGCAAACGCACGTCGGCACCCTCGATCTGTCACGAAGCGCCATTAGATGAGAAATCCGCGGACGGGGACGAATAACCGCACATGACCTATCCCGGATCTCTGACCGGGTGGCGCGATACCTGCTTCCGGGCGAGAATCAGGGTTGGAACCCAAGCGGATTTTTTGGAGAGGATTCGATGGCCGCAGACAGCGAGTCAGGAAGCGAAAGTCTTGGCGTCGATTCACTTGGCGCCGATTTACTTGGCGCCAGTTCACCTCGCGTCGGTTCACTTGGCTCGGGTTCACTTGGCCCCGGAGCGCCCGGCTCCGGGTCGAACGCGACTGTGTTTCCGCGGCACGAGCAGACATTCCCGGCGCTGACGCTGCAGGAGATCGAGCGGATCAAGCGGTTCGGTGAACCGCGATCCTACAAGGACGGCGAGATTCTGTTCGAAACCGGCAAGCCCGGGCCGGGCATGTTCGTCATCCTCTCCGGCCATGTCGCGATCACGCAGCGCGATGGCCTCGGCCATGTCACCCCCATCATTGACCAGGGGCCGGGGCAATTCCTCGCCGAGATCGGCCAACTGTCCGGCCGCATCGCGCTGGTCGACGGCCACGCCGAGGGCGATGTCGAGACCCTGTTGGTTCCGCCCGAGAGGCTGCGCGCGCTACTGGTCGCCGAGGCCATGCTTGGCGAGCGCATCATGCGTGCGCTGATTCTGCGCCGGGTCAACCTGATCCAGGGCGGCGCCGGCGGCCCGGTCCTGATCGGGCCGTCGAACTCTACAAGCGTCGCCCGGTTGCAGAATTTTCTCACACGGAACGGCGTTCCGCATCATTTGCTCGATCCAGCAATCGATGGTGACGCCGCGGAGCTGATCGCGCGCTATTCGCCGTCGCCGGACGACTGGCCGCTGGTGGTGACCATTGACGGCTCCGTGCTGCGTAACCCCGGCGAGAATGAACTCGCCCGCGCGCTCGGCATGATCGGCGGGCCGCGGGGCGAGAAGATCTACGACGCCGCCATTGTCGGCTGCGGTCCGGCGGGGCTTGCGACCGCGGTCTATGCCGCCTCCGAAGGCCTTTCAGTGCTGGTGCTCGATTCGAGCGCCTACGGCGGGCAGGCCGGCGCCAGTGCGCGCATCGAAAACTATCTCGGCTTTCCCACCGGCATATCGGGCCAGGCGTTGGCGGGCCGTGCTTTTACGCAGGCGCAGAAGTTTGGTGCCGAGATCATGATCCCGATCAGCGCGAAATCGCTCGATTGCGAGCGGCGCGACGGCGTCTTCAGGTTGAAGCTCGATGGCGGCGATGAGTTGCGCGCGCGCGCCGTCGTGGTCGCGAGCGGCGCGCGCTACCGCCGGCCCGAGATCGAAAACCTCGACCGTTTCGAGGGCCGCGGCGTCTGGTATTGGGCCTCCCCGATCGAGGCGCGGCTTTGCTCCGGTCAGGATGTCATCCTGGTTGGCGGCGGCAACTCCGCCGGGCAGGCCGCGGTGTTCTTGTCCGGACACGCGCGCAAGGTCTTCATGATCATCCGCGGCGGCGGACTCGGGGCCAGCATGTCGCGTTATCTGATCGAACGGATCGAAGCGACGCCCAACATCGAGCTGATGTTCAACACCGAAGTGGTGGCGCTCGACGCCGGGACGGACGCCTCGCTTGAACGGGTCCGCTGGCGCAGCCGCCTGTCCGGCGAGGAGAGCACGGCCCACATCCGCAACCTGTTCCTGTTCGTCGGCGCCGATCCCGCGACCGGCTGGCTCGGTGGCTGCGGCGTCACGCTCGACCGCGCCGGCTTCGTGGTCACCGGTGCGCAATCCGAACTCAATCAGGGACGGCTGGTGCCGCCGCTGGAAACCTCCGTGCCCGGTGTGTTCGCGGTCGGCGACGTGCGATCCGGTTCGGTCAAGCGGGTCGGCGGCGCGATCGGCGAGGGCGCGCAGGTGGTGGCGGCGCTGCACGGCTTCCTTGCCGATGCCTTGAAACCCGTTGCGTAAAGTTCTGTCTTGACCGCTTTCTTCATGCGACGGAATCACTCGCCCGGGATCGAGAGCAAGCTGCGCTCGAAAACGCCAAAGCAGGAGACGATCGATGGCCAAGGGCTGCACTCATATCGCCGGCATCCGCGACGTGACCCCGAGCGCGCTTGGCTGCGAAGAGTGCCTCAAGAGCGGCAGCGTGTGGCTGCATCTGCGGATCTGCCGGACTTGCGGCCACGTCGGCTGCTGCGACGATTCGCCCAATCAGCATGCCACCAAGCATTTCCACGCCACCGCTCATCCCGTCATCGAGGGCTACGATCCGCCGGAGGGATGGGGCTGGTGCTATGTCGATGAAGTCCTGTTCGATCTGTCGCACCGCAAGACCCCTCATAATGGTCCGATCCCGCGCTATGATTGAAGGCGTGTGACGGCTCGCTCGCTCCTTGCGATGTCAGCACAAGTTTCAGGCAGGGCGTTTGCGCAGCTCATGACAGCCATGCAAAAATTTTTTGCGATGTGCACATGCTTTTGATCGAAGATTCCCTCTGTTCCAGGCGAGAGAGTGTGGCAATCTCGGCGTGTGTGTTTTGATTGTGGCCATTGGGGGAGTGCGTCATGATACTGGGTCTCAGCCTGTCTGCCTTTACGATCCTGCACGTCATCATCAGTCTGGTTGCGATTGCGGCCGGCCTCGTTGTCATGTTCGGGCTGCTCGGCTCGAGCCGGATGCCGGCCCTGACTGCGGTCTTCCTGCTGTTCACCATCCTGACCAGCGTCACCGGCTTCTTGTTTCCGTTCACGCAGCTGTTGCCGTCGCACATGATCGGCATCCTGTCGCTGGTGCTGCTCGCGGTCGCCTGCATCGCGCTGTATGCGATGAAGCTCAGCGGACCCTGGCGCGCGGTCTATGTGCTGACGGCACTGATCTCGCTCTATCTCAATGTGTTCGTATTTGTCATCCAGAGCTTCCTCAAGGTGCCGGCATTGACCGCGCTGGCGCCGGGCAATCCGCCGACCGGGCCGGTGTTCGCGGTGGTACAGGGGCTGGTGCTGCTGTTCTTTGTCGTCGTCATCGTCCGCGCGTGGCGGCGGTTCAGGCCGATGCCTGCGTTCGCCTGATCTGTCAGGCCAACGATTCCGGGGAGCCCCCCGTCACTTGCAACAGAAGGGCCATTCATGCCGACCATCACGACCAAGGACGGGATCGAAATCTATTACAAGGATTGGGGCTCCGGTCAGCCGGTGGTGTTTTCCCACGGCTGGCCGCTCTCGGCCGATGACTGGGACGCGCAGATGCTGTTCTTCCTCAATCACGGCTATCGCGTCATTGCCCATGACCGCCGCGGCCACGGCCGCTCCAGTCAGACCGGCGACGGCCATGACATGGATCACTATGCCGATGACCTCGCGGCCTTGACGGCGCATCTCGATCTGAAGGGCGCCGTTCACGTCGGTCACTCCACCGGTGGCGGCGAGGTGGTGCATTATCTGGCACGCCACGGCGAGAGCCGGGTGGCGAAGGCGGCCATCATCAGCGCGGTGCCGCCGCTGATGGTGCAGACAGCGGCCAATCCCGGCGGCCTCCCCAAGGAGGTCTTCGACGGATTTCAGGTGCAGCTCGCGGCCAGTCGCGCGCAATTCTATCGCGACATCGCGGCGGGTCCGTTCTACGGCTACAACCGGCCGGGCGCCAAGGCCTCGGAGGCCGTCATCCAGAATTGGTGGCGGCAGGGCATGATGGGCGGCGCCAAGGCGCATTATGACGGCATCGTCGCCTTCTCGCAGACCGATTTCACGGATGACCTCAAGAAGATCGCCGTGCCCGTGCTGGTGATGCATGGCGATGACGATCAGATCGTTCCCTACGCCGATTCCGCGCCATTGTCGGCAAGGCTTTTGAAAAATGGGACGCTGAAGACCTATAAGGGCTTTCCGCACGGCATGCCCACCACGGAAGCGGCCACGATCAACACCGACCTGCTGGCCTTCATCAAGGGATGAGACTGCAAATTCCGGCAGCTGGATAAAGGCGACCAATCGAAGATCGTCTTTATTGCAGCGAATGCTCGCTTCAGCAGGGCTTGCGGTTCTCGCGCTCGGCGTTGGCGGTCCATGCTTCGCCGCCAATCCGCATCGCACCTGTTGCGATCACGGCGACCAGCCGGTTCCGTCTGATGACACGCGCGTTTGGCGAGGGCCTCCGCCGGCGCACTCCCGCGAATGGTGGGGTCTGACCACGTCGTGCGATCCAGATTCGGTCCGCTGGTTTGCGAACTTGTTACAGAACGACAGAAAACGTGTGTGGACCCCACGTATTCTTGATCGGCGCTGGCCGGTTCCATCCCGGGGGCTGTGGCAACTTCTGATAGCCAGCTTGGATCGGGGAGCGTGCCATGATGTTGGGTCTCAGCCTGCCTGCCTTTGCCATCGTGCATATCATCATCAGCCTGGTTGCGATCGCTTCGGGCTTCGTCGTCATGTTCGGGTTGCTCGGCTCCAGGCGGATGCCGGCCTCGACCACGATCTTCCTGTTCTTCTCCATCCTCACCAGCGTGACCGGGTTCTTGTTTCCGGCTACGCGTCTGTTGACGTCGCACATCATCGGCATCGTGTCGTTGGTGCTGCTTGCGGCGGCCTGTATCGCGCTCTACGCGATGAAGCTTCGCGGCCCCTGGCGCGCCGTCTACGTTTTGACGGCGCTGATCTCGCTCTATCTCAACGTCTTTGTGCTCCTGGTCCAAGGCTTCCTGAAGATACCGGTGTTGCATGACCTGGCGCTCGGCAATCCGTCGAGCGGGACGACGTTTGCCGGCATTCAAGGTCTCTTGCTGCTGTTCTTCGTCGCTGCGATTGTCGGCGCCTGGCGTCGGTTCAAGCCGATGCCGGCGTTCGCCTGATCGCAGGCGATGCGGACCTGAAGGGTTGCGCCGTGCAGCGGTGAGGGATCCCGCATCGGCGGGGCGGCTAACGGGCGTGTTGACCGCTTACCGCGGTGTGGTTTGATCCGGTCGCGGCGGCTGCCCGACGGCATGGCGCAACGACGAAACGAGACAACCCATGAAAGTCATCCTGTTCGGCGCAACCGGAATGGTCGGGCAGGGTGTGCTGCGCGAATGCCTGCTCGATGCGAGCGTCGAGTCCGTGCTCGCGGTCGGACGCAGCCCAGGCGGACAACACCACGCCAAGCTGAGCGAAATCCTGCACGATAATTTCTTCGATTTCGCGACGATCGAATCGGAATTGGCCGGCCACGACGCCTGTTTCTTCTGTCTCGGCGTCTCGTCGCTCGGGATGGACGAGGCGCGCTATCGGCATCTGACCTACGACATCACGCTTGCTGCCGCGAGGACGTTGTCGAGGCTCAACCCGGACATGGTGTTCATCTATGTCACGGGGCAAGGCACCGATTCGACCGAACAGGGGCGTCTGATGTGGGCGCGGGTCAAGGGCAAGACGGAAAACGATTTGCGCAAGTTGCCGTTCAGGGCGGCTTATATGTTCCGCCCCGCCGGAATCCAGCCGTTGCACGGGATCAGGTCAAAGACCACGTGGGTTCAAGCGATTTATGTCGTAGCAGGGCCGCTGCTGTCGCTACTCAATCATGTCGCGCCAAACTACATGACCACGACCGAGCAGGTCGGCCGCGCCATGATCAAGGTGGCGCGGGACGGCTATCCGAAGCCGGTCCTGGAGAGCGAGGATATCAATCGGCTCTGACGTCATTTGCGGATTCCGGAACGCGCCCTCGCGACAGCATGGACTTCAGTTTTGCACTGAATGAATCAATCGGGACCCCCGGATTCCCATTGCACGCTTGCGCGTATCCCCAGGTGAACTGTAGACCCCATCAAATTGCCGCAAATTTCAAGCTTTTGCCACATCAGCTGGCATCGCCGCATATTTTCTCGACATTCCCGGGGTGGACTCGCATATGGATCGCATTCGCATTGTCGGCGGCAACAAGCTCAACGGCACCATTCCGATTTCCGGCGCGAAAAATGCCGCGCTGCCGCTGATGATCGCCGCGCTGTTGAGCGAGGAGACGCTGATCCTCGACAACGTGCCGCGCCTTGCCGATGTCGCCCAGTTGCAACGCATTCTCGGCAACCACGGCCTCGACATCATGTCCGCCGGCAAGCGCCCGGGCGATCGCCAATATCAGGGCCAGACCCTGCATATTTCGGCGGCCAACGTGATCGATACCACCGCGCCCTATGATCTGGTGTCGCGCATGCGCGCGAGCTTCTGGGTGATCGCGCCGCTGCTGGCGCGGATGCATGAGGCGAAGGTGTCGCTGCCGGGCGGCTGCGCCATCGGCACGCGGCCGGTCGACCTTCTGATCATGGCGCTCGAGAAGCTCGGCGCGGAGATTTCGATCGACGGCGGCTACGTGATCGCGAAGGCCAAAGGCGGGCTCAAGGGCGCCGACATCGATTTCCCCAAGGTGACGGTGAGCGGCACCCATGTGGCCCTGATGGCGGCGACGCTGGCGAAAGGCACCACGATCATCAGCAATGCCGCCTGCGAGCCGGAAATCCGCGACGTTGCCGACTGCCTCAACAAGATGGGCGCGCGGGTGTCCGGCGCCGGCAGTTCCCGGATCGTCGTGGAAGGCGTGGCGAGGCTGCATGGGGCGCGGCACACCGTGCTGCCCGACCGGATCGAGGCCGGCACCTATGCGATGGCGGTCGCGATGACGGGGGGCGACGTGCAGCTTGCCGGTGCCCGGCCGGAACTGCTGCAGTCGGCGCTGGACGTGCTGACGCGGGCTGGCGCCGACATATCGGTCAACAATGAAGGCATCCGCGTCGCCCGCAATGGCGCGGGCATCAGGCCGGTGACGGTCGCAACCGCGCCGTTCCCGGGCTTCCCGACCGATCTGCAGGCGCAACTGATGGCGCTGATGGTCAATGCGCAGGGATCGTCGGAAATCACCGAGACGATTTTCGAGAACAGGTTCATGCATGTGCAGGAGCTGGCGCGATTCGGGGCGCGGATCAGCCTCGACGGCGAGACCGCGCGAATCGAGGGCATCTCGACCCTGCGCGGCGCGCCGGTGATGGCGACCGATCTGCGTGCCTCGGTCTCGCTGGTCATCGCGGGTCTTGCCGCCGAGGGCGAGACCATGGTCAATCGGGTCTATCATCTCGACCGCGGCTTCGAACGGCTGGAGGAGAAGCTCCAGGCCTGCGGCGCCGCGATCGAGCGCATCAGCGATTAGGCGCGCGCGGTCTCCACGAGTCGGTACGGATCTTGCGGGTGGAGTACGAGTGGAGTACGCGAAAACCTGATGAGAGTGTCCACGTGTCGTCCCGGATGTCATCCCAACTCAAACTGATCGCGCTCGACGCCGAGGACCTCGCGGTGATCTCCGCGCATGTCCAGGACGCTCGCGTGCGAACCGCGGATATCGTCTGGCGCCAGGCCGAAAAGCGGCTGGTGATCGGGATGAGCCGGCTGGACTGGGAGCAGACGCTGTCGGGCGGGACCACGCCGCGCCGGCTGCTCGCGGCGCTGCGTTTCGACCGGGTGTTGGCCTGCAAGTCGCGCGACATCGATCTGGGGGCACCGGAGACGGTATTGGATCTGGTCGGGATCGAGTTTCACCCCAGGGAGGCCCCCGGCGGCAGCGCGCTGCTCCTGTTCAGCCGGGGTGGGGTGTTGCGGCTCGACATCGAATGCCTGGAATGCGGGCTGGTCGACTTCGGTACCGACGATCTCGGCGCCAGCGGCCTCGACGAGGACGCCGAGTTCTCGGGATCTGGGGGCTAGAAGGGTTGACGGCGGTGGGCCGCCGCGCCATTGAGCAGGAGGCCCTCAATTTGATTTGCGCGTGTTCCGGTCGCACAGCCGATCGCCGCTTTTGCCGAATGCGCCCGTCCGGAAAGCCCCATGCCCCTCCGATTAGAGCGAAGCAGCGCCGATTTCGACCAGCGGTTCGCGGCCTTTCTCGCTGCCAAGCGCGAAATTTCGGCCGATGTCGAGGCGGCGGCGCGCGCCATCGTCGATGACGTCGCCGTGCGCGGCGACGCGGCGCTGCTCGAGACCACGCGCAAGTTCGACCGGCTCAGCCTGATGCCGGATACCCTGCGGATCTCGGCGGGCGAGATCGATGCGGCGGTCAAGGCCTGCTCGTCCGCGACGCTGGACGCCCTGACCTTCGCCCGCGACCGTATCGAGGTGTTTCATCGCCGGCAATTGCCCAGCGACGAGCGCTTTACCGATGCCCTCGGCGTGGAGCTCGGCTGGCGCTGGAGCGCGATCGAATCGGCCGGCCTCTATGTGCCCGGCGGCACTGCGGCCTATCCGTCCTCGGTCCTGATGAATGCGATACCGGCCAAGGTCGCCGGCGTGCCGCGGCTGGTGATGGTGGTGCCGGCGCCCGACGGCAAGCTCAACCCGCTGGTGCTCGCCGCCGCCCGGCTCAGCGGCGTCTCCGAGATCTACCGCGTCGGTGGCGCCCAGGCGGTCGCCGCGCTGGCCCATGGCACCGCGACCATCGCGCCGGTGGCCAAGATCGTCGGGCCCGGCAACGCCTATGTGGCGGCGGCGAAGCGGCTGGTGTTCGGCAAGGTCGGCATCGACATGATCGCCGGGCCGTCCGAGGTGCTTGTGGTCGCCGACGACACCGCCAATGCTGGCTGGATCGCCGCCGATCTGCTGGCCCAGGCCGAGCATGATGCGAGCGCCCAGTCGATCCTGATCACCGACTCGGCCCGGCTTGCTACGGAGGTCGAGGCGGCCGTGCAATCCCAGTTGACGACGCTGCCGCGCGCGACGATCGCTGCCGCCTCCTGGAACGATTTCGGCGCGATCATCCTGGTCAGGACCCTCACCGAGGCCGTGCCGCTCGCCAACGCGATCGCGGCCGAGCATCTGGAGATCATGACCGCGGATCCCGAGGCGCTGGCGGTGCAGATCCGCAACGCCGGGGCGATCTTCCTGGGCGCCCATACCCCGGAGGCGATCGGTGACTATGTCGGCGGCTCCAATCATGTGCTGCCGACGGCGCGCTCGGCGCGGTTTTCGTCGGGGCTCGGCGTACTTGACTTCATGAAGCGAACGTCGATTCTGAAATGCGGGCCGGACCAGTTGCGCGCGCTGGGGCCCGCGGCGATCACGCTCGGCCGGGCCGAGGGTCTGGAAGCCCATTCGCGCTCGGTGGGGATGCGCCTCAATTTGCCATGAATCTGCAATGAGCAAGCCGCCCGAACAGGATGACCAGAACAACCGTATCGTCGCGGTGACGCTCGATGAGGAATCGATCGGGCGTTCCGGGCCTGATATCGAGCATGAACGCGCGATCGCGATCTACGACCTGATCGAACAGAACCTGTTCGCGCCCGAAGGCGCCGGCGAACAAGGCCCTTTCGCCGTGCACATCGGCATCACCGGCAACCGGCTGATGTTCGACATCCGCCGCGAGGACGGCACCCCGGTGGTGGCGCACCTGTTGTCCCTGTCGCCGTTCCGCGGGATCGTGAAGGACTATTTCATGATCTGCGACAGCTATTACCAGGCGATCCGCACCGCGACGCCGGACAAGATCGAGGCGATCGACATGGGCCGCCGCGGCATTCATGACGAAGGCTCGCGCACCCTGCAGGAGCGCCTGAAAGGCAAGGTGCGGGTCGATTTCGAAACCGCGCGCCGGCTGTTCACCCTGATCACCGTGCTGCACTGGAAGGGGTAGGCATGGCCCCGAAAAGTGTGCAGCGGTTTTCCGAACAGGCCATGCCTGGAACAGAGCGCATGGCCCCGAAAAGTGTGCAGCGGTTTTCGGACCGGATCATGCGCGCCAAAAAGAAAGCGTGATGGCGGCGGCTCCACGCACGCGCCACCCGCAGTCGGTGCTGTTTGCCTGCGGTCTCAACAGCGTGCGCTCGCCGATGGCCGAAAGCCTGCTGCAGCAGATGTTTCCCAAGGCGCTTTACGTGCGGTCGGCCGGCGTCAGGAAGGGCGAGCTCGATCCGTTCGCGATCTCCGTCATGGCCGAACTCGGCCAGGATATTTCCAGGCACAAGCCGATCACCTTCGATGAGCTGGAGGATTGGGAAGGACTCAATTTCGACCTCATCATCACGCTGGCGCCGGAGGCCCATCACAAGGCGCTGGAATTGACGCGGACGCTGGCTGCCGATGTCGAGTATTGGCCAACCCACGATCCGACCGGCGCCGAGGGCAATCGGGAGCAGAAGCTGTCGGCCTATCGCGAGGTCTGCGACACCCTGCTCGCGCGCATCCGTAAGCGCTTTGCCAATGTCGGCGCCGCCAGCGGATGAGGCCCGGCTCCCGCGTCGATCCGCTCATGTCGCACGCATCAAAATCATCGTGTCGAATCATCGGCTCTGACAGTCTCCTGGCCGTCACATTGCAGTCCGGTGACAGGCGCCGTCGGCTCGGGGATCGTCGCGCTGTCCCGGCGCCCACAAAGCGCCGCTGCCGGGTTGTGAAAGCCGGGCCCTTCCGATAGTTTCCGCGCGCGTTCCGCAAGCACTCCGAAATCTTCCACGAAAACAACATCATGCTAGGCCGCCCCAAACTCGTACTGGCTTCCGGCTCGCCGCGCCGGCTGGCGCTGCTCAATCAGGCCGGCATCGAGCCGGATGCGTTGCGGCCCGCCGACGTCGACGAGACCCCGCGGCGGGGCGAACTGCCGCGCGCCTGCGCCAATCGGCTGGCCCGGGCGAAAGCGGATGCGGCGCTCAAATCGGTGCAGCTCGACGACGAGTTGCGCGGTGCCTTCATCCTGGCCGCCGACACCGTGGTGGCGGTCGGACGGCGCATTCTGCCCAAGGCCAATCTGGTCGATGAAGCCTCGCAGTGCCTGCGGCTGCTGTCGGGCCGCAACCACCGGGTCTACACCGCGATCTGCCTGGTGACGCCGCGGGAAAGCTTTCGCCAGCGCCTGGTGGAGACGCGCGTGCGCTTCAAGCGCCTCAACGAGGACGACATCCAAGCCTATGTCGGCTCCGGCGAATGGCGCGGCAAGGCCGGCGGCTACGCGGTGCAGGGGATCGCCGGCTCCTTCGTGGTCAAGATGGTCGGCTCCTACAGCAATGTGGTCGGCCTGCCGCTGTATGAATCCGTCACGCTGCTCGGGGGCGAGGGCTTCCCGATCCGCTTCGGCTGGTTGAATGCCACCGCCATCTGACCCGAAGCCCGCGGCGGCGGGCACCGATCGGCCAGCCAAGGGCAAGCGCTGCCCGATCTGTGGCCGGCCGGCCGCCGAGGGCTCGATGCCGTTCTGCTCGCCGCGCTGCCGCGATGTCGACCTGAACCGCTGGCTGTCGGGCTCCTATGTGATTCCGGCCCGCGACGACGAGCCGGATGACGCGGATTGAGCGTGATTCGCGTGGATTGATTGGGGGCGATTTTCCGTGCTCCTCGCCGCGCCCGCTGCGGCGTGCAGCCAGCTTTTTGGCCTCGCCGGAAAATCCCTTTATCTTGAAGGAACTATGCCGGGTGGCGCTCAAATGCGAAGCGACGCCGTGCAATCTGTCGAAGTCAGGCGAAGCAGGTGGACAGGGCCGTCCGAGCCCACTATAAACCGCCCGCTCGACAGGCCTTTTGGGCTGTTGCGAGACGCCCAGGTAGCTCAGTTGGTAGAGCATGCGACTGAAAATCGCAGTGTCGGTGGTTCGATTCCGCCCCTGGGCACCAAACGGTATTCCTAAGCAATTGTTTCATCTCGGATTTCAGACGTAGTTCCCGCACCTTTGAGAAACCGGGGCACCATTCGTGTTTGCTGCTTCTGAGGTTTGCATAGTCAGCACCCGAGATCGATCACTTCAAACACTGAGTGATGGAAGCGATATCCGCTGGTCATAGGAAAGAGGACTCGCGGCGCGCGGCGTTGAACTCCGGCGGCCTTTGACCCGAATGTATGGTCCGGCCGTGCGGTGCAAGAGGCTTTCGTCGATCCGGCAGTACGGTCTCGCATCAATGTATCCGACCTCTGATTGGAGTGTGTGCTCCGGGCCATCATGGAATATCAGGGCGCATGCGAGCTGATTAGCGGACAGGCCTCGAACGGGCCACTCCGGTCACCAGTGTTCGTATGCGCGGGAAGACCGATCCTCCATCGTCGTCTCATCCTCTCGCGGACCTCGGCGGGTACGGCCGCACGTACTTGGCTGGCATCAGCCGGGCATTGTAGCAGCTGCAGCTTGCGGCTGAGATGATGTGCGCCCACGCAGGCCTCCATGCCGATCAGGCACGGAGACAGGTTTGGCAAGTCGCGTCTCGACCTGGCCAAGCGACCATTTCTGTCGAAGCACGATCGCACCAACGATCAATACGACCTAATTCGCGGCCTAGTGCATAGGGGCGCATCATCTTGTTCGACATACAAGCGAAACCCTCCTTAATTCTCGCCATTTCAAAGAGTTGTGGTGACCTCGGCTTGACCGTCCCATCGGAAAGGTCGAGACCACAGATTTACTAAGGCAATTATAGGACGCGCGGCCTCGTAATGCACGCTCAACGCGGTAAGCTCAATCGGTGGGATTGGAGGTATTTCGTAGCCTCGGCACGCGAGATTGCGACAAGCGCTGCAGAGGATGATAGTTGAGATGATCGCTTGCGAGACCACGCCGCCTGCATGGTGCTGAGGCTCTGTTCTTGGGCTATTCAGACATCTTTCGAAATAGGTCGGCCTTGGAGCCTTGGCTGTTCGAGCAATGCGTCAGGAAGGAAGCTGTAACGTCGTATATCGCTGCCGCGCGGAACGACCTGAACTCTAATGTTTTCGCCCCTGATTTCATGCCCTATCATTCTTGAGACCGAGAGCGGGTCCACGTTCCCACACGTAAAGAAATCGCTACACATCAAACGATGTTCCGGCCATGTGTGAAAACTTGCATGGGATTCAGCGAGTAGGAACACCCCGGTAACGCCGCCATGCCCAGGAAAGGTGTGTGAGACGAAGTCCAGCACCTTGACGCGGTGAGACGCAAAAACCCTTCGGAAGCTTGCTTCAAGGCTATGAACATCTCGAAGGATGCCTGTATCTCCAACGATGCTGTCGACAATAAGATGATGACCAACAATCATGTGATAAGATCTGTCGATGCGTTAAGTCTGCGAAAGGTTCTAGCAGCAAGGGAGGTACGCCGGTTCTGTTCGAAAAATGTTGTCTGCGGCAGAAGCGGGCGGATATTTTTGACGAAAGCTTCCGTGGCAGCGAGTGCCAGTTTTGCTCCCGGGCATGCGTTGGCACCAATCCCAAAACTTCTGTTGGGCTGGCGGCCTCCCCCAAAAGCGGCCCCGATATGGACGCGAATTTTTTGTTCCTTCCACAACGGAAAGTCTCCCCACCTTAGATCCTTGGTGGTTTCGCGAAGGACACTCTGAATCGGGAAGTCGAGATCAGCGGCGGTACGAACCGCGTCTCGCGTCGGGGTGTCGGGTGCCCTTTTCAATACTAGGCATGCGGTTGCGATCAAATAAGCCGAGCTTTCGTGCGCTGTAACCAGGAATATCGTCCGGTTCGAAATATCGGCACGCAAGGTCGATGGTAGTGAATTGTTCGAGGCGTTAGAGGAGAGTTCGTTAGCGATATACTTGATGCCACCCGCGGCCCGTAACGCATCTGCAAGCGTGTTGGCTCTGCCGTCCATATAGTCAACGATCGCGGCGATGGGATGCGCATGGACTCGTCCGAACTTTCTGTTAACGCCAGCCGCGAGACAGGCAATTTCCGCAATGTAGGATCGGCCGATTTGCATGAAATCATAGAGAGTCTGTCGCGGGATATTCCGTACATATTCTCCGGCGATTCGATCTAGAACGTCCGTATTGCAGAGGTCAGAAAACCAAGCGTACCATTCGGGCGCAACAGCGCTGCGGTCGCTCAAGATTGAACGTGCCAGAAGTTCATCGGCGAAGCCCGTTGTCATCGCGAGCTGGCTCCGCTCGGTGTTGTCGAGCGGAACATCGAGCAAGATGGCCTCGAAGGACAGCGGCGGTCGGATCAGCGCGTCGTGTTTCAAAAGCCAAGTGCAAAGATCTGGTGATCCGCACACGAGTTCACCACGATCTTCAAGGATGGGCGATTCACGAGCGAGACTTGCGAGGGCTGCATAGTAGGCCTCACAATCATTTCCGTGTACTTGCAGAATGGTCTTAAGATCGCGCATCAGGCCTTACCACAAGGCACTACTATCCAAGCCACAAAGTGCGGTGAGAATCGCCGGCCATTGCACCTCAGACCTCTTCAATGGTCGAAAATCCGAGTCTGGGGGCTCCTGGCGACAGGCTGGCCCAGTGTTCCTTGAGCACTATGCGCCCTGACGGCGATAGTCCGATCGTGCTCTCAAACACTCCCAAAGATGGCTCAAGCTCCTTGTTTAGATACATCCAATGCCCTGACAAGGTGCTCTGTTCGGTCAATACGCCAAGAAGGATTCCATGCTCAATCCGTTGGCCCCTAAACGTCGCCGTTACCACCGCTTCTCTTTGCGAAAATGCAAATACGACCGTCTCATCAAAATCTCCGGTATCGTAGTTCTCTATTCCGCGGAACTTCTTGCCATTCAGATTCAATGTCATGCATCTAGCCTAAGATGCATATTTTCCAACGCTGCCCGCTTGTCCTTCCTCGCGTTTGAAACTTGGACGTCGATCATCCGCTTTTCGTGCTGCGGCAAGAGAAAATAGGTGCAGTTTGTGTACCAAATCCATCCTTGCCGGGTCATTTGGAACGTTGGACCGGTATCCTCAACCATCCCATGCTGGACGAGCGCCAGAAGGCTTTCAAGCGTCTCTGGATATACATTGAGGAAATCAATTGCCGCCTTCTCCACAGAGCCAAAATAAGGAAGACGGAAAATTAGCGGACGGCTCTCTCGTGAATACGTGTCCGAGCGCCCTAGGGCGGCGCGAGGGATGCCGCGCTCGGAAACGTCCTTCATGTACTGATGAATTAGACCTGTGTTCTGCAGCGAAATACCCTGGATGTTCGAAATTGCATTCACGCCAAAGCCCAGGATCTCGTAGTTCTTATAACCGTAAACGTGTTCGTGATAATCGAAGTGATAAGTATCCGTGGTGGGACACGCGCTCGCTCGCGAGCGAATAAATCCGTGTCCGTTGTGCGGTACATACCCAGCGTTGGCTAGCAGGTCGCTCGCGGTCAGACGGTAATCATGGCGTGTACGGGCCGTAGGAGGAGCTAGGCCCAGCCGCTTAGCGCTCTTGTGTAATCGAGTTTGGGAGGCGACTGGGTTGAGAGGATAAATGTCTATGAGTGGCACGCCAGTATCGACAATCTCGCCAATGTCTGCCTCCCAATCTTTCTGGGCCTGGCCATCGTAGGCATAGAGCATATCCGCCGAAACCAAATCAAAATTAGAGAGCATGAGCGCAAGCGCAGATTTTGCGTCCTTGGCGGGGATAGAGAGCTCGAATAGGTTCCTCGCTTGGTCATTAAGGGTTTGGACGCCAAGGCGCGCATTCGTAACCCCAATCGCCTTTAGCGCTCGCAATTTTTCTACAGTGACGCTCTTTACCTCCATTTCGAACGAGAATTCTTGCATTTCGGACAAGTCAAAAGATGATTGGATAGTTTCGCCAAGCTCGTGGACTTGGCGAGCAGACAACAACGACGGCGTACCGCCGCCAACAAAGATTGCGTTAATTTTGGCATCGCTCAGTTTTGATTTGGCCCTCAACTCGGCAAGGAGAAGTGAAAAATAGGCGTCGACAAGGTCGTTTTCTGCCGCTGACTTACGGATGAAGGGACAAAAAGAGCAAATCGTGTCGCAAAAGGGAATGTGAAGATAAAGGGCTCGGCGGACAGCGGGACCGCCCCGGGTCATATCGAGAAACTGGCCAACTCCTGTTGGCGATAGCGGCAGTGTATCGACCGCGAGCGGATAATACCAATTGTGAATTGGCACATCACTGTCGAAAGGATGCTCGCGGTCGTGTTTGAGCTTCATGACAAGCTCTTGCCTGAAGAGCGTCACCACACCATGGCGATGGCGCTCACTTTCCCCTCGGTTTTGTCGAGTAGATTCTGGAGATCCTTCAGCCATACGTCCGGCTTATCGTTGGCGCCTGAGTTCGCTTTCGCCATCCGGTTGTATTCAGCGGCCAATTCCATTCCTATCGCTTCCTTTGTAGACGCCCTAAGGAGGGTCTCGGCTCCCTCCCGAGAACGCACAAAGATCGGCTCGGATGGGTCGAGCTGAAGTGCGTGGTTGATGGCGGCGAGGCCTCCCGCCACATCGCCTTTCTCAATACTCATTCGACCTGCAATGAAGGATTTCCATGCATCGAGGTTTGCCATGGCAGACTCCCTAAGGTTGCAATTGTAGTCTATCCACAACTGTGGCCCGGGTGCAAGATGATCTAGACCCAATCTCCGGCTGGCCGGAAGGCTCTATGGAATGTTGGCCGTACACGTCTTATCGCCCCGCGGGGAGATCGGGTGTCGATCCGTGGACCGCTAGCCCTACAGCGCGCCGCACACAGGAATAAGCGATGACGGCCCAGCAGGGGTGGTGCGGGCGGACCTTGAAATTCTTGAGGCGTCGCAATTCGCCCCGAATGCGGCCGCACCTTGACCCAAGGTATTCAATTCATTCGGGTTTCGTGACCCCGCCCCTGGGCCCCATAAAATCAATGACTTAGAGACACACAGCCGGATCGGTTAGACCGTTTTCCGGGCGTGTTAGACACTTATGTTCGCGGTTTGCTCCCGAGTGGGTCAAACTTCTTTATCACCTGACTCATGCGATCTGAGGTGTCAGCCGTCTCGGAGTAGTGGATCGCCATCGCCAGCGATTCTGACCAAGCCATCGGCGTACAGTGTCGAGGTCATACCCGGCTTCGACCAGCAAAGTCCCGACCGTGTGTCGCAAGCCGTGAAATGTGAGGCCGTCGCCGACTTTTCCTTCTCGTTTCAGCGCAGCCATTGCTTTGATGAAAGACGAGTTGAACCCGCTCTCGGTCCAAGGGGTGCCTTTCGTCGTGGCTGCAATCGTAATCGCGTCGTGCCTTGCTGCAGCAAGCATTCTATTCCAGTGCAGACGACCGTCCTGGAAGGGCGCACATCATGCATTCGAAGATCACCAGCCCCTTCAAATGTTCCACGGTTACCACATCGGCTACAATCCAGCGGCTGCCGAAGGCGCAATCAAGGCTATCATCGCTGATTTGAACGAAGCCAAGAAGGCCAATAGATGACCCGGAGGCGCGGGTGCGGCCTGATCATCCGCTGCTCGATTCGGACGCTGGGAACGAAGTGCTGTCGGCATCGATGCCAAAAGTCGTGCGTGCAGCACCAAGTAAGTATATCAGCAATTAACCACCCTACTGGGCTCGGCTTTCCCGTTTGTTGTGATACGCGCATTCTGGCGTCACCTCGCACCCCGCGATTTGCAATGAAGTACGACACAAACAACATCGACGAAGCCGCATACCTTGCGTTGCAGGGCTATCGCTTTACCGTCACGCGAACGGGGCCGATCTCTGCGTTGTTTTCGTTTGAGGTAGACGAGCACTTCAACGAAGTCCGTGCCAAGTTTTGGACGGGCGAGGCGACCGTGCAGCTTCACCGTTGGCTTGCCACGCGAACTGCTTTGAAAAACGAATGTGCCGGCCAGGCGGTTTTGGAAAAACGTGTTCGCTCGCCGTCGCTCGTACCTGCGGAGCGCGAGACAGAGGCCGTCGTAACGACAGGCTTCCGCTACTGGTACTATGACGGGACTACGATCAAGGGTGCGCTATTTGGCAATCGATTGCCGCACTTGTCGCGTTTGGCGGAGGGCAACTTCTACCGAACTCGTGAGGACGCAAAGCTTAAGCGGAACGCAATACCAGTTGCATGATTTTCCAAAGCGCTGTCCCAACCGATAGCCTTGGTCAAACGCGCCAACGGTGCTGATCAAGACGCCTCGTCATCATCTCCGTCGTCGTCTTGATCGTCGTCATCCGCATCCACGGACATGGCGTCGATACGGTCGCGTCGCACATTACGAAGCGAGCGTTTGGTGACTTCATCAGTTACAAAGAACCACCACCCGTTCACCCGCTTCCCGGCGATCGCTGGCCCTAGTTCGTGCTCGGCTTCACCGTCACGACGGTTGCGCGGGCAATCCCCGGGATATGCGAGAGATCGGAAAAAGCCTTCTCGAAATATTTCGAATCCTGCCCGCCTTCATCGCAGGCAATGTGAACGAAGACATCTCGTGCGTGCTGTCCAACGACGATCTGCAGGCAGTTGCCGAGGCTCATTCGCAAATTATCCGCAACGGCCTTCGAATCCGCGGACGCGGCAATTTCGAAAATGACGTAATTCTCGACTACGGCCGCGAGCGTCTGCTGCGGGAATGCCGAAGAACCTGCTGCCGCGACCGCGAGCAAGTATGCGCCCGTTCGCGCGCTGCGCCTAGCCGCGACCCAATTGATCCGTTTCATGCCAGCCTCCCTGCGCAACGCGTCCGCTCCAGACGCCGCTTCAAATTCAGTGGTGAATTACATCGGCTCTTCGCAGTTCCGTGGCCCCATGAATTGACGGCACGGAGAAATCGCGGTCCATGGGCACGGCATCCAAAACCGCTGTGATAAAACAGCCTCGTCAATCCTGGGGAGCAAAGGGGAATATTTAGCGCCGGGGATGCGCGGGAGTCAATCTCGTGTGCTCGATCAAGACCTGTGAATGGGCGCGCATGAGCTCTCGATTGAAGCCGGTGCTGAGCCTTATTGCGCAACTATTTCGGTAACGGAGTCGGCTGCAAGTCTCAGGTTTAGCGCAATTGAATGCAACGTCACCGTTATATGAGGGAGACGTCGACCTGACGCGTAATGTGGATCGGTCTGCAGGGCGGATCGTGATCCGCCGTCTCGTCATGCGCGGCGAGTTACGGCTTCCGCCCTCGCTCTTCGAGCGATGGCGGACACGTCGCCTCCAACCGCCTGCGCACTGTCACCGTATCTTCGAGGGCGGTCCTCGCCGCGCAACCGCCGCTGCGCCGGTCCTATTTCACCTTGTCCTGCGACACATCCATGATCATGCGCGCCGACAGATAAAGGCGCGGCACGATTGTCTCCAGTCTCACATATTCGGCGTCGTTCGAGTGGGCGCCGTAGCCGCCGAGGCCGAAACCCTCGATGACGGCGGCCGTGGTCTTCAGCGCGGCGAACGCGGCGTCGGTACCGCCGCCGGTAGCCACGTCGAGCACCTTCAACGGCAGCCCCAGTTCCTCGTAGATCGCGGTGCCGTGGGCGGCCAGGCGGCGCGAGGCGGGGGTGGCTTCCAGCGGCGGGCGGCGCATCTCGAACCGGAGCTGCACCTTGGCGTCGGGAATCCGCTGGGTCTGCACGCGCTGCTGCAGCGTGGCCTCCAACTGGATGAAATCGGACACCTTCAGCGCCCGGGCGTCCGCCTGGGCGGTGGCCTGTGCCGGGATCACGTTGCGGTTGGTCCCGGCCTGCGCGACCGTCCAGTTCAGGGTCAGGCCCTGGTCGCGTCGCGACAGGTCGCTCAATTGCAGCACCTGATGGGATAGCTCGTATAGCGCGTTGACGCCCTTGTCCGGCGCGGCACCAGCGTGCGAGGCCTTGCCGTCAACCGTGAGGTACGCCGCGCCGATGCCGCTGGTGGCCAGGCGCAGGCGGCCGTCCTCTCCGCCGCCTTCGTAGGAGAATACGGCGTCCTGTTCGCCCGCCATGCGGGTGATGGTGCTGCGCGAGCCCGGTGAACTGATCTCCTCGTCGCCGTTGATGAGGACGGTCAGCGTGCCGTAATCCCTGAACTTCAGTGTCTGCAGCATCGCCACCGTGTGCAGGATGAGTGCGATGCCCTGCTTGTCGTCGGCGATCGCCAGCCCGTAGCCGCGCTCGCCGTCGATGCGGAAGGGCTGGTCTTTCAGCATGCCGGGCAGGTAGACGGTGTCCATGTGGGCGATCAGCATGATCTTCCTGGCTCCGGTTCCCTTGAATTCGGCGTGGACCATGGCGCCCGGCCTGGGCGGCGTGTCGTCCATCCGGTAGATCTCGGTCGGTTCGATGATCTCGACCTTGCCGCCCAGCCCCCTCAGGCGTTCACCGATCAACGCCGCCAGCCGGGCCAGGCCTTCGGCGTCCTTGCTGCCGGATTCGATGTTCACCTGGTCGCGCAGCGTGTCGAGCAGCGGGGCTTTTTCCTGCTGCGCCAGCCCGTGGATGCGTTCTACCGGCGCCGCCCGCGACGGCGCGGCCGACAAGGCCAAGGTGCAGGCGGCGATACAGGCCAGCGGGAAACGCAGACGGAGCCGGGCGGGACGCAACATGATGATCCTTTCAAGGACTGGCGTGATTGTTGACAAGGCTCAAACGGAATTGAGACTGAACCCGATCCTGTCGACAGTAACCTGAAGCGACCGCTCGCTTCAAAGGTTCGCGCGAGATGTTCTGGAGGTGCAGGGCGAATTGGAGTCCACCGAGACCGCGCAGGGCGCAGCTCGGGTCGGCGTCATCCGGCACGCCGAGCCAGGAGCCTCGCTGTTGGAAGAGCTGTCGCGCGCGATGATTGTCATCGCTCTCCGCGCCGGTTCGTTTTTCGTCGGCAGGTCAAGCGGGCACAGCCGCAGGCGTAGCCCCGGTCAGCGAAGCGACCCCGGGACCTCATGCGCAAGATGGTGGGTTTCGGCTTCCGCCTTCGCTCTTCGAGCTACGGCGAACAAGTCGCCTTCAACCCACCCCACGGACCTGCGAATGAATCCACCTTACGCGTTTGGTCGACGGGCTTGCTCCGAGATTGTCCACCTTTGGCAAGTGGCGCGGCTCTAGCGCGTAGCCAGGACAATCGAAATCTTGCCGTCCTGCATCTTTGACCGAGGTTTTCGCTTCACCCTTGCCGGGTCACCGTCATTCTCCGCCGTCAATCGGCCGGGCACTGTTGACCCGGCGCTTTCGGCTCCAGCGAGGAGTGGTGCTGCATGATCGGCGCCCCCTGAATGGGACCCTGAAAGACATACGTGAAGCGCGCGCGCAACGTCGGGCCGCTGCCGCCATCCAGTCTGAACTTGTAGAGCCCGGACCCGAAAGCGTTGCCGCAGACCCCGCCAACGACAAGCTTCTCGCGCTCGACGACGACCGGCCTCTTCTCGAGGAACTTCTTGAAATAACCGGTGATCGTTTCGGTCTTGGTGAGCGGCCCGTCCGCGCAGGTCGGCAGCAGGACCGGGTGGTTCCGGTCGTAGGTCCCAACGATCGGGGACGGATCCGCTGGTGTCGATCTGGCCAGTTGCTGATTCCAGTTGTCCAGCCGTTCGGTGACCCAACTCTCCACATCGCACTTGTGCCTGGCCGTTTTTCTCGCCCATCCCTCGGACGACCACGCCGTGACAGCGAGAACAACAAGCGTGGCAGACAGAAGGCGGTTCATGGCATGGCTCCCCGGTGTTTCCCGATCCGCCGGACGATTGCGCGTCAGTCGCGGCGGAGATGATTGCTACCATAGATTGTGTCAAGAGAACCTGCAACAGGTTCGTGGGATCGGCCCGGACATCGTTGGGCTTTGCATCTGCGGGCCCGACCTCAAGCGCCAGACACACAATTCAGAATGCTTTCATTATTACGAGTGCGCAGGCGGATTGGCGCAATGCCGTAATCCCCCGCCACGGATGGCAAGACCGAGGGTTACGGCCTCCGCCTTCGCTCTTCGAACTGCGGCGGACAAGTCGCCTCCAACCCACCCAACGGATCAACACCGCCACGGCGTTCACCGTCATTGCGAGCGTCAGCGACGCAATCCACGCCGCAACGTGAAGACAGCTGGATGGCTTCGTCGCAAGCGTTCCTCGCCATGACGGAGTGAAATGGCGGGCGGGCTGTCCGACGCGCGCTAGCTCACGGGCCGGACTATAAGTTTCGATTGGCTGGCTGATCTACGGAGTCCTGGGAACTCCGGTGCTTGGCCTTCTTGGCGGTTACTTGTGGCTGTGGCAGAAGCGAAGCAGGCGTAGCCCGGGCAGGTGAAGCGACACCCGGACCTCTCTGAAGGACCAATCCGTGACATTGACAAAATTGGGAGCGGCCATTTTCGCCGCGTTGATTGGCTCCTCGTTGCCGGCAAAGGCCATCGATTGCGCGAGGGCTTCAAAGCGCATCGAGAAGATGATCTGCGGCGACACAAAATTGAAAGCTGCTGACGCGGCGCTCAATGCGGCGTATGTCGCGTTTCTTCGGTCTGCCCCGGATCGTGAAACCCGCGATTTGATCATCGCCAGCCAACGGCGCTGGCTGAAGGCGCGTGACGGTGAGTTCGACGCCGCGCCGGACCAGGAGGCCGGCGCCAGCGACGGAGAACCGCGCGACGAAGCCGCCGTCCTGCTGAGCGCGATCGAACGTCGCAAAAACAGCATCACCGGTACGACCTACTTTCCCGGTCTTGCCGCGGTCATCAAGAAACAGAGGGCCAATGCAGCGATGTATACCGGCGGCCCCTATGCCGGATATCAAACCGATTGCTGGTTTGCGCCTCGGGGATTCGGGAATGGGGACTATTTGTGCCTTGGTACCGAGACGTTTCAAAACAGGGATCGAATTTGCCGATCGGCAACCTCCTGGGCGAGCGGACACACAACCGAATATCGAACCGTGGCGGATGTCGTCGGAAGCGGCGTGAGGTTGAAAGCCACGTGCGCGACGGGGTACGAATCGACGGACGAACCATGCCCCGAACCGGGCCTCGATGAAGGCCATTGGAACATGAAGCCCGTTGCGACCGGAGACACGCCCGAATTCACGCTCAAAGGCCGTGAGCATCTCCAGAAATATGATCCGGATGCCAGTTCAATGGGCGAGCCGTGGCTCCGCGACTGTCTGACCGATCCGAACTATCCGGCTCCGGGAAGCAAGAAGTAGCAAGCCCGGCCTGGATCAGCCACACCCGGGCCCTCGCCCCCGCCAGATGGTGGCTTACGGCTTCCGCCTTCGCTCTTCGAGCTACGACGGACAAGTCGCCTCCAACCCACCTGTCCTAACGGATCGACACCGCCATGGCTCTCTCACCGTCATTGCGAGCATCGACAACGCAATCCACGCCACCGTCGTCAAGACAGCTGGATGGCTTCGTCGCAAGCGCGCCTCGCCATGACGGAGTCAAATGGCAGGCGGTGTGTCCGACGCCAGCGACGCGCTACACCTCGCCGCAGCCTGGCTCCGCCGGCTGGTCCTCGGCATTGGGATCGCCCGGTGCGGTCGCCCAGGCCAGTTCGACCAGGGTCACGATGCGCCGGCCGGCGCCGTCGAGCTGGCAGACGATGAGGCCCTGCTCCTCGATGTAGCTCAGCAGGCGCCGTGCGCGGCGCGACGAATGCGAGCCATAGGCGCGGGCAATCGCCGCATCGCTCGGGCAGGGCCAGCCTTCCTTCGCAGCGCGGGCGATCATCATGAAGACACCCTGCATGTCCTCGGGCAGAATCGAGGCGCGAAGCGAGACATCCTGCCATGATTCATCCGCTGCCATGTCGGAGCCGAGCCCGGCGCGGGCGCGCGTCAGCATGCGGCGGAAGTCACCGAGGTCCGGTACGGCCAGACCCAGGCCCTCGATGCGGCAGCGGACCACGAACTCCTGATAGAGCACGCCGATGGCGCGGAATCCCGCGTCGGGTTCGGCCATGACGGCGCGTAGAATCCGGTCCACGCGCTCGCGCCGCTCCGCCAGGTCCCCGGCGCTGGGCGGCGGCTCCGTCGTTTCCGGCGGGATCTCCAGCGCGGCGGACTTCGCCGCCATGAGCTGGCCGAGGAGATCCGGCGACGACCGCCGCGGCGCCTTGAGCTTCTCCGACGGCGGGGCCGCCAGGATCACGGCGCGTGGGTCCTCCAGTGCGGCTTCCGGCAGTGGCAGCAGTCGCGGGGTCGCATTGCGCGGACTTGTCTCCGTCGGACCGATGCGCAGCCCCAAGGGACGGCGCGAGAGCGCCGGGCCGAGCGCCATGAATTGCCCGCGCTCCAGGTCGCGGAAGGCGTCGGCCTGCCGCCGCTCCATACCGAGCAGATCGGCGGCCCGCGCCATGTCGATGTCCAGAAAAGTGCGGCCCATCAGGAAATTCGAGGCCTCGGCCGCGACGTTCTTGGCGAGCTTGGCCAGTCGCTGGGTGGCGATGATCCCCGCCAGCCCGCGCTTGCGGCCACGGCACATCAGGTTGGTCATGGCGCCGAGCGAGAGTTTGCGCGCCTCGTCCGACACCTCGCCCGCGACGGCCGGTGCGAACAGCTGCGCCTCATCCACCACCACCAGCATCGGGTACCAGTGGTCGCGGGCGGCCTCGAACAGTCCGCCGAGGAAGGCGCTCGCGCGCCGCATCTGGTTCTCGGCGTCGAGCCCCTCGAGATTGAGCACCGTGGAGACGCGATGGATGCGCGCGCGCTGGCCTGCGACCTCCAGGCCCCGCTCGGTATGGTCCTCGGCAGCGATCACGAGGTGGCCGAAACGGTCGGCCAGCGCCACGAAGTCGCCTTCGGGGTCGATGATGGTCTGCTGCACCCAGGGCGCACTCTGTTCCAGAAGCCGGCGCAGCAGATGGGATTTGCCGGAACCCGAATTGCCCTGCACCAGCAGACGGGTCGCCAGCAGTTCCTCGAGATCCAGGATAGCCGGTGCGCCCGCCGTCGTGTGTCCCATCTCGATCGCAACGGTCATGTCTCGACTCAAACGCTCTGTCCGCGGGAGAGGGCCTTAACAACCCGATCGCCGGCCGTCGAGCGGCCATGGCCCGCCCGCTCCGTGTTCCGCACCGCTATCCGGGGGCCGTCGGAGTTATCCACCTGACGCGTTCGATCCGCGTTGCGCATTTTGCCGTGCGCGCAGAAGGCCACCGAAGGTTCCCAGCGCGACGCTGAGCGGAAGGTAGACCAGATGGAGCCAGAGATGGCCCGCTGCACTGCCGCTCACCAGGGCGTACACGCCGCTGCCGACGCAGAGGATCGACGAGAGTCCTCCGTTCAGCAGTTCATCATGTTTCGCAATGCGTGCCGCAACGTAGCCCCCCAGCACGGAACAGAGACCGCCCAAAATGCTGGATGAGACGAAGAAGAAGGTGCTCGCCTCGAGGACCTTGGTCACGGAACCGGCGACAGTATCTGGATTTAATCCAGACGATGCTAAGACGTAGATCGTTACGGGAATCATGACGACGTTCGTCGACAAGATGTCGGTGATGTTTCCGATCGCAACCCCTTTCAGGGATATTCTCTTCATCTCGTACCCGCTGTCCGAACTCTCGGCGCACCATGCAGACCGGCGTAGGACAGCACAACCTACCGGTGGGGATTCATTGTGAAGCGCTGGGGCACCCCCGCGAGAACCCGCGCAGTTTGCATCCGATCGCCGGATATCTGCACTCATGGCGTGTCGTTGCTGTGACCAGCAATCCTTGATCATCTTCGCGCGCGTTGCTTGTATCGTTGCGAGACAGTCGCCCTGCGCGATGCTGTCCCGCAGCACCGAAAGGCCTTGATCATCCGATCATTTTCGCCAAAGGTGAAATCGGGGACCGCTGGGGAACGCCAGGATGGGGGCGTATTCCGGGAGGATATATCGTTGGACCCACGAAGCTTCCGGCTCAGGAACTTCCTCGCGATCGCTCTCGCCGCGGTGTTCACCGCGGCCGTGCTGCGTCATGTGCTGCACGTCTATGGGGGAATCTCGCGCGAGGACATTCGCGCCAACGCGCTGCTGGCAATCCTCATCGTCGCCGTCGCGACGATCCTGTTCCGACGCATGTCAAGTCGGCGACAGCGTTGAGCTTGTCTCGCCGTCGCTCTTCTTGCCGTCGCTCTTGGCGTTCAGTTCGTATTCGACGATGATCGAGACGCGAGGCACGTCGCGTCCCCCCAACAGCGTCAACAAGCTGTCGGGCTCGCGCTTCGGCCGATGCACACGTATCACGGTGATATGGGGATTCTCGGAAATCCACTCGTCGCGGCGGGCTTCGACGTCTCGCCGGTTCTTTCCCAGGATCATGTGCTGTTTCATGGCCATCTAACTCTACTATCTGACAGCACCGTCGTCAGTGAAGTGGATCACTGCAGTGTGGTCAACTCGTCGAACCGGCGAGGTTAGGACTCCGTTGCTGGAAACCGTCTAAGTCTTCCATCCGAACGGGATCGTGGGGATATTCATGATCGCCGAGAAGCCGCACCCGAGCATGAGTCGCGATAGATGCGCCGAGGTTCACGGGCGAAGCGATGAATTGCGCGGCAGTCTCGGCCCGATCCTTGATCAGGATGAGCCGCGGCCGGCCCGGCGCGCGTGCGGGGGAGGGACTTTTCGTCGAATCGTCATCTCGCGCGATGCAAATTTCGGAATCGGGGCACGAAGGCCTGATCCGCCGCTACGCCGCCTGCACGGCGCTCAGGAAACCGGTCACTTTGTCGCGTAGCGCAGCGGCATGTTTCGACAGCTGGCCGGCCGCGCCCAACATCTCCTTGGCGGCCTTGCCGGTCGCGTCGATGGTGTGAGTCACGGCGTGGATGTTGCTGGCGACATCCGAGGTGCCGGCCGCGGCCCGGCTGACGGAGCGCGCGATCTCCTGGGTGGCTTGGCCCTGCTGTTCGACCGCGATCGCGATGGTCTTGGCGATCTCGCTGATCTGGCCGATGGTCCCGCCGATGCCCTGGATCGCCGTCACCGTGTCGCCGGTGGCGCGCTGCATGGCGCTGATATGGGCACTGATTTCCTCCGTCGCCTTGGCGGTCTGGCCGGAGAGGCCCTTGACCTCGGAGGCGACCACCGCGAAGCCGCGGCCGGCGTCGCCGGCCCGCGCGGCCTCGATGGTGGCGTTGAGCGCCAGCAGGTTGGTCTGGCTCGCGATCGCGTTGATCATGTCGGTCACGGCGCCGATCTTGGCGGCGGCTTCGGCGAGACTGTGGACCAGGCCATTGGTGCGCGCGGAGGCGTCGACCGCCTCGGTGGCGATGCTGGAGGAGGTTGCGACCTGCCGGTTGATTTCGGCGACGGAACTGGACAGCTGTTCGGTGGCGCCGGCCACCGACTGGACGTTGCTGGACGCCGCCTGCGACGCGGCGGCGACCGTGGCCACGCGCTGCGTCGCGGTGTTGGCCGTGGTCGTCAGCGAGGACGCTGTCGTTTCGACCTCCTTGGCGGCCGCGGAAACCGCACTGGCGATGCTGCCGACCGTGGTCTCGAATTCGCTGGCCAGCCGCGTCAGCGCCCGCTTCTTCTCCTCGCGGGCCGTGACCAGGTCGGAAATGTCGCGGCGGTAGCTGAGAACGACCTGTTCGCCGTCGATCTTGGCCGGCACGAGCGTGACCTGCACCGCCATCGTCGACCCGTCGGCGCGTCGTGTGGTCCAGTCAAAACAGGCGTGGCCGTCACGGACGGCGGCGGCGTATTTGTCCTTGGCGATATCGGCCGAGCGGCGTCCGTCCGGCTGCAATTCGGGCGCCATGTCGGCTGGAGACCGCGACAGCAGGTCGGATTTGCCGCGAAAGCCGCCGAACCGCACCGCGGCCTCGTTGCAGGCGATGATCTTGGCGCCCGCCAGCACCAGGATGGCGTCGACGCAGTGCTCGAACACGGCCTGCTGGATCAGATTGTCGCGATTATGCCGCGCCTTGTTCGAGAACAACATTCCTAAAGACCCCGTCCGCAAAGCCGAATTGGCGAGGTCCTTGATAGCAAGAGAAAATTAACCAAACCGTTAAGCGTGGGCGACGATGATCCCCGTGGTCATACGGGGGCGCGCTCACGCCGCGTCGGTCATGCCGCGCGCGAACTCCGGATAGCTCTCGGAGAGGTCGGGGATTACGCATTCGCGGATCAGCGCCACCGTCGCGGCGTTCGCGCCGGGCGTGGCCGGCACGCGCTCCGGCTCCTCGTAGGCGAAGCCGGTGTTGGCGCGGACGTCGTCGGCGCCATGGCCCGGATGCACCGAGCGCAGCCGAAAGCCGCCGCGCGCGGTCTCGAAATCGAACAGCGCCATGTTGGTGAGAAGCGCATAGGGCCCGCCGCGCCGCGACACCTCCGGTGTGATCGCGGCGGCGCTGATGAAGTCGACCCTGGGCACGAACACGCGCGGGGAGTGCTCCTCGCGAAACAGGATCACGCGCGGCACCAGGTGATAGAGATAGGCCGAGCCGAACGAGCCCGGCCAGCGCACGTCGGTTGCGGGGTAATCGCCGGTGCCGACCAGGTTGATGTTGCCGTGGCCGTCGATCTGGCCGCCGCCGAGGAAGAACGCATCGACGCGGCCCTGCGCAGCGCAGTCGAACAGTTCGACGCCGCCATTGGTGAAAAAATTGTGCCGCTCCGATCCGAGGATGGTGACACGCAGCGGCGACTTGCCTTCGCGTTGGTTGCGCGCGCGGCGCAGCATGGCGCCGGCCGCCGGGATCGGCGACGACGCGCCGACGGCGACATGGCCGATGCCGTCGAGCAGATCGGCGATGGTCGCAATCAGAAGTTCGCGGCGGTCGCGTTCGGCGGACATCAGGCCGCCTGCCTGCGTCGGGCGAGAAAGCCGGAGAGATAGGCGCGGAAGCCGTCCTCGGAACGCGCCATGGCGGCATAGCGTGCGACTTCCGCCGCATCGCCTGGATATTCGCCCCACAGCGGCAGCGGCCAGGCGCCGCGTTGGGCGACCGCGACCGCCTCGACATAGAGGCAGGGCAGCACGCCGGCCGCGGACTCTTCGGTATCGAGCAGGTTGCGGTCGACGATGCGTTCGACGGTGACCAAGGTACGCTTCGCGGCATAGGCCATGCTGGCCAGTCCGCGGTGCCGGCCGATGCGGATATTGCCGGCGCGATCGGCCTCCGGCGCATGAAACAGCGCGATATCGGGGGCAATCGCCGGGACGACGACGACCTGTCCCGCATTTCCGACGGGGCTGTCGATCACTTTCCAGTCCGGCCGCACGGCCAGCAGGTCGCTGCCGATGATGCCGGCGATCGGCATGAAGGGCACGCCCTTCTGGCTCGCCAGAAGACCTGCGTAGATCGCGGGACAGGTGGAGTCGCGCAGGACGAAGGCGCGGGCGCGCACGCCGGCGACGAAGCGCGGCGCGGTGCCGGCCTCGCCCAGCGTCACCGCGCTGGTCTCGAGCGAAGCCACGGCGCCGGCGCCGATCAGAAGATCCGCCTGCATGCCGCTGATCGGTACGCAGATCAGCTTGATATCGCGGACGCCGGATTCGATCAGGGCCGCGGTCGCGGTCATTGCGACGCCGGAATTGTCGACGGGGATCGCAATCGATTGTCCCGGCGCAAAGAGCGCGGTCAGCACCTCCAGCGAGACGATGTCGGTCATGCGGCGTTTCCTTCCGGGCCACGCTTCGGGCGGCTCGTGGGAGCCTATCGCGACCCGTGCGCGATGTCAGCGCCCGGGCGCCGCCGTCGATCCGCGCAGGATCAGGGTCGGCTTCAGCACGATATGGCTGCGGCGCAGCACCGGATGCGCGATCCGCTCGAGCAGAAGCTGGGCGGCCTGTTCGCCCATGTCGCGTTGCGCGATCCGGACCGAGGTCAGCGGTGGCGACAGCATGTCGACATAGGGCATGTCGTTGTGGCCGACGACCGAGACGTCTTTCGGGCAATTCAGCCCACGCGCGGCCAGCGCATCATAGGTTCCGAACGCCAGCAGGTCGTTGGCGGCGATGATGGCGGTCGGGGGTGCCTTGCGCTCCAACAGCCGAAGCGCGGCCAATCTCCCGGCCATGCGCGCATAGGCCTGCGCGGTCTCGATCATGGTCTCACGCGCGGAAAGCCCGGCGCGCGCCGTGCTTGCGACGAAGCTTGCGCGGCGCAGCACGCCGGTCGAGACATCCGAGGGGCCGGCGACATGACCGATACGGCGGTGGCCGAGCGAAACCAGATGCTCGACCGCGAGCCGAATGCCGGCCTCGTCGTCGGTGACCACCGAGGGCAAGCGCCGGCCGGCATCGGTGCGGCTGACCAGCACCACGGGGATCGAGGCGTCGATGCAATGTTTGATCACGGGGTCATTGAGCGTCACGCTGGCCAGAACGAGACCGTCGACGCCACGCGAGACCAACTGATTGACGAGTTCCCGTTGCGATCGTTGCGGTCCGACGTCGACCACGATCGTCGCATAGCCGGCGGCGTTCAGCGTTTCGGCCAAACCGCCAAGAATGGGCGGGAAGCTGGGGTCGGCGATATCGGGCGCCAGCACGCCGATCAGGCCGGAACGTCCGGTGCGTAAACCTGCGGCTGTAACGTTCGGGCGGTATCCGAGTGCGGTCGCGGCGGCCTGAATGCGTCGCGCCACATCTTCGGCCACAAGGTGATGCATGACCGTACTGAGCGCGCGCGAGACGGTGGACGGGTGCACGCCGCATCGCTGCGCGATGTCCTTGATGGTCGGACGCGACTGCGGCGCAAATTTTGCGCGGCGTTGGCTCCCGGTCTGGTTGTTGCGTTTCATTTTCAACGTCCTTGGCGCGTCCTTTATCCCGCGTTAGAAGAAACTGTAAAGGCCGTTCTTGACACGCCTCGTGCGATGCCACTAATGCCTGATTGCAATCGATTGCAACGTCTCCAGCAGGAATCGCCCCATGACTGCTTCCGCGCTCAGGCCGTTTCTCGTCAGTCCAGAACATCTCGATCCGCACTGGCGCTGGAATCGCGCGATACCCTCGCACGGCCACATTTCAGTCGATTTTGAACGCAGGATCGATTTCGATCGGTTGCGTCGCTACCGCCTGGCGCGGGCGCGCGCGGCGTTGCAAGCGTCGGGGTGTGGCGCGCTGTTGTTGTTCGACGTCAACAACATCCGCTACGTTTCGGGCACCAAGATCGGCGAATGGGAGCGCGACAAGCTGTGCCGCTTCGCGCTGCTCGCCGGCGATGGCGAGCCGATCGTCTGGGACTTCGGGTCAGCGGCCGTGCATCATCGCCTCTATTGCGACTGGCTCGTGCCGGAGAATTGCCGTGCCGGCATGCTCGGCATGCGTGGCACCGTGCCGCCGGCGGTCGGGCTGATGAAGGCCCATGCCGAGGAAATCATGAGCCTGCTGCGCAGTGCGGGCGTCGCCGACATGCCGGTCGGGGTCGATATCGCTGAAACCGCGATGTTCTTCGAGTTGCAGAAGGCGGGCATGATCGTCGTCGACGGCCAGCAGGTCATGCTGGACGCGCGCGAGATCAAGAATATCGACGAAATCATGCTGCTCAACCAGGCTGCCGCCATGGTCGACGGCGTCTATCACTCGATCTACGAGGCCCTGAAGCCCGGGGTGCGCGAGAACGACATCGTCGCGCTGGCCAACAAGCTGCTCTACGAGATGGGCTCGGACGACGTCGAGGCGATCAACGCGATCTCCGGCGAACGCTGCAATCCGCACCCGCACAATTTCACCGATCGTATCCTGCGCCCCGGCGACCAGGCCTTCTTCGACATCCTGCAGTCCTATCAGGGCTACCGCACCTGCTATTACCGCACCTTCAATATCGGTCGCGCCACTGCAGTGCAGCACGATGCCTACAAGCAATGCCGCGAATGGCTCGACGACGCGATCGCCCTGATCAAGCCTGGCGTCTCGACCGATACCGTGGCCAGGGTCTGGCCGAAGGCCGAGGAGTTCGGCTTCCCCAGCGAAATGGCGGCGTTCGGCCTGCAGTTCGGGCACGGGCTTGGTCTCGCGCTGCACGAGCGGCCGATCATCTCGCGCCTGGTGTCGCTGGACAATCCGATGGAAATCAAGACCGGCATGGTGTTCGCGCTGGAGACCTATTGTCCGGCGACCGACGGCGTTTCGGCGGCGCGCATCGAGGAGGAAGTCGTCGTCACCGACAGGGGCTGCCAGGTGATCACGCTGTTCCCCAGCGAGGAACTGCCGATCGCCAATCGCTATTGAGGCTCCCCTCATTGCGAGCGCAGCGAAGCAATCCATCTCTCAAAGATGGCATGGATCGCTTCGTCGCTATGCCCCTCGCGATGACGGCAACCGGAACACTGTCTAGGGAGTAGGAAAATGACCGCGAACCATTCGCTGGGCTGGATCGGTATGGGACGGATGGGCTATCCGATGGCCGAGCGGCTGTTGAAGGCGGGCCATTCGGTTACCATCTGGAACCGGACCCGCGCCAAGGCCGAACCGCTGGCCAAAAAGGGCGGCACGATCGTCGATCGTCCGAGCGACCTCGCGGGCCAGGACATCGTGTTCTCGATGGTCTCGACGGGGAAGGATCTCGAACAGGTCTATTTCGGCGACGGCGGCGTGGTCGCGGGCAGCGCCGGTCCACGCCCCAAAATCCTGGTCGATTGCTCGTCGATCGGCATCGAGCAGTCGGAGGCGATCCGCGGCCGGCTGCAGCAAGTGGGCTGCGAGTTCGTCAGCGCGCCGGTCTCCGGCAACGGCAAGTGCGTCAAGGCCGGCAAGCTCTCCACGGTCGTATCGGGACCAAGGGCGGCGTTCGAGCAGGCCGAGCCCTATCTTGCCATCATCGCGGCATCCGGGGTCTCCTATGTGGGCGACGGCGAATTGTCCCGCATCTGCAAGATCGCGCACAACGTCTTCCTCGGCGTCGTCATCCAGAACCTCGCCGAGATCACGATCCTGGCGCAGAAGGCCGGCGTGCCGCGTCACGCCTTCCTCGATTTCATGAACGCCAGCGTGATGGGCTCGACATTCACGAAGTACAAGAGCAATGCGCTGGTCAATCTGGACTGGACCACGACCTTCACCCCGACCTTGCTGCGCAAGGATCTCGATCTCGGATTGAAGGCCGCACGCGATCTCGACGTGGCGATGCCGGTGACGGCGGCGACGCGCGAAGCCCTGCAGGGCCACATCGGCGCGCTGCTGGCGACGGGCGATGCCGCCCAGCTGGACAAGGATTTCGCGGCGCTGATCGAGACCGTGGCGCTTGCCGCTGGCGTGAAGCTCGCGCCGGAGAACGTGCCGATGCCGACCGGGCTGGAGGTGGAGGGGTAGGGCGCCCCTCCCTCAGCCGCCGGCCACCGCCCGCCAGCGGGCATCCCGCGACGAGGGACGGCGATGCAGCCGCTGGTCCAGCATGGCGCGGGCCTTCGACAACTCGCCACTTCGGATCGCGGCGACGATGAAGGTGTCCTCGATGATCTCGCGCTGGGCGTGGCTGCCGCCGATGCGGACGACATCGGCGAGCACCGGCTCGAGCGCGCTGACGCAGGTGCGGTGATCGCCCCTCGCAAAGGCGTTCAGCGCCCGGACAATCCGCGGGACCACCGGGCCCGCGACGAACTGTCCGTCGGCCAGACGCTGTTCGATCGCGCCGAGGCGTTGCTCCAGCGCCGCCTGGTCGCCGGTCGCTGCCGCGAGCAGCGCCATGTGGACCTCGACGAAGGGCAGGCTCGATCTCGGGAAATTGCTCCGCGCATAGGCCTCCGCGTCGGCCCAGAGATCCGCGGGAACGGTGTGGCCGTCGGCCGACAGCCGCCATAGCAGCGAGGCGCAGTCCGACATCGCATTGAGCGGCGGCGCGGCGTTGACCGCAGGCCGCAGGACGTCGGTATAGATCGAGAACGCGCTCACCGCATCGCCCCGGTCGAGCGCGCCGAGCGCCTGATGCCAGCAGATGTGGCCGTAGAGAATTCCGGAGCGGTCGTAGCTGCCGATCCATTGCGCGACCAGCGCGTCCGCGTCCGCCACCGAGCCATCCTCGAACATCGCATGCAGCAGCGCATGAACCGCATAGGCATTGTCGCGGCGCATCGCGAAGGCGCGTTCGGTCTTGGCGCGCCCACGGGCGACCTGACCGTTCTCGGTCATCGCCCAGCCATGGTTGGTGAGGAACCACCAGTCGTCGCCATAGTCGGCCGCGTAGCGCTCGCACAGATCCTGCCGCGCCTGGTCGTGATCCGCCATCCCGGAAAACGCGAACAGCCCGAACGCGCCGAGCGGCAGCGACATCATGGCAGCATCGCGCGGCCAGGTTTCGAGATGCCGGAGCGCGGCCGCCAGCGCCGCCGGCGACTTGCCTTCGACCGCGAGCGCCAGAGTTTCGACATGGCTGCGCTCCCGCTCGGTGCCGCGCCGCCGCACCAGGTCGCGCGCTGTCGCGGCCCGCTGCCGCGCGGCATCACCCTGCTGGTAGAAGGAATGGATCCGGGCGCGCCCGACATGCGCCAGCGCGAAGTCCGGATCGTCCGCGATCGCGCGCTCGAACGACTCGGCCGCGCCGGGCCAGGACGACAGCATCAGGTCGATCCCGCTGCGATAGGCCTCGGCCGCCTCGGATGAGGCGGTCGAGATCGGCAGACCGTAGCGGTCCTCGTGCATCGCTTCCGAAGCGCTCATAATTCAGCCTTGCGTTCGCGCGCGCCGGCCCTCGATCGGGTAGGCCGGGTCATTATATCCCGGTGTCGAGGCGTGGCCCGAGACGACGAGGCGGTCGATCAGCGCCTCGTCCTCTGCGGTGAAGCGGTAGTCGAGCGCGCGGATGTAGTCGTCCCATTGCTCCTCGGTGCGCGGGCCGGCAATGACCGCGCTGACGAAGGCCGAGTTCAGCACCCATGACACCGCGAACTGGCCCGCGGTGATGCCTTTGCTTTCCGCGTGGCGCTTGATCTCCTGCGCCAGCCGCAGCGATTCCGGTCGCCACTCGGTCTGCATCATCCGGGAATCGTTGCGGCCGGCGCGCGTCTCCTTGTCGGGCGGCGCGTCGGGGCGGTATTTGCCGGTCAGCACGCCGCGCGCCAGCGGGCTATAGGGCACGATGCCGAGCCCGTAATAGCCGCAGGCCGGAAAATGCTCGACCTCGGGCATCCGGTTCACGGCGTTGTAATAGGGCTGGCTCACGACCGGGCGGTCGATGCCGAGCCGATCGCAGATGTTGCAGATTTCGGCGACGCGCCAGGCGCGATAGTTCGAGACGCCGAAATAGCGCACCTTGCCCTGCCGGATCAGGTCGCCCATCGCGCGCACGGTTTCCTCCAGTGGCGTCGCGTGGTCTTCCTTGTGCAGGTAATAGATGTCGATGACATCGGTGCCGAGCCGCTTCAGGCTTTCCTCGGCGGCCGCCAGCACCCAGCGCCGCGAGAGCCCGCCGCGATTGGGATCGTCGCCCATCGGATTGGCGAGCTTGGTCGCAAGAATCCAGCTGTTGCGATTGTTGGCGATGGCGCGACCGACCACGTGTTCCGAACCGCCCCCGGAATAGGCGTCGGCGGTGTCGATGAAGTTGATGCCGGCTTCGCGCGCCTTCGCGATGATCCGCGACGACGTCGCCGCGTCGGTCGGCCCGCCGAACATCATGGTGCCGAGGCAGATCGGCGAGATCTTCAGGCCGCTGCGGCCGAGTTGGCGATAGTGCATGGTGGTCCTCCGGCGGGATTGTCATTCCGGGGCGATGCGAAGCATCGAACCCGGAATCTCGAGATTCCGGGTCTGGTCCTTCGGACCATCCCGGAATGACGGCGGCTAGATTGCTTCCTCGCTGCGCTTCTCGCAATGATGAATGCCCCTCGCTCGCTCTTCGGCCACCGCATCCAGCCTCCCACGGTCATGACGATCGGCCGTAACGCCCCTTGTGCATCGAGGCGAGATGGCGCCTTCCGCTTTCGCTGTTTGAGCTACGGCGGACAAGTCGGTCGCCTCCAACCCGTCCACGAGCTGCTGCGCCAAATTTCACCCCTTGACCGCCGAGAGGCGCCATCGCCGGGAACAAGCCCGACGATGGCAAAAAGTGGCCCCCGGTTTCTTCAGTGAAGACCGCCTGTGACGTGCAGCGTCTCGCCGGTCACGTAGGAGGCGTCGTTCGACGCGAAGAAGGCGACGGCTGCCGCGATCTCCTCGACCTTGCCGATCCGCCCGAGCGGCGTGGTGGACTCGATCCACTTGCGCATGTCGCCCTCGGCCAGGCCGGCGGACACGACGCCTTCAGTCGCGATCATGCCGGGATTGACGGTGTTGACGCGGATCTTGCGCGGCGCCAGTTCCTTTGAAAGCACGGAGGAGATGGCATCGACCGACGCTTTGGTCGCGGTGTAGACGGCCGTGTTCGGCGGCGCAATCGTCGACACCCCGGAACTGATGTTGATGATGCTTCCGCCTGCCTCATTGAAGTGCCGCGCGGCTTCCTGCGAGACCAGCAAGAGGCCAAGCACATTGAGATCGAATTGCTTGTGGAAATGCTCTGACGTGATGCCATCCAGCGGCGCGAACTCGTAGACGCCCGCATTGTTGACGAGAATGTCTATCGCGCCAAACGCCTTCACGGTCTCGGCCACCACCGTCTTGACATTGCCTGAAACGGTGAGATTGCCATGGACGGCGATGGCCTTGCCGCCCTTGCCGGTGATGGCCGCCACCACCCGGTCGGCGCCCTCTTTGCTGGCGCTGTAGTTGACCGCAACGGCGGCCCCCTCGGCGGCGAGGCGAACCGCGATTTCGGCACCGATGCCCTTCGACGCGCCGGTGACCAACGCCACCTTGCCTTCGAGTTTACCTTCGAGTTTCTTGGTCATACTGCTCTCCATGATCGCGCGCATGCGCTCTTGGTTCCCGCATGCGCTGGTGGTTCAATAGTTCAGAAGTAAGGGACTATTGAACGAGGTCAAGAGCAGCGCTATATCTATCTTACCATGGTGCAATTCGTTCACCCGTCGCGCGACGACATTACGTTGGCCGGAGTGCTGGCAGCGCTCGCCGACCCGACGCGGCTGCGCATCGTCAAGAGCCTGCTCGAGCGGCACGATTGCATGTCCTGCAGGGAAGCGGCACCTTGTCCTGACATGGCCAAATCGACCCTGTCGAATCATTTTCGCATCCTGCGCGAAGCGGGCCTGATCGAGACCTCCAAGAAAGGCGTCGAGCACCGCAACGTCGTCCGTGAAGCGGACATCAATGCGCGCTTTCCGAGATTATTGAAGACGATTTTGGGATTTTCCGAGTGAGGAAGACCTCGTAGGGCGCAATGGCGCAAGCGTATTGCGCTGTGCCGGCCTCGCGCGCCTTGGCCATGATCCGCGACGACGTCGCCGCGTCGGTCGGCCCGCCGAACATCATGGTGCCGAGGCGGATCGACGAGTTCTTCAGGCCGCTGCGGCCGAGTTGGCGATAGTGCGTGGAGGCTCGCGGGTTGGGTATCGTCATTCCGGGGCGATGCGCAAGCATCGAACCCGGAATCTCGAGATTCCGGGTCTGGTCCTTCGGACCATCCCGGAATGACGGAGACAACGACAGGGGAGCACCGCCCCTCACTCGCTCTTCATAATCTTGAACACGCCGCTGGCCATGGCGATGCAGCGTTTGTCGACGGTCACTTCGGTGGTGATGAAAATCAGGCTGCGGGTCGAGCGCACCACATGCGGCCGCGAGACCAGGATCTCGCCGATCTTGCCGGCCTCGACGAAATGGGTGTCCATCTGCACGGTGGCGAGCATCGGCTTGCCCGAGACATGGCGCGCCGTCATGCCGCAGGTGCGGTCGGCGAAGGTCATCAGCACGCCGCCCTGGACCAGGCCCCGGCGATTGTGGTGCTTGTCCTCGGTGATGAGCGCATATTCATGCGCGCCGTTGACGAGGCGTTGCCACAGCGGCCCGATCAGCTGCAGGAAGCCCGTGGTCTCCACGATGCTCCAGCCGTCCGATCTCAGCTTCGCCGCCTTGTCGGTGGTGTCCTTCATGCGCCTACGGTCTCGCTGGAACCTGTTTCATCGGTCGCTGAAGCCATGTAGTCAAGCGCGATGAACAGGCCTTTCGACGATGCCACCAGGCGGACTATCGCCGCGAGGCGCATTCCGAGAATTCATATTGGAGCACTCGGCAATGCATTTACTTTAAGGGTGCTGTTACGTTTCGCCACAACTGCGACAGCGACCGCATCGAATTGAAGTCTGGAAAGGTTGAGTCGAACGCGTAATCCGCCATCTCTGCCTAAGTAATCGGTTCCACGAGTATTTATCCCATTCCTGTCTACCGATCACGATTGCGAGGACTTCTGTCCGTGACCGGATCGTCGAAAAACACGCAGGCACCGTGCGAATACCGATCGCCATAGATATCGTGGGACCATTCTCGGATCTTGTCTGGCAATCGTACCGCGCAGGTCTGACTGTTCAAATAGAGCAGCGCTTGCGTCCCGGCGAGCATCCAAAACGACATCACTACCAAAAACCTAAAGCGCAAAAGGCGCTCCAGCTTGCCCAATTGCACGATCGACGCTTCTAGGAGATAAGAGTCACCAGTTGAATGAGCGATGCGAAATTGACCTCCAATTCCATTGGCCCAGTACACAGCTGCAATGCTTAGTATCGAGGCAGTCAGCGCAGAAATCTGCCACGGCCTAAGCTTCCAATCGAACAGGAGCAGATAACCCAGGGGGGTGATTAGCGGATTATCACGGTCAAAGATGTTGGAGAAGTTGACAGCAAGAAAAAGGAACAGCGAACCCGCTGCCATTAAGATGGATGTCCTCGCCCACAAACTGCCCGTGATGCGCCACTGCAGTAGCTCCGGCGTGTTTACAAATCGCAGGTCACCACCAAGAAACGCCAATGGCCACCAAAACCAAGCTGTTGATTTCACAGTAAAGCGATAGAGCCAGGCCGGTAGAAACATGATGACAATCCAAGAAGCCAACACGAGCTTGTCGAACCAAAACTGGATTGGCCCATCCGAGCGAGACTGGTCGGTCTCGGCTAATGCGACGGTAATGTAGTTTAGTTGATATTTTGAAGCTGTTTCATTCAATCCCGGAACAAGCTCGGGCACTTGAGAAGGAGACATACACAAAACCAACACTCGGAAATTTTCTGGCATGCGCTTAATACCCGCAGACAAGTGGACGGCGGTTGCAGCAAAGCGAATAACTAGCGATGCAAGAATGATAGGTGTGGGGCCAGCAAGCAGGAACGGCAAAGCCAGCAGCGACAGAAGCAAAGCAATTGCATAGCTGCTAAAAAGGGAATTGTCGGCAGAATACGGAGCATAAAAGACAATTACGATTGCAGAAGCAAATTCCGCTGCAACGAAGGTTGCGAGCAATGAATAGAAGTTAGGAGTCCATCGCCATTCGTACCACTCTGTCTTATCGAGGCGAGAAAACCACAGCAGTCCCAATGCGACTGATTCATCCGACCTTAAAAGGAAGAAGGGCGCAACAGCGGCGGCGCAACACAGGGGAACCAAAACTCCCAAATAATTCGCCAGCCACAGATAGGTCAATATTGCCGACACGGTCTCCAAGAATGCCATCACTGACGGCTGACGAGCTTTGACGCTAGCGCTCGTCGACCACCAACGCCAGTTCATAGATCGCTCGTGCGATTCGATCATGTTGCCGCCCCGCTAACCACAACCTCGCGCAATCTTATCAGTTGCATTTATTCGAAATGCAAGCTGCATTGCTCGCCTCAGCAGCGCGACGGGTGGCCAGCGTAGACGTTTAATATCAGATGCCCACCAAGCTCTATGCGCGACTATTTCAGAACCGAAATCGGAAATGGTAGTATCAGCCGGCGAGGATGGCCACACGCAACGGTCTGAATGACTTGCTCCTTGCATTGCTTCGGATCAGATGCGTGCCTATCTCGACAGACGGCTATCGGCTTCCCTCGTACTTCCCCAGAAACCTGCCCTACAAGGCGCTTCCGGCTCGATTAAACTGGCGTCGGTACTCCGTATCCGTCTCCACCATTGGCGTCAGCTTGTAGCTCGTAGCGGATTAGAGGCGAATGCGGCAATCCGCCGTCACGTTTGGTAGAATGGCGGGTTAAGGCATCGCCTCCAACCCGCCCTTGAAGAAAATGCGGGCTACTCGCTGCAACGGCCATTGCCCGACGATGCCTTTGAGATTGCGGCGCGCGGTGCCGGTAAGAGGATGTTGCCAGCGCGAGATGACCCCGGACCAATTACAGAAGGGTTGACCTGCATCGCTATTTTCGCCTTGATGCAACCATAGCGATACCTGTCGGGTCCGGAGCAATCGACGCCGATGGGGTTGTCCCGACCAGCGGCGATACTCGATTATGGAGCACCAGAGTGCCTACAGTTGGATTTGCAAAAGTGCTTGCGGGAGCAAAAAGTTTTAAAGACCAAGGTATCGCCAATTTGAGCGACACGTATCGAGGGCAAATTCTTATTGGGCAGACCGAGGTCCGTACCGCGATTATTAAGGACATTCCCATTCGCGAGGTTGCAAATGAAGTCCTCGCGGCAACTCTTGCGATCGCCATTTCCTTGCCTGTTCCGCCGCCCTTTCTTGCTCTTGCTTCTCCATCGGACCTTCCGACGAAGCATGCTTCAAAGCTCGGCGGGTCATCTCTCTTGTTTGCAAGCGCAGACGTGAATTCGCCCTCTGTCGCACAAATCGTGGTTGCTCAAGCTGGGGTTGGCCAAGCCGCTGCGATTAATCTCGTATCAAACGCAATGAAAAATTGTGGTCAACTTGGCGAGTTCTACGGTTTTGACGGCTGGGCAGCGAACATCGACCGACATACGGGCAATATTTTAGTCGCGTCCAACCAACGGCCTTGGCTCATTGATCACGGGCGAGCCTTCACTGGCGGGGCATGGAAACCCGCTGACCTCGACCCCTCGAAGCTGTATCGACACAGGTTGAAGGAATGGCTGACACCGGTGCTCAATGATGCGGAGCAAAAACGATTTTCGTCTCTTGCCGCAGCGATGGTTCCCAAGCTAGGCGCTCTAGACCTGAAGGCTATAGGAGAGCAAAATCGGCTACCGGCGCTCATCGGCCAAGAGGATTTCAATCTATTGGTCACTTTTTTAACGGATCGTATTGCCTTCGTGCCTCGGATCGCCGCTGATGCTCTCAATCAAGCAAGGATAGTTTGACCGTGCTATCGCTGCGTGAAACCGATTTTCCAACGAACGCGGGATTTGTGCGAGCGAAGTGGGCTCCATTGCTTCTGCGCCCTATTCTGGGCTCTCCTGAGCAATTTGTCATTGGTGTCGCGGCGGTCAACGGAGGGGGTTTTCATCTCGAACGAGCAAATAGTTTTACTCGATTAACTTGTCTGTTTTCAGCGGACGCGAATTCCACCATCTTGGCGGCACAGGCCGCGCTGGATGCGTTTGAGACCGATCTGTCGAGCCGGGCATTGGGTGCCATAGTTGAATATCTACCGATCTTTTCGGGGGTTGTCCTTGGTGAGGTCGGCGACGCGGAGGGCCAATCTCTCAGAACTATTGCGTCCTCTTGGATGGCTTCTCTCTCGTCGCTCTACTCCGAGGGTTCTGACAATTCGCTTGAGAACGATGCGGCGGACTTTCTTGCTGAAGCTTCTGAAAATGGAAAGCCCCGCGATCGACTTTCCATTTTAGTGCTAGACTATGTCAAGAATAAGCGTCCTGGCTTGGACAAATTTTTCAGCGAAGAGATACGGGAAAAAAAAGCAACGCGGCGAACTAACGCGTCGGCAGTTTACATTGACTTCGCGGGTTCAAAAATTGTTGCCAACTTTGGAACTCTGTCGGTAGTTCACCACGTTGTCTCCGTTGACCGAATTAAGCGCCGTCTGTTCGACTTGATAGTCGACCGTGACCACGACAAGAGTGTGTTGGCGCGACGCGATCACGAAATGATTGTTCAGCACGCCTCGAAAACCGATCCGCAGTTTTCCGAAAAGCAACTTGATCGAATGGGCGAAGCCCTCGCTGCACTAGAGCAGCAGGCGGATCAGGAGGATATCAAATTTAGGCCCATGAACACCATTAATCAAATTGGCGATCATCTCCTAGTTAATGAGGCCGCTTGAAATTCCACTCAGCTTGACTGGGGCAACGCGTAACCCAGTTGAATTTCGCAAGGTGAATTAGCGCGTAGGACGGATTGGAGCCGAAGGCCTAATCCGCCGCTAGGTTTGGCAAGATGGCGGGTTACGGCTTCGGCTCCAACCCGCCCTACGAATGCTTAAACCGGGTTACGCGTTTGCCAATTGTCGGAGCATGCCCTGGTGTGGGCAGGACCATGGCGTTTTACAAATAGCGGGATGATAGAATGCTACAGGTGATTTGCCCGACGTGTCAAATGTTGTCGCGAGATCGCGCAGGCCGGCGACCGCCAGGTTCCCTTGCAGGCTACTTTGCATGGGGTTGTTTTCGATATTTTTTGTTGGGAGCTTGCAGCTGGCTGTCCCGATGATGACCGCAGGGCTGGCCAGAGCCGTTTGCCCCGCCGCCCTCACTCGCTCTTCAGGATCTTGAACACGCCGCTGGCCATGGCGATGCAGCGTTTGTCGACGGTCACTTCGGTGGTGATGAAAATCAGGCTGCGGGTCGAGCGCACCACATGCGGCCGCGAGACCAGGATCTCGCCGATCTTGCCGGCCTCGACGAAATGGGTGTCCATCTGCACGGTGGCGAGCATCGGCTTGCCCGAGACATGGCGCGCCGTCATGCCGCAGGTGCGGTCGGCGAAGGTCATCAGCACGCCGCCCTGGACCAGGCCCCGGCGATTGTGGTGCTTGTCCTCGGTGATGAGCGCATATTCATGCGCGCCGTTGACAAGGCGCTGCCACAGCGGCCCGATCAGCTGCAGGAAGCCCGTGGTCTCCACGATGCTCCAGCCGTCCGATCTCAGCTTCGCCGCCTTGTCGGTGGTGTCCTTCATGCGCCCACGGTCTCGTTGGAACCTGTTTCATCGGTCGCCGAAGCCATGTAGTCAAGCGCGATGAACAGGCCTTTCGACGATGCCACCAGGCGGACTATCGCCGCGCGCTGCGCCGCCTTCACGCGCCGGCCGGACGGCGAGCCCTCGACCCGGCTCAAGCGGGCGGCGGTGGCGATCGCGCTGACCGAAGGCGATCGAGGCGACGAGACGGCGCTGCTTCTGACCTTGCGCGCCGCCGACCTGCGTGCCCATGGCGGGCAGTGGGCGCTGCCGGGCGGCCGCTGTGACGACGGTGAAACGCCGGTCGTCGCGGCGTTGCGCGAACTGCGGGAGGAACTTGGTCTCGATGTCGCAGACGGGCATGTGCTCGGCCTGCTCGACGACTATCCGACCCGCTCGGGCTATCTGATTACTCCCGTCGTGGTGTGGACGGCCGCGCGCGCGGCCCTTTCGCCCAATCCGCAGGAAGTCGCCTCGGTGCATCGCGTCGCGCTCGGCACCATCGAGCGCGACGATGCGTTCGATTTCACGGCCATTCCCGAAAGCGCCCGGCGCGTGATCCGGTTCCATCATGACAGCGGGCTGATTCACGCCCCGACGGCGGCACTGATCTACCAGTTCCGCGAAGTGCTGGCCGGGCGGGACACCCGCGTTGCCGACCTGGAACAGCCGGTGTTCGCCTGGAAGTAGGGGCCGTTACCAATTTGGCCATCATGGCTGCTACAAGACGGCATGCGGCTGCAACTGATTCGCGATCCCCTGATCGTTCTCGCGCTGGGCATGGTGTTGACCGGGCCTCAGCTGCAGGCGCGCGACCTGGACCGGATGCCACCAGCCGCGGTCACCGACGCGATGGCGCAAGCGGCCTCGCCGCAGGCGATCGCGGAGTACGGCCGCAAGCTCGCCGAATATCAGCAGGCGCGGGCCGCCTTCGAGGCGGAGGCCGGCGCCTATTGGAGCCAGATCGCCGAGAGGCGGCGCGGCCGCAATGCCAAGCGCCGGGAGCGTCAGCCGATCACGCTCGACGATTACGTGCTGACCCAGCCGCCGGTCTACACCGGACCGAAACGGCCGGTGAATCCGGAGCCGCAGCCGGCGGATGAGGCGCGCGAGCGCAAATACATCCCGGTCGTCGCGGATTTCCTGAAGGCCGCCGCCGATGAATTCCACTGGACGCCGCAGCGGCCCGCGAACGATGTCGAGTTCAAGCGGGCCTATGCCCGGGCTGCCACGGCCGCCGGACTAACACGCGACCAGGCGGTGCGGGTCTATGCGTTCGAAACCGGCGGCAACGGCAATCACGATATGCAATCGGGACTGGAGTACTCACGGCGGGCACGCGCGATCTCGACCGCGATCGGTTATAATCAGCTGCTGACCACCAACAGTGTCGATCTCCTCGCCGAACAGGGCCACCACTTCATCCACGCCTTGACCGACAAGGCCGCAGCCGCGTCCGGTGTGGCGCGGCAGGCCATGGAGCACAAGCTCGCGGTGCTGAAGCGGATGGTGGCGCTGGCGAAGTCGGTGCCGGACGAGTGGTCGGAGCACGAGAAGATCGGCAACACGCCGCAGGGCTGGGCGATGCATGCGATGGTGCTGGACATCGATGTCGGGCCGCTGCTGCAGACCCACAAGCTGCTGACCTCGGTGATGTTCGCCCGCCTCAAGGGCTACACCCGCCCGCTCACCGCCGCCGAACTCGAGATGATGAACCTGACCGGCGACAGCACCGGGCTCGACATGGTGACGATGCCGCAGGCGACGCGCGAGCAGGTGCCGACCTCGAACTTCTTCCAGCGCGCCGGCTATGAGCGCAATCCGGTGGCGATCCGCAACAACACGGTCGCCAAGCTGCTCGCGGTCACCGACGCGCGCATGGATTCCAACAGCGCCCTGCCTGGCGCACGGGACCTGGCGGCGGCGTTTTAGGGCCCGCCGGCTCTTACCCTCCAGGGGAGGGTAAGAAGGCCCTCCAGGGGAGCGTCAGAACGGCGCTGCCAGCAATTCATTCCGGCCCGAACTTGAATTTGCCGTCGCCTTCGAGGTAGGGCCCGGTCCGCATGTAGAGCTGCCCGTTCTGGCCGATGAAGAACAGCGTGCCCTTCGGCACCTTCTTGGCGCCCTTCAGGAGATCGCCGGCATTGTTGGTCCCCATCTTGTAGGCGAAGGTCTTGCCTTCCTTGTCGTAGCCATAGCCCATGTCCGGCTTCAGCTCCCACGGCGTCGCGCCGGAGCCTTGGGCGAACGCGGACGTGCTGAGCGCTCCCAGCGCCGCGATGGTGAAGAGTGCTTTTGTTGCAAGTCCCGTCATTCTCATTCTCCTCATCCTCCCAACACCAGCCGCTTGAACAAATCACGAACAGGCTTTGTCCGTCAATATCGGCGGCCCTCCGCCGGTCATCACGTCTTACCGGTGACGTCGTGACTTATGACTTTGTCATTCCGCGCGACCGAGCTTGCGACTATCCTGCGGTTCAGGTCTAGAACCCGTTTTGCAGAAAATATTGATGGGGGATGATTCGGATGAGCCACGTCATGAAGATTTCGCTGGGGCTTGTGTTGTCGTCGCTGACGCTGGGATCCGCCCATGCCGATGAATTCAAGCTCAGCAACAACCAGAGGATCGCCTGCAGCCGGGGGCTGTCCGCCGGAAAGCTCAAGACCGCGAAATGCACGTCGTACACCTATGTCTTCAACGCCAAGACCTCGGAATATTTCCGCTGCCAGGTCAGTTTGTCGCTCACCAGCGACAACAAGGAGGTGATCAACGTGCAGACCGACGGCGGCTGCGCCAAAAAGCCGCGCATCTTCGATACCGATTCCAACTACGCCTTCGACGCCACCGAGACCGAGCCGTCCAACACCAATTCGTTTTTCGGCAATGGCGGCTATTCGATCTGGGCGTCCGACACCACCCAGCAGAAGGTGCGTGGCTGCATCACCATCGCCTCGGGCCTCGGCTCGGATATCTCCAAATGCGTCGACATGACGTTCCAGTGAGGCGTTCCGGCATCGAACCGGTGGTCGATGGCGGGCAATCGCCGGGACGACAGAACAGTTATCCCTGCGCGCCCAGTTCGGCGCGGTCCAGTTCCTCCTCGAGCTGATGGAAGGCGTCGTCGCCGATGTCTTCCGACCCGCGCAGGTCGAGGATGGCTTGCCGCGCCGCCGCGAGCGCGCGTCGCCGCAGCGGATCGGCCGGAAGTTCACCTGTCGATACGCCGCCGTCGGGATCGCTCTCCGTGCGCATCAGCATCGCGCGATATTCGAGCCGCAGGATCTCTGCTTCCTCCGACGGGTCGCCATCGATCTCCGCAAGCGCTGCCCGATAGGCGATGCCGCGGGCACGGGCGACCTCGACGGCCACCGGATTGTCCGCCTTCAGCTTGAGCAGAAGGATCAGCGGCCGCAGCGTCAGGCCTTGAATGACGAGCGAGCCCAACACGACGGCGAAGGCCGTCAGCAGGATGAGATCGCGATACGGAAAGTTTTCCGGCAGCGCGAACGCGGCGGCCAGCGTCACGATGCCGCGCATGCCGCACCACGACACCACGATGCCGCCCCTGACCGTCGGCGCCGCCATGCGGGGATGCAGGAGCCCGGAGGCAACGACCGCCCGGAAAATCACTCCGTAGAACATCACCCACGCGATGCGCGCCACGATAACGGCGGCAAGGACGCAAGCCGCGATCACGACATATTCGGTTCGCACCATTTCATCAAGGCGGGTCCAGATCGGCCGCAACTGCATGCCGATCAGGATGAACGCCAGCACGTTGAGGATGAAGACAGCGGTCTCCCATACCGCATAGGTCGGGACGCGCAGCCGTGCAGGAATCCGCGCCGGTGCGGTCCGCGCGATGGTGATGGCAAAGGCGACAATGGTCAGGATTCCGGACAGGCCGATGCGCTCGGCGACGATCCAGACCGTGAAGGTGCCGGCGAATTGCAGGATGATCGCGCTCGGCGCGTCAGTCTCCCGCAGCGTCGTGATCAGCCATAGCTTGGCGAAGAGATAGCCGGCGATCAGGCTGCCCGCCAGGGCCAGCGCGACCGCGGGTGCAAACTCGCTCAACTTGAAATGCGCCGTCGCGGCGACGCCGACCGCGACCCGATAGATCAGGAGCGCGCTGGCGTCGTTGAGCAGGCTTTCGCCTTCCAGGATCTTGAGGATCCGGTAGGGCAGCTTGAGCTCGCGCAGCACGGCGGTGGCGGCGGCCGCATCAGGCGGCGCGACGATGGCGCCGAGCGCAACCGCGGCGGCCCATGGCATGTCCGGTACGAGCCAGTGCGCGCATACCGCCACGGCGGCGGTGGTCACGCCGACGGCAAGGAACACCAGCGCCGAGACCGGCAGCCAATTGTTGCGGAGGTCGCGCAGCGAGGTGTCGTAGGCGGCATCGAGCAGCACCGGTGCGACGAACAGTGCGAGCGCCAGATCGGGCTCCAGCGTCCAGGATGGTCCTGACGGCACGAAGGCCAGCAGCACCCCGCCGATCGCAAGAAAGGTCGGGTAGGGCACCTTGAGCTGCCGGGCCAGCGCCGACAGGGCGACGGCACCGAGCAGCAAGGCGATGATCCATTCGAATGTCGTCAAACCGCAAGTTCCCGAGCAGCACGATTGAGGCGATGCGAAGCGACGATGCGACACCAAAATTCCGGTGTTGTGTTGCTGCAAAGCCTCCGCCGTTACGATGGCAGATCGTCGCTGTTTCCCATATCGAGAGTGCGTCCGTCAAAAGGTCCGATACGCGTTGTCCATAACCTCGTGATTGATGACTTGGGCGAGGGAACACACCTGCGATGTGGTTATGCCTCAATCATGCTCACTGTCCCATGCGCGCCGAGGCCGGGTGGCCCGGCACCTTGAAGCGCTTGCCGATGTCCTCGACCCTGCTGCCCGTCACTTTCAGGATCGAGAAATCCTGCGTGATGTAGTTGCCGGCCAGCAGATACTTGCCGTCAGGTGTGAACATGATCGCCTCCGGCAGGCCGCCGACTTCGATATCCTGGGTCTTGGTCACTTTCTTGCCGTCGATCGTGAGCACCGCGATCGAGCCGTTCTTCTGGTAGAAGAACGCCTTCTTCATGTTCGAGCCGCGCAGGATGGCGGCGGCGGCGAGGTCGCCCTTCGGGCTCATCGCCAGCCCCTCCGGACCGTCGCCGACCACGACGCGGTCGATGATGCGCGGCGGGGTGGCTTCGAGATCGATCACGCTGGTGGTGTCGACGCTGCCGTCGGACGACCCCGCGCCGCCATTGTCCGACGTCAGCGCGATCTTGCCGTTCGGCGTCACCACCGCATTGTAGGGCCAAGGTCCGGTCGGCAGATCGATCTTGCTGACGCTGACCTTGCCGTCGGCGATGTCCAGCACCGTCACCTTGTGGGCGGGAAAGCGCACCGCGAGCGCGCGCTTGCCGTCGGGCGTGAACACGACATGTGCGACGCTGTCGGGCAGGCTGACCGTGTCGGTGATCTTGACGTCGGTGCCGTTGACCGAAAGCACGCTGACCGAATTGTCGGCGCGGTTGGCGACCAGCGCCATCTTGCCGTCGGGACTGAAGCTCAGGCCCGAGGGCTGCTTGCCGCCGGTGATGGTGTTCACGAGTTTTGGCGGGCTTGCTTTCAGGTCGATGACATGGATCTTGTTGTCCGGGACCTGCTTCAAGGCCTCGCCGTCCTTGGTGACGTCGACGGAATCCGCGACCAGCGCGACCGTGCCGGTCGGATCGATGTCGAGATTGACGGGCGGGCCGACGATCGAGTTCTTCAGCGGCAGGCTGGCGATGATCTTGGGGTCTTCGGGATCGGCGAGGTCGACGATCAGGACCTGGTCCTTGCCGGCGGGCGCCAGCACGGTCTTGCCGTCGTCATCCCACGAGACCTTTTCGTCGAGGCCGACGATCATGAACGGTTTTGCCACCGCGGAGCCGAGCAGGCCGGTGCCGCAGAATAGCATCGTGGCGCCAAGGGCCAGTCCAGCTTGAGACAATCCAATACGAGATGTGCGAGGCATCGTGGCGTTCTCCCGGAATGGACCGGCCTCTGACGGGCCGGTTGCGAGGGAGACAGTATGCAAGGCAACGGCGACTTGCCAGAGCCGAGCGGGGCGGGCGGCCGTCCTTTTGCAAGTTCCTCTTGCAAGGGTTGACCCGGGCATCCCGACCGTCCAATTTGCCGGCCAAATAAAGGGAGAACAATGCCTATGACATCGAAGATGTTTGCCGCCGCGATCGCCTCACTGGCGGTCTTGTCCGCCCCCGCGGCAAATGCGCAAGCCTTCATCAACGTGCTGACCGGCGGCACCTCCGGCGTGTATTATCCGCTCGGGGTCGCGATCGCCAAGATCTACAGCGACAAGATTGCGAACGTGAAGACGCAGGTCCAGGCCACCAAGGCGTCGGTCGAAAACCTCAATCTGCTGCAGCAGGGGCGCGGGGAAATCGCCTTTACGCTGGGCGATTCCCTGAAAGCGGCCTGGGACGGTGACGAGGAGGCCGGTTTCAAGGCCAAGCTCGACAAGCTGCGGACCATCGGCGCGATCTATCCGAACTACATCCAGATCGTGGCGACCGCCGACAGCGGCATCAAGACGCTGGCCGACCTGAAGGGCAAGAGCCTGTCGGTGGGCGCGCCGAAATCCGGGACCGAGCTCAATTCGCGTGCCATCCTGGCCGCCGCCGGCATGACCTACAAGGACATCGGCAAGGTGGAATATCTTCCCTTCGCCGAATCCGTCGACCTGATGAAGAACCGGCAGTTGGGCGCAACGCTGCAGTCGGCCGGTCTCGGCGTGGCCTCGCTGAAGGACCTCTCCACCTCGGCGCCGATCACGGTGGTGGCGGTGCCGAAGGAGACCGTCGACAAGATCGGTGCTCCATTTGTCGCGGCGACCATCCCCGCCAACACCTATACCGGCCAGGACAAGGACGTGCCGACCGCGGCCGTGGTGAATTATCTCGTGACCAGTTCGGCCGTTTCCGACGATGTCGCCTATCAGATGACCAAGCTCGTCTATGAGTCACTGCCGGAACTCGCCAATGCGCATGTCGCCGGCAAGGAAATCAAGCTGGAGACCGCCGCTACGGGGAGCCCGGCGCCGCTGCATCCCGGCGCGATCCGCTATTACAAGGAAAAGGGCTTGATCAAGTAGGCGGTCAACTCCGTCATGGCCGGGCAAGAGCGCGAAGCGCGTTTTCGCAGTGGATGTCCCGGCCATCCACGTCTTGAGGCGAGCAGGACGGCGTGGATGCGCGGGTCAAGCCCGCGCATGACGAGTCGCGTGGACCGCGCCAGTCGTATCTAATCAACGCCCGAACGGGGCCAGGAATCGACACCGATGCTGCAGACCGAAGGCACACAGGACACCGTCAAGGTCGAGTTCGATAATTTCGAGCACGGTTTTCCGGAAGGCTTCGGCCCCCGCGGCTGGGGCATTCTCGCCTATGCGGTCGGCATCGCCTTCGCCGTGTTTCAGCTCTATGTCGCCGCCTTCAACTATCTGCCGAGCCAGGTGGTGCGCGGCATCCATGTCGGCTTTCTCATCCTGCTCACCTTCGGCCTGATCGGTAATTTCACGGCGAAGAGCAATGCCGGACGTGCGGCCTGCTGGCTGATCGGCGCCGCAGGCTTCCTGTGCGGGCTCTACCAGTGGATCTTCTATGCCGATTTAATCGCCCGTGACGGCGATCCGACCCGGCTCGATCTCGCGATCGGCACGCTGCTTGCGGTTCTGATCTTCGATGGCACGCGGCGGCTGATGGGTCCCGCGCTGCCCCTGATGTGCGGCGCGTGCCTGGTCTACTGGTTCTTCGGCCAATACCTGCCGTCGCCGTTCAACCACCGCGGCTATGATTTCGATCAGGTCATCTCGCATCTCTCCTACGGCACCGAGGGTTTTTACGGCGTGCCGATCTACGTTTCGGCGACCTACATCTTCCTGTTCATCCTGTTCGGCTCGTTCCTCGAACGTGCCGGCATGATCCAGTTGTTCACCGACGTCTCGCTCGGCCTGTTCGGCCGCACCCGCGGCGGTCCGGCCAAGGTCGCGGTGTTCGCCTCGGGCATGATGGGGACGATTTCGGGCTCCGGCGTCGCCAATGTCGTCACCGTCGGCCAGTTCACGATTCCGCTGATGATCAAGTTCGGATACCGCCGGGCGTTTGCCGCCGGCGTCGAGGCCACGGCGTCGATGGGCGGCCAGATCATGCCGCCGGTGATGGGCGCGGTCGCCTTCATCATGGCGGAGACGCTGGGCGTCGAATACGCCGTCATCGTCAAGGCGGCGGTGATCCCGGCGATCCTCTATTTCGCCTCCGCGTTCTGGATGGTGCATCTGGAGGCCGGCAAGCACGGCCTGGTCGGCATGAAGCGCTCGGAGATCCCGAGCGCCGTGAAGGCGCTGGTCGAGCGCTGGTACCTGGTGTTGCCGCTGGCGGCGCTGGTCTACATGCTGTTCGAAGGTTTCACGCCGCTCTATGCCGGCAGCATGGGGCTGGCGCTGACCGTGGCGCTGATCCTCGGCGCCAGCATCGTGCTCGGCATCTCCAATACGATCCTGCGCTATGTGTTCTGGATCGGCCTCGCGCTGGTCGCCGCTGCGGTCTCGCGCAACGGGCTGGAAATCGTGCCGATCGCGTCGGTCGTCGCCGGGCTGATCGCGATCGCCGCGATCACGCGCGGTGGGCGCGCCACGTTGCGGGCCTGCCGCGACTCGCTCGCCGACAGCGCCAAGTCGGCGCTGACCGTCGGCATGGCCTGCGCCATCGTCGGCGTCATCATCGGCATGATGTCGCAGACTGGCGTCGGCACGGTCTTCGGCGGCTGGGTGATCAGCCTCGGCGAGAAGAGCCTGTTCCTGGCGCTGATCATGAGCATGATCCTCTCGATCCTGCTCGGCACCGGCATTCCGACCATCCCGACCTACATCATCACCGCGGCGCTGGCGGCGCCTGCGCTCGCCAAGCTCGGCGTGCCGCTGATCGCAAGCCACATGTTCGCGTTCTACTACGGCATCATGGCCGACCTCTCGCCGCCGGTGGCGCTCGCCGCGCTCGCCGCCGCGCCGATCGCCAAGGAAAATCCCGACAAGATCGGCTGGGAGGCGATGCGGATCGCGCTGGCCGGCTACGTCATTCCCTTCATCTTCGTCTATTCGCCGGCCCTGATGCTGCAGGCCGGCGATCCCATGGCAGTCAAGCTCGGCTTCTACGGCGCGGTGGCGCTTGCGACCTTCAAGGCGCTGGTGGCGATCGCACTGTTCGGCATGGTCGCGATCGGCTTCCTGTTCACGCGGCTGACCTTGCTCGAGCGCGGTGTCGCGCTCGTGGCGGCGCTCTGCCTGCTCGGCGATTTCAGCTACAGCGATACGGCAGGCTTCGCGCTGTCGGCCGCGCTGGTGCTGTGGCAATGGCGGCAGCGTCCGCGCGACGCGGTGGCCACCGCTTGAGCCTGTGCCTCGCCTCCGCCGGCGTGGTGAAGTCGCTGGCGCTTGCCGCGTTCACGCTGGCCTGGACTCATTCGGTCGAAAAGATCGAGTGGCAGGAGGATTGGCGGGTGAGCCGGGCGGGACTCGAACTGGCGCAGGCGCGGGTCAAGGGTTCGGGCGCCGGCATGGAGCCGCCGCCCGAGGCGCGGCTGGCCGATGGCTGGTTTCAATGGCGGCCTGATCGTCTGCCGTTACAGGAGGTGGTGCTGGGCAATTCCGGCGTCGCCGGAGAATGGCGGATCTGCGACGACGGACGCTGCCGGACGCTGTCGGAGATTTTCGGACATCCGATCGCCGCGGACGTGATTACGATGCGCGCCTGCGAACCATGAGCTACAAGAACCAGCATCGGACAAAGGGAGACAACGATGGACCGGCTCAAGGGAAAAGTGGCCATGGTGGTCGGCGCCGGCTCGATCGGGCCGGGCTGGGGCAACGGCAAGGCCACTGCGGTGACATTCGCGCGCGAGGGCGCGCAGGTGTTCTGCGTCGATCGCAATCCGGCGGCGGTGGCCGAGACCGTGCAGATCATCACCGGTGAAGGCGGCAAGGCCACGGCCTTCACCGCCGACGTTTCGCAGGCCGAGCAGGTTCAGGCGATGGTAGCGGCATGCCTCAAGACCCATGGCCGCATCGACGTGCTCGACAACAATGTCGGGATCGCCGAGATGGGCAGCGTGGTCGATGTCTCGGAGGCGAGCTGGGACCGCGTCTTCGCGGTCAATCTCAAGAGCGCGTACCTCGCCATGAAGCATGTCATTCCGGTCATGGTGCGGCAGGGCGGCGGCTCCATCATCAACATCTCGTCGATCGCCTCGATCCGCCATCTCGGCCTCTCTTATGTCAGTTATGGCGCGAGCAAGGCGGCGATGAACCAGATGACCCGCACCACGGCGGTGGAGTTTGCGGCCGACTACGTTCGGGTCAACGCCATCCTGCCGGGCTTGATGAAGACGCCGATGGTCGAGCATTCGGCGGGCCTGGCCGCGAGCTATTCCAATGGCGATGTCGAGGCGATGTGGCGGGCGCGCGATGCCCAGGTCCCGATGGGACGCATGGGCGACGCCTGGGATGTCGCCAACGCCGCGCTGTATCTGGCATCCGACGAATCCAGATATGTCACCGGTATAGAGCTCGTGGTCGACGGCGGCATCACCTGCAAGTCCGGGCAATAGGCGGCGGCGACCGTAGCACTACTGTATCCTTGCTCGTGCTCGCCGGCGCAATTCCTCCGCATTCAGGCCTGCGTTATATATCGGGGGCCGAATGCGAACGGATGATCGATGCGATTTCACGTGAGAGTCTTGCTGGCAATCGCGGCGGTATTCTGGGGCGCGCTGGCCACCGCTGCGGGCGCGACCGGAACGGAGTCGGCTGTCGATCCGCAGGTCGATCCCGCACCCTGCGTTGCTGCGACCGCGGCCAATGATGACGACAGGATCATGGCGGCGTGCGGCGCCTTGATCGACAATCAGAAGACCGCCAAGAGCGATCGGGTCAAGGCGTTGATCGCCCGCGCGCGTGTTTTCAGTCGCAGGAATCAGATCGATCGGGCCATTGCCGATTACGACACCGTGGTGTGGCTCGATGCCTCCTCGGCCGAGGTCTACAACAGCCGTGGCGAGCTGTGGCGCAAGACGGGGGACCGACGCAAGGCGCTGCAGGATTTCGACGCGGCGCTCAAGCGCAACCCGGACTTCATCGCCGCGCGCAGCAACTACAGGGATCTGGTGCTCGAGCTGGAGCGCCTCGGTGCGCTGATGGCGGTCTACAACAAGCCCAGCTTCAATTGCGCCAAAGCACGCCGCGCCGTCGAAAAGGCGATCTGCGCCGATCCAGCCCTGGCCAATCTCGATCGCGAGATCAGCGCCGTGAACACCAAGGTGACCGAGCGCGCGCGCGCCGGCAACCCGCCAACGGCGCGCGCCCTGGAGCGCGAGCAGGACGCGTTCGTCGCGCACCGCAACGCCGCGTTTGGCCGGGCCGATTTCGACCTCTTGAAGGCGATGCGCGCGCGTCTCGACCAGTTGCTGGCAATCGAGCGGGGGATGTAGCGCCGACGGATCGGCTGATGCTTTCAGGAGCTGTTTAGCCTTGAAATGCCGCCGCTTCGCGCGACAATGTCGAAAGAAGCGCTACTATTCGACCGAAATTGATCCTGATCATGGCCGGCGCCGCCGCGGCCATCCAGTGAGGAGACAAGAAGATCAATCCGGGAGCGTCGCCATGAATATCCAGGGAAAGAGCCGGTATCACGAGGCCCATGCCCGGTCGCTCAGTGATCCCGAAGGGTTCTGGGCGGAGACGGCGCGCGACATCGACTGGATCGAACCGGCCAAAAAGATCTTCGATCCCGCCATGGGTCTCTATGGGCGTTGGTTCGCCGGCGGCGTGGTCAACACCTGCTACAACGCGCTCGACCGCCACGTTGCCGCCGGTCGCGGCGACCAGCTGGCGCTGATCCACGATTCGCCGCTGGCCGGCACCGTCGCGCGATTCACCTATGCGGAGATGCTGAAGGAGGTGCAGACCCTCGCCGCGGTCATGGCCGACTTCGGCGTGGTGAAGGGCGACCGCGTCATCCTCTATATGCCGATGGTGCCGGAAGCGATGGTCGCGATGCTGGCCTGCGCGCGTATCGGCGCGGTGCACAGCGTGGTGTTCGGCGGCTTCGCGGCCAAGGAACTGGCGACCCGGATCGAGGATGCGCAGCCGAGGCTGATGCTCTCGGCAAGCTGCGGGCTCGAGCCCGGCCGCATCGTCCACTACAAGCCGCTGCTCGACGAGGCGATCAAGCTCTCCAGCGTCAAGCCCGAGGCCTGCATCATCCTGCAGCGGCCGCAGCAGGCCTGCGATCTCATCGCGGGCCGCGATCACGACTGGGCGACCTTGCGCCGCGCCGCGCTCGCGGCCGGAAAAGCTGCGCCATGCGTGCCGGTGCTCGCCACCGATCCGCTCTACATTCTCTATACCTCCGGCACGACGGGCCGGCCCAAGGGCGTGGTGCGCGACAATGGCGGCCATCTGGTTGCGCTGAAATGGTCGATGTTCAACCTCTACGGCATCAACCCGGGCGAGGTGTGGTGGTGCGCTTCCGACATCGGCTGGGTGGTCGGCCACAGCTACATCGTCTATGGCCCGCTGATCCATGGCGCGACGTCGATCATGTATGAGGGCAAGCCGGTGGGCACGCCGGATGCCGGCGCGTTCTGGCGCGTGATATCCGAGCACAAGGCGGTGGCGCTGTTCACCGCGCCGACCGCGTTCCGCGCCATCCGCAAGGACGATCCGGATGGACGATTCATCCGCAAGTATGATCTGGGAAAATTCCGCACGCTGTTCCTGGCCGGCGAACGCGCCGATCCGCCAACCGTGGAATGGGCGGAGCAGCAATTGAAAGTGCCTGTCATCGACCATTGGTGGCAGACCGAAACCGGCTGGTGCATCGCCGGCAATCCGGTGGGGCTCGGGCTCCTGCCGGTGAAGCACGGCTCGCCGACGGTGCCGATGCCCGGCTACAAGGTCGAGGTCGTGGATGAAGCCGCCAAGCCCGTGGCCGTCAACACCATGGGCTCGATCGTGATCAGGCTGCCGCTGCCGCCGGGCTGCCTGCCGACGCTGTGGCAGCAGGACGAGCGCTGCCGTGAGTCCTATTTCAGCGAGTTCCCCGGCTACTACAAGACGGCGGATGCCGGCTTCATGGATCAGGACGGCTATGTCTTCGTGATGGGCCGCACCGACGACATCATTAATGTCGCGGGTCATCGTCTCTCCACCGGCGGCATGGAGGAGATCCTCGCCTCGCATCCCGATGTCGCCGAATGCGCCGTGCTCGGCATCAAGGATGCCATCAAGGGCGAGGTGCCTTGCGGCTTCCTGGTGCTGAAGGCCGGCGTCGCGCGCAGCCCTGCCGAGATCGAAAAGGAAATCGTGGCCCTGGTGCGCGACAAGCTCGGCCCCGTCGCGGCGTTCAAGCTGGCGATCACGGTGGGGCGTCTGCCGAAGACGCGTTCGGGCAAGATCCTGCGCGGCACCATCAAGAAGATCGCCGACGGCGAGGACTGGGCGATGCCGGCGACGATCGAGGACCCCAAGGTGCTGGACGAGATCGGCGCGGCGTTGAAGGGCAGGGTGTGATCGTCATTCGTCATTCCGGGATGGTCCGTAGGACCAGACCCGGAATCTCGAGATTCCGGGTTCGATGCTGTGCATCGCCCCGGAATGACGGTAAAGGGCAACGCCTTGTTTTCGATGGATTGCCGGGGCAGTTAGCGCTAAGGCGGGCCGCCATCGGACAGTGCTTTGTGCGAACCGATTGGCAGGTTCCTTACCGTGACGCGCAGAAGGTATTGTCATGAATTCGAGAGCTTTCATCGCGCTCCTGCTGATCGCGCCGTTGCTCGCAGGTTGCCTGGAGCGGGGACAGCCCACCATGGTCGACACCAGCGCCGACGATGACGCGCACTGCCGCGCCAACAACGTCAAGGCCGGCTCGCCCGAATATGTCGCCTGCCGCAAGGATCGCGACGTCGGGCGTGCCCAGTTCGATGCGCGGGCCGATCGGCGCCAGCGCGACCTCGGCGAATACATGCTCAATCATCCCGAGCGGTAGAGATCAGGAGGGCCCCATGAACGAAGACGTCTTCAACACCAGCCTGCGCAGGTTTCTGAAGAAGGTCGGCATCACGTCGCAGCGCGAGATCGAAAAAGCGGTGCGCGACGCCATTGCCGGCGGTCATCTCAGGGGCAACGAAAAGCTGCCGGCCAAGATGGTTCTCAGCATCGGCGGCATCAGCCTCACATACGAGGTGACCGACGAGATCGAACTCGGCTAGCTCTCGTCCTCAAGGACAGCATCACATGGACATCAAGGTCAGGGATTCGAACGGCGCGCTGCTCGCCGAGGGTGACACCGTCACGCTGATCAAGGATCTGAAGCTGAAGGGCTCATCCACGGTGATCAAGCGCGGTACCGTGATCAGGAACATCCATCTCACCGACGACCCCGCCGAGATCGAGGGCCGCACCGACAAGGTCAAGGGCCTGGTGCTGCGGACGGAGTTTCTGAAGAAGGCGTGAGGTTGGAGGCGCGCAGGGAATTGGCTCGCTGCAACGGCTGCGATATTCGCGTGTTGCCGCAAGCGCCCGCCAGATGACTCAGCCGTTCGCCAGGCTGCCGAGCTTGAAGCCAACCGCGACGATCAGCAGCGCGCCGCCGCCATAGGCGAGATATTCCGGGTTGTGGCAGAACATCTGGGACGTCGCGCAGACCTGGGCCGCCCAGTCCGTCCCGACGCGGATTTCCTCGGCCGCCTGCCGGAACAGCAGCGCCGCCCCGCCCATCAAGATCGCCAGTAGAAAGAACAGTCCGGCCATGGCCGCCTCCAGCCTGAATAGCTGGAGGTACTATCCGACGCATAGGTTAGGTAACCATTACCCGCCAACGGACCGCACAGGCGGACCGACTGATTCGTCGCTGCGGTGCTCTCTCGACTACTCGTCGTCCTGCTTCTTGCCGCCGATGGTCTTCAGCTTGGCGAACACCGCGTCGAGATTGAGGTCGTCGCTCGACCTGCCGCCGACGGGCTCGGCTTCCTGCTCCTTGCGGGTGGTTTCGGACGCCGGCAGCAGGGTGGCGCCGCCGTAGGCGGTTTCCAGCGGCTTTTCCTTGGCCGCCCGCTGCACCTCGAAATCGAGTTCGATCTGCGAACACAGGCCGAGCGTCACCGGGTCCATCGGGGTCAGGGTCGAAGCGTTCCAGTGGGTCCGGTCGCGGACGCTGGCGATGGTGGTTTTGGTGGTGCCGACCAGCCGCATGATCTGCGCGTCCTTGAGCTCGGGGTGGTTGCGCACCAGCCAGAGGATGGCGCTCGGTCGCTCGTGGCGGCGGGAGACCGGGGTGTAGCGCGGGCCCTTGCGCTTGGGCTGCGGCGGCAGCACCACCTTGGTTTCCTGCAGCCTCAGGCGGTAATTCGAGTCCCTTTCGCCCTTTTCGATCTCTTCACGGGTCAATTGCCCGTTGGAAATCGGATCCATGCCCTTGATGCCCTGGGCGGCGTCGCCGTCGGCGATGGCGCGCACCTCCAGCGGGTGCATCTTGGTGAAATCGGCCACCTGATCGAAGGTCAGCGCGGTATTGTCGACCAGCCACACGGCAGTCGCCTTCGGCATCAGCGGTGCGTTGCTCATGGCAAATCTCCTTTGTGCTTTGCCACCCCCTCCGGGTAGCCAAGCGTCTAGTCATCGACGATGACGGGAATTCGCCCCTTATATGCCCTCCCGGGCCCGCGGCGCAATGGCTTGCGAAAACAGCCTTGACAGAGCCCGAAAGCAGCCCCAAGTCGGTAGTAGAATTGACCGTCCCTGCCCGCCGGTAGGGGGTGATTCTGTCCCGAGATCGCTCCCATGACCGCTGCCGTGCCTGCCAAACCAGACCTGAAAATCGTGCTTTGTTCGCCCCGGGGCTTCTGCGCCGGGGTGGTGCGGGCCATTGATACCGTCGAACGCGCGCTCACCATCTATGGCGCGCCGGTCTATGTCCGCCACGAGATCGTCCATAACCGCTATGTCGTGGACAGCCTGAAGACCAAGGGCGCGATCTTCGTCGAGGAACTCGCGGAGATCCCCGACAATACCAATGCGCCGGTGGTATTTTCGGCCCACGGCGTGCCGAAATCGGTTCCCTCCGAGGCGCGTCAGCGCAATTTCTTTTCGCTCGACGCGACCTGCCCGCTGGTCACCAAGGTGCATCGCGAGGCGGCGATCCATTTCAAGCGCGGCCATGAGATTCTCCTGATCGGGCATTCGCATCACCCCGAAGTGGTGGGCACGCTCGGCCAGCTGCCGCAAGGCGCGGTCACCCTGATCGAGACCGCGGAAGATGCCGCGACCTTCACCCCGAAGGACCCGGACAATCTCGCCTTCGTGACCCAGACCACGCTGTCGATCGACGACACCGCCGAAATCGTCGCGATGCTGAAGGAGCGTTTTCCCAATATCTCCGGTCCGCACAAGGAAGACATCTGCTACGCCACCACCAACCGCCAGCTCGCGGTGAAGAAGGTGGCGCCGGTGGTCGATGCCCTGATCGTGGTCGGCGCGCCCAACTCGTCGAACTCGCAGCGCCTGCGCGAGGTCGCCGAACGCGAGGGCTGTCCCATCGCTGTTCTGGCGCAGCGCGCGGCGGATATCGACTGGTCGCGCTTCGAAGGCATCAAGAGCCTCGGCATCACCGCCGGCGCCTCGGCGCCCGAAGTGATCGTCGAGGAGATCATGGGCGCCTTCGCCGAGCGCTACGTCTTGCATGTGGAGACGGTCTCGGCCGCGGAGGAGAACGAGTTCTTCCCGTTGCCGCGTTCGCTGCGCCCCGACGCGGCGTAAGCCGTTATGGCGGTCTATACCGACGTCGCCGCCGACGAGCTTGCGGAATTTCTCGGCGATTACGACATCGGCGAGTTGCTGTCCTACAAGGGCATCGCCGAGGGTGTCGAGAACTCCAACTTCCTGCTGCACACGAGCACGGGTGCCTACATCCTCACGCTCTACGAGAAGCGCGTGGCGGTGGACGACCTGCCGTATTTCCTGTCGCTGATGGCCCACCTCGCCGAACGCGGCGTGCACTGTCCGCAACCCGCCAGGAACCGAAAGGGCGAGGTCTGCAGCCGACTGGCTGACCGGCCCGCCGCAATCATCAATTTTCTGGAGGGCATGTGGCCGCGGCGGCCGACAGCGCCGCATTGCGCCGGCGTCGGCGAGGCGCTTGCGAAGATGCATGTCGCCGGCCGCGACTTTCCGCTGTTCCGCAAGAATCCACTGTCGGTCGAAGGCTGGCGGCCATTGTACGATCTCGCCGCCGATCGTGCCGACAGTGTCCAGATCGGCTTGAGCGACTTCATCGCGCGCGAACTCGATCATCTGGAAACACGCTGGCCGACCGGCCTGCCGGTCGGGGTCATCCATGGCGACCTGTTTCCCGACAACGTCTTCTTCCTCGGCGGCAAGCTCTCCGGGTTGATCGACTTTCCGTTTTCCTGCAACGATATCCTTGCCTACGACGCCGCGATCTGCCTCAACGCATGGTGTTTCGAGCCCAACCACTCGTTCAACGTCACCAAGGCGCGCGCCTTTTTCAACGCCTATGGCCGCGAGCGCAAACTGTCGGAGGCGGAAGTGGCCGCGCTGCCGCTGCTGGCGCGCGGCGCGGCGATGCGGTTTCTGCTGACGCGGCTGGTCGACTGGCTCAACGTGCCGCCGGGCGCGCTGGTCAAGCCGAAGGATCCGCTCGAATATGTCCGCAAGCTGCGCTTCCATCAGAACGTCGCCGGCGTGGGCGACTACGGTCTCGCCACTTCGGGGGAAGCCGCGTGAGTTCGCTGCCGCTCGTCACCATCCACACCGACGGCGCCTGCTCGGGCAATCCGGGCCCCGGCGGCTGGGGCGCCATCCTGAAATTCGGCGATACCGAAAAGGAATTGAAGGGCGGCGAGGCGCACACCACCAACAACCGCATGGAACTGATGGCGGCGATCTCGGCCCTGGAAGCGTTGAAGAAGCCCTGCCAGGTCGATCTCTATACCGACAGCCAGTATGTGCGGCAGGGCATTACGGCGTGGATTCACGGCTGGAAGCGCAACGGCTGGCGCACCGCCGACAAGAAGCCGGTCAAGAATGCCGAGCTCTGGCAGCGCCTCGATGCGGCGTTGAAACCGCACGAGGTGCGCTGGCACTGGGTCAAGGGCCATGCCGGCCATGACCAGAACGAACGCGCCGACCAGCTCGCGCGCGACGGCGTGGCGATGGCGCGGCAGCAGAAGTCCGTGAAGACGTAGGCGCTCGCGTTGCGAGGCGCAGCGTCGCCTCACAAGAACTGTCATCGCCCGCGAAAGCGGGCGATCCAGTATTCCAGAGGATCCGCAGAACAATCGTGAGAGCGCGGCGTACCGGGTCGCCCGGTCAAGCCGGGCGACGACAGTTGGGGTCGGCGCGGCCGCGCGCTCCAGATCTTACAGCTGCGCCAGCAGCGTGTCGCCGCCGGACACTTCGACCTTGCCGGGCGCCGGCTCGCGATTGAGCTTCGTGACCACGCCGTCGTCGACCAGCATCGAGTAGCGGTGGGAGCGGATGCCGAGCCCGTTGCCGGAGGCGTCGAGCTCCATGCCGATCGCCTTGGTGAAGTCGGCATTGCCGTCGGCGAGGAAGATGGCCTCGTCGCGCTGGTCGGTGTCACGCTTCCAGGCGTTCATGACGAAGGCGTCATTGACGGAGACGATCGCGATAGTGTCGACGCCCTTGTCCTTGATGGCATAGGCGTTGAGGAAAATGCTCGGCAGATGCATCTTGTGGCAGGTGCCGGTGTAGGCGCCAGGGACCGCGAACAGCGCGACCTTCTTGCCCTTGAAAATGTCGTCGGTGGTTTTGACCTGGGGACCTTCCGCGGTCATCACCCGGAACTTGGCCTCTGGCAGCTTGTCGCCAACGTTGATGGTCATCGTCAAATCTCCATGAAGGGGTGGGGGGTTAATAAACCGGGCAGGCGGCCGGCACAATATTGGGCGCCGCGGAAACGGCAATGGCCCTGTTGGATCACTGTTCTGTCACTACCCGGAAAACCCGCCGCCATCGAGAAAAGCCTGCTCCTCCGGAGTCGTCGCCCGCCCCACAATGCGATTGCGATGCGGAAAACGCCCGAACCGGCGGATGATATCGGCATGACCCTCGGCGTATCTCAGCTGGTCTGTGTTGTCGCGGAAGAGTTCGACGCAGCGCAGCTGATCGGCCAGATGCTCCGAATGCATCAGCGGCATGTAGAGAAATTCCTGCAGTGCCGGATCGACGCGCAGGTCGGCGCCGCGCGCGATGGCGCGGCCGGTGACCTCGCGGGCCAGCGCATCGCTTGAATAGGTCCTGATGTCGTCGCGAAACATGTTGCGCGGAAACTGATCGAGCACGATGGCCAGCGCCAGCGCGCCGTCATCGGTGGCTTCCCACGACGACAACTTGCCGGCAGCCGCTTCCTGCCACAGTTCGAGGAAGCGGCTACGCACCTCCGCGTCGAGCGCATCGTCGCGCTCGTACCAGCGCTCGGGGCCAACCTGGCGCCAGAACGATAGGATGTCGGCGGGCGCAATGTCGCGGGCCTCATTCATGGGCAGCCGCCCGCGTCATTGCTGGCTCAGGCGGCCGCGGCTTTCTTCTCGTCGCGCAGGCTCCGCCGCAGGATCTTGCCGACATTGGTCTTCGGCAGGTCGGCGCGAAACTCGATGTGCTTCGGGATCTTGTAGTTGGTCAATTGCTCGTGGCAGAACTTGACGACGTCCGAGGCGGTGAGGTTCGGGTCCTTCTTGACGATGAAGGCCTTGACGGCTTCGCCCGACTTCTCGTCGGGAATGCCGATCACGGCGCATTCGAGCACGCCGGGGTGGCCTGCGATCACTTCCTCGATCTCGTTCGGATAGACGTTGAAGCCGGAAACCAGGATCATGTCCTTCTTGCGGTCGACGATCTTGGTGTATCCGTCCGCCGACATCACGCCGATATCGCCGGTGCGGAAATAGCCGTCCGCTGTCATCACGCGTGCCGTCTCGTCGGGCCGGTTCCAGTAACCCGCCATCACCTGCGGCCCCTTGGCGCAGATCTCGCCGGCTTCGCCGAGCGCCACTTCGTTGCCGTCGTCGTCGCGAATCGAGAGGTAGGTCGAGGGCACGGGAATGCCGATCGAGCCGGTGAATTTGTCGGTATCGGCCGGGTTGCAGGTCAGGGTCGGCGACGTCTCCGACAGGCCATAGCCTTCCGAGAGCGCGCAGCCGGTGGTCTTGAGCCATGCCTCCGCGACCGGTCTCTGGGTGGCCATCCCGCCGCCGAACGCTGCCTTCAGCCCGGAGAAGTCGAGCTTGTCGAAGCCGGGCGTGTTCAGGAGGCCGTTGTAGAGCGTGTTGACCGCGGGGAAGCTGTTGACCTGATATTTCGTCAGTTCCTTGACGAAGCCGGCCATGTCGCGCGGATTGGGGATCAACAGGTTGACGCCGCCGGCGCGCACGCCGAGCAGGAAGCAGGCGGTGAGCGCGAAGATGTGGTACAGCGGCAGCGCGCAGACGATGAACAGCTGCTCGACCTGCGGCGGCTTGCGCAGCGCCGGCTGCAGCCAGGCATCGTTCTGCAGGACGTTGGCGAGGATGTTGCGGTGGAGCAGCGTCGCGCCCTTGGAGACGCCGGTGGTGCCTCCGGTATATTGCAGGAACGCGACGTCGCCGAGGGTGATGGTCGGCTTGCTGAAACTCATCGCACGCCCCGCGGCGAGCGCCTCGTTGAAGCCGATCGCACCCGGAATGGAATAGGCCGGCACCATCTTCTTCACCCGGCGCAACACCAGGTTGACGATGACGCCCTTGAATCCGAGCAGATCGCCCATGCTGCCGACGATCACGTGTTTGATCGCGGTATTCGCGATCACCTTCTCGACCGTGGTGGCGAAGTTTTCCAGGACGACGATCGCTTCAGCTCCGGAATCCCTGAGCTGGTGTTCGAGTTCGCGCGGCGTGTAGAGCGGATTGACGTTGACCACCGTATAGCCGGCCCGCAGCACGGCGGCGGTGGCAATCGGGTATTGCAGTACGTTCGGCAGCATCAGCGCGACACGCGAGCCCTTAGGCAGGCCCCGGCCCTGCAGATAGGCGGCCAGCGCCTTCGACGTCTCGTCGAGGTCGCGATAGCTGATCGACTTGTCCATGCAGATGAAGGCCTTGCGGTCCGCGAACTTGGCAAAGCTTTCTTCGAGCAACTCGACCAGCGACGAATATTGCGTGACGTCGATGTCGGCCGGCACGCCGGCCGGGTATTGCTTGAGCCAGATACGCTCCATGGGTCCCCTCCAATGCTTGAGCGCCCGCCATCGCGGCGGGACAGCCTATTTTTGGGCAGTATCGAGCCTGCCGCAGCCCATGGCAAGCGATCAGGTGGCGCGATGATGTGGCGCACCCCGCGGTGAGGTTAACGGGGTAACCCTCAGCCAGCCGGCTTGGTGTCGCCCGAACTGGTCTTCGGCGCCGGCTTGGCCGGTGGTTTTGCCGCGGCTTTCGGCTTGGCCGGCTTGGCCGCGGAGGGTTCGGCGGCGCTCTTGTCACTCGGCTTGGCCGCGGCGTTGGCATGGCGGACGGGGGTGGGCTTCTGCTCCGACCTCGCTTCGGACTTCGCCTCAGACTTGGGCTCGTGGCGGTGCTTCCCCGCCGCGAGGTGCGATTTCTTGCCGCGCCGCCGCGTTGTGGTCTGGCTGTCGGCGTCCGCCGCCACCGCCGCGATCAGGGCAGGGCCGGTGCGGGTCGGGCCGGTATAGACCGGGATCGGCTCCGACGGTGCCGGCGCCCCCGCCAGCATTTCCGATGGCTTGGCCACGGGCGGCTGCAGCCCGGAGACCAGGAACGTCGCACTGCCTTCGCCGCCAGCCGAGGCGCCACCGGCGCTGGCAACGACGTCCTCGTCCTCGTCGCTGGCCGGCCTGTGTCGCTTGCCGCCGCACATTTCATCCCGCAAATTCGGCGGCGAGGCATCGATCGGCGCCAGGCTGTCGACCGCGCCGGATGCCGGCTTCAGCCAGGACAGCGGGTTGGCGGCAAAGCCGCGTTCGAGCATCTGGGCGGCCCTGACCGCGCGGGCATGGCCGGAGGAGGCGCCGAGCACCACGGCAATCAGGCGCTTGCCGTCGCGGGTGGCAGAGGCCACCAGATTGTAGCCGGAAGCGCAGATGAAACCGGTCTTGAAGCCGTCCGCGCCGGGATAGCGTCCGATCAGCTTGTTGAAATTCTGCGTCACCCTGCGGCCGAAGCGGATCGAGGGAATGTGCACGAAATATTCGTATTCCGGCAGATCGCGGATGATCGCGCGCGCGAGGATCGCAAGGTCGCGTGCCGAGGTGATCTGGCCGTCGGCCGGCAGGCCGTTGGGGTTGACGTAGCTCGACTGCGTCATGCCGAGCTTCAGCGCGGTCTCGTTCATCATCGCCGAAAAGCCGTCGATCGATCCGCCGACACCCTCGGCGAGCACCACGGCCATGTCGTTGGCCGACTTCACCAGCATCATCTTGAGCGCGTTGTCGACGGTGACCTGCGTGCCCGCCCGGAACCCCATCTTCGAGGGCGATTGAGAAGCCGCGACCGGCGAGACGCTGAACAGCGTATCGAGCGAGAGCTTGCCGTCCTTCACCGCCTTGAGCGTGACATAGGCCGTCATCATCTTGGTCACCGAGGCCGGATACCACGGATAGGTGGCGTTCTGGGCCTCGAGCACCTTGCCGGTATCGGCTTCGACGAGCAGCAACGCTTCGGCATGCGCCACGCCCGGCATCGCGAGTGCGAGCCATGGCATTGCGAGTGCGAGCCATGGCATTGCGAGTGCGAGCCTCGCGCTGACAATTGCGATGCGGGCGAACGATGATTTGCGCAGCAGGGAACGAAAAAAAATCACAATCGGATTCCGGTACTTTGAGACCCGCCTGCAAGAGGAGGTCCTGGGTGGTCGGGTTTCAAGTGGTGTCCGGCGCCGTCGCTACGGCATGGCCAACCTATACCGGGTCGGCGGCCCAGAACAGTGGCGCTCGCGACAAATTCACCGGTGTCCACTTTCCGAACCCCGTGATCGGTCGCCACTGGTAAAAACAAGACGAAGTTTGACGGAAATTCAAGCCTTGACAGCTTGATCAGTGGCCTCTCGCGGAATGGGAGCGGCTTTCGCCTGCTCCTGCACCATGAACTGGGCGCGCGCCATCTCGGCGAAATGCCCGCCTTTCGTTACCAATTCATCGAAAGTTCCGCTTTCGATCACGCGGCCGTTCTCGAACACGAGAATCCGCGTGGCCTTGCGGATGGTCGAGAGCCGATGCGCGATCACGAACGTCGTGCGCCCCCGCATCACCTCGTCGAGCGCCGCATTGACCTTGGCTTCGGTGATCGCGTCGAGCGCGCTGGTGGCCTCGTCGAGGATCAGGATCGGCGGATCCTTCAGCAACGCCCGCGCGATCGAAAGCCGCTGGCGTTCGCCGCCCGACAGCATGCGCCCGCGCTCGCCGGCATTGGCGCTGAACCCCTGCTCGTTCCGCTCGATGAAATCGAGCGCCTGCGCACGGCCAGCCGCGGCGCGCATCTCGTCATCCGTTGCGTCGGATTTGCCGACGCGCAGATTGTCGGCGATCGAACGGTTGAACAACAGCGCTTCCTGGAACACCACCCCGATGTTCCGCCGCAACGCCGCGAGCTTGAGGCCGCGAACGTCCATGCCATCGATCTTGATGAAGCCGGATTGCGGGTCGAAGGCGCGATGCAGCAGCGCGATCGCAGTCGATTTGCCAGCGCCGGTCGGGCCGACCAGCGCGACGGTCTGGCCCGGCAATACGGTGAAGGAGAGGTCTTCGACCGCCGACCGTTTGCCGTCATAGGAAAATGACACGTCGTGGAACTCGACGAGACCGGAGAGCCGTCCGGTGTCGATGGCGTCCGGCCTGTCACGCACGGCGGGCACGGCATCGAGCACGTTGAAGAACTCCTGCAGCCGCGGCGCTTCCATGAACACGTTGTTGATGAAGGAGACCACCTGCTCGAGCTTCTGGATCAGCATCGAGGCGAAAGAGACGAACATCACGATCTCGCCGACCGAGGTGAGACCCTGCTCGTGCAGGGCAATGCCGACCGTGAAGATCGCCAGCACCGTGATCGTCGTGGCCATCCGGGTGATGACGGTGACCAGCGCCCACCATGACAGCACCGGCATCTGCACGGCGAGAAGCTGGTCGGCGACGCCGCGCAGGCCCTGCACCTCGGCGTCGACCCGCACGAAGCTCTGCACCAGCGCGACATTGCCGAGCGCGTCGGAGGCGCGCGCCGAAAGGTCGCCGTAGAATTCCTCGACCTCGCTCTGCATGCCGTAGGTCTTGCGCACCACCAGCGTGGTGAGGACGGTGAACACGACGCACAGGATGAACAACAGGATCGCGAGCCGCCAGTTGATGTAGAGCGACAGCGGCAGCAGCACGACCACCGACATGATCGCGGCGAAATGCTCGCGGAAGAAAGCGAGCCACAGCCGCCACAGCGAGTCGGTGCCGTTCAGCATCACCTTCATCAGCCGGCCCGAATGGGTTCCGGAATGGAAGGTGAGCGGCAGCTGCAGGATGTGTTCGAAATAGCTGGTCAGCACCGCCTGGCGCTGGCGGTGCGCCAGCCGGTCGGCATGCAGCGCGACCGCCGCGCTCGACAGAATCGTGAACAGGCCGAAGCCGGCCCAGGCCGCGAGCAGCGGCCATGCCGACGTCACACCGGCAACGGCTTTGCCGGACAGCACGTCGACGATGCGGCCGAACAGCACGGGTTCGGCGAACTGGGTGGCGGCCAGCAGCAGGTTGGCCGCGGCCAGGATCCAGCCGAGCCGAGCCTCCTTGCCAAGCAGGTCGAGCACGCGAACGTAGAGGCGGAGGAAGGACATGCCGTCATGACTTGCGGTTGGAGGCTTGCGGTGACGCGCGTGGGTGACCGGCCGGGCGGACGGGCATCAACGGGGCATTTTAATCAGGGATTGCCGCGGAGATATAGCTTTTGCTGCGGAGCTTCACTCAATTCATCATGCGGCCGTCGGCGGGAGGAAGGAAGCTGCTGTCGAAAATATCCGACGCCAGGGGCCGCTTGCGGAATTTGTAGTCCTCGCTGAGCTCATCGATCGAGCGTTCGAGGCGGACCGGGTCGATGCCGCCGATGCCGTTACGCCTGACCTCGTCGGTCAGGATGTTGTCGAAGATCACGCTGCGCAGCCGTTCCAGCTCCAGTTCGCGTGATCCGCCCTCGATCCGGCTGACCACCTCGTCGACAGCCGCCGCGGGGTCCTTGATGGTGAGATGCGTGCCGGCGATGATCGCCCGCACCATGCCCCTCACGGCGTCCGGCTTTGCGTTCGCGAAGGCCGGCGCGACGATCAGCGCGAGGCCATAGGCCTCGCTGCCATAATCGGAGAAGCGAAACACGGCGAGGTCGCTCGCCGGTACGCCGCGGTCACGCAAATTGACCGCGGAAAGGTAGGAAAATCCGGCGACCGCATCGACCTGCCCGGCGGCGAGGATCGGTTCGCGCACCGCGGCTCCCATCCTGTAGATCTTGACGTTCGCGGGCTTGATCCCGTTGCGCCGCGCCAGCGCAGGCCACAGGCGGATGGACAGATCGCCCTCGGCGACGCCGAGTGTCCTGCTCTCGATGTCGGCGAGGGCATGAACGCCGCGGCTCTTGCGGGCGATGATGGCATAGGGCGCCTTGTTGAACAGCACGAAGAACGCCTTGATCGGCGGCGTGTCCGGCTTGTCGCGCAGGCGGATCAGTTCGTTGAGGTCGACCAGCGCGAATTCGCTTCCGCCGCTGGCGACGCGCGCGATGGCCGCCGCAGAGCCGCTGGCGATTTCGGTCGTGACGGAGAGGCCTTCGGAGGCGAACAGGCCGCGGCTCGCGGCGAGCACGAACGGCGCCATGCCGGCATTGAGCGGATGATCGAACGACAGCTGTACGGCGACCTGCGGCCTGTTCGTGTCCGCCCGCTCACTCGGTCCGGCCGTGACCGGCGCGACGCTCAGGAGAGCGGCCACGAGAGCTGCCACGAGAGCTGCGATGGGAGCTGCGAACACGGCCCGAAGGCAGTGAAACGCGACCGTCTGAGGACTACACATGGATTCACGCCGGACTGGTGCGGGGGGCAGAACCATTTGCCGTACCGCTTATGTCAGTTTGGTGACGCTCCCGTTGCAATACGAGGCGCGCGCGCCGTTGCGCATTGTGCCGGATCAAACCTGAACGGTCCATGAGCGACTCATGGTGAGAAACCGATAGTCCGCCGCTGTGCTCTTTCTGCGGGCTTGCAATCGATTTGTGGAACCCAACATCCCCCTCGGGATTAACAATAGTGCCGGCACTCGGCCGGCCATGACGGAGGTACTGCAATGTTTGCCCGTAACGGTGTGTTTTCCTCATTTGGCCGTGCGGCCGTTGTCGCGACGGTCTCGGCGATCGCCTTGACGGCGATCGAGCCGTCCATCGCCAATGCGGGCTCGTCGCCCGCCGGCAAGGGCCTGACTGAGGCCAAAAGCGCCGTGACCGATATCAGTGCGCGTCGCAGGCACTATCACGGCGGCGGCGGTGGCGCAGCGGCTGCGGCGGCGTTTGCCGGCATCCTCGGCACCGGAATTGCGATCGTCGCGGCCCAGAACCGTCGTGAGTATTATGACGATTACTATGCTGCTCCGCGCTACTACGCCCCCGCACCGTATTACTACGGCGGCTACGGCCACGGTCCGGCCGCCTACGGCGAGTACGGCGGCTATCGCGGACCCGGCGCCTGGTAAGGCCAGCGGATCACGCGGCAGGTAAGGCCAAAGAAAGTCTCCACTCCGCCGGCGGCCTTGCTGCCGGCGGATTTCTTTATTTACCCTGACGGTTAACACGTCTGCGACGGGATTCGACTATCTTGCGAAATCATGAGTGATTCGCTCGAGCGGTTATATCAGGCGGTGCTCGCGGCCAAGGATCTCGATCCGGCAGCCTCGCGGACGGCTCGCCTTTACCAGCGCGGGACGGCCAAGATGGCCAAGAAGCTGGCCGAGGAGGCGATCGAGGTCGCAATCGACGCGGTCAATGGCGACACCCAGGCCGTCATCCGCGAGAGTGCCGATCTGCTCTATAATCTCTCGGTGCTTTGGGCCGACGCCGGCGTGCGGCCAACCGACGTCTGGCGCGAAATGGAACGGCGCGAACATCTGCTGGGCATTGCGGAGAAGATGCCGAAATCGCCGGTGAAAATACCCAAGACCGCGCCGACCCGGGTCGCCCGGCGACCAATTGTCGCGCTCGAAACCCGCAATGCGCGGAAGCGTCGCTAGTCGACCGGTTCTCGTCGTACCACGTTACGTCCCGCGCCCCCTGAAATCCCCGCCATCCCGAGCCCGCTTCGCCATGGACAAATTCGTTCCATGGTGGTTCATCGCGCCATGCTCAGACGGATTTATGACTGGTGTATCGACGCCGCCCACAAGCCACATGCGCTCTGGATCATGGCCGCGGTGGCTTTTGCCGAAAGCTCGTTCTTTCCGGTACCCCCCGATGTGATGCTGATCCCGATGTCGCTGGCGCGGCCGCAGCGGGCGTGGCTGTTTGCCGCGGTCTGCACGGTGGCATCCGTGATCGGCGGCATCCTCGGCTACGCGATCGGCGCGCTGCTCTACGACTCGCTCGGGCACTGGCTGATCGAGCTCTACGGTCTCGGCGGGAAGGTCGAGTCGTTCCGCGCGTCCTATGCCGAATGGGGCGCGGTCATCATCCTGCTCAAGGGCCTGACGCCGATCCCCTACAAGCTCGTCACCATCACGTCGGGCTTCGCAGGCTACAACATCTGGCTGTTCATCCTGTGCTCGATCGTCGCGCGCGGCGGACGCTTCTTCATCGCGGCGATCCTGCTCAATCGTTACGGCGAATGGATCCGTGTCAGGATCGAGAAGCACCTGGCGCTCTGGGTCGGGCTTGGGGTCGCCGTGCTGGCGCTCGGCTTCGTGATTGCGTTGCGGCTGATCTGATCGCGCCTGTCGCGGGCGCTTTGCCGGCCTGCCGGATAGTCTGCTAGGCTGCCGCGATGACGGCTCGACATCGCAAGCTCACGGTGCGGTTCATCCTGTACGCCGGCCTCGTCGCCGCGGCGGCCGCGATGCCGACCGGCCTTGGCAAGGCCTGGTCGCAGACCGCGCCTGCCGCGCCGTCGCTCGATCTGCAGGAGCAGCCGCAACCGGCGATATCGCGGGACGACCGGTCGTCGCGGGACGACCAGCCGCGGGCCGCAACGCCGGGCCTGGACAATCCCGGCCTGATCCGTGACATCGGCAAGCTGTTCGAGAAATCGCTGTCGGTGTTGCCGCCGCTGAAGAGCCCGAGTGAGGCGATCGACGATCTGAACGCACGCGCCAGGGAAGCGGCCAAGGAGACCGGCGATGCGCTGTCGCGGCTTGCGAAGCCGTCGTCCATGGTCACCGGCAGAACGATCTGTCCGGCTGCGGCGAATGGTCCGCCTGACTGCAAAGCCGCCGCCGACAGGCTCTGCCAGAGCAAGGGCTACAGGGAAGGCAAGAGCCTCGGCGCGGATTCGGCGGAAACCTGCTCGGCCAAGGTCTACATCCCCGGGCGGCAGCGCAAGCCGAGCGATTGCCGGACCGACAATTACGTGACGACCGCGCTCTGCCAATAGGAGGCGCTCTCCCCAGGCAGGTCTGCCGGTTCATCAATGAGGGCCGGGTCGACGTCCGATAAGGATCGGAGCGGCTGTTCACCTCGGCCGTGCAAACTCGTCGTCAAGCAGTTCCGGGAAGATCCGCTGATCCTGAAGAATGACGTTGGCGGTTTGCTGGTAGTGCGCTGTGAGCAAGGCCACCGCATCGTCCGCCTGCCCACTCAAGACGGCTGACCTGATCGCCTGATGTTCGTCGGCCACATGCCTTGATGGAAAGGCTTTCTGGATCGACAGGCGCCGGTATCTGTAGAGTTGGTCCGCGAGTTGTCCGCAAAACGCGATCAACGACTGAGAGCCACAATTTCCAATGAGGGTCCTGTGAAAGGCGCGATGCAGTCTTTCCCACTCTGGATTGTCTTCGAAGTGTTCGCTGTTGAGCGAACGAGGTGTTCGGCTGAGACGATGCTCCGCAAGCAGAACCAGCTCTTCCCACCGCGGCGCGGAGGCCGCCATGGATTCGCGCAACGCGAGGCTTTCGACCCAGCATCGGGTCTTGGTGAGTTCAACCAATTCGTTCCGACTGATGCTCGCGACGTAAAACCCCCGCTGTTCGCGGCATTCGACCAGGCCATCGGCGGAGAGTCGATTGAGCGCCTCGCGTAGGGGAGTCTGGCCGGTCTGATACATCTCGGTCAGGAAGCGCATCTGCAACTTCCTGCCCGGCTCGAGCCTTCCGGACAGCAGGTCTTCCCTCAGCCGATCGTAGACCGTGCTCGCTTGCGTGGAGGACGACACAGGTGACGCCATTCGAAGCGCTGATGTTGTGACCACGCCCATGCTTCCTTTCGGCGGCGACTGGATCCGAATTTCTATACACTCTTTCCCAATACGAAAGAATCTATAAATTATGGTTGCGGAGCAAAATTTTTATAGGTTATGGTCCTTCAGGGCCAAAGACGCATCCAGGGAAACGACTGGCGGGAGAGCATCTCCGGCACGGCCTGCACGGACTCGGGAGCACCTTCCGCAATGACCCATTTTCCTGTCACGGCATTGCGCAGCGTCGATCTGGAAACCCCTGACATCGGTCGGTCGGAGCACTTCTACATGTCCGTCTGGGGGCTCGATCTCGTGACCCGCCACGAGGGCATCACCTATCTGCGGGCCAGCGGCATCGATCATCATGTCGTGGCCTTGGCGAAGGGCGATCGCCCCGCGCTCAGGGCCGTGACGTTTCGGCTCCATTCCGATGCAGGATTCGAGGTCATCGCCGCGGCGTCAAGGCGACATGGGGGGACGCTGCTCGACGGTCCCGGCAAGAATTCCGGCCCCGATGGCGGGACAGTCATGACCATTCGCGCGCCAGGCGGCGGCGTGCTGCGCTTCGTTCATCAGGACCTGCGGCACGCCGCAGCTCTTCCATCCGCAAATAGGCCCACGCGACTGGCTCACGTCAATCTGAACGCCACCGACGTCGACGGCGCGGCCGCGTTCTATGCGCTGGCGCTCGGATTTAGTCTGACGGATCGCACCAAGGCGATGGCATTCGTTCGCTGCAATGACGACCACCATGCGGTCGTCATTGCCGATGCCCCCGTCAACGGACTCAATCACGTTGCCTTCCTGATGCCGAACCTCGAAGCTGTCATGCGCGGCTCCGGCCGCATGATCGACGCCGGATTTCCCATCGCCTGGGGCGTTGGTCGCCACGGCCCGGGCGACAACGTCTTCGCCTACTTCATCGATCCAGTCGGGATCGTCATCGAATACACCGCCGAAGTTCTCCAGGTCGACGACAACTATGTGGTGCGCGGGCCGTCGGAATGGGTCTGGCCACCTGGCCGGACAGATCACTGGGGCATCGCCCCGCCCAAGGCGGATCATGTCAAGGCAGCTCAGATCGCAGTGCCCTACGCCGATGCCTGACCGCGCGATCCGCATCACGGTCAAATCGCAGGTGGAGTCCTGAATGGCGCTTGCATCCGAACGGCGCTGCAGCGATTTTGGGGTTGTCGTGGTCGGTCATGGCCCCACAGGCGTCATCGCGGCCAGCCTGCTCGGGGACAGGGGCATCCGAACGCTGGCCATCGATCGTCAGCGCGACGTCTACGACAAGCCGCGTGCGATCGCGATCGACCATGAGATCCTGCGCCTGCTGGATAACCTCGGCGCCGCGGAGCGCGTGCTGCCCCATATCGCACCGTTTCCTGCCTCGCAGCATTTTGGCGCCAAGGGCCAACTGATACGTCGAATCGATATGGTTCCCGAGCCTTATCCGCTTGGCTACACCCCCAGCATGGTCTTCACGCAACCGCTGGTCGAGGCGGCCCTGCGCGAGCACGCCGCGGCCTACGACAGCGTCGACGTGGAACTCGGAACAGAGCTGCTCGGTTTCGACCAATCGCCGGACCGAGTGACATTGCATCTGCGCGACGACAAGGACGCGACGCGTTCGGTGACTGCCGACTACATGATCGCTTGCGACGGCGCCTCGAGTGGAACACGGCAAGCGCTTGGCATCAGCTTCGAAGACCTCGTGTTCGACGAGCCCTGGCTTGTCGTCGATCTGAAGCTCAACAACGCGGCCTTCGGACAGCTGCCGGAGACCGCGGCGCAATTCTGTGAGCCGTCCCGACCGACGTCTTTCATCATTGGCCCCGGCAATCATCGCCGTTTCGAGATCATGCTGCTGCCGGGCGAAGATCCCCGTGAGATGGAAGATGAGGCGCAGGTCTGGCGGCTTCTCGCCAGATGGATCACGCCGGACGACGCGACGCTGTGGCGTGCCGCGAGCTACCGATTTCACGCGCTCGTCGCGCAGCAATGGCGGCGGGGTCGGGTCTTCCTCGCCGGCGATGCCGCCCATCAGCAGCCCCCCTTTATCGGGCAGGGCATGTGCCAGGGCATTCGCGATGTCGGAAATCTCGTCTGGAAGCTTGACCGGGTTCTCAACGGACAATCCGGTGCCGGGCTGCTCGAGACCTATGCCGAGGAACGAAGCGAGCATGTTCGCGAGCTCACCACCCGGATCAAGGCGATCGGTCACGTCATCTGCGAGCGCGATCCCGTCGCGGCCCAGGCGCGCGATCTCCGCATTCTCAGGGAAGGCGGCGGTCATCCCCGCACCGTTACGCGCCAGGAGATTGTCCCGCCGCTGCAGACAGGACTGCTGGCGTTCCCGCTCCAACCGGCGCACGGCACGCTGTTTCCGCAGCCCTGGATCAGAACGGCAGCCGGGCGGCGCCTGCTCGACGTGGCCACGGGAACCGGGTGGCGGCTTGTGTTGGACGAGCGAAACGCGCTGGACCTGACTGCCGAGGTGAGGGCGCAGCTGATCCGAATTGGCATGCGACTGATCCGCGTCCAGTCCAAAGACGCCGCGGGTCAAGCCGGTCACGACGTCGTTGCTGAGGAGGACGGCGTTCTCGCAGGCTGGTTCGACCGCCATGGCTGCCGGGCCGCAATCGTCCGTCCCGACCATTACGTCTTCGGCGTCGCCAACGCCGAGAGCGTGCTCGGCGAGATGCTCTGCGAACTCGCGGCACGTCTGCAATGATCAACCGACGCCCAGACACCCATCGCCGTTCCGCGGCTTTCAAAGCGAGGAGATCACGATGAAATTCGCAAGCTTCAAGATCGGCAACAGCAGCACCTGGGGCGTGATCGAGGGTGAGGAGGCGATCGACGTCGGCTCGCTCCTCGGCGATCGCTATCCCGACCTCAAATCCGCCATTGCGGCCGACGCGCTAGCCGTGGCGGGTGACGCAACCGGCCACGCAAAGCGTTATCCCACGGCCGACATCATCTGGCTGCCGGTCATACCCAACCCGGACAAGATTCTCTGCATTGGCTTGAACTACGAAACGCACCGCAAGGAAACCGGCCGCTCCGAAGTCGAGCACCCCACCGTGTTCGGTCGATTCGCCAACAGTCAGACCGGGCATCTCGCCGACATCATCCGGCCGAAGCTCTCGCACGATCTCGATTTCGAAGGCGAACTGGCGGTCATCATCGGAAAGCCCGGGCGGCATATCGCCCGCTCCGATGCATGGAGCCACATCGCCGGCTATGCCTGCTACAACGAAGGCAGCGTGCGTGATTTTCAACGCCATACGCATCAGTTCACGCCCGGCAAGAACTTTCCGGGGACCGGAGCTTTCGGTCCCTGGATGATGACGCCGGACGAACTCGGCGACGTCACGCCGCTGCGACTTCAAACCCGCCTCAACGGTCAGGTCGTGCAGGACGCGACGATCGATCAGATGATTTTCGATATTCCACGTCAGATCGAATACTGCTCGTCCTTCACGCGCCTCGAGCCGGGGGATGTGATTGCAACGGGGACGCCCGGCGGTGTCGGTTCACGGCGAACCCCGCCGCTCTGGTTGAAGCCGGGCGACGTCGTCGAGGTCGAAATCGATCGCCTTGGGATTCTGCGCAATGGTGTCGCCGACGAAACCTGATTGAGGCTGACACGTCGCGGTTCGCAACCGTCCAAGCCGCCTCAAGCGACCGGAAATCGCGGGCGAACACTTCAAGGAGGATCACCATGCAAGGACTGTCTCATCGCATGCTGTTGGCCGGCATTGCGCTCTGCCTCTCGAGTCCGGTGGTCGCACAGTCATGGCCGCAAAGACCCGTGTCGGTCGTGGTGCCGCAGCCGGCAGGCAACAGCCCGGATGTGCTGTGTCGCGTTATCGCCGACAAACTCTCCCGAGCGCTCGGACAGCAGTTCGTGGTCGAGAACCGAGCCGGTGCCGCAAACCTCGTTGGCACGCAGGCCGTCGCGCGCGCAGCGCCCGACGGATACACCTTCCTGTTTGCCACGTCGGCTGCGCTTGTCATGAACCCCTATACGTTCAAGACTCTGGCCTACAATCCGATCAAGGATTTCACCCCGGTCGCCATGGTGGCCCGGAGCAACCACGTCGTTCTCGTCAACCCCGAGGTCAAGGCCAGGACGCTCGCGGAATTGATCGCGTTGGAAAAGTCGGCACCGGGCTCCCTGAGCATGGCTGTCGACGGCCCGCGGAATCTGTCGGGCCTGATCGCACAATCCATCAACAAGCAGGCCGGAACCGGCTTCGTTCTGGTCCCCTACAATACGACCACGAACGCGGTGCAGGACAGCATGACGGGACGTGTCCAGGCGACGATTCAAGCCGCATCGATTGCCGAGTCCTTCATCGCGGCCGGCACGCTCCGACCCGTTGCCGTCGCGGGCAGCAGGCGGATCGCTTCGTTGCCGGACGTGCCGGCCATCTCGGAAACGCTGAAAAGCGTCGACCTGCAAGGCTGGTTCATGGTGATGGCCCCGGCTGGCACGCCCACCGACATCATCGAGAAACTCAGTGCCGAGATTGCCCGCGCTCTCAATTCCCCGGAAGTGCGGGAGCGGGCTCCCACCCTCGGCTTCGATGTTGGCGTCGGTGACGCGGTGACGCCCGCGGGCGCAAAGCGATTCCTCGAAGACGAGCTTGCGGCCACAGGCAAGGTCATTCGGGAACTCGGTATCCAGCCTGAATAGCAGATGGCCAATGCGCGTCGGTTGGCTGCGTGAGAGCAGCACGATCACGACCGCATGCTTCCGGTCCAATTTGGCGGATCACGATCCGGCGGTGTGGCCGTCAGGCATTTTCCGGCTGGCGGACTTTGCGGTTCGCGAGGGCCGCGTGAACGCCATGCGGATACGGATTTTACCGTTTGCGCGGGTCGATCATGCCCAGATGGAGCTTGCGCTCTGGCCGGTCATTGCCTTCTTGGGATGATGTCTGGCATCTTTCGCTCCAGCGCTCCCTGTCTCTTCCCCAAACAACGAAACTGAAAAGGACTTCCAGCACATGAGCATGCCTGCCTTGTTCAAGGGCCGATTGTCGATACCGGTGATCGGGTCGCCACTATTCATCATTTCCGTGCCCGATCTCGTGATAGCGCAGTGCAAGGCAGGTATCGTCGGCTCGTTTCCGTCGCTGAACGCGCGCCCGCAGGCGCTGCTCGACGAGTGGCTGGCCCGCATCAAGGAAGAACTCGCCGCCCATGACAGGGCGCATCCCGAGCGTCCCTCCGCCCCGTTCGCGGTCAACCAGATCGTGCATCGTTCGAACAACCGTCTCGATCATGATCTCGCCCTTTGCGAGAAGCACAAGGTGCCGATGGTCATCACCTCGCTGGGCGCGCGGGAGGAGCTCAATCAGGCGGCCCATAACTGGGGCGGCATCGTGTTTCACGACGTGATCAATCAGAAGTTCGCGCGCAAGGCGATCGAGAAGGGCGCCGACGGACTCATTCTCGTGGCCGCGGGGGCCGGTGGCCATGCCGGCACCATCTCGCCTTTCGCATTCGTGGCCGAGACCCGGCAATGGTTCGACGGGCCCATCGCGCTGTCGGGAGCGATCGGCAACGGCCGCGCCGTCCGCGCGGCGCGGGTCCTCGGCGCGGACTTCGCCTATATCGGCTCGGCCTTCATCGCCACCAAGGAGGCCAATGCGGTCGAGGCCTACAAGCAGATGGTCAGGACGTCGGGCGCGGAGGATATCGTCTATTCCAACCTGTTCACCGGCGTGCACGGCAACTACCTGAAACCATCGATCGTCGGGGCCGGCATGGACCCCGACAACCTCCCGACCTCGGATCCTTCCGCGATGAATTTCGGCACCGATGCGTCCGGCGAGCGTGCCAAGCCGAAGGCCTGGAAGGAGATCTGGGGCGCCGGGCAGGGTGTCGGCAGCGTCAGCGAGGTGCTGCCTGCCGCCGATCTGATCGCGCGCTTGAAGAAGGAATATGAGGAGGCGGTCGATCCGCCGCTGTGAGGCGGGCCGATCCGCGCCTCGATCGATAGACCGGCCATTCAAACACGAACGGCCGGACGTTGGCGTCCGGCCGTTCGGATCATCATATCATCAGGTGAGCGCGGCTGACGGCCGCGCCATGCCTCACTCCAGTTCGATCGGCTGATACTTGCCGTTGTCGTCGATCGCCGTTCCCCAGATCTTGTGCGATGCCTGGTGCTCGGCGCGGCCGAAATTGAGCTGCGTTCCAAGTCCGAGGTCGACGTTGCGCATGGCCTCGAGATTGTCGATCAGGCGTTCGGTGTCGACCTGCGGACCGGCCCGCTTGATGCCCTGAATGAGCACGTTGGCGGCGATATAGCCCTCGAACGACACGTAGTCCGCGGCCTCGCCGGGGAAGTATTTGGCGAGCGCATTCTTATATTCGAGGACGGCGCTGGAATAGCCGCCGACCGCCGGCACCACCTGGGTGACGATGACCCCGCTGGCAAAGCGCGGGCCGAGCAGCATCAATTCATCGGCCAGCGAGGTGCTGCCGACGAACGACACGTTGGTATAGAGCATGCCCGGGAACTGATCCCTGGTCTTTTCGATGAACTTCGCCGCGGCGCGATAGGTCGCGACCATGACCACGGCCCGGATCGGCGTCTTCTGGGCGCGCAGCAGATTGACCGCCTCGTCGACTTCGACGGTGTTGCGCTTGTAGCCAAGCCGCAGGATGGCGCTGTCGCTGATGCCCATCGTGCGCATCGCCTTCGAGACGCCGGCAAACCCGGCATCGCCGTAGGAATCCTGCTGCGCGAAGACGGCGATCTGCCGGGGCTGCAGCTTGCGCAGCTTGATCAGGTAACGCACGGCGGCGTCGGTCTCTTCGGCATAGCTCGCGCGATAGTTGAAGACGTAGCGATCCGGCGGGTCGTTGCGCAGGATGTTCGCGCCGGTGAATCCGCCGAAGAACAGCGTCCGCCGCTCCAGCGCAAAGGGAATGGCGACGGCCGCGGTCGGCGTGCCGACGTTTCCGATGAAGCCGAAGACCTGGTCCCTGTCGTAGAGCTGTTTCATCGCATCGAGGGTTCGTGACGGCTCATAGCCGTCGTCGGCCGCGAACAATTTGAGCATGCGGCCGTCGACGCCACCGGCCTCGTTGGCGCGGTTGAAGGCGGCTTCGACGCCGAGCTTCATCTGGCGGCCGAGTTCTTTCGCGGACCCCGAGAAGGGGGCGCAGATCCCGAAGCGAATTTCATTGCTGGTAATGCCGCGGACCGCGGGACCGGGCGCAGCCGGGAGCGGTGCCGTGGGGGCGGTGGCGGCGGCCGCGGACGCCGGAGCGATCACACCGGCCAAGGACGGGCCGGGGCCGGCGAGTGACTGCTCGAGTTCAGCAAGCTGTCGGTCCGCCGACCGGCAATCCAGCCGGCCGCTCGTCACCGCACCGCGACCGTCGGCGACGTAGCGATCCAGCAACCGGGTCAGGTCATCGCGCTCGGCCTCGTTCGACGAGGCCTCCCGGATCACCGCCTGGAATTTGTCGGCTATCACCTGGACCCGGGTCCGCGCGATATCTCGGCAGGCCAGCGCCGAACCGATGATCGGTCCGACGCGTCCCGCCAGGTCGCGAACCACGTCCGTACTGTTTGACGCTGCGCTCGCGGGAGCAGCAATCAAGAGGCTGACCAAGAGCCCCATCCAACGAATGGCCATCAAAAAACTCCCCTGCAGTTTCGGCGATCTGCTGAAAACACTACGCGAAGTTCGTTATGATTTTCATCACTCCGGACCCACGGTGCCCAAACCCAAAGGTTCTCAGCAGATCGTCAGGTAATCAGTTACTCCGCCATTTAGGGGACATGCCCTTACCGGCGTCCTCCCTTGATGGACCAAAATTTAGCCATTTTGCTGGCGATATTCGCCGACGGCCCCTATTTTAGCGCATTTTTTTTGACGCGTTCCTATTTCGTCCAGCGGTGTTGCAATAATGTTCGTTTTTGTTCAGAGAGCAGGATCGTGGCAAACCACATTGGCGCGGGCCTCAAAAAAAGCACCGGTAACCTCGGCTGACGGGTCATCTCGGCGCCGGTGCCGTTGCCATTTGCGGTTCGTGTCCGCGATGCCGTGCATGCGGCGATCATTCGAATTAACCGCCTGAGACGTTCCGGTTTCATCGAGAGCCGCGCCGTCGCTCTTGCGCGATTTTGGTTGTCCGCGCCGTCGAAATTCAACAATGCCCCGATGCCCGAGATTGCGATTCCAAATGGTGTCGCGAGGGTCGGTGAGTTTCCCCGCATCAAGTTGCCGACCGGTCGGTTTCATCGCCAGGATCGGGACGCCGGCCGCGATGTATCCCTCGCGCGAGCAAGAGTTCGGCGGCTCCAGGGGAAAGTATTTTTGCGTTCGCGGTCCTGTACTTCAGAACCCGTGCAGCGTCGCCGGCAACTGCCGGAGTCGCCCCGGCGGCGAAGGCGCCGTGGTGTGGCGCGGCCTCAACCGCGGCAATTCACGGGCAAGCGCGCTGCACGACACCGCCGTTGATCGGTCCGACGAAGCCAGACGAGTTCACGCATGTTGTCGCACGGGCGCGGCGCGGACGTTCGAGATGGCAGTTGCGAGGGTGGCCGTCGCGACAATCGCACCGAGCGGGAGGATGATCCGGCTCAACGCAGCAAAGGGGGCGTCACCCGTGCTGCGAATGGCCGGCCATCAGACATTCTCTCGCGTGCACTCGTCGTTGTTCCTGATGATCCTACTGAGAGGACTCGTTCGGATTGGCCTTTTCCCGCCAGGACATGAACTGCTGCAGCAATTTTTCTTTTTCGGCCTGCTGTTGGCTGCTGAGCTGACCACCGTTTTCGCCGGACGATGCCATCAGTGCCTTGAACTCGGCGAGCGCGGGCTTCGATGTATCCTCGACCGGCGTGGTGCGAGCCACCGCCGCCGTGAAGGTCTCGATGGTCGATGCCAGGGACGAACCGGCGTCCGACTGCCGGGTCGCAGGCACCATGACGACAAAGAACAGTGCCACCACGGCCGAAACACCGACCGCAACAGCCAAACGGCTAGCCAAACCAAACATCGCCTTCCTCCCGTTTTCCCGGGCGATCGCCGGGGGCTCCGGCATCACTTCCGGGTCAAGCGAACGCCGCAACGATTCATAAACCGCGTTCTCAAGTTGGCGGTCGAGCGCGTTCGTTCGAGCAGGAGTCCGGGCCGCGGTCTCGGGCTTGGCCTCGCGTTCGACGCGCGGCTCGGCAACGGGCATTCTCGGCTCGGGCTTCTCCCGCAGCCAGCGCGGCGCGTAGTTCAGCGGATCCTGAGAGACGATCTGCTCTTGCTCACTCGGTTCACTCATACACTACTCTCCTGACGCTAGACGGCTCGACGCGCGTAACTTCCCTGAACGTTGGACAAAGGTACAAATGAAACTGGGCACGTATAAGATGGAATTCTGATTGGTCGGAATTTTGTTAGGATAATGTTAACCAGGGCACTGCATGCTTGGGCGCGCATCGCACGACCGTTGAGCATCGGTCGCAGGAAAAATCTGCCACCGCAGTGCCTTGATCAGACCCCCATTGCCGGCCCCGGCAAACGTCTGCTCCTCAGCTTGTCTTTAACCTGTGTGGCGCTTTGGTTAACGGCACCTTTCACTCGACTGTGATGAAGCCATGGCGCGACATTATTAAGTCCAAATCGCGGCAGAACTGGGCAGAACCGCCCGGCAAATCGTGACTGCGATCCATCTTCGCCGCGACCGGGCGACACAGTTACGCCGATGGCACAGGCATAAACTTACCGTTAGCCATTGTGGCCGAAGCCGTTAACCAATCGATAACAATGATCCGTCGAGCGCCATCTTTGCGACGGCCGGACCGGCTCGGGTCGCAGGTCGTCGCCAGTGCGCGGCCTGCGGGAAGCCGCGGTCGGACGGTCGCAGACGAAATCCGTGGCCAGGCCCGTGGTCGGATCTGACGGGCGGGAGCCTGGAATTCGCGACTACTCCAGTTCGATCGCCTGATATGTCCCGGTCTCGTCCAGCGCCGTTCCCCAGATCTTGTGCGAGGCCTGGTGCTCGGCGCGGCCGAAACCGAGCTTCGCGCCAACGCCGAGATCGATGTTGTCCATCGCTTCGAGGGTATCAACCAGCTTCTCGGTATCGAGTTGCGGCCCGGTTCGCTTCAGGGCCTGGATCAGGATGGTTGCCGAAATGTAGCCTTCGAGCGAGGTGTAGTCCGGTGCCTCGCCCGCGGCATATTTGGCCAGCGCGTTCTTGTACTCGAGAACCGTGCTGGAAAAACCGGCCGCCGCCGGCACGCCCTGGGTGACGATCACGCCCTTGGTATAGCGCGCGCCCAGCAGCATCAGTTCGTTGGCGAGCGAGGAGGCGCCGACGGCCGAGACGTTGGCGTAGATCATGTCGGGAACGACATCGTGCGTCTTCTCGATGAATTTCGCGGCCGCCCGGTCGGTCCCGATGATGATCACGGCCCGGATCGCCTTCTGCGCGCGACACCGATTGACTGCGTCCTCGACGTCGATGGTGTTGCGCGGGTAGCTGAACCGGGTGACTGTGGCGTCGTTCAGTCCGAGCGCGCGGAAGGCCTTGGTGACGCCGGCGAAGCCGTCATCACCGAAGGAGTCCTGCTGGGCCAGGACGGCGATCTGCGCCGGCTGCAGCCGGCGTATCTTCACCAGATAGCGGACCAGCGCGCTGGTTTCCTCCGCGTAGCTTGCGCGATAGTTGAAGACATAGCGGTCCGGAGGATCCCGCCGCACCACGGAGGCCCCCGTGAACGGCCCGAAGAACAAGGCTCGCCGCTCCAGGGCGTATGGAATCGCGACCGCGGCCGTGGCCGTGCCGATGTTGCCGATGAAGCCGAACACCTGGTCCTTCTCATGGAGCTGCTTCATCGCAGCGAGGGTTCTCGACGGCTCGTAGCCGTCGTCGGCGGTGACCAGCCGAAGGGCCCGGCCATTGATTCCGCCGGCATCGTTGGCGCGATTGAAAGCGGCTTCGATGCCGATCTTCATCTGGCGTCCGGCCTCCTTTCTCGCTCCCGAGGAGGGCAGCACCATTCCAAAGCGGATTTCGCGATCGTTGATTCCGCTGATGTTGGCGGTCGGAGCCGTGGCGGCGGCGGCCGGGGATAGTCCGAGCGATGGCAGGCCATAACCGGCGGGACCCGAATTCTGCGGACCTGGAGACGTGGCGCCCAACGACTGTTCGAGGCCGGCAAGCTGGCGCTCCGCGCCCTTGCAGTCGATTTGCGCCGTCGTCACCAGCCTGCGGCCGGTGGCGATATGGCCGTCGAACAGCCGCGCCAGCGCGTTGCGCTCAGGTTCACCGGGGCTGGCTTCCCGGATCACCTGGTTGAACTTGTCCGCGATGGTTTGAACGCGGCGCCGTGCGATGTCGTCGCAAGCGGAGGCCGCGCCGATGATCGGCCCGATCCGTGCCGCGAGATCACGCACGATGTCGATATCGCCTGGCGCCGCGTTCGCGGGAGACGCGAGCAGGGCGCCGATGAGAAGGAATGTCTTGCGAGAGGTCATGCCAAATATCCGCACGGTCGAACTCCTGACCGAAAATGGTCACACCTCGGTTCCGTCCGAAGTGCCGGTCTGCTCGAGCTATGAAAGCTGCGACAATTATCCTGACGGCGTGCGCCGCGGATTGCGCATCGGATCATTCAGCTGGATGTGAAGATCGCGACTGGTGTTCCCGTAGACCGCCATTGCTCGTCCCTCGGCAAATGTGTGCTGCAACAGTCGGCCGTTGTGTCAACGGACTGCCGAAGCTCCCCCCAAAGTTGCGCGGTACTCGTCTTGAACGCGTAGTCTTCGTTTACCATAGCGGGAATCGCGGCGGTTCTTGGCTGAACTCTTGGCAATTTTCGTCCAAATGCGCCTTTCCTGCGGCGTCAGCAGGGCATTTTCGCCCGTCCCGCCGGCATTAACCTGCCGTTAACCATCCCCGCCGATTGTTAACCATTCGATAACAGGGGGCGAGTCGAACAGCCATGCATGCAATCGCCGAACCGACACGGCAGCAGCTCATCCGCTTTCGCGGACGCTCCTATGTCGCGTTCGTGTTTACACCGGTCGTGCCGATCGTGGGCTGGCTCGAGGAGATCGATGCGACGCTGGCCCGCTCGCCGGGGTTCTTCGTCGGCCGGCCGGTCGTTCTGGATCTGGCGGGTCTGGACCTCAGCGCATCCGCGATCGCGCACCTCGTCACCAGCATCGAACAGCGCAGCATCAGGGTGCTCGGAATCGAGGGCGTTGAGGCCGCGCGGCTTTCGGCGAGCCTGCCGCCGTTGTTGACGGGCGGACGCAACAGCGTCGTGCAGCCGGTCGCGCCGGAGAAAGCCGGGGCCAGGAAACCGCCGACGTCGCTGCTGCTCGACAGCCCGGTGCGGTCCGGACAGTCGATCGTTTTTCCCGACGGTGACGTGACGGTCCTCGGCGCGGTCAGCTCCGGCGCCGAAATCGTCGCCGGCGGTTCGATCCACGTCTATGGCGCGCTGCGCGGGCGCGCCATGGCGGGAGTGAACGGCAATTCGTCCGCGCGCATCTATTGTCAGAAGATCGAGGCCGAGCTCTTGGCGATCGACGGTTACTACCAGACCGCCGAGCAACTCGACGACAGCCTGCGCAGCCGGCCGGCGCAGGCGTGGCTCGATGGCGAGATCATGAGGATTGCGCCGCTCAATTGATTGTAACCGAGGAGATATGTGACATGGCCAAGGTGCTTGTGGTGACCTCAGGCAAGGGCGGTGTGGGCAAGACCACCACGACGGCCGCGATCGGCGCGGCACTTGCGCAAGCCGGAAAAAAGGTCGTCGTCGTCGATTTCGATGTCGGCTTGCGCAATCTCGACCTGGTGATGGGGGCCGAACGGCGCGTCGTGTTCGATCTGATCAATGTCGTGCAGGGCATTGCCAAGCTGCCGCAGGCCCTGATCCGCGACAAGCGTCTCGATAATCTGTGGCTGCTGCCGGCCTCCCAGACCAGGGACAAGGACGCATTGACCGAGGACGGCGTCGCCCGCATCATCGGCGAACTGCGCACGAGCTTCGACTGGGTGCTGTGCGACAGCCCGGCCGGCATCGAACGCGGCGCGACGCTCGCGATGCGCTATGCCGACGAGGCCATCATCGTCACCAATCCCGAAGTCTCCTCGGTGCGCGATTCCGATCGCATCATCGGCATGCTCGACTCCAAGACCGTCAAGGCCGAGAAGGGCGAACGTGTCGACAAGCATGTCCTGATCACCCGCTACGACCCGGCGCGGGCGGCCCGCGGCGACATGCTCGGGATCGACGATGTGCTCGAAATCCTCGCGACGCCGCTGCTCGGCATCATCCCCGAGAGTCAGGAGGTGCTGCGCGCCTCGAATATCGGCTGCCCCGTCACCATGAACAACCCGGCAAGCGCGCCGTCGCGCGCCTATGTCGACGCCACGAGACGCCTGCTTGGAGAGGAGGTCGCCATGAGCGTGCCGTTGGAGCGCAAAGGCCTGATGAACCTTCTGCTCGGACGGAGGGCCGCATGAGCATGCTGCGGTTTTTCGGCAGCCGCCGTGCATCGGCGCCGATCGCGCGCGAGCGACTGCAGATCCTGCTGGCGCACGAGCGGGGCCTGCGCGGGCATCCCGACCTCCTGATCCAGTTGCGTGAGGAAATCCTCGCCGTCGTCTCGCGCCATGTGACGCTCGATCCGGACAAGGTGATCGTGCGGATGGAGAGAGGCGACAATGTTTCGCTGCTCGAAGTCGATATCGAATTGCCCAACGGCATCGAGACCCGGCTGGCGGCGACCGGCTGACGCCGTCACAGCCCGTGATCCGCAAAATATCGAAAACAACCCCATGCAAAGTAGCAGGCGGCCGCCGCCGGCATGCGAGAAAGCACTGAGATCGCCCGACGCTTGACCGCCTGGGGGGAAGCGGTCAGTGTCCCGGCCGCAGCTGGGATGAACGACATGGGCGACGCGATTGCTGGATGGTGAGCTGACACTGACGGACGCCATCTATCGCGTCGACGGGAATCGCGTCATCCCGAGCCCTCACGCGGCCGGGCCGTGGGACCCGCGGATGCAGCACGGCTCGGCGCCGGCCGCGCTCGTGGTCTGGGCCGCGGAATCCATAGCCACGCCCGTGCCGATGCAGGTTGCGCGCGTGACCATCGACCTCATGCGTCCGGTGCCTCTGAGCGAACTTGTGCTCGAGACCGAGGTGCTGCGCGAGGGTCGCAAGATCCAGCTCTGCGCGGTCAGGCTCAAATCCGATGGCGTCGTCGTGGTCGGCGCCACCGTGCTCAAGATCAAGCGCCAGGTGCAGCAACTGCCGTCGGATATCGTCGATCTGCCGGTCGAACTGCCGGGCCCGGACGCGTCGGTTCAGGAGCCCGCGGATTTCTCGACGAGTCCGTTCGTGAAGGGTGTCTCGCTGCGCGCCGCGCGCGGGCGCTTCGGCATACCCGGCCCCGGCGCGATCTGGTACCGGGTCGAGCGGCCCTTGGTTGCAGGCGCCGGCATCTCGCAGGCGATGCGGGCGGTGGTCGCCGCGGATTTCTGCAACGGGACGTCGGCCGCGCTGGATTTCCAGCAGTGGACCTTCATCAATGCCGATCTCACCGTGAACTTCGCACGCGCCCCCGTCGGCGAGTGGATCCTGCTCGATGCCGAGAGCTGGATCGGCCCTGAGGGCGCGGGGCTGGCGATGGCGCGCCTTGCCGACACGAGCGGCTATTTCGGCCGCGTGGTGCAGAGCCTCGTGGTTGAGAAAAGATGAGTGTCGCGATTCCGCTTGGCCAGGATCGCGTTCGCACATCACCCGGATAGCGCTGCAGTTTTCATCAGCAGACCTTCACCGTTGCGGCGCCGCATCTTCGATCGACAATGAGCCCCGACGCCCCATCACGGCGGGTTGATCGCGTCCGGCTTGACATGTGACCATATAGTCACCTATTTTCGACGCATGGATCAGATGGATGCCGTGTTCAGAGCGCTCGCGGATCCGACGCGCCGAAGCCTGCTCGATGAGCTGTTCAAGCAGGATGGGCAGACTTTGAGTGCGCTGGAGGAGCGGCTGCCGATGACGCGCTTTGGTGTGATGAAGCACCTGAAGTTGCTCGAGGAGGCCGGTCTCGTCGTGAGCAGGCGGCGTGGGCGCGAGAAACTGCACTACCTCAACCCGGTTCCCATTCGACTCGTTCACGACCGCTGGGTGAGCAAGTACGCCGAAGCCTGGGCGGCCGGACTGAGCGACCTCAAGCACAAACTGGAGCAGACGATGGAAAAGGTTTTCGAAATCTACATCAAGACGACGCCTGAGCGTCTGTGGCACGCCATCACCGACACCGAGATGCGGCGCAAGTACAACTTCGGAGCGGTCGTCACCTCGGATTGGACGCAGGGCTCGCGCTACGAGGGCCGCGGCAACGGACACCTGATCTTCGAGGGCGAGAATCTGGAGGTCGACCCGCCGCGCCGACTGGTGCAGCATTTCAGGGCGCTCTGGGGCGAGGACGTCAAGGGCGAGGGAACGTCGCGGGTAACCTGGGAAATCGAGCCGATCGGCGATTCCTGCCGGCTGACGGTGATTCACGATCAACTGCGGGAAGGCGCCAACAATCAGCTCTACGGCGGCTGGCCGATGGTTCTCTCGGGGATCAAGACGCTGCTCGAGTCCGGTGAACTCCTGACGACGCCCGGATCGCTGCGCTGGATGCAAGGCAGCACCGAGCATCTGCCCGAAGTGCGGTGATCGCGATCGATCAGCCGTAAGATCCCAGAAGGACCATGAACATGACGAAGCTGGTTGTCTACAATGCGATGTCGCTCGACGGCTACTTTACCGACGCGAACAGCGACATGAGCTGGGCTCACAAGAGAGATCCGGAGTGGCAGGCCTTTGTCTCGGAGAACGCCAGCGGCGGTGGCCAGCTCCTGTTCGGCAGGGTGACCTACGACCTGATGGCGAGCTTCTGGCCGACGCCCCTTGCGGCCCAGAGCAATCCAATCGTCGTTGAGCGGATGAACAATCTGCGCAAGTTCGTGTTTTCCACGACGCTGGACAAGGTCGCATGGCATAACACCACGCTGCTGAAGGGCGACTTGTCCGCGGAAGTCCGCAAGTTGAAGCAGCAGCCCGGTCCGAACATCGTGATCATGGGAAGCGGCAGCATCGTCGCGCAATTGGCGGAGGCCGGATTGATCGACGAATATCAGATCGTGCTCAATCCGCTCGTTGTGGGCAATGGCCGGACGCTGTTCGAAGGTGTCAAGAGGAAGCTGCCGATGAAGCTTGCGAGGTCGCGAGCCTTCGGCAATGGCAATGTGGTGCTGTACTACGAGCCCGTGCAATGAGGCGGGATCGTTCGCCTACCCCACCATCCGGTCGCGGCCGGCCCAGAAGCGTGCCTTCAGGACCTTCTTGTCGACCTTGCCGACGCCGGTCATCGGCAATTCCTTGACGAACTGGATCTGCTTCGGCGCATGGGCCGAGCCCTTGCGCAATTTGACCAGGTCGATCAGTTCGTCGGCGTTGGGGCTCGCGCCTTCGCGTGGCACCACCACCGCGGTGACGGCTTCGCCCCATTTGTCGTCGGGCACGCCGACCACCGCGACCATCGCGACATCGGCGTGCTGCGACAGCACGTCCTCGACTTCGCGGGGGAAGATGTTGAAGCCGCCGGAGACGATCATGTCCTTCTTGCGGTCGAGAATGAACAGGTAGCCGCGCTCATCGGCGCGCGCGATGTCGCCGCTGTGCAGCCAGCCGTTCTTCAGCGTCTCGGCCGTGGCCTCCGGCCGTTTCCAATACTCAGCCATGACATGTGGCGCGCGGGCGCAGATCTCGCCGGCCTCGCCCTGCTTCACCTCCCGATCGTCGTCGTCGAGGATCTTCACCTCGCAGGCGGCGACCGGAAAGCCGCAGGACAGGAACAGCTCGGGCGTCTTCGGATCATGGTCTTTCTTGCGCAGCACCGTCATCGGATAGCATTCGGTCTGGCCGTAGAGCTGCGAGAACACCGGGCCGATACGCGCGATGCCTTCGACCAGCCGGCTCGGCGCCATCGCCGAGGCGCCATAGAGCAGCAGTTCGAGCGAGGTGAGGTCGGTCCTGTCGAGCGCCGGATGATCCAGCAGCACATAGATCATGGTCGGCACGAACAGCGTGAAATTGATGCGCTCGCGTTCGATCGTTCGCAGCACGGCCTCCGGGTCGAACCCCCTGAGCATGTGCACGGTGCCGCCGCGCATCAGGGTCGGCAGCACCTTGGTGCCGGCGACATGGCTGATCGGCGCCACCGCCAGATAACGCGCCGCGTCAGGAATTTCGAAGTCGGCGAGGATGGCATTGGCGAAGCCCGCTAATTCGCGGTGGTATCGCAGCGCGCCCTTGGATTTGCCCGTCGTGCCGCCGGTATAGTTCAAGGTGGCGATATCGTCCGCGACGGCCAGGCAGCGCGCGGTGGCGGCGCCGGTCTGCTCGATCGCGGCCAGCAGGTCGATGCCGTAGGTGGCTGGCCCGATCGTGAACACGGTCTTGATCCCGGCAGACTTCGCCGCGAGTTCGCCGCCGCGGTCGTGAAATGCCGCGGCGTCGATCACCAGCACCACCGCGTCGGAGTCCTCGATCTGGAACAGCTGATCCTCGAGCGATCCCAGGGGATGCAGCCAGGTGATCGCAAGCCGCGACAATTGTGCGGCGACACCCGCGCACCAGGTATCGGCACGGTTGGCGGTGAGAAAGGCCACGCGGGTGCCGGGCTGCAGCTGAAGCCGCATCAACACGCCCTGGATCCGGCCGATCAGGTCGGTCGCGCCCTGGTAGGTGAGGGATCCGCCAGGCCAGGCGAACGCGGTCCGCGACGGATAACGCGCCAGCGCCCTCAGCGTCTGCTCGCCTACCACCGGAAACGCATAGAGCGGATTGCTCATCAGTCATCCTCCCGCCTGCTTTGTCATCGGCCTCCTGTCGTGCCAATGTTGGTCCCGACGCTAACACAGCAAGCTTGCCGCTCAAGGACGAAACAACCAAGGACGAAACAACAAAGGACGAAACGACAAAGTGCCGCTCGCCGATCCTCCTGCCGATCCTCTCTTGCGCTTCCGCGATCGCTTGCGCGTGCCGCTGATCGCGGCGCCGATGTTTCTGGTCTCGGGAGTCGATCTCGTGGCGGCGGCATGCAGCAATGGCGTGATCGGGGCCTTTCCGACGGTGAATTGTCGGAACGCGGACGAACTCGCGCGCTGGCTGAGCGACATCGAGGATCGCCTGAACAGGCATCGCGACGGCGGCGGTTCGGCGCCCGCGCCGCTTTGCCCGAACCTGATCGTGCATCGCTCCAACGCGCGCCTTGCAGAGGATCTCGCGGTGTTGTTGCGGCACCGACCGGAGATCGTCATCACCTCGGTCGGCTCGCCGGCGCCCGTGGTCGCGCCGTTGCATGACGCGGGCGCGCTGGTGCTGGCCGATGTCGCGAGCATCCGCCACGCCGAGCGCGCGGTCGCGGCCGGCGCCGACGGACTCGTCCTGCTGACGGCGGGGGCCGGCGGCCAGACCGGCTGGCTCAATCCGTTCGCCTTCGTGCGCGCGGTGCGCGCGTTCTTCGATGGGCCCATCGTGCTCGCGGGCGGCATCAGCGACGGTTGCGCGTTGCGCGCGGCGCAGGTGCTCGGCTGCGACCTCGCTTACATGGGCACCAGGTTCATCGCCACGCGCGAGAGCATGGCGGATGCGCGATACAAGGCGATGCTGGTCGAAGCCAGCGCCGACGATATCCTGTTGACCAGGGCCTTTACCGGCCTCGAGACCAACATGCTGCGGCCTTCGATTGTCGCTGCCGGGCTCGATCCCGATCACTTGCCGGAGCGCGGCGCGATCGACATTGGCAAGGATATCGACATCGGCGCGCGCGAGGGCCGGCCGACGCGCTGGCGCGACATCTGGAGCGCCGGGCATTCGACCTCCGGCGTGTCAGATGTTCCAACGGTGGAACAACTTGTCGCGCGCACCCTTAAGGAGTATCGCGGTGCCTTAACCCGGCATTAACCATCTCGTCCCAAGATTGCGTTACCGCCAGGTGCAATCGCGCCAGGCCGGGAGCCGGGTCAAAAAGGGACGCGCGATGGATATCAACAGGAATTCAAAAACGCCGGCCACGCTCGACGAAATCAGGTGGCGTGTGACCAACGCCTTGCAACGGCATCCCCTGTGCCGGAACATCCAGTTCGACATTGTCAGCGTGCCCCCTACAAGCAGGGGTGGAAACTGGACTGTGAGCATGCAATCGGTTGAATCCAAGGCTATTTGGGAGGCCTCGGATATCGTATCGGACATCCAGGCGGCCTACGAATTGGCCGCAGCGGCCTGATTTTTGCCATCTCGCCGCGGATTTTGCGTCCACACACGCGCTCGTGTCGCCCAGGCGGCTTGGTTAGGCCGCAATTAATACGCATGGTCGACATCCGGTGTACTTAACGGTAAACCCAGTCGGTCGACGCGTGCGGAGTTCGATTTGACAAAGACAATCGCAATCATAGCCCTGACCTGTTGCCTCATCGCCGCCGCGGCGGTGGCAAGCATCGTCGGCCGCGACAGCGTGCCGGCGGCGCGCATGGAAATGCTGCCGGCGAAGTCGGTGAACCCGGTTGCCAACCGCGAAAGCAAGCAGGACAAGCTGGCGGTGACCACGCTGCCGTTCGCTTTCGGGACGCAGACATCCGGATTGAAGGAGCCGCTGCGTCAGGCCTATGCCTCGAGCAGCGCTGCCGACCTCGAGGCCGCGGCCGCCGTCACCTCGGCGGTTCCCGCCTCGTCCTCGGCCTTGGCTCCGATATCCCTGGTTCCGCCGGGTCTCAGCCCGCCGGATCTGACCCCGGTGGGACCGTCGAAGCCCAAGGCCGCCGCCAAGCCGCAGCCGCCGAAACCCTATGCGGTCCTCAGCGACGCGCAGATCGCAGGCATCAAGGATCGGTTGCGTCTCACGTCGGACCAGGAATCCTATTGGCCGGCCGTGGAAAGCGCCTTGCGGGCCGTGGCGCGCAGGATCCACGTCGCGCGCCTCTCCAATCCGAACGCGGGCAATGTGCCGATCGATCCGGACTCGCAGGAAGTGCAGCAATTGAAATCCGCCGCGATGCCGCTGCTGTTCCAGCTGCGCGAGGACCAGAAGGACGAGGTGCGCAGGCTCGCCCGCGTCATCGGGCTCGAAAAGGTCGCCGCCGCGATCTGAGGCGCGGGTGCGAGCCTCGAACGCGGCGCAATCAAGGCGACTTTTCACCGTAATTCTTTTGTGACGATTCGATTGCGCGCCCTGCGCAGGAATTCGCCGCGAGCCTATCATTCCCGGATGACGTGATGGCCAAATCCGCAGCGCGGCTTCCTGGCCCGCCCCGCAGCGAATGAGTGTCGAGGCGGACTTGCCACAGCGGCAAGAAAAACCAGTCGTGATGCCTTGGCCGCTACCTTCGTGATACGATTCTCGTGAACACCCTCATGAGGTGAGCATGGAGAAATACGGAGCAGGGTCGATCGTCGTCTCCGACTATGACCCCAACTGGCCGACCTTGTTCGAGCAGGAGCGCACCAGGATCAGGAATGCTCTCGGCTCGTTCGCCTTGGCCATTGAGCATGTCGGCAGCACGGCCGTTCCAGGCCTCCCATCGAAGCCGATCATCGACCTGCTAATTGGCGTATCCAGCCTTGGAGAGGCAAAGGAACGATGCATCGAGCCGATGGCGGCACTTGGCTACAATTATATACCGGAGTACGCGTCGTGGCTTCCTGGCGAGTTGTTTTTCCGTAAGGGGCCTCCGGGACCGTGGACCCACCATGTCCATTTGATGGAGCCGTCCCATCCTCGCTGGGAAGCACTTCTGGTGTTTCGCGATTATCTTCGCGCACACCCTGAGGCAGCGCGCGCTTACGCCGCTATCAAGCGGGCCCTTGCTGCCTCGTCAAAAGACAACATAGGAGTCTATCGAAACGGAAAAAGCACTTTCGTCGAAGAAACAACAGCCAAGGCTCGTGCATGGCGCGCGAATGCAGGAGAATAGCCGCGCCGGATCAGGATGCACTCAGAGCTATCGGGGTCATGCGGACCGAGCCGAAGCTGTTCGGTCCCGGTCGAGAATGACCCGACTCGGGCAGCGTCAGCCTGGTGGCACTCTGGGTCGGCTAGCCGGATTTCATCCCAGCCCTCACGAGAGCGGCCGTCCGGTTCAGCCACTTCGCCGGATCGGCACGGTGATAGATCTGCTCGGACGGCTCGATGTTGTCGAGAAAGTTTCTATAAATGACCGCCTGCCGTGCGGCGGCGATCGGGGCAAGCAGGACCGATGCGCGGGGAGGATCTGAACCGGGAACAGCTGCGCTCCATTGTTGCAACCAGTGCGCCCGCACGGCGCCGGCGCAGGCGCTCGGAATCGCATCAAGAAAGGCGGGTTGGTCCAGCAAGGGATGGCCTACGCCGCTGTCCCCCCAGTCCAGCAATGTCAGCGCCCGGCCATCGCCGCGGAAGTTGCCTGGATGAAAGTCGCCGTGGACCAGCGTGTCCCGGAGTCCGCATGTGTCGATATCGTCGAACCGGTCGGGAAGTCGGCGCACGAAGTCCGCAAGCGTTGCGTGATCCTCCACCGAGATGTCGTCGCGCGTCCGCTCTATGACGTCGGTGATCGCAGCACCCAGCGCCGGCGCGCGCCAATCGGGCAGACCGAGAGCGAGCAGTTCCTCCACCCGGTCCTCCCACAGGTGTTGAAGTTCCACGAGCCGGTTCACCATGTCCAGCAACAGCGGCAGTTCAGCTGCGTACAGGTCCTCGCCTGCGATCTCGGCCAACAGCATGCGACCGCCGTCATGACCGAGCAGGACTGGGACCTGCGCGCCGGCCATAAGGGCCAGGAGAGCTCCTTCATGGGCGAAAAAATGTGGGACGACCTTCAGCCAGACAGTCTGGCCTTCGACCGGCACGCGCCAGAGACTGGAGAGACTCCATGTGCGTACCTGCGTCGGTGGCGTCGTCGGTCGAAGCCCGCGCTCAGCCAGTCGTGCACGCGCCCAGGCAAGGTCGGCTGCTGGGCCCGACGGACGCGCAAAGGTGTGTCGGCGCGGGTGGTCATCGAGGACCCCGGTCCATCGCTGAGCCACGCGCACGGGTTCGGCAACTTCGGCGAGATATGTCACCCGGCCGCCATGTGGCTGTTCGAGTTCGGCGCCGAGCAGCCGCAGGACGATAACGTCGATACCATGATGATCGCGTACCGCCTGAACAACCGGTTCGATGTCTGGCCACCATGGCGTTGCAACGGGCACGGCTGATAGGCAGCCGACCGGGTCACCTTTGGGTGTCACTAACACCAACTCTGCGGTTCGTGGCTTTACCACTGCGATCGCCTCGGTCGATTCCAGAGGGTGGTCTCGCAGAAGAAGCTAGCCCGTCGTCACAGAAGTTCATTGCGAAAAACCGCACGGCCAGCCGCTGAATCCAGCGGGTCCGACGTCGGCTCTGCCTCATACTGCCTGCGACCAGCCTTGCCCAAGCTGAAGAGGTCATCGAATAGCGATGCACTTCGCTGCGATGCATGAGTCCCTTCATGGCACATCGCGAAATTGGAGTGCAACGCCAGACCTGGTCGCCCTGATCGGGGGCAGTCGTCCGGCCGGTTTCCCTCGAACCGTCTGCGTTCCGATTGAACCGGAACGCATGAGCTGACCCCGCGCGGAAGTGGCGGAAGGCCTATCCGCCGTGGGACTCCACGACCTTGCGGCAGGCCTCGGAGAGCTTGGCCTTGTTCTCGCGCAGGCATGCGTTCATCTGCGGCGGCTTGCCGATGTGCTCGGCGCAGAACTTGCCGGCGTCGCCGCGGCACGACATCTGCTCGCTCGGGGTCGGAGCGGATTGCGCGAACGCGAGCGTCGTGCCGCCAAGCAGGACAACGAGCGAGACATAAATGGATTTCGTCATGGATCACCTGTCGATGCGTTGAAAATGCGGAAGCTTCAATTCCGAAGCGGTCGCAAACTCATCGAAGCTGGTATCGCGGTCCATGCCATGTTCATGGCACCGCGCCACGCGCCGCAACCCACGCCGTACCATCTTCATGGGATACCGCCGCGCGCGGCGGCAACGCATGGTCATCCCACATCGGCCGCGGTGGTCGATCGGTCCATTGCCGGACCGAATGCGATTTGAGGAGACGATCGAGATGATGAGGATGGACAGAATGGAATGGATGGGCGCCGGAGCTGCCGCCACGGCGCTCTTGACCCTGGCGTCGGTGGCCTTGTGGGCCGGTCCCGCCAGCGCCGCGGTGGTCTATTGCAAGACGGTCGGCGTGCCCAAGGGCTGCGTGGTTCGGCCCAGCGTGCCGGTCGCGGTCGTCGCCGCGCCCGGCGTCGCCGTGGCGGGTGTCGGCGTCGGCGCACCCGGGGTCGGTGTCCGTCCGGGAACGCCGATGAACCGCGGCGGTCCGGTCAATCGCGTCGGCCGGCGCTGAGCCCTGAGAAGGGGTGTCAGGACAAGCGCATTCAGCCGGCTGCCGCGTCGCTGTCGGGAAAGCGGCGCGGCAATGTCAGCCGCACCCGCGTGCCGCCGGTGCCGGACTTCAGCTCGAGTTCGGCCCCGCAACGCGCGGCGCGGCTTTGCATGTTGCGCAGGCCGCGCCCGGTCTTGCGACGGTCCTTGCCGCCGTCGGTGGCGGTCCCGTCGGGCGCGAGCGAAAAACCCTCGCCGTCGTCTTCGACGGTGATGCAGCCGCAGGCATAACCCTCGGCGTCGGTGAGCAGCTCGATGTCGACCTTGATGCGTCGCGCCGCGGCATGCTTGACGGCATTGGTCAGGGCCTCGTCCAATAGCCGCACGATCTGGACCACGTGCCATGGCCTGAGTTCGGGATGCAGCGGCAGGCCCTGCGGAACGGCGTGCCAATCCAGCGCGATGTCGTGCGGACGCAGCTGCGCCATGGCGCGTTCGCGCCAGGATCCGAGCGCCAGCATCAGGTCGCCGCCGATGTCGTCCATGGAATCGATCACCAGGCGCAGATCCTTCAAGGCCGCGCGCGCGGCGTCGCCGATCGGCGTGCCGGCGCTGTCGCGCTCGCTCATCGCCACGATGCTGACGAGCTGGCCGCCGAGCCCGTCATGCAGGTCGCGCATCAGCCGGGTGCGCTCGCGCGCCAGCGCCGCGGCGCGCGCCCGTTCCTCTTCGCGGGCGAAACTGGCCTTCAGCTTGTCCTCGGCCTCGCGCACCAGCACCACCATGCGGCCGGCGAAGCTGTCGACCTGGTTGAGCGCGCGCGCGAAGCGCCAGGTCAGCGCCGCGCCGATCGCCACCAGCATCGCCGAGTAGGACAATCGCGAGAAGAAGATCCGCCGGTCCGGCGCGATCTGCAGCACCGAGAGCATGTCGTGCACCCAGCAGGTCAGCACGATGGTGATGGCGCAGGCCAGCAGCAGGCTGGCGACGTCATGTCGCCGCAGCACCGCCCTGGCCGCGATCAGCGCCAGCAGCATGATGCAGATTCCCACCGTCGGCGTACCGACCACCAGGTACATTCCACGTACCGCGGTCGGTCCTCCAATCAATCCGCTCGCGACCAGCAAGAGGCCGGGCAGGAAGATCACGGCGCCGTAGCGCGGCCATTTCCTGCCAAAGAACAGAATCCCGAAAGCCAGCACCAGGCCACTTTCCAGCGGCGCGGAAGCGATCGCGATCGCGTTGAGTGGCGCATAGCGGGTATCGTCGAGCGGCGTCGACAGGAACGCCTGGATCACGCCGATCGCCATCGCCGCCGCCAGCACGCCATAGGCCGGTTCATGGCGGCGCATCACCCACATGATGGTGAGAATCACGGCCAGGATCGCCTGCCAGGCCGAGAACACCACCGGCAGCGTGACGAACAGCAGCGTGCGCTGGTCGTAATAGTGACGCAGGACGTCGTCCGGGCCGACATAGACGCGATCGAGGAATCCGGTGATCGGGCCCCACACGAGCAGGCGGATGGTGAGATCGTTGGCGCCGGTACGCAGCAGCGACGAGGGGATCACTGCAATGGCCGGGGCGTTGCGGTCGGGCCGGTTGGCTGCGGGATCGCGCCGGGTGTCCAGCACCGCGACACCATTGACCGCGACCTCGGCGCCGTTGGTGAAGCGCGGCAGGAATACCGACCAGGCGGGCCGCGGCGTTTGATCCTGCCAGTTGAACTGGCCGCTGAAGGCGGGCGTGCCGTCCGCGGCGGAGCGCGCTGCAGTGAAGGCCGGCAGCGTGACCGAGCGCTCGTCGCCGCCTTCGCTGAACGTGAACTCGGTGATAGCGTAGCGTGCGGGCGGTTCCGGCAAAGGGCTCTGCAGGGCGACGACGCAGAGGATGACGATCAGGGCCTGCAGCAGGACATACTGCACGAGGGCCGATGGCCGCGCCCGCCGGTGTCGCCGATCGGAGGACAGCACCGGTTTTGCCGCGGCGTCGGTCACAGCTTGATCAGGCCTTGCTGGACCGCCTCGAACACGGCCTCACCCCCGGTATGGACCTCGAGCTTGCGGTAGATGCTCTTGATATGTCCGGGGACGGTCTGGCGCGACAGGCCGAGATGGCTCGCGATCTCGGCATAGCTGAAGCCCTTGGCTAACCCCCAGAGGATGTCGATCTCGCGCGGGGTGAGTTTCGCGGTGTTGAGCGGCGGTCCCGGCGGCGGCTCGGACTGGCTCTGGGTCCGCCGCACGATGAAGCGCGCGATCGAGGCCGAGATCGGCGAATGCCCGGCGACGAGGTCGCGGACGGTCGCGGCGATGTCGGTCGGAAACGCGTCCTTGAGCAGATAGCCCGTGGCGCCGACGGTGATCGCCGAAATCACGCTCTCCTCGTCGCCTAGGATCGAAATCACCATGATCTCGGTGTCGGGGAAGCGGCGCCGCGTCTCGCGGATCAGATCGACGCCATGGCCGTCCGGCAGTTGCAGGTCGGTCAGCAGCACCTTGGGGGCGCTCTCGCCGAGACAGGCGCGGGCCTCGGCCAGGGTCGCGGCGGTTCTGACCTGGTAACCGGCCTTGGCGAGCGCGTCCTGCAGCCGCCAGCATGTCGGCGCGTCGTCCTCGACCAGCAGGACCGTGATGGCCTGCGCAGGGCCCTCATCACCAGACAGTGTCATCGCGTGCGCTCCGGCTGCCGCCCCCCGCAGCCTGCCCAATCTAGCCCCGGCCGTGCGCGTTGCGACAGCCATGTTCATGGGGTGTCTCTTCATCGGAGTCTCGCTGATGTCGTGGACCGACGATCCGAAACTAGCATTCGTCCACCCTTTCGGCCGGCACTTTCACCACCAGGCTTGGAAAATCCGTCGCTTCCTGATGTTATCCGGCTCTCACGAACCGGCGAAAGGTCTCCCAATGTATATCCGACGCGAACACGATCTGCTGGGCGACCGGGACGTCCCCGTGGACGCCTATTATGGCGTCCATACCCTGCGTGCGGTGGAGAATTTTCCGATTTCGGGGACGCCGATCTCGATCTATCCGGACCTGATCGCGGCGCTGGCCTCGATCAAGCTCGCGGCGGCGCGGACCAACCTCGAACTCGGTCTGCTCGATGCGACGCGCGCCGACGCCATCGTCGCCGCCGCCGAGGAGATCCGGGCCGGCCGGCTGCACGGCGAGTTCGTGGTCGACGTCATCCAGGGCGGCGCCGGCACCTCGACCAACATGAATGCCAACGAGGTCATCGCCAACCGCGCGCTGGAACTGCTCGGCAAGCCGAAGGGCGACTACCACACCCTGCATCCCAACGAACACGTCAACATGAGCCAGAGCACCAACGACGTCTATCCGACGGCGCTCAAGCTCGCGGCCTACACCGGCATCATGCGGCTGGTCGACGCCATGGCGGTGTTGCGCGGGGCGTTCGAGGCGAAGTCCGAGGAATTCAAGGACATCATCAAGATGGGCCGCACCCAGTTGCAGGACGCGGTGCCGATGACCCTGGGGCAGGAATTCTCGACCTATGCGGTGATGCTGGGCGAGGACGAGCAGCGGCTCAAGGAGGCCGTGCTGCTGGTCTGCGAGATCAACATGGGCGCGACCGCGATCGGCACCGGCATCAATGCGCATCCGGACTATGCCCGGCTGGTCTGCCAGCATCTGAAGGACGGCACCGGCATTCCGGTCGTCACCGCCTCGAACCTGATCGAGGCGACGCAGGACTGCGGCAGTTTCGTGCAGCTCTCCGGCGTCTTGAAGCGGGTCGCGGTCAAGCTGTCGAAGACCTGCAACGACCTGCGGCTGTTGTCGTCGGGACCGCGCGTGGGCCTTGGCGAGATCAACCTGCCGCCGATGCAGGCGGGCTCCAGCATCATGCCGGGCAAGGTCAATCCGGTGATCCCCGAGGTGGTCAACCAGATCGCCTTCGAGGTGATCGGCAACGACATCACGGTGTCCTTCGCCGCGGAAGCCGGCCAGCTGCAGCTCAACGCCTTCGAGCCGATCATCGCCCACAGCCTGTTCAAGAGCGTCAAGCATCTCACCGCCGGCTGCCTGACGCTCGCCAGCAAATGCGTCAGCGGCATCACCGCCAATCGCGAACATCTGCGTCGCGGCGTCGAACGCTCGATCGGCATCGTCACGGCGCTCAATCCCTATATCGGCTACGCCAACGCCACCGAGATCGCGCAGCAGGCGCTGATCACGGGGGTGAGCGTCTACGACCTGGTGCTGGAGAAGAAGCTGCTGACCCGTGAACAGCTCGACGAGATCCTGCAGCCGGAGGTGCTGACCCAGCCGCGCGCGTTCCGCGTGGGGAAGGCGGACGGCGAAGTCCACAAGCTGACGCTGCGGCGGGGACAGGCGGATTGAGGGGGGATGAGCGCCCGGGGCCGGCGCCGAGCCTCTCAGGCCGGCCGTCGAGAGCGTGCTCGCCGTCTTGACGGTCTCTCTGTCCTCACTTCCCGGGCGGCGCGGGCGGTAGCGGCATGCGCTGCAGCTGCACCTGCGCGCTGCCGCTGTTGTTGTTGTAGTATTTGTTGAACGGACCGAAGAACGGGAACAGCTGGACCGCGTCGTTGACGTAAAGGAAGATCTCGCCGGACTCCGCTGCGACGAAGTCGGCGACCGTCCGCTCCGCGAGGCCCTGCTTGCGCCAGACATCGCCGGCGGCAGGGAGCGCGGCGGCCGGGATCGGCTCGAAAGTGCCGAACGGCTGCCAGTTGCGGTGCAAGTCGCTGCTGGGCTCCTTGAACTCGGCGGTGTCCTCGAGGCGAACCGGGCGCCTCGCCGTGTCCTCGGGATCAACCGGGTTGAGCGGACGCGGCAGCGCGTCGGCCGGCATCACGTTGATCGCCTCGAGCGGCAGTTCGGTATTTCCCTTGGCGCCAATCCGCACCACCGGCTGGAACCAGCCGGCGCCAGACCAGCGACGGATCGACGACGCCAACACATGGCGCCAGCTCGAATCCCGGAAGCCATTGGCACCCGACATGATGGTGCGGTCGAACCAGGGATCCCTGATGTCGATCCAGATCCGATACTTGCGTCCTTTCTCGACCCAGAGCCCGCTGCCCCAGCACAGCTTGCGGGTCTCGAACAGGGTTGACGCTGCAACCGGCTGGTCGCCGGCCGCAGCGGGCGAGGCCGCGGCGTCGCAGAGGTCTCCGGTGCCGACGCGCCAGTTGAAATAGCTGCGGCTGGTAACCAGCAGCGCCGCACCGAAAATGACGATCAGGAACACTATCGGCAGCAGGGCTTTGCTGAAGATGGTGCGCACCGGCCCGGCGTGCAGCCGCATCGCGCGAGCAATGGTCAGGAGCCCGCTCGCCTTGCCGATGTCGGCCACCAGGCGGTGCGGCCGGTTCCAGGCGAGCCGCGCGCGTTCCTGGATGCGGTCGCGCAGGAACGAGTTCATCTGCCACGCGATGGCGACGAGGATGAGAACGAGCGTGGTGGCGAAGGGATAGAAGATCGCAATCTTCAACCAGGGTTCGACATAGGACGGCAGAAAGCCCTGCAGGAAGCTCGCGGGCGGTCCAATGACGGCGCCGGTGCCGTAGTCGAACCAGCGAATGACGTCCAGCGCACTGATCCCTCCGAACTCGATCCTGTCCGTTGATCCCTTCAGTCTGCCAACGATCCAGATCGCCGCCCAGGGCCAGGCAGCCAGCAGCGCGACCGTCCCGAGCAGCGAGAAATAGGCGAAGCGCCGCCACCATACGGTGTCGAGCGTCTGCTGGACCATCGCGTCGTCGGGCGACGACATCCTGACGAAGGAGGCTGCGGCCGCGGTGGCGTGGCCGCTTTCCGCGCGTGCCGATGCCTCATACGCGACCTTCATCGCCCTGCGGGTATCCTCCCGCGTCAGCGGCATCACCTCGCCATTCGGCAGCAGGACCTTGGCGCTGGCGGGGAGCATGATCGGCGCGTAGTTGTCGCAGCCGTGCAGCATGCGCTCGACCACGCCGAGATGGATCACCGGCGGACCGCCGTCGATCGCGTCGTCTTCACCGATCGGGCGCGGACCATAGCGGTACATGGTCGCCGCGCCGTCCCGCGAATCATGGATCGGGCCGATCGGCGACTGATAGGCCCTGAAGTGATCGATCTGACCTGGCTGAAAGCGAAGGTCCGCCTCGACCTGTTCGGCCATCCATACCAGCGGCACGTAGGACAGGGTGCCGTCCGGATAGCCGCCACCGACATCGGAATGCACGCCGGCGAACCAGACCTCCTTGATCTGCTCGGGCTCTCCCGGCTCGGGGCGTCTCGGATCGCTCTGATCGAACCGGATCGGATGGAAGGTGGTGCGCTCGTCGTCGAGCGACAGCGCGTGCCGGGCGCGTTTGACCTTGTGCGAGAGCAGGCGATTGCGAAACGAGATCGGCCAGATCGCCCAGTCAACCGCGGTGCGAAGCTCTTCGATCGGGACGCCGAACGCTTCCACGGTGTCGAACAGGCCGAGAAACTCGATCTCCACCTCGGACCGGCCGTCCATCGCCTTGCGCACGTCCTGATAGGAGCGGTGGCGCAGGATGAGATGATAGAGCGTGAGGATGATGTCGCGCAGCAGCCGCGCAAGCCAGATCGTCGGCAGACTCTTGTGCCACGGCACCGATGCCCTGCGATATTCGCGCCAGGCCGCCATGACATTGCGCTGCATCTCGTCATGCGCGACCGGGACGCCGTCGATCTCCGCCGGGATCAGGCCTTGCGATCCGATCAGTGCTGCGAGCGTGCGCGCCGTGAAGGAGCCGCGGCTGAAGCCGAAAATGTAGATGGTGTCACCCGGCTGCCAGTTCCAGCAGAGGAAGCGGTAGAGCTTGCGCACGTTGGACGGCACGCCGATCCCCGTCGCGCCGTCGAGCGCGGCGAGCGGGGCCCAGCCGGCGGTGCCGACGCCCTTGATATAGTACGCGACCTGATCGGGCTTGGTGCGGTCGAGCGCCGCGTAAAGGCGCCAGACATTGGATTCCTGCTTGGTGAAGGCGTTGCCGGTGCCGTCGGCGAACAGGACGTATTTCCGGGGCTGTCGCGGCGGACCGGCCTTGCTTCCCTCGCGCTGTTCGTTGTCTTGCGCGGCCCGGTCAGCGGCCGCGTCCTCGTGGGTCTTCGACATCAGCCCCCCAACGACTACCGACGGCGGAGACCGCGGCGGAGTTTCTCATACGGCGCGCGACAGATGCGCGTGCGTGGATCATGCGCATGAGCAGACGTGCATTATGTGCACGAACGCGCTGAGGTAGCAAGACGGGTCACGAGCGCGCACGGCAGATGGCGGGTCGGACGACGTGCCGTTTCAACGCGGAACGATCGTGGATCGCGCGCGCCATGGAAGCTTCGTCGCGTCGCTCGTCGCAATGACGGGCAATCAACCTGACCGGTGCGCTACCGGCAGGTCGCGGTGGTTTGGCGGCTTTGCGCTTTCGGACTCCGGGTGGCCTCGGAGATGATCGTCGCCAGGTCTGCGTGCGACGACGCCCAATCGGCGAGTCGGGTCCGGGTCGCCCCGAGGTGCGCTTCGATGTCGGCTGCGGTCAGGTTCACACCGAAATCGTCAGGAACGATGCGCGTGGGGTCCCGGTAGGCGAAGATACGATCGAGCATGAGATCGCCTGCAGCCTGTCTGTAATGCGTATAGTCCCAATAATACGTCATCGGCGTCATGTCGGTTGCCGCGGGGATAGGTTCGCTGGTGATCCGATTGACATCGCCGAAATGCCAGAGGGGAAAAGCTTGACGGTCCGCGCGGGCAGCTTCCTCGTTGTTGATGCGAACGAGTTCCTTGAGCCAGAATTCGTAGCGTTCATAGAGGCCCACATCCCGGAACAATTGCAGAAAGACCGCATGGAGCGGAGTTGTAAAAAGCCGCAAATCGGTGCCCTCGGCATAGGCGCGACGCAACATGAACCGAAATGGATCGAACGTTGTCATGCCCGTCTCGGGATTGGTAAAGCAATGCTGCAGTTTCGGGCGCGGGAGCCAGGGATTTCCGCCGCCGATCGTGAGTTTGTCGCGGATCACTTTCCCGGATCCGCCCAACTTTCTCAACACCTCATCGTGGCCGTGCCACACACGCATGCCCAGTTCATCAAGAACCGCCGGTTCGGATTGTCGGCGAATGGTCGAGATGGCATCGCCCATTGCCGTCGGTGTGAAGCTCAGTTGAGCGATTTCGCGCAAGTTGAAGAGCATTTTGCCGAGGTCGGGAAAACGCCGCCCTGTCCGTTCGAGCGCGTTGGCGGGAGGCAGGCCACCGGCAAACCCGAGGCGACGGCCTTCGGCTGCGTAGTGAGCGAAGCCGGTTCGATGGATGCCGAGCGCCAGACGGTTGCGGACAGCCGCGTTCGCTTCGAGATAGCCCGCTTCATCCCAATCCTTCAGCTGCAATCCGCCGAGGCGGCCCTCGGCCCGGCCGGCGGCGAGATAGTGATGATATCCGCTGATAAAACCGCCGCGTGAAACTTCCGCCGCCACATCCGGATTTGCTGCCAGATAGCCAGGCTCATCCCAGTTGTCCGGCACCGCATTGCCGTCGCGATGCTCGGCGCGACCCGCGAGTTCATAGTGCTCGCGACCACTCCTGAATTCCTTCCGGGCAATGGCGGCCGCAACGTCCTGGTTGGCCGCGAGGTAGAGCTCCTCGTTCCAGTCTGGCGCTGTCGCGATCCCGGCTGGCTTTGGCATTGGGTGAGCAGGCAAGGTTTCGTCGAGATATCTCGCAAAATCGGCGCTGGCACTTTGCACGAAGCGCCGCTCGTCGAACTGCGCTCCCAGGGGGAAATTGATGTTGAAGGAAAAGAAGTCGAGGCTCGTGATCGCCTGTCGGGCGCCGAGTTTCTGCGCGTGCAGAAATGTCAGCATGGTGACGTAGCTCGTGCTCGATGGAATGGAGAAGTTGAAAACCCTGGCCCCTCGCCAGCCGGGATGCCGCGGATCAATCCCGACCTCCGGACTGGAGGCGCCGAGCACGACCGCCTGCGGGCGCATGCGCCATACCTGATAGGGTTTGACCGCGAGCGCATATGGACCGTAGATCGGCCGCACTAGGTTGAATCCGCGCCAGCCCGGCATGCCGAACAGATAATAGGGATCGGTGGCAACGATGAAGCCGGCAAGCAGAAGGGGGGCGCCGCAAATCAAAACGACCAGTCCGATCGCGACACGCCGGACGTTCGGGTTGATCGAATCGGCGGCGACCGCGGATTTCAAATTGATGGTCCCCTTTTGACAGTCCGGCAATCATTGCAACGGCCCGTCGGTTCGGTGTCGTCACGATATCAAGATTTCGACGCCGTCGCGGACGGTGTGCAGTGGTAAGCGACAATGGCAACTGGATGCTCTTCGTTGCGGAGCGGGCAGGATACGCCTGGTTTCCATGGCATGGCGGCGTTTCGTCCTCGATCCAGGGGGCGGCGTCATGATCTCTGTCATCGTTAGGTGGTAAAATATTAAGGGGTCTGTTCCAGGATGTGCGTGTGATCCTGTTTTTCAATCTTAAATTGAAATATGTCGCACAATGCCGAATTGCGATACTGCCTTTGCCAGGGTTTTCTTGTCGCAAAGCTCTCTTCTCGCGCGTGCCGGCGGAGCTGCGTGGTGCTCGGCAGTGCTGCTTGTCGGCCTGCTTGTCCAGGGTGTCGGCGCGGCCGAGCCGGTCCGGCTCGACGCGCTGAAGCAGACCTACCGCCGGCCGGCGTCGATCCCGTTTCCGAAGGATAATCCCTACACCGAGGCCAAGGCCGACCTCGGCCATACGCTGTTCTTCGATCCGCGGCTGTCGGGCGCCAACACGATGTCGTGCGCGACCTGCCACAACCCGGCGCTCGGCTGGAAGGATGGGCTGGGCCATGGCGTCGGTCACGATGCGAAGCCGCTGGGGCGGGCTACGCCGACGCTGCTCAATCTGGCCTGGGCCGAGCTCTTGATGTGGGACGGCCGCAAGTGCGATCTGGAGGATCAGGCCACGGGGCCGATCGAAGCCGCGGCCGAGATGGATCAAGCGATCCCCGAACTGCTCGCCGAGCTTGTTGAGATCCCCGGCTATCGCAGATTATTCCGGGAGGCATTCGGGCGCGAGGGGATCACAAAGTCCGATCTCGCGCAGGCGATTGCGACGTTCGAGCGGACCCTGGTCAGCAACAAGGCGCCGTTCGATCGCTGGATCGACGGCGACGAGGCCGCGATCAGCGATGCGGCGAAGCGCGGTTTTGTCGTCTTCAACGGCAAGGCGAATTGCGCGGCCTGTCACTCCGGCTGGCGCTTCACCGATGATGGGTTTCACGATGTCGGCCTGACAAGCGAGGATCTCGGCCGTGGCGCCGAGGTGCCGGGCGAGCCGCTGCTGCAGCACGCCTTCAAGACGCCGACGCTTCGCAACATCGATCAGCGCGCGCCCTACATGCATGACGGGTCGTCGACTACCTTGCGTGCAGTGGTCGTTCATTACGACACCGGCTTCCTGCAGCGTCCGAGCCTGTCGCCCGAGATGCACCGCCTCGGACTGACCGAAACCGAGATCGCCGATCTGCTCGAGTTCATGCATACGCTGACCAGCCGTGACGACCCAATTTCGATTCCCGTGCTGCCGACCAAGGAACAAGTCACATGGATAAAATGATTTGTCGCGCCGCCTTCATCGGTCTCATTGCCGGCATCTCGACGGCCTCGATCGCCGCGACGGCGATCTCGCAGAAGGACAAGACCTTCAGCCAGAACAGTGTGGCGATCAGGGCCGGCGACAAGCTCAGTTTCGTCAACGACGACAATGTGACCCACGACATCTCGGTCACGACGCCAGGCGGCGCCAGCCGGCCAGGCATCGTGGAAAAGCCGGGAGACGAACTGGAGTTGGCGTTTGATGACGTCGGCACCTACCAGGTCCGCTGCCTGATCCACCCCAAGATGAAAATGACCGTGGACGCCAAATAGGACGCCAGATTGCGCCCCTCGGCGGTCACCAACTGACGCGGACCCATAAAAGAAAAAAGAGATATCCGTGCGCATTCATGTCCGAATTCTTCTCGCCTGCCTGTCGCTGGCATCCGTGACCATTGCACTCGGACTGTTCGTGCTTCAGGGACAGCGCGAACTGGGCCATCTGGCGTTGCGGATCTACGACGATGCCGTGATGTCGATCAGCTACGCGCGCAGTGCCGAGACGAGGTTCGCCGAGCTTCGCGGCAAGCTGGCGATCTCGAACTGGGCACGCGAGGCCGCGACCACCGCTCTGCGCGAGACCAGCGAGCGGCAGGCGCTGCTCGCGGTGGCGCGCGGACAGAGCGGGGCAGGATCCAGCCGCGACGCGGGCCCGTCCGCAGAGGCCCCGCTCAAACCGCAGATGCTCGGCCGGGCCGAGGTCGACAAGGCGGTCGCAACGATCGTGGACGATCTCGACGTGGCCATTGAACGGGCGATGTCGGACGAGGGGCGGAAGAGCGCGCGTGCCTTGCGCGCCTCCGTCGTGGCCGTTGCCGCCGGTTGGCCCGGCGTCACCTCGGTCAGGCAGATCGACGCGGTCGCGAGCGCGTTTGACCAGCTGGTCGAACAATACTCGGCGGACGGGCTGCAGCTGCGTGCCAGCGCGGAGGGCCTCGTCGCCCGGGGCGCGAGATCCACGATCATTGCTATCGGCGCCTCCGTTGCTATCGCGATCTTCATCACCTGGGTGCTGAGCATCGCGATTGTCCCGGCGGTTCGGAAGGCCGTCAAATTTGCCGAGGACATCGCCGATGGCCGATTGGACGGCGAGATCGCCCTGCCGAAGGGCCGAGGCAGGAGCGAGACGGCGGCGTTGCTCGTGGCGCTGTCGCGCATGCAGGCGGCGATCCGCGAAAGTCTCGACCGGTCGGAACGGCTGCGCATCGAGAAGACCGAATCCGAAGCGAGCCAGGCGCGTCTGCGCAAGGATGAAATGCGCCGGTTCGTCGATGATTTCGAAAGGGCGGTCGGGGACATCATCGACACGGTGTCGGCAGCCTCGAGCGAACTCGAATCCTCCGCGGGCGTGCTGACGACGACGGCCGATCGGTCGCGCAGTCTCGCCGCCATGGTCGATACGGCGTCGGAGCAGGCCTCCGCCAACGTGCGGGCGGTGGCGTCCGCTGCCGAGACCATGGCGTCCTCGGCGGACCTCGTCAGCCGCCAGGCGCAGGCGTCGGCGAAGATTGCCCGCGAAGCGGTCAGGCAGGCGCACGGCACCAACGAGCGGGTCAGTGCGTTGTCAAAGGCCGCGGGCCGCATTGGCGACGTGGTCGAACTGATCACGAAAGTTGCGGGGCAGACCAACCTGCTGGCCTTGAACGCCACCATCGAGGCGGCGCGGGCAGGCGACGCCGGCCGTGGCTTTGCCGTGGTCGCCTCCGAGGTCAAGGCGCTGGCGCAACAGACCGCCAAGGCGACCGAGGAGATCAGCCAGCAGATCAGCGGCATTCAGGCCGCGACCGGCGAGTCCGTCGCGGCGATCGAGGAGATCGGCCATACGATCGGGCAGATGTCGGAGATCGCGTCGACGATTGCGTCCACGGTCGCGGAGCAAGGGGCCGCCAACCGGGATATCTCCGAGAATGTGCGGCTGGCGGCGCATGGCACCCAGCAGGTCTCGACCAACATCTCCGATGTGCAGCGCGGCGCGGTCGAGACCGGGAGCGCATCCGCGCAAGTACTGTCCTCGGCACGGTCGCTGGCGGCCGAAAGCAATCGACTGAAGGATGAGGTTCGCCGATTCCTGGACACTGTGCGCGCCGCGTGATGCCGCGGTTCGGGTGTCAGGACGACACGGACCCGATTACCTGCGGCCATGGACGCGACGCGAAGCAAGGCGGTAGCTAATGAAGCATGGCGGTAACTAATTAGGTGAGGCGGCGCCCGCGCTGGTTCCGACTGTGTCGACTTCGATACAACCGCCGATTATCCAGATTGTATAACTTTCTTAAAAGTTGCGTCTCCCGATATCGCCGCATAACACTGCCATCCGGGCTATGACAATTGCGGCGAGGGTGGGCTTGCCCGGGTTTCGGCAGGCGGACCTTCCGCGCGCGAGCGGGGAGGGGCACCATGCGCGATCGACGTTTGGCCGGTTCAAGGCAGGCCGGCTCGAAGCAAGCATCGCGGGTCACGCATCAACTCTTGCGCCGCCTGCTGTCGTCGTCGAGCGCGTTGGCCGCCATGCTGCTCCCGGTCGCGGCGCACGCGGTGGACGAGATCGTCGACAGCGGCCCGCCGCCGACCACCGTGTCGTCGACCACCACGTTCGGGAACGTCATCGTCGGCAACGTCAACGGATCGCAGTCTCTCTTCGTCCAGAGCGCCACGGTCTCCTACACCGGCTTTACCCTCATCGGCTTCGGAACGTCGTCGGTGTTCTCCAACGCCAATACGTTGACGGTGACGGGCCCTGGCGCCGTGCTGCAGACCTCTGCTCCGTCCGTGATCACCGGGCCGGCCTTGATCGTCGGCGTGTTCGGCACCGGCAACGAACTGGTGGTGTCGGCTGGCGGCCAGGTTGTGGTCACCCATGTCAGCACCGGCAGTCCCGACGACGTGGTGGTCGGCTACAACACCGGCGCGGGAGCCAACCGGATCACCGTGACGGGCGCCGGCTCGCGGTTGTCGTCGAGCCAGTCGGGGCTCTATGTCGGCCTCAACAGCAACGGCAATGCACTTGATGTGCGCAACGGCGGCGCCGTCTCGACCAACCTGATGCGGGTCGGCGGCGGCAGCGGCAGCACCACGCCGGGCAGCGGCAATATCGTCACGATCGATGGCGCCGGCTCGACCCTGACCGTGAACCAGACGCTGCGGGTCGGGTCCGGCGCCAACGGCAACCAGCTGATCGTCAGCAATGGCGGCCATGTCGGCGTGACCGGCAATCTGTTCGACGGCTATGACGTCAACTCGAGCAACAACCAGATCGCCGTTTCGGGGACAAATTCGCAACTGACGGCGGGCTCCCTGCTCGTCGGCAATGGCGGCGGTGCCAACAACTCGCTGCTCGTCAGCGACGGCGGGGCGGTCGGCGCCGGCTCGCTGAGCTTCTCGTCGGGTTCGTTCTACCTGGTCGGCATCGATGCCGCGAAGCCGTCGCTGCTGACGGTCTCGGGCACTGCCGTGCTTGGCGGCACCGTCCAGCCGCTGGTCTTGCCCGGCGCATCGCTGGCCAATCATACCGACATCCTGCACGCGGCCGTCCGCACCGGCACGTTCGCGACCCTGGACATATCGAACGTGCCGGCGGGCTTCACCGCCAGCCTCGCCTACACGCCCACCGACGTCTTCCTCGATCTCACCGCGAGGCTCGGAGAGCAGGCCGGGCTCAACGTCAACCAGCACAACGTCGCGGCCGCGCTGAACGGCTACTTCAACGGCGGCGGCACGCTGCCGCCGGGCTTCGGGAGTGTGTTCGGCCTCACCGGCGCCAACCTTGCCAACGCGCTCAGCCAGCTCTCCGGCGAAGTCGGCACCGGTCCGCAGCAGGCCACCTTGAACGCCATGAACCAGTTCATGGGCGTGCTGGCCGATCCCTTCATCGACGGACGCGGCGACCCTGCGACACAGGGGACCGGCGCCACGGCCTTTGCAAGCGAGGGCGACGACGCCAGCGCCTATGCCTCGACCATGCGCAAGCGCAGCGCCGCCGAGCGTGACGCCTATGCCATGCTGACCAAGGCGCCCGTCGCGCCAAGTCCCGTTGCGCGACGCTGGAGCGTGTGGGCGGCCGGCTTCGGCGGCTCGCAGACCACGGACGGCAACGCTGTGCTCGGCTCCAACACCACCACCAGCAGCATCTACGGCGTCGCGGTCGGCGCCGACTATCGCCTCTCGCCTGATACTCTTGCCGGCTTCGCGCTGGCCGGTGGCGGCACCAGCTTCAGTGTCGCCAATGCGCTGGGCTCGGGCCGCTCCGACCTGTTCCAGGCCGGCGCCTTCATCCGGCACCAGATGGGTGCGGCCTATCTCTCCGGCGCGCTGGCCTATGGCTGGCAGGACATCACCACCAACCGCACGGTGACGGTCGCCGGCCTCGACCAGTTGCGCGCGCAGTTCAACGCCAATGCGTGGTCGGGCCGCGTCGAGGGCGGCTACCGCTTCGTGACGCCGGGCCTGGCGATCGGCCTTACGCCCTACGCCGCCGGCCAGTTCACGACCTTCGATCTGCCGGCCTATGCCGAGCAGGCGGTGGTCGGCGCCAACACCTTTGCGCTCGCCAATGGCGCCAGACGCGTCACCGCCTCGCGCAGCGAACTCGGCTTGCGCTCGGACAAGTCCTTTGCGATGGCCGGCGGCATCCTCACTTTGCGTGGCCGCGCCGCCTGGGCGCATGACTTCAACACCGACCGCACCCTTGCGGCGACGTTCCAGACGCTGCCCGGCGCGAGCTTCGTGGTCAATGGTGCGGCGCCGGCGCCCGACGCGGCGCTGGCCACCGCATCAGCCGCATTCAAATGGCTGAACGGCTGGTCGACCGCCGCAACCTTCGAGGGCGAGTTTTCGAACGTCACCAGGTCCTACGCGGGCAAATCCGCCGTTCGCTATCAGTGGTGACAGGGCTTCGCGCGGAGGCGAATGTGTTTTGGGGTGGGCAAAGCGGCTCGGCGATCTCGGCTGTTGCCTGTTCGATAGCGCGGCGAGCTGGGCCGCTGCCCCGCGGTTGTCTTTCGCAACGTACGCGAAAATGTCTTCAAGATCGGCGAGCGCACCGCGTTCGTACCTGAGTTTCATGCGTTACGGTAGCGGCTGAACACTGCCTCAACTTCTTCGTCGCTCGCGAGTTCTCGACGCGCGGCACGTTTCTCGACAATCCGCCACTCTTCGTCGGTAAGGTCGAAGCCTTCGCGCCGCTGCTCGACCTGGTGGGCGAAGCGTGCCACTTTCTCCTGATCCGCCTGCGGCCAGGTCAGCACACGATTGAGAATTTCCTTGACCTGATCTTTTGTCATGACGAAATCATAGCAAATTCGTCCCGTGCGCGCCGCGGCCGATCTTCGGAAGAAGGCGCCTTAATCGCCTGCCACCTGAAGCCGCGCCAGCAAGGAGAGCGATCGATGTCGGGCGCGATCCGAATCCATCGACGCCACGGCGCCGGCCAAGCAAGCCATAAATCCGATGATGAATTAGGGACGAGACGGCCGGTTCCTCTTGACCGGACCATCACGGACCCCATATTATTGAGTGTCCACTCACTCAACTATAAATGTCCGGAGCATGGCGCGTCCCCTGAGCGAAGAAAAGCGGCAAGCGTTGCTGGAAGCGGCGGCCGAGTTGGTCGCCAGTGTCGGCACCGGTGCTTCCACGGCGAAGATCGCGCAGGCGGCCGGCGTTTCCGAGGGAACGCTATTCACCTATTTTCCCACCAAGGACGACCTCTTGAACCAGCTGTTCATGGAAATCGAGACGCATTTCGCCGAGACGATGCTGTCGCCCTATCCGAAAGATGCGGCGGCGCGAGAGCGGCTCCGTCACGTCTGGAATCGCCTGATCGATTGGGGGCTCGCCAATTCGACATCGCGCAAAGCCCTGCGCCAACTGAAAGTCTCGGATCGCGTCACCGCCGAGAGCCGGCGTCATTGCCGAGCCATGTTCAGGGAGGCGCGCGTCGTGGTCGAACAATGTCTAGCCGGACATGCCGATCCCGGTCGCGCCGCCTTCTACATCGATACGATCCTGTTCGATCTGGCCGACATGACGATCAACGCGATCGCCGCCAAACCGAGGGAAGACAAGACCATCAGGCAGGCCGGTTTCGACCTGTTCTGGAAGGGAACCGCTGCCTGATATTTACCCCATAAATGAGCGCGTAATCACTCAAAAAAAAGGAGCATATATGTCAAACCGCAAAGGCTTCACCGAGGCCGACGTCCCGAACCAATCGGGCAAATGTTTCATCGTCACGGGAGCCAACGCAGGCGTCGGCTTCGAAGCGTCCAGGGTGCTGGCCGCGAGGGGGGCTCGTGTCCTCCTGGCGTGTCGCGAGCAGGTAAAAGCCGAGGCGGCCATCGCGCGGATCAGACGGATCACGCCGAAAGCCGATCTCGCCTGGCTGCCGCTCGACCTGTCCGATCTCGACAGCATTCGCGCCGCAGCCGGGATGGCCGCGAAAGAGCCGCGCATCGACGCCCTCATCAACAATGCCGGCGTCATGAACCCGCCTTTGATGCGCACCTGCCAAGGATTCGAGTTGCAGTTCGGGGTCAACCACCTGGGCACGTTCGCCCTGACCTCGCTGCTCCTGCCCAAGCTGGCCAAGACGCCGGGGTCGCGGGTTGTCGTCACTTCAAGCATCTCGCACCTGAAGGGCAGGATCGACTGGGACGATCTCAACGCCGAGAAAAGCTATTCGAAGGGCGATCGCTACGGTGGCAGCAAGCTCGCGAACGCGCTGTTCTTCTTGGAGCTGGATCGCCGATTGCGCGCCGCAAATTCGCCCATCACGGCCGTCGGATGCCATCCGGGCGTGGCGAGCACCAACCTCGGACGGCACATGGGGGCCGCCCAATGGGCGGGTCCGATCGTTGGCCTGCTCCTCAACAGCGCCGACAAGGGCGCATGGCCGGCGCTGCAGGCCGCGACGGGCCAGGTGAAGCCCGGAGGCTATTATGGGCCGACCGGGTTTGGCGGGATCAGAGGCGTATCAGGCGAGGCCAAACGGGCTCCTCACGCCCAGGATCCCGCGCTCGCAAAGCGGCTCTGGGATGTCTCGATCGCCATGACCGGGATCGATCCCGGTTTGTCGCCTGCCTGACGTCCCGCCCTGGCGTGGGCAACGGCCTTGCGGCGACCGTTTTGCGGTCCTGTCATGGGGGCGCAACGGGACCATGCGGCTTCGCCGATTGTTCCGCGGGGCCCGCAATGAACTACGTTGATAGCACGATAAAATCGCCACTATGACGAGCGACCTGCGGCGCAACCGAGCTTCACGCACATCCGTTCACCGACTGATTTGCCCGACAAGTGAGCCGATCCGTTCGAATTGTCCGCCCCGTCCCGCCTTGTGCAGGCTCGGAGCCACTCAAATCGTGCGCGCGTAAAATCGAATTTGGCGAGCCGCTCCAACAGAGTGCGCTCGTCCAGTCCCCTCGCGTAAAATATTTTGATTCTGTTTTTCAGAAATATGTGATGTGCTCTCGCGCATCCCGCCTCACTCCAGAGGGGCGCTTCGCGAATCGTCACGAACGTTGGGGTGGGATGCGATGGACGCGGCAGCGTCGGGTGCGATCGCGGTCGCAGGGCGAGCCAGTCTCGTGAGCGGAACGAAGCGTGCAAGACGACCGGCGCTGATGCGGACGGCCAAGGCGTGCGGTCCTGACACCCCAATGCTGGTGTCAAGTTTCGATGGTGTCGCGCGAGCCCGACCGGGCCGCGATGCGCGATCATCCAGCAAATGACGGGGGCACAGCTGGTCCCCGGGGAGAGCGCGCTATACGCTGTTAAAACCATTGCGTGGGGAATGCCGGATGTTTCCGGTGCCTCCGCTGTGAATACTGGTGTGCATACTCAACTCACCTATGCGCACACCAGGCTGCGGGTGCATTGGGCACCCGGCATTCCCCGCGCCCTCTTCATTGAAGGGCGGATGATTTCGGGCAAACCTCGGACATGGCATGTCGCGAGACGGCGAATGTGTGTTTGCGTGGGGGGCAAGACGGCCGGCGCGCGCGAATGCCTGCGCAAGGTCCGCGTGCCCACCATTCCAGAGGTGGGCACGGCTCGAGATGCGCCTTTGCGCCACCCTACCGCCTTGCTCGATCCTTCGGACGTGGCGCTTGCGTCGCCGCTCCCAGGGGATGAGGTCATCGCCTGGCGATGCGAGACCCTCATGGTTGCGGCAGGCGAGATTGAGCGGAACACCAGAAATCCGTCGACTTCCGATCGCAACAGGCACAGAGTTGTTTTACCACGGCCGGAACCGCGCAATCCGTCGTGTTGAAGCGAAGGATGAGGCGGACTAATTTTGACAACGCCACGTGATCAGTAAACGACGATCGGCGCACACGCCGAAGGCTCGGTTTGCATGACCGCGCTCTGGTGGCAGGCGGGTGTGATCTATCAGATCTACCCGCGGTCGTTTCAGGACACCAACGACGACGGCATCGGCGACCTCGCGGGGATAGAGCGGCGCCTCGACTATCTCGTCAGCCTTGGGGTCGACGCGATCTGGATCTCTCCCATCTACCCGTCGCCGATGGTTGATTTCGGCTATGACGTCGCCGACTATTGCGACGTCGATCCACGCTTCGGCACGCTGGCAGACTTCGACGACCTGCTGATGCAGGCCCATCGGCGGGGGCTCAAGGTTCTGCTCGACTTCGTGCCCAACCACACATCGGACCAGCACCCGTGGTTCGTCGAGAGCCGCGCTTCGCGAGAAAATCAGAAAAGAGACTGGTACATCTGGCGCGATCCCGCCGCCGAGGGCGGTCCACCCAACAACTGGATCAGCGATTTCGGCGGCTCAGCCTGGGAATGGGACGAGGTCACCAGACAATATTACTACCACGCCTTTCTGAAGGAGCAGCCGGATCTCAACTGGCGTCATCCGGCCGTGCAGGCGGCGATGTACGGTGTGATGCGCTTCTGGTTCGACCGCGGCGTCGATGGCTTCCGTATCGACGTGCTGTGGCACATGCTCAAGGCGGCGAACTTCCCGGACAATCCTCCGAACCCGGCCTATCGGTCCGACATGGGCGAAATGCACCGCGTGCTTCAACTTCATTCGACGGACCAGCCCGAGGTGCACCGGATCGCCGCCGATATGCGTGACATCGCCGACAGCTATGGCGCCAGCGGACAGGGCGAGCGCGTCCTGATCGGTGAGGTCTACCTGCCGGTCGATCGGCTCATGACATATTATGGTGATACGCGCCCGGAGATGCACCTGCCGTTCAATTTCCAGCTCATTGATGCGCCGTGGGGCGCGCGCCCCCTTGCGGCATTGATCGCCAACTATGAGGCGGCGCTGCCGTCCGGTGGCTGGCCGAACTGGGTGCTCGGCAACCATGACCGGCCGCGCGTTGCCGCCAGGCGCGGTCAGGCCCAGGCCCGTGTCGCCGCGATGCTGTTGCTGACGCTCCGCGGCACACCGACGCTCTACTATGGCGACGAACTCGGTTTGAGCGATGTCGGGATCGAACCATCGGAGGTCCGGGACCCGCGCGAGTTGCGCGAGCCCGGTCTGGGTTTGGGCCGCGACCCCGCGCGCACGCCGATGCCATGGGATGAGAGCGCAAATGCCGGTTTCACCACGGTCAAGCCGTGGCTGCCGCTCAATGCCGACTGGCCCACGCGCAACGTGGCGCGCATGACGGATGATTCTCGATCAATCCTGACACTCTATCGTCGGCTGATTGCGCTCAGGCGGACTAGCCTGGCGTTGTCGATCGGTGATTTCGCCCTGGTGAGTGGGGAAGGCGAGATACTTGCTTACGAGCGGCGACACGACGCGGAGCGGCTGATCGTGGCGCTCAACTTCGAGGGCAGGCCGCACCGACTGCGGTTGCCGGATTGGGCGCGTGGCAGTCGGTTGCTGCTGTCCACGGTCGACGATGCGACGCTGGTGGAAGGCGGGGCCATCCTGCTACGGTCGAATGAAGGTGTCGTGCTCATCGCGCCGGATAGCACCAACTAGGGAAGGAGGGTTGCTTGCGTATCGCCATGCTGGCGCCGATCTCCTGGCGCACACCGCCGCGCCATTACGGCCCCTGGGAGCAGGTCACGAGTCTCTTGACCGAGGCGCTGGTGGCGCGCGGCGTCGATGTCACCCTGTTCGCCACAAAGGATAGCTTGACCGCGGCCAGGCTCGATGGCATTTGCCCGGCGCCCTATTCCGAGGACCCCACGATCGACGCCAAGGTGTGGGAGATGCTCCACGTCGCCCATGTCTTCGAACAGGCCGGCGAGTTCGATCTCATTCACAACCAGGCAGATTTCGTACCGCTCGCCTTCTCGCGGCTGGTCGGGACCCCTATGGTGACAACGATCCACGGTTTCTCGTCAGAGCGCATTCTGCCCGCCTTCAAGCACTACGAAAATCGGGTCCACTATGTCGCCATCAGCCAGGCCGACCGCCATCCGGACCTGCGCTATGCCGCAACGATCCACCATGGCATCCCGCTGCAGGATTTTCCCTTCGACCCGCATGGCAGCGACGATCTGCTTTTCTTCGGCCGCATTCATCCGGACAAGGGCGCTGCCGAAGCGATCGCGGCGGCCCATCGATCAGGGCGGAAGTTGATCATGGCCGGCATCGTCCAGGACCAGAACTATCATGACGAGCAGGTCGCGCCCGCGCTCGACGGCCGGTCCGTCGTCTACCTTGGCCCGGTCGGCGGCGCGGCGCGCGCAAGGACTCTCGGCGCCGCGCGCGCGCTGCTCCACCTCATCAATTTCGATGAGCCGTTCGGCCTGTCGGTGGTGGAAGCACTCGCCTGCGGAACGCCGGTGATTGCCTGCAACCGCGGATCGATGCCCGAACTGATCGAGGATGGCGTAACCGGCTTCCTGGTCGACAGCCTCGATGCGGCGGTCGAGGCGATCAATCGTATCGACGACATCGATCGCGCCACGTGCCGCGCGGCGGTATCCGCACGCTTTACGGTAGATCTCATGGCCGATCGATATTTGGACCTGTACCGATCGATCCTCGGCTGAGATGGTTGCAAGGATCACGGAATTACGATGACAGTGCATTTAACTGAGCGGTTTGACCGGCGATCAACCGAGTTGCGGAGTAGGTGAAGGTGGACGCGCCACTTCCGTGCCTGGCACATCGTGTCATGTGGCGTCGATGCAGTCATTTCGCTGTCGGATCGAAGCGGTGATTGAGCCACGCCGAGGTGTCCGGAACGATCGAGACGCGTCCTCGACTGATTTGCCCGGCACGTGAGCCAATCCGTTCGGTTGTCCGCGCTGTCGCGCGGTGTGCCGGTTCGGGAGCCGCTCAAATCGGCTGCGCGTAAGATCGAAATTCGCAAGCCGATTCAACGTGATTTGGGTCGTCCAGTCCTCCCACGAAAAATATTCCGCTTCTGTTTTTCAGAAGTATGTGATTTGGTCTCGCCATCCCGCCTCACTCCAGAGGGGCGCTTCGCGGTCGTCACGAACGTTGGGGTGGGATGCGGTGGACGCGACGATGTCGTGCAGGTGTCGAGATCGCAGGGCGAAGCAATTCGTGAGTGATCGGCGCATGCGAGACGAGCGGCGTTGTTGCGGACGGCCAAGGCGTGTGGTCCTGACACCCCAATGCTGGTGTCAAGTTTGACTGGAGTCGCGCGAGCCCAACCGGGCAGCGATGCGCGATCATCCAGGGAGATGACGGGGGCACAGCTGGTCCCCGGGGAGAGCGCGCTATACGCTGTTAAAACCATTGTGTGGGGAATGCCGGATGTTTCCGGTGCCTCCGCTGTGAATACTCGTGCGCATACCAAAAACGACCTCCAGCGCGCACGAGGCTGCGGGTGCATTGGGCACCCGGCATTCCCCGCGCCCTCTTCAATGAAGGGCGAATGATTTCAGGCAAACCTCGGACATGGCATGTCGCGAGAACGCGGATCTGTGTTTGCGCAGGGCGGCAAGAGGTGGGCGCGGCGCGAGATGCGCCTTTGCGCCACCCCATGATCTGCGTCCCTGGTTGGTGGCTCGTCGACACCGAAGGATAATTGCCCTCTCGACCGCTCTTCGTGGCAGTCGAATCCTTGAGAGAGGCTGGCTACAATCCCGCGCGCGGATTGCCTGAAGCGCCACGCGACGCTTCTGCTCGTTCACTGCCGTGACCAATTCGATCAAGGAATGAGGCGAGACTCCGTGCGGTCTCCGGGCCATGAGCAACGATCGGCCCGAGATGATCGCCCGGCACGGTCAGGAAGGTCAGGTCATTCTCCCTCGCGAACATGGATGCTGGAACATGGCATGCATCGGCAGCACCGCTCCAGATCGCGACCGGAACCCTTAAGCTCAATACAGACTCACGTGCGCCTTCGAGTTGGCCTAGCGCGCTGAAACAGGCGGCGAGTCCGGGCTCACAATCCGGAGTGACCCAGTCGACCAGATGTGGCATCGATCGCCGCACGAATTTCATGAAGGCCTCATACGTGAGGGGGCCTTTGGACGTCGCGGGCAGGCCTCCGATAATATCCCATCCGCCGATTGCCAGGGATGTCAGCCGGTCTGGCCGATATTTCGCCATGCCGACCCCGAGCCATCCTCCCATCGAATGTCCAATGTAATTGGCGCGCTCAACTCCGACATGGTCGAGAACCGCAGCAACGTCCGCAGCCCGCTGCTCCTGATCGTACAGCTCCCAATTCACTGGCTTGTCGCTCAAGCCGTGTCCCAGCGAATCGATGCACAGAACGCGATAGCGTCGAGCAAGGGCAGAAACAATACCTGCTTTCCGCCAACTTCCGGCGTCCAGCAAGAGCCCATGCTGAAGCACCACGGAGGGGCCCATGCCGTCGTCGATATAGTATATTCGTTGGCCCCTGCTCACGACAAACGGCATTCGAGGTGACTTTCTACTGTCTTCCGGGTCTGGCGCGTTCTTCAGGCCTTACCTTCTGTGGGTTCAACGACATCCGGGCCGAGCCATCTTGGAATTGCCGTGGCGATCAGCAGGCAAAGTCCGGCGAACTCGCAGACCGCGCTGATCCATGCCAGGCTCGTGATATGGCCACCTTGCAACATCGCCGCTCCGGCGACGGCTCCGCTTGCGAAGCCAAGGTACATTGACGAGGCATTGAGCGATACCACCATTGCTCCGCTGACCGGCGGTACGAGCTGCAGAAGCCGGACCTGCTGTGCAGCATAGAATATCCAGGCGACGCCCGCGCAAATCATCATCAGGGCGGGCAATGCCACCGTGCTGAGCGGCCCTTGCAGCGGCGCCGTCGTGCCCAGCAACGCGATCGCGAGATAGATGCAGGCCATGCTTGCTATCGCGGCCACCCGGACGCGCGGAGCTCCCCATCGGTCGGTAGCCACGCCCCCGAGATAAGCGCCGATCGCAGATGTGAAGCCGATGCCGAAAAGCACGATACCCAACTGCTCACCCGCGATTCCAGCGACCTGCCTCAGGTAGACAGCAATGAAAGTATAGAGGGTGTTAATCCCCATCGCCCAGAGCAGGGTCGTGAGCAGGCCGGTCGAAATCTCCGAATGCCTGGTTGCCTTGATCCTTTCGCTAAGCGTCCCAGCAGCCCTGAAGGTCAGCTCCGGCAATCGCGACAGAAGCACGAAGCTCGCCGCCCCCGACAAGACCGCCACTAGGACGAAAGAGAAACGCCACCCGGCTATCTCTCCGATCAACGCGCCGAGCGGCACTCCGATCATAAGCGCGATGGCTCCCCCGCAATTGACCAAAGCGAGCGCGCGTCCCCGCATTTCCGGTGCAACCAACATACCGGCGGCATTTAAGGCCGCCGGCATGAAGATGCCCGCGGAAGCGGCCAGCACCATGCGAGCCAGCATCAGCATTCCATAGCTCGACGCGACAGCGGCCAATATGTTGCCAAGCGCGAACATCAGCATCGCCAGACCAATCAATCGTCGTTGTGGAGCGGGGGCGAGCACGACGGTGAGGATCGGAGAGCCAATCGCGTATACCAAGGAGAAGGCCGTGACGAGATAGCCCGCAACGGCTTCCGTCACGTTCAGTTCTGACGCGATTCCGGGAAGCACGCCCGCTATCATGAAGCCCTCGGTACCAACGGCAAAGACGCCAATCGCCAGACAGATCAGGATGGTCTTGATTCCGGCCGAATTCGACGTGGTATGCATGGAACTCTCCAAGCGATCTCTTCTTGGCAACTGATCAAACCGGTTCGGCCGTTGGATCCGCCGCATCCTGGTGGGTGATGCCGGCGTACGCCCGCAACCGTTCTGTGCCTTTGACGAAGTGAACGCGCAGAGCGCCAAACTCCGCTTCCCGGCCGGTCAGTTTTGGAACATGTCGGACGCGCAGGCCGTAGCCCCGCGGTAGCTCCCCGGCCAGCACGCTTTCCGCCAGGATGTGGTTAAGATGTATGAGATATTCGCCAGGGCCGATGCCGGCGGTCGCGACGTAGACGGTTGGTGTGACGGCCGGCTGTCGCCCGGGCGCTGCAACGTCGAAGTCGGAGATATCGGCCAACGCGTCGCCTACACGGAACAGGCAAAGTAGCCGCCGTAGCCACAAGGTGGCATCGGGAGACGCAGGTGCGAACCAACCGATGGAGCCGTCGGCAGCAAGCAAGTCGAAGCTGAAGCGACCGCACAGTTTTGCCGGATTGCCCGCGAGGAAGATCGTGCGCGTGAAATTGCGACGCCAGAGCTGGCCTGCGTCTTCATCCAACGATCGCGTAAATTGCAGGCAGCTTTCCGCAAAAGCCGACGGCACAAATTCGCGAAGGACAGCGACGGCGGCGACGCTGCCATTCGATTGCCAGTCTGCCACGTGATCCGCCGTCCGCGGCAACACCTCGCGATCGATCCCGGGGCAAGCAATGGAAAGTCGCTCCTCGAACGCGCGTCGCAGCAGTTCTTGCGTCAGGTTCACATATACCATTTGCTGCCACCGTCGATCGGGCAAAGGGGGGCATGCTGCGAGAGCAGGGCGGTCGTGATCCGATAAGGGTCAACGTAACACTTCCGTCCACCATGCTTGCGTAGAAACAGTCCGACGTCGCCTCCCGCCGCGCCAGCCTCGGATTGCGCAAGCAGAGTTGCCGCACGCCGCGTCGAGCGCCCGAGGTGCTTCAGATCGATCGACGCAGACCGGTTCTTGCCGAGCGTAGCGATGAAATAGAGCCGCATGCCCAGTTTGACTGAAGCGAGATCGGCCGCACCAAGGCTGTGATCGATCAGCGCCGATGCCGTATAGCCGCGCCATCCGCCGAACCGGGCCGACCGGACGACGCCGTCGATGGCGACGCGGCTCAGCGCAACGCGGTGGACGACGGCGCCGAGCTTCTCCAGAATCCGCTGCAGCAATACGTGGTCGGCATTGAGTTCCTCGTCGTGAATGAGGACGATGTGATCGTGGCGCGGAATCTGCGGTACGAGGTCGCGCAGGAGGTTGATCAGGTAGTTGACTTGTCCGTCTGGTGCGATGCTGCGGCGAAGTGGCAGGCCGTCGGCTGTCGCGTCGAGATAGAGCGGTCCGCCCGCTGCGCGCAAATCCAGGCAGAGCTCACTGATCTTCAAGAGGTCGACCAGGGCCTCGATCCCCATCGTATCATCGTGGGGTTGCGCCGGCATCAGGTTCTCAATGCCGAGCAAAGCGGCTTGCGTGCGCCAGATGTCGGACAATCGAAGACTGCACGGGTGGCACCACCGGCCCCGCTCCACTGCCCGAACGTAGGGAACGAGGGCTTCGTAGCGGCAGTGTGAACTCTCGGCATGATAGCGCCGGTAGAGTTCGCCAAGTTCGTGCTCGTCGCAGGAGTCGAAATTGACGTCATCATGCTCACGATCGAGGTATTCCCAGAAGCCGAGCGTCTGCTCGCTGGCGTTCGCGGTCAGGTGACTGTACAGGCAGCGGACGTCGGCAAGCTGCGACGTTGTCTTGAACATGACGTCGACCCAGAGCATGCCCTTGACGTGACTGGGCGTCAGCGGCTTGGTAGGCGTTATCGGTATCGGCGCAAGCAAGATTCTCTCGCGCCTGCTGGTGTCGGGTGTCGTCATCGGCCTGGCGTCCCAATCATTGCAGCGAAACAAATTTGGACAGCACGGGGAATTTGCTGCTGTCGAGCAGTCCCCAAGCTTGCTCGGACACCAGCACGCGATCCTTGGCCTGCGCGGCTCGCACGCCCTTCGAGACGCGGGTCTGCCACTCGTGGAAGAACGCTCTGGGCGTCACGGTCTTCAGCGACAGCGGCTCCATGGCCGCCGATTGTCGTGCTTTCGCATAACCCGGCGACAGCCGGCCGAGTTCGTCGTCGATGCGGGCCGTCAGGCGTTCGACGATCTCGTCTGGAAAGTCGACGTCCGTCCCGACGAGCATCGCGTAGCCCTGCGCATGTGGACGGTGGGAGCCCGTCGTCGGTTTGCAGGCGACGTTGGCGATGTCGATGCCCAGCTCACGCGATGCGCGACGGACCGCGCTGATGAAATGAGAATCGCGCAACCGCTCGCCGAGCAGGTTCGACGCGGCGTGGCGGCCGGCATATTCGACGCGGGGCACGCCTGCGGTCCCATCGACGACCCGGATGACGTCTCCGAGCGCGTAACGATGCAGCCCGCCGAGATGGCTGATCACCACGTGATATTCCCGGTCGCACTCGAGGTCCGAGAACTCCAGTGTTTCACTGTCCGGTCGGATGTCGTGGTCGGCATTGATGAATTCGAATACGGCGTTCGAGACCGCGAGGCAGGACGTCGAGGGACGAAGCGGATCGGCGCAGAGCGCGATCGGCCCTTCCGACGCGGCGAGCGGCGCCGGAACAACCGCCACATCGTCGCCGAAGGCATGCTTGAGCTTGTCGATGTAAAGCGCGGCAATGCCGCCGGTCCAGCAGTACAGAGTCCTGATGTTGCGCCAGATATCCCTCGGGAGGACGTTCGAGCGCCCTCCCGCCATGCGGTCAAGCTCCAACGCTCGCGCCCGGTTCGCAGGGAAGGCAATCGCGCCGCCGATGGTCCCGTCGAACATGTCCTTGATGATAGCGGGCAGCCAAAGTGCGAGCTGATAGGGAAGCGCCGCCACTGCGGCAGGGTTGATGCCGATGACGCATTCGAGATCGTGTTCGGCGGCGATCCGGAGCTTGGCATAGGTCTTAGCCAGGTCATTGTCCCAGCGTGGCCCGCCCGGCAAACTCATCGACCAAGGCGCCCGGCTGCCAGGTTCCGCTGCGGTTAGCTCGCCAAAGGATCGGACGAAATCGACCTGGCTTGCTCCGAGGTGCAGGCGGCCCGAATTTGTCAAGGTGACGTCGCTCGATGAACCCTGCCTGAGGTTCAAAGTCCTGTCGGTACCCGAAATCGCTCCCGGGTACTGCTCCTGCAAGGCGCCGAGCGCGGCATAGTAAAAGGGAAAGAAGCACCGCGTCATGAATTTTGAGGTAACCGGAATGGCCTTGTTGGCGCCCGTGCTCCCGCTCGTCTTGAAGAACAGCACGGGATCATCACCGGTCAGGACGTTCGACTCACCATCGCAGACCCGCGAGATCCATGGCGCCATGGCATCATAGTTTCGGATCGGGACGGCCTTGCTGTAGTCGCTCCGATTCCGAACACGCGTCAGGCCGTGCTGCCTGCCGAAAGCGGTGTCTCTGCTCTCGGTCAGGATTTCCTCGAGCAGCCGGGTCTGGAGCTCGCGTCCCCGATGCAGAGCGTCGCGGACGCGACCGCGCTCGATTGCGACTCGTTCAGTGCAGCGGCGGACATACTCGTCGGTGGAGATGGCAGTCATGATCAGCCTTGGAAGGCGCGGGTTGTGGCAGACTGGCAGTCCGCGGCGCGGGATGGAGGTGGAGCTGGTGCTGGCCTGCGCTGGGGGGCGCTGGACCGTCGTGCGAAGCCGATGACTTCCTCTATGTCGCCGGCCAGATCGTCGAGGCTGCTGTCCTGGTCCAGGATCTCGATCTTCGACGTTGCCGCCTCCTTCAGCATCACCGTCCGCAAATCTTGCTGAAAGCGAACGAATCCAGGCCGTGTCGGAGGCGCGCCGTAGTATTCGAATCCGTTGAGCAGGTCGCCTCGCTCGCAACGCTGCCACGCCACCTCCGAATCGACGTCGAGATAAAATACGCGGCTCGGCTGCGGCAGCGCGCGCCACAGCGCAAAGATCTCCTCATTCCCGATGCCGGCGAGAACACATTTGGCGAGAATCTTGTAGTAGTAGGAATCCACCATGACCGGCTTGGATGCGTCTGCGCTCGCGATCTGGTCGCGCACGAAGACTACGTAGGCGTGGAACAGGCTGAGGATGAAATCAGGCGACATCGCGCCGCTCGCCATCGCGGTCGAGACAGCCGCGAATGCTTCGCGAAAGCTGCTGGCAAAGGAAGGCTGGCCCGAGCCGGGATCGTCGTCATACGAAACCAGATGCACCGAAGTCTGGACGGACAACGCCCTGAGCAGGGTCGTCTTGCCCGCATAGTCGGGGCCCAGCAGGACGTAGAAGTCAGGATTGGTGGCGGGCGGGCGGGAACGGAGAATCGTCACTGTGTCGCGCATGGACCCTAGCTCCCTTCCTGCGGTGACGCCAGCCGCTGCCGGCACTGCTCGACAAGCCAATTGAGCGTGCAGTCGTGTGGGTCGGATCGCATCGCCGCCAGCACCTCGTCCCGCGCAATCGTGATGTCCAGCCTTCGCCCGATATGACGGCAGACGTCCAGAATGTCGACCGGCGTGGCGATCAGATCGTCAAGCAGGGTGCAACAAAGGTCGATCGGGCCTTCGCTGTAGAATACCTTCCTTGCGATACTGACAATCGATGCAGAAATGTGAGTGTCCGAATGATATCCCATTAGTGCCATCCGCTCTGTTGGACGATCTCGGATCTGTCCTGAATGAACCGAAGGACCTTCTTGAACACGAGATGCCGCGTTCGGACGTTGGTGGACACGATGTGCGTCACGGCATCGATCGTGTAGAGTTCCTTGTCCGCCGAGGCGATCCGCTGATAGGCAAAATGCGCGTTCTCGACCGGATGAAGGTGATCGTGTTCGGCATGGACGATCAGGCACGGTGCGTTGACCCGATGCAACTGTGTGCTTAGCCTCGCGCGCAGCTTGTTCACGATCTCCCAGGCGCTCGCTGGGCGATACAGCTGGTAGCATCGCCACGGCGTGAGCGAGTGCAGGTTGATGCGCCGGGTGTTGTCCGGCACCAGGTTGAGCCGGTGAAAAAGCGGCAGCGATCTCGGCGTGAGGTCGATCGGCCAGCGACCGAACGGACCTGGCAGGAATGGCATGCTCGGAGGCGGGGTAAACGGTGTCGAAATGGTGACGATGCCCGCGACGTTGATCCCATCTTCGATATGGAGAGCCATGGCGACCCGGCCGCCGAGACATTGCCCTACGAGAAACTGCCTGCTGGTCCGCTCCTTCAGCCAGCGAAGAGCTCGGCGCGCATCGTCGATCCACTTCGCCGGATTTGCCGACGCGAAGGCCTCGGGCGTGCTCCCGTGTCCTTGAAACAGCGGACAGATAACGGTGATGCCGTGCGCGGCGAGGAATTCCGCCAGCGGACGCATCTCCCATGGCGAGCCGAACGTCGCATGCATCAGCACGACGCCTACGTCTCCGGCCTCGATTCGATAAGTATGTGCATCATCCCAGATTTGAACGCGTCCTGCCCGGTACTGGCGGGACGGCCTGTACAAATCGTGCCCTTGTGTCGACGCAACGCGTCCTCCAGTCTGTTTCACGCGAACAACTCCTTGGTTGCCGGGCAACGTTCCGGGGGGCGAGTCTCGCCGGTACCGCTCAATTGCGCGGATGGTCCCGGCATGCGTGTCGAGCTCGCCGGCCGCGCATCCGGCAGATCGATGAGATCGAGCGGTTCGGCAGCCGCGCGCGAACTTGCCCTCCAGAAGGCGAAAGCGGCCGTGGCGAGCCCAAGATAGCGGCGATCCTTCCAGAGATAGATCAAGTGACAATAAGCGGCTTCGGCGGACTCCGGCGCCAATCTCCTGGCTTCGGCGGCATGACACGCCGCGACGGCAAAATCATCGGCTGCGGCGGCGCACAGTGCACGGTAATAGTGAGTGTTCGGATCGCTTTCCGGCGCCCACCTGAGGGTCTCGTAGGCGTCGGAGAACCGTCCGCACCTCGCAAGGCTGATGGCATGGAGCAGATTGGTGGACTTGCCCGGCTCCATGCTTGAGTAGATCGCGACCTCCTGGACGAAGCGGCCCTCCCTCCGATAGGTGTCGGCGATCAGAAGCCTGCAATCGTCGATACGGCGGAAGCTGGGCGATATCCTGAGCAGATAGCGACGTGCCTCGCGGTACTTGAACACGTTGTGCAACCTTACACCGCGAGTATAGAGCCTCGCGTCATCGAGCGATTGCTCCAGGCAGGACTTATCACTCTGCCACAGTGAAGCATCGAAGTGATCGGACGAATGGTCGGCCAGGGCCGCAGCGAAACTCATCCGCGTTCCCCGCGGCGCTCGCGCACCCTGGTGGTCGCGTCGCAGGGGATGGCTTCGGCGATAGATCTCTGCGGGAATGGCGTAGCCGAGATATGTGCCCGACGCAAAAATTGCGACGCGGTAGGGCTCGGTGAACCTATCCTGGGCCCGCCGGCGATGGCGGGCCAACTCGGCCGGGTCGTTCGTATCAGGGCATAGCAGGACTATTCGGTTGCGGCTCTCGCCGAGCAGGACGAGAAGCCTCAGTTCCCTTTCGCTCTCGGATCGCTCCCAGGCGAGAAGGAACGTCGTTCCTTCCGCGAACGAGCCCCTAACGTGCCGGATCATGGGTCTGGTTGAGATCATGGCGTGCCTCCGATCGGCTCTTTTGGTCGCACGATGCCGGACAGCATACCCAACGGCCCAAGTTAGTAACCAATCGGAAGGCTCCCCCAAAAGGAGGAGTAACCCGGCGGCTCGACCGGAGGAGCCGCCGGACACCCCTCCTACCGGATGGCGCCCACGTCCCGCTCGATGCAGTTTCTCGTTGCAGACCTGTCCGGTTTGCCGAAACGACCTTGCGCTGAAAATTGGTCGGCGCACTCGTGCAACAGGGGAATTCCGAGATGGATAGTGCTGATACCTTGGCGAAGCCGCCGAAAGCGTCTGTCGGAGCGCCGTCCCGAAAGAAGATCGACATCATCTACAATCTGACCCTCGTGTGCCAATGGGACTGCGCGGTCTGCTGCGTCGACGCGGTTCACGTCCGCAAGAAGAATGGGCATGCGATCCTGCGCAGCGAAGGCCTGACGAAGGAAACCAAGGTGCCCCTCAAGGAAGGCGACAGCGACGTCTACGAGGCCGCGTACCGGTTTCGTGCGTCGCAGGGCCTCGAGCTCACCCTTGAGAAGAAGAGGCAGGTCATCGATAACCTCTCCGCCTACGATGCGCGCGTCGACATTTCGGGTGGCGATGCATTGCTCCTGCGCGACAATTTCGAGATGTTGCGCTACGCCTCGCACAAGCTCGGACGCGACAACGTCTCGCTCACTGCGACCGGGGCCGGATCGTCGCGCTACAGCGCAACCGAGCTGGCTCCTCTGATTGACGAGTACAATTTCACCTTCGATGCGGAGTCCATCACCGACGTCGCCAATCGCCCGAGCGGGTATGCGCTGGGCAACCTGAAAAAGGCCGAAGCGTTCGCCAGGCTCGGCGCGAAAACCCGCGCCGAGCTGCCGCTCACCAAGTCGATCATGTCGGAAGACCACCTCGCGCGCGTCTACAAGCTGTTGCACGAGAAAGGAATCGGCAAGCTCCTGCTGATGCGACTGTTTCCGGTCGGGCGCGGCGGAGGGGTCTCGAGCGAGATCCCGACGCCTGCCGACTATCAGCGAGCCATCGCGACGATGCGCCGCCTTGAGGCGGTTTACAAGACGCCGGTGCTGAAGCTGCAATGTGCGCTCAAGCACCTGGCGAACGTCCAGACGCCAGGCAACCTGAACCCGTGCGATCTCGTGCACGAGTCCTTCGGCCTGATGTCCGACGGTACGCTACTGGCGTCGCCATGGGCGATCGGCGGCGTCGGACGTCCGCTTGATCCGGTCTGGGTGCTCGGCAATCTGGCCGAAACCCGCATGGAAGACATTCTCGCGGGCGAGCGGGCGCGCGAATTTGCACGTAGGTCGGACGAGAATTTCGGCCATTGCAAGATCTTTTCATTTCTCAACGGCACCTCGCCGCGGAAAATGGATCGCATCTTCGAGAAGGCGGATCCGCTGTACACGGCACGCCGACCGGAGCCGATCCAGGAAGTTGCCGGGCGAACCGTCCGGACCGCCGCCGAGCTATCCGTTCAGCTACAATAGGCAGTCGCTCCGATGACCCGGCTGGCAACGCGCTTTGCGACACTTCAACTGAAGAACCCGATCATCCTGGGGTCGGGTCCGTCGACGGATACGTTTGACGATATCCGTCGCGCCGAGGACGCCGGCGCGGCCGCTGTGATCACGAAATCGATCGGGAGGCACGCGCCTACGCCGTTCCAGGCTACCGATCAACGCCGCTACAGATGGCAGAAAGGCATCGGCTGCCATCTGAAATCGACTTACCTGAAGGAAATTCTTTCGCTGGAGTTTGGCAGTGACCTGGTGCGGCGATCGAAGCAGAGCTGCTCGTTTCCCGTGATCGCCTCGGTGTTCTTTCCCTCCCTGCAGAGCGACGAAGATGTTGCGGTCTGGAAAGCCCTGGTCCGCGCCCAGGAGCTCGCGGGCGCTGACGCGGTCCAGCTCGATTTCTTCTATATCGACCTGCGGAAGCTGAGTGACGAACGGATCGACCGGTTTTGCGCTGCGGTCGGAGAGATCATCGACGCCGCTTCGGTCCCGGTATTCCCGAAGCTGAACACCGGCATGGACGACGATCTCGTGCGCGCCCTGTACGGGCTTGCCCGGACGCCCGGCTACATCATGATCGACTCGATCCGCTGCGAGCCGCTGGTCGACGTCGACCGCGCGGGCGCTCCGCTGTTCGACGGCTTGCTGCATCGCGACGGAAGATCGATCAGTGTCATCGCGGGCGAGCCGCTCTTGCCCTTCACGCTCTCCTACACGCAGCGAGCGGCGCGATCGACCACGCGGCCGCTATGCTCGGGTGGCGGTTTGTCCAGTGCCGACCACGTCCTGCAATGCTTGATGATTGGCGCCACCTGTGTCCACATCACGTCCTTCCTCATGCGTCGCGGTCTCGACCAGATCGCGAAGCTCTGTGCCCAGATCGAGCGCAAGCTGGACAAGCTTGGATACGAAAGCGTCGATGCGCTGGTCGGTGCCTCGCTTCTCCCTTCGCCGACCGTGTCTGAGCGCCTGGTCAGGCCAACCTCGAACTTGGAGCAGCAGGTCAGGCTGATCGAGGAGAAATGTGTTCATTGCGAGATCTGCGAGAAGCTGCAGGTGTGCGAATCCTTCCTGAAATTCCCCTACCAGTTCGAACACAACTGCGACGGCTGCACGATGTGCGTCGACCTGTGTCCGACGGGAGCGCTGGTGCTGGAGCCACTTAAGCCCGCGATCGAACCTCGAGCCACCGCCGTGTCGTCGAGTTGAGCGACGAACGCGGGACCGCGAAGCGAAAGCAATACCCGCTCGGCAACGAGCACGAAGCCTGACGTCACGGAAGGATGATCCCGATGCTAGCACCCCAACATCTCGTGGCACCTCAGTCGAAGGTCAACGCGCTCTCTGTCTATCGCGAGTTGCTGCGCAACACCGTACCCGTCCTTTCCACCAACATGATCGGCCTGGTGGTTGGCCTGTTGGAGCTGAAGATCGCCGGCGCGTTCGGTTCAAGCACCCTGGCTGCGATCGCTACGGCCTTTGTCTGGGTGTCGATGGTGCAGTCGTTTTCGCTGGCCGCATTCTGCATCGGATCGACGCGGGCGACGGCGATCATGAAGGGGACCGCAGCGTTGTCGAGCGTGCTGTCGTCTGCCCTGGTTGGAGGTGCGGCGATCGGCCTGCTGTTCTCGCTTCTCATCGTCACGGTCTGTCGACCGCTGCTGTTGACGGCTGGATTGCAGGGCAACGCGCTGGAGGAGGGGGCCGAGTTTCTCATCATCACAGCGGCGAGCTTTCCTCCACTCTTCGTACTCGGCGGGGTCCAGGGGTTTCTGCGCGGCGTGGGATTGCCCAATCCGGCGAGCTTCATCGTGAACGGCGCACTTGTCCTGGGGCTGGCCTTCGCCGTCATCCTGGCACATCCCGCGCTGCTTGGTTTGGGATATCAAGGCCTCGCTATGGCGACCGTCGCCAGCTGCTGGATCGGAGCGTCGATCGCCCTGATCTATCTGCGCTGGGACCGTTCGGTGGCGCACCATCTGACGTGGAACGTCTGGGCTCGCTTCGATCGGTCCATCTTCAGCGACATTCTCCGGATTTCGTACCCGGCCGCGCTGGTTTGGATCGTCGTCGCGGTCACCGCGCTGTGTTCGCAGCATCTGCTCGCGGCCTTTGGTCTCAACTATCTCGGCGGGTTCGGTCTGGTGATGCGCCTCGAAACCGTCGTCGGCGTTGTTGCGTCGGCCTTCAGCGCGGGGCTCATCTACGCGGCGACTGAATTGGTGCGGGCCAATTGCATCGGCGAAATCGTATCGATCAAGCGCAGCCAGCAGCAACTGCTGCTGCTGGCGATCCTCCCGTTCGTCGGGATCTGCCTGGCATTTCCGACCTGGTGGCCGCAGCTCTTCACGGACGACGCCGAGCTCATCGCAGCCGCGGCGCGCAACGGACAATACTTCGTGTGCGGCCTCCTGTTCATGGGGCTCACGCAGGTCGCCAGCAGCGGACTTATCGCCCTCGGATACCCTCTGCGAATGGTCGCAATCATCATGGTCAAGAACTTGGTCCTGACCCTGCCGCTGATGTACAGCGTCGAGTATTTTCGGCTTCAGCCGATGCCCGATACCGTGTTTGCGGCGCAGGTGCTCGGAGCGCCGGTCGCATGGTTGTGGGCGGAATATCTCCTCAGGAAAACGATCGTACTCTATCGGGAAGCTGCGCGCGGAACGGCCTAGGACACTGGTGAGTTGCAGTGGCACAAAGGACGTTATCCATGCTTTCCCAGGATGGCGTCCGCCAGTCGGAACGATTGCGCAAACAGAACTCATAAGCTAACTTTGCCTCAAGAGACGAGGCGTGATGCAGGCGAATTTTCGATGAATCTCAAGGTGTCAGAGCTGATTGATTTTCTCCGGCGGGCAAAGATTACCACCTTTGCATCCGATGGGCAGCGCTCGCCTTCGCTGAGGCCATACTCCAAGAATTATTCATTCGATGATCCTCCGTTTCACTATGAGGATCAGTATTTTGGCGAGTATGTCGACGTTGGACAGGAAATAGTCTGGTTCAATGGCATTCCAGTCTGGGGCATGGGCTATCGCGGCGGCACCCACGCCTGGGCCTACCCCAACCACGTCGCGATATTCGAATTTCTGCGCGAAGCCTTGCGCGAGCCCGATCCGGTGATCCCGATTCGTGGTCCGACGACGCTTTTTCGTGATCCGTTCTTCTACACATGCTTGCTCAACGGCTCCTTGCTGGCCTTCACCGGAACTGAAACCGTTTATTGGAACGGAAAGCCTGCCGCTTTCCGTAGCCTGGTGGGCGGGATCATCAGGGGTAAGCACAGCGTCGACATGCGTATCGAAGAAGACGTGCCTCTTAGATTTGTGGGCGATCAAGAGCTAGAAGACTTGAGCGAGTGGCACAAATTTTCGGCCAACAGTGAATGCGGGCAGACCTGAGCAGGCTCTCACTTCCTATAATAGCTGTTGGATAGTATGTGCACAGCCTCAGCCCGGTTCGAGGCGTTGATGACTCGCAAGATCATGGAAACGTGACTCTTTACTGTGCTTTCAGCAATGTTCAGCTGGCGGGCAATGACTTTGTTTGGCTTGCCAGCGATCAGGTGTTCCAGCACGTGTATCTCGCGATTGCTCAAGCCGAGCTTGCGCACGTGCTCCACCTGCTTGGACGACAGTGTTGAGCCCACACCCGCGGGACTTTGCAGCGCCGACGCGGTCATAATCAGTTCCTTTGGAACGAACACGCCACCATCCAGGACGAAGAGAAGGGCCTGCCAAATCTGGTCGGGTGTATAGCTTTTTGGGATGAATCCCGTCGCCCCCAAGCTCAGGGCTCGCGACATGGAATCCACGTTTCTGTCGGCAGAGAACACCACCACGGATGCATTAGGGAATTTGGATCTAAGCTCGAGGATCAGGTCGACGCTGTCGCTTTCGCCCAGAACGCCATCAAGAACGATCAGATCGATCCTGGGTTTGGTCTGGACGATCCTATCAATCTCGTCCCGGCTGCCGGCGGTGAAGAGGGTGGATGTCGGCTCGACCCGCGAGAGCAGCATTTTCATGCCCTCCGCCACAATTGGATGATCATCTATGAGAAGGATCCCATATCCCACGGAAGCAAACCTTATCCGACGCCCTGCTGCAAGGCGCTGTCAACAAATTGAGACGGAGCTATCGGTGTCAGACAACGAGGGGCGATTTGCAAACGCTCTAGCAGAGCCGGCTGACGAGCCTTGCCGTCGCGTGAACTCAACGCGGTTTTGCTTTCATCAGTCATTCCGTGGTGCAGTATCGTCCGGCGGTGGAGCGAGCACCAATTCTGATCCGAAATACTGGTTCGAATCAACCTCAAGTGGAGGCGTGCGTCACACTTTTTCTTTTGAAAGTGAACGATTAGCCTAGGATCGGCGGGCAATAGAATCCCCAGGGTGCGAAATTGTCGGGGCCATCGCGACTTGCACCGCAACCCGCCCCCCGACTGGCTATCATGCTTCCCCTGCCGTAGCCATTGAAACCGCTGAGAATATTCTTCCAATCACTTCAATAACAAGCGTGTCTGCTCAGACAACAACATGAGACATTGGTGGGATCGAATGCGTTTGTCTTGCAGGGCTTGATCACCAACGGCGAAAGCACTGGGGGACCCACGGCCCGCGTTAAGGCCGACGCCTTTGTTATCTTTCATTGGGAGGAATCCATGGAAGACACGCAGTTGCCCTTGGGTTGCAATGAAAGGCAAAATCTACCATAGGATAAACTTATCGAAGTGCGCATATCGGTGGGTGCAAGGCCCTCGCAGCCGTCGAGGCCGGTACCATGCTTCCCTGCTGGTGAGAGCCGGACCGCCTGGCGCTAGGACCGGAATAGGGGTTGCCGTGGATACGTTGAGCACAGAGCGACAGCTCCTTTGGTTGTTTCCGGCCTCCTACCTCGCCTATGTCATCATAAACTCAACCTTCAATCTCGTCGCATCGGGGCCTTCGGCAGCTGTTACGGTAACACTATTGGCGGGGTTTGCCGTATGTCATGGCCGGCGGCAATACGAGCTTAAAGAGCTCGCTGCGTTTGCGGGAATCGTGTTCGTCGTAAGCAGCGTGTACGAAAATCTTAGTATCCTCACGGGGTTTCCCTTTGGCCTCTACCATTACTCGGAGATATTGGGTCTCAAGCTATTCCATGTACCCATTCTCATTGCGCCCGCGTACCTTGCCGCGGGCTACCTTGCCTGGACGCTCGCTGCCGTGCTGCTTGGGAGCTTCGGCGGACCGCGAAACAGCGGCGACCTGTACCGGCAATCAATCGTTGCAAGCTTCATCCTGACCATGTGGGATCTGACGCTGGACCCGGTTGCCGCAACGATTCAGCGCCAGTGGATCTGGCATCAAGGCGGCAGTTACTTTGGTGTTCCCGTCGTGAACTTCGCGGGTTGGCTCCTCTGCGCGCTCACCATGTTTGTCTGCTTTTCGCTCTACCTGGTCCGAGGCCCGACCAAGACGACGTCGTCGTTGCGTTCCGGCCAGCCGCGAGCCTACTGGTATCAAGCCACTGCAATGTATGCTGTACTCGGGTTGATACGTCCAATTCTCGCGCTGACGGTCAGCAGCGAGGCCGTTGCCGATGCAACCGGACAAATCTGGCAAACTGGGCAGATATATCAGAGCGTGACCTTGGTGACCTGCTTCACCATGTGGTTTGTTGCATTCTTGGCAATGCTCCTCATCGGTCGGACGCCAAAGATTGGCGATGGCCGAGCGCTTGGCTAATTGCCGCGATGATATGTTACGCCGTTGAGCGCTCGTTTGTGCTTACGCGAGGGGCAAATATGTCGCGGTTGCCGTGAAGCTGAGGATTTCGCTGGTCAGACTGCTATCTGCCGTGTTGATGGCGCAAACTGGCGAGGTATGGCTATGCTGCGGTAGTACCACGGCACGTACGTATCCGCGCTGGGTGTCGCGAAGGTTGTTTCTAAGCAGGTCAAACTGCTGCTCAAAGATGGGAGGGTCGAGTTCGCTGCTCACGATCAGCAATGGCGTTGTGGTTTCCAACAGCCCTGCGAGCGAAGATCGCGCCGCATAGTTTGCGGTATCCTCCCCGAAATAGACACTGAGGCTCTCGGCTGCCGGCATATTGCTCAGATCATAGAGACCGGACACGAGGATCGCGCCCGCCAGTCCGTCGTCGCCAGAGCCATGGAACTCCGGATGCGACAGAAAACTCGCAACATGCACTGCACCTGCTGAAGTCCCCATCAAGTAAACGCCTGCTGGGTTGCCGCCGTACGACGCAATGTTGGAAGTGACCCAGCTGACAACTGAGGCCAGGTCCTCCGGACCCGTCGGCCAACGGAATTCCGGCGCAAGCCTGTAGGTCGCGTTGACGCCGATGAATCCATTCTTGACCGCCCAAAGCATGACATTGTCGTAAAATGGACTGCCTGGTGCTCGCTTGTCGCCACCGGTAAAGCCACCACCATGAATAAAGATTAGTACGGGGCGCGGGTTGGAGGGGTCTTCAGGTGTAAAAACATCGAGCCTGTTGCGCTCGTTGACGCCGTATTGAATGTCGCGCTCGGCCTTGATCCCTGTGTAAGGCTCTCGCTGATGCAGCGATACATAAAGCTCGGCGGTTCTGGGCGTTTCGATTACCCGACCGATCTCCCTGAGCTTGTCTGCAATGTCGGCCGGAACCTGCTGCGCGGGCGATATTTCAGAGCTGACGCTTGGCGTGATATCGACCGAATCATTCCGTCCGGAATCCATCGGCTTTCCTCTAGATGCGACTGCGCTCAAATCTGCCGGACTATGCAATCGCATACGCCCAAGTGGATATTTTCGTGAAGGATACTTGCTGAAATAGGAGCGGAGGGCAACCCGGCGGTCTTGCAATCATCGATTGCGTCTTGCGGTTAACGTGTCAATCGGCCAGCAAATTGCCCCCTCATCGGCCTCTAATTTGCCGCTCGCGCCATCGTTCTTTCGGGTCATCTGCTCGATTCCCTCGTTCGGAATAGCGGAATTCGCCGTGAACGTATGTTCCTCCGCTACCAACAAAACGGACGGCGGCCGCGAACTCTTGCGCGCATTTTCAATGCACCGCGAAAATATTCCTGAAAATCGGAAATCAAGCTAGCGCTTAAGTGATTGTTGTTGTTTATGTTTTTAGTTTGGTGCCCCTGGCCGGAATCGAACCAGCACTCCTTGCGGAACTCGATTTTGAGTCGAGCGCGTCTACCAGTTCCGCCACAGGGGCATTCGCGAGCGGACCGGCGAGATGAGCCGGGGCCAGCAAAGCGGGCGGACTATAGCGAGAGCCGACGCGCGGTCAACCCGCGCCACAATGTGATCGCGCCCGATCTCGACACTTTTGCACCCGGAGGATACGACGCTTGCCGAGACACCCGCCAAAGACACGTGGCAACACGGTTGCCGAGACCATGGCCCCGAGGAGGCGAATGTGACGACAGAGATCACCGCATTGCCGTCATCGCGGGCGAAAAGCGCCACCAGCCCGGCGCTGACCGCCGCGCTCGCGGTCGCTGGCATCGCCGCCGCGACCCTTGCGGGCGCCTGGTTCTTCCAGCTGGTGCTTCAGATCCTGCCCTGTCAGCTCTGTCTCGAGCAGCGCTATGCCTATTACGCCGCGGTGCCGTTCGCCGGTCTGGTCGCGCTGGCGGCGGCGCGGGGCGCGCCGCGCGGGGTGCTGATCGCGGGGCTCGCGATCCTGGCCGTTGCGGTGCTCGGCAATGCCGTGCTCGGCGGCTATCACTCCGGCGTCGAATGGGGGTTCTGGAAGGGGCCGACCGAATGCACCGGCCCGGTCGGCAATCTCGGCAGCGCCGGCAATCTCCTGGAGCGGCTGGATACGGTCAAGGTGGTGCGCTGCGACGAGGTGCAGTGGCGCTTTCTCGGGTTGTCGCTCGCCGGCTACAACGTGCTGATCTCGCTCTCGATGGCCGCGATCGCGGGCTGGGGCCTGGTCAGGACCGCGAGAGCCTGATCCCTCGGGGGGGAGGGATCAGTCATCGACATCGTCCTGCGTCCGCCCGAACAGATGCACGATCCCCGGCGTCGCGATGGTGACGAAGACGAAGCGCGACAGGTGATGCGCGCCGACGAAGATCGGGTCGATATGCAGCGTCAGGGCCAGCGCCAGCATGGCGTCCATGGCGCCCGGCGCGAAGGCGACCAGCACGTCGGCGAACCGCACATCGGTCGACAGCATCGTGATCCCGACGAAGACGGCGGAAATGCCGATCGCAATGGCGAACGAGCCCAGCGCAGCGTTGAGGTGCCCGAGCAGCGTTTTCATCCGCATCCGGGCGAAACGGCTGCCCAACAAGGCGCCGATGCCGACCAGTGCCACGCTGCGCACCCAGTTCGGCAGTCCGCCCTCGATCAGGCCTGCGCCGTGCAGCAGGCCGGAGGCGAGCATCGCGCCGAACATCCAGCTCGCCGGAAATTTTGCAAGCCGCAGCAGCAGCGCCACGGCCAGGGCGGCCGCGAGCAGCTCGGCCAGTTCGAGCGGCGAGGCGGTCGTGGTCGCGAACGACGGCGCCGTGCCCGGTGCGATTCCGCTGAGTGCCAGCAGCAGCGGCAGTGCCGCGGTGAGAACGATCACGCGCAGGGTCTGCACCACGGCGATCGCGGGCAGGTCGGCGCCCTTTTCCACGGCGAGGATCGTGATCTGCGACAGCGCCCCGGGGCTGCCGGCCAGAAAGGCCGATGTCTTGTCCCAGCCATGGACGCGCTGCAGGTAGATGCTGGAGCCGAAGGTGGCGCAGAAGGTCGCGAGCGCGAGCAGGGCGATGGTCAGCGGATAGGCGCCGACCTGCTGTACCAGTTGCCGCGACACCACCGAGCCGAGCGAGATCCCGAGCACCACGAGCACGGTCTGGGTCAGGACCGGCGGCAGCGTCAGCGGCCGTCCCGCCATCGCGGCGGCGCCGACCGCGAGCATCGCGCCGGAAATCAGTCCCCCCGGAAAATGCAGCCACACGAACAGCACGCCGCCGGCCGCGCCGATCGCGAGCGTTTCGAGCACCGCCAGGGTCTTGCTGCGGCTTGGCAGGTCAAAGGCGGGGAGGAGGGGGATTTGCGTCACGCCGCCTTATGGCAAATCCGGGAGGTGCGGACAAATGCGCTGAGGGATTGCGGCAATGCGTGCGTCGCGCCAATTGCGGGGCGAAGTCCTTCCCAACGCAAGTCGGGTCGGCCCGACTTGCGTGCATTTCAAACCGGCGACCCCGGAGTCGATCCCGATTGCCGGGAAGGCGCAGCGTTGGCCGGCGACCCTATTTCTTCATCTTGTCGGCCGCTTCCTTCTTGCATGCGGAGCGGAATTTCTTGCGCTCCTTGCCGTGCAGGCCCTTGGCGTCGGCTTCCTTGGAGCATTCCAGGGATTCCGCCGTGTGCGGCTTGGAGTCCTTCTTGTCGGCCGGCGCCATGGTCTCGGTTTTGGCCTTGGTATCAGTCTTGGTAGCAGGCGCGGTCTGCGCGAAGGCGGTGCCTGCGAGCAGCAGGGAAGCGAGAGCGGCAACAGCGACGCGGGAAGCGATGGTCATCGTGAAAACCCCTTTGGCATTGGAACGGGTCGCAAGCTCGTCCCGTCAGGCTGAACCGACGATGAATGGGCGCGTCCGCTTCTGCTCGCCTTCGCGGGTATATTTGGCGCCCAGGGGCGATCGCGACTTTTTCGCGTCCCGCCGCTGGGCTAGACTGACCACCTCAATATGCTTCTCCCAGGGAGACCAAGGATGACCTTTCAAGCAAAGTTATTGTGCGCAGTTGCGGTATCGGGTTTTGCGGCATTCGCGGCCACCGTGCCGGCGCAGGCGCTGACCACGCAGGAATGCAGTGCGAAATATCAGGCCGCCAAGACCGCGGGCACCCTGAACGGGCAGAAGTGGAATGACTTCCGCAAGGCCCAGTGCGGCGCGGATTCGACCGCCACGCCGGCGGCTGCGGCGCCGGCACCCGCTGCTCCCGCAGCGCCAAAAGAGGCCGAAGCCAAGCCGAAGAAGGAAGCCGCGCCGCCTCCCATGGCTGCGCCGGCGGCGCCCGTCGGCAATGCCATGTTCCCGAACGCGATCGATCCGAAATATGCCAAGGAGACCGCCGGCAAGGGACGCATGCACACCTGTGTCGATCAATACAATGCCAACAAGGCGGCCAACGCCAATGGCGGCATGAAGTGGATCGAGAAGGGCGGCGGCTATTACAGCGAGTGCAACAAGCGGCTCAAGGGCTGATCGCGTCGGCGAAGAGACATGACGCAAGACGCATGGCCGGACGCCGCTCCGGCCATGCCGGGCTTTGAGACGACCTCCGAACCACCTCTTTCGACGTCAAGCCTCCGCGTCGAGCAGTGTCTCGGCCGATCGCGCGATCAGTTGCGCGCGCTGGCGCGGCCCGCGTTCGAGGAACAACAGGCTCTGGCCGAAGATGAAACAGTAGAACAGGAACGCCCGGGCGTCGGCTTCGTCGTCGGCAAGGCCGGTTGCGCGATAGAGCTGGCCGACGTTCTTCAACCGCGCCGCGTCGACGCTGGCGACCGATCGGGCCGCGGCCGCGTCGGATCGCGCCCATTGCCGGATCGCGAGCTCGATCGCCATGCCCGCGGTATTGGTCCGCTCCGAATAGAGCCGGATGATCGACGCCAGCCGTTCGCGCGCGCTCAGTCCGTCAAGGCTCGCCTGCTGTTCGATCGCCGCGATGCGTCCCTTGCTCCAGCTCTGCAGCATCGCCGCCAGCAACGCCGCGCGGTCGCGAAAACGCCGGTAGAAGCCGCCCTTGGTCACGCCGAGGGTCTTGGCCAGCACCTCGACCCGGACGCCTTCAATGCCGGTTCTGGCCAGTTCGGCAAACCCGGCCTCGATCCACAGGCTGTCCTTCGCGCTCGTGGTGCCTGTCTTCTCTGCTGCGTCGTTCACTGCGGGCCCTCGCCGGGTGCTGATACGGCACCGTGTTGCTATCCCATCGCACTCCTGATGCGCTATCAAAAACTCGTCGACGACAGCGGCGGGCCAAGGCGATTCTCCGTTTCGAATTGTCGTCTTGCGGGTGCCTTGTATTTTCCGAAGTTCGTGTAAGGTGGGTGCCGTCACGGTTTGACGAACTCCGGAAAGTGGGTCCTGGCCTTGCAACCAGTGTTGGCGACGTGTTGATTACCGCGACCCAGGGCGTGCTGGGACTGGCATGCGGAACGCTGGTCGGATTTTCGCTTGGTCTGGTCGGCGGCGGCGGATCGGTGCTTGCGGTCCCGCTGATGGTCTATGTGGTCGGTGTGCCCGAACCCCACATCGCGATCGGGACGAGCGCCATCGCGGTGGCCACCAACGCCGCCGTCAATCTCTCCAATCATGCACGTGGCGGCACGGTGATGTGGTCCTGCGCGCTGGTGTTCGCGGCGGCCGGCATCGCCGGGGCCTTCGGCGGATCTGTCCTCGGCAAGATGCTCGACGGTCAGAAGCTGCTGGCGCTGTTCGCGCTGGTCATGCTGGTGATCGCGATGCTGATGCTGAAGACGCGCGCGCGGATCGGCCTGCCCGAGGTCCGGATGGACTGGTCGAATCTGCCGGCCATTGTCGGGCTCGGTCTTGCGACCGGTTCGCTGTCCGGCTTCTTCGGCATCGGCGGCGGCTTCCTGATCGTGCCGGCCTTGATGCTGGCGACCGGCATGTCGATACTGAACGCGGTCAGTTCGTCGCTGGTGGCCGTGACCGCCTTCGGCATGACGACGGCCCTCAGCTATGCCTGGTCGGGGCTGGTCTCATGGGAGCTTGCAGGCGTGTTCATCGCGGGAGGTATTGCCGGAGGGCTCGCGGGCACCCGCTCGGCGCGGTTATTGTCGGAGCGCCGCGGCGCTCTCAATATCGTGTTCGCGGTCGTGATTATCGCGGTCGCGCTCTATATGCTCGCCCGTAACTTGTCTTTATTCTAATCCGTGCATCGAGTGGGCTGTCGAAAAGCAAGATGGATCATCGAGACGACAGGGACGTGTTGAGTCCGGGCCGCAACCGGCGCGATCTGCTTGGTGCCATTGCGATCGGCGCGGCGACGCTCGTCATGGCGCCGAGGCTTGCGCGGGCGCAGGACGTCGAGCCGAGTGAAGCCCCGGTCTTGCGCGATCCGGATGTTCCGGTCACCGGCAACCTTCAGGGCGATATCAGCATCGTCGAATGGTTCGACTATCAGTGTCCCTATTGCCGCAGGCTCGAGCCGGAGCTGCGGCAGGTGGTTCAGGACGACGGCAAGGTTCGCCTGGTGCTGAAGGATTGGCCGATCCTCGGACCGGTCTCAGTGGTCGCGTCCCGGATGGCCCTGGCCTGCAAATTCCAGGACAAGTATTTTCAGGCGCATGATGCGATGATGGGCGTGAGCTCCAGGCTCACGGAGCCGCGCATCGCCGAACTGCTGGCTGAGGGCGGAGTCGATGTCGACCGCGCCAGACGCGACCTCGACACCAATGCCGGGACGATCGATGCGATTCTCGCGCGCAACGCCGATCAGGCCAAGGCGTTCAGCTTCAAGGGAACGCCGTCCTTCATCGTCGGCAAATTCCGAGTCCCGGGGGTTCTCACCATGGCGCAGTTCGAGCAGGTGATTGCCGACGCGCGCAAGGCGAAAATGGGCAGGTAACCGACCACAAAAGACGAGGCGCCATCGCGACGATGGCGCCTCGGTCCGAGGTCCGTGCCGACCAACTTGGCCGGCCTACTTGGATGAAATCCTGACCCAGTCCTGGCGTGCGCGCGCGACCAGCGCATTCCAGTCGGCCGCGGCAACGTCCCAATTGACGATGGTGCGATTGGCCTGCGCGACCTGTCCGTTGGCGACGGAGGAAGTCTGCATGGAATCGTAGACATAAACCCCTCCGACGAGCAGCAGCGCGCCGAAAATCATTCCCACAAAAGTCTGCATAGCGAACCTCCGATGAAGCCGAATAACGCGGCTTCAGGTGTTTGGTTCCGGAAGGGGCTCAGACGAGCTGAAGCACGATCCGGAAAAGCGAGCAGGCCTCATGCACGTACAAAGAGTCGAGATCATGATCCGAATGAGTCGCGTCGGACCATGATCCCGTCATCTTTCGCGCTGCCAGCCCAAAATATCGGCATTGATCTCGCGCGGATAGCAATGGCTGAGGTCGTCAATCTCGCGATAGGTCACATCGGCGCCCGCCGCCGACAGGAGCGCCTTGGTCTGCCGCGCCACCTCGACCGGAAACATCCAGTCGAGCCGGCCGTGCGTGATGTGAATGGGGAGGCCGCGCAGGCGCTCGGCATCTGCCATCTCCGCCATCAGCGGGTGAAATGTGGCCGCCACCGGCGCCAGATGGGTGAACGGCGATGAGCTCTGCAGGCCTGCGACATAGCAGAACGTGCCGCCATCGCTCATCCCGGTGAGCAGGAGCCTGCGCTGGTCGATGCTCCAGCGGCCGCGGACCTGATCGAGGATGCGTGTGAGGTTCGGCGTGTCGGTGTCGTCCCCCATCAGGGCCCAGGTCGGCCCGGTCGCCGTGGGCGCGACCAGGATCGCGCCAAGTCCGCGTGCAGCGCGCAGCCAGCTCCACAGGAAGCCGCGGCCGTTGCCGCTGCCGCCATGCAGCGCCATCACCAGCGGCCAGCTGCGCTCGGGCGTATAGTATTCGGGAACGTAGAGCGAAAAGCCGCCGCGGCTGCCCGGACCATTGTGGTCGTGACATATCCCGCTGTTCTCGGCCGCGGGCTCAGCCAGGCGGGCCGCGAGCGCGGCGTCATCGCGCAAGGACGGATCGAGAAAGAAGTCGCTCACCGGTGGCAGGCTCGCCGCGAGCGGATAGAGCGCCTCCTGCGCGCGGGAAACATGGCGCAGCGCGCGAAACACCGCGATCAGGTCGCCATCGCCCTGCTCGACCGCGCGCAGGCCGGCGAAGGCTTCGAGTGCCGCGTCGCTTGCCCCCCGCAGCGATGCGGCGGCTTGCGCGAACTGATCAGGCCAGTCGGAGAGCCGCGACCGAACGTCCTGCAAGGCCACGTCGGGCGTGCCGATCGCTGCCATGACGCGGCCGAAATCCGGCGGGTTGAGATGGCGCGCGACGAAGCCGAGCGCTTCCAGCGATTGCAGCAGCGGCGGCAGCACCGCCAGGATGTCGTCGACCACGGCCTCGGTCATTGGCTCTCGCACCCAAAATATCGAAAACAACCCCATGCAAAGTAGCGGGGACGATACGTCAGTCCCGCTGACACATTGACACGTCGGGCAAATCACCTGCAATATTGCATCATCGCACAATCTGTAAACGGCGGACGAACCGGCACCAGCATCGGCTGCCGTATCGCGGTCAGCGTGATGCCGCCTTTGCTTCGAAATCGGCAAATATTCGGAAGCCGGCGCAACTCCCGTTAGCAGCAGATGTTCGCGCCCGCGTGCAGGTGACGTAGAGCAGCCATGCCGCTGCTTCGCAGCGGTATCATCGTGGGCAGGACAGAACAGGGAAGAGTTATAATCGACTGTCCAGTCTACTTCGGCAACAGCGGTGGATTGGTAATTGAAGTAGTCCAACAAGTTTCACGGACCCAAAACCTCGGCCCTACAATTTCACACGCCCGATACCTAGGCATTGGGATCGCAGTAGAAATGATCCCCTTTGTGGAGAAGCTTTGGAGCAAACAGTTCAGCGTCCAGACTGGTATTCGATACGAAAACTCGGGTTATTCAATCGTCGAGCCGATGGAAAATACACCGGCGACCACTTCACTGAATGCGCCGATGAGCACCTAAAAAGCGGCGAGCACGACAAACGAGCGGCGAAGCTCGAACTCGCGGCAATCGCTGCAAAACACTGGCTGGAAATAATTCATCAGTCGATATTCAAAAAGCCGTCTGGTTTCACAATCCCGGCGCGTTAGTTGGCCAACTACCTCGCAGAATTCTCATGACGGATTTGCAGCCACGCCAACACCCGCGCCCAACCGCTCCACTCTCGGCGGGGGCCCGCTTCATTCGAGGCTTCACGCGCATCGGTGCGATTGTTGCGGTGCTGGTCGTGCTGATCGGTGTACCGACGTCCATCGGGCTCGCTGTCAACAACTACAACTCTGCGGAGTCGTCCTATCGAAGTGCGAAGTGCATCGCTGGTCTCGCGCGGTCCGGCTACACGTTCAAAAAGAAGTACACTTACAGCGACGCCCTCGATTACAGCATTGGCGGATGTACTGGCTATCATCACTCATATAGTACGATCAGCGAAGTGACCGCCATTGCTGACGCCCCCGCGCCGACATTCTTCTCGGGGGACGCGCCCTCAATAGTTGGCTGGGGTCTCCTGATCACCGGCCTTCTCGCAATCATCGCCTATCTCGCATTCTGGACCATTGGCTGGATGTTCGCAGGCTTCACGCGGGACGCATAGATGATCGACGTCGGACTACTATTCCCAACAGTAAAGCGACGTAAAGAGGATTTCCATGTCAGATGCTCTGCTTCGGGTCGCCATCAGCTTAACGGCGTTCACTCTGTTGATGTCGGTCCCAGCAACAGCTTTCCTCAAGTTCTTCGCTCGGCCTCTAACGTGGGGACAGGCATTTATCATTTCGATATTCTGCTTCGCGATCACGACCGTGCTGATCGCAGTCTATTTCTTCATCAAGGCTGCAACGGGCATTCTATCGTCGGTTGACAGCTTGGCGACAATCGCGACGCTCATACTGACTGGGGTTCTTATAACGCGGAGGGCTCGGGCTTACGGTATCGACAAGGCGGGATGGCTCGGCGTTGGCGGCAAGACCATACTGGCCCTGCTTGTCCTTAGCTGGGTGCTCGTGGGGCTGTACGTGCTGATCACATTCCTGACGCACTGAGACCGCGCACGTCAGCCGCCCTTTAGGGTCAGGGATCAACCTTTAAGAGGCGTAAGATGTTTGGATGGACTGGCTTCAAGTACCGGACCCAAGTGATCGTCGATATTCACTCGATTCTGATTTTCGTCCCCGAACTCAAATCGCTGCTCAAGACCTTTCCGAACCTAAAGCGATCAGCCGGTGAATTTAGAAAATTAGGGAAGACCGAGCTTGAGGCCGCCGCACATCTGAGTGTGGTGGTGCTCGAATCGGTGTTGGCTCACACACCGAAAGATGGTCGCAACCAAGCACTCGCCGAGTTGACTCGATTTCAGGATGACCATTTTCGCTGGTTTCGCGATCAATTAGTTGTCGAGGGCGGGGTACCCGGTGCGGCTATCGACCGAGGCACAACCCTCACCAAAGCCATGACCGAGGTGCTGCCGCTCACGTTCGCGCTAGGGTCTGCCTTCTGGTACTTGGGGCACTCGGTCCGTGAAAACCGATTACCAGAAATGGTCTATCGGGAATTTCTTACGGATGTAGTCGCAATGTTGCGGTGATGCAGAGGCGCGATGGCAGCGATCATGACAATCACCCCGCCCAAAATCACCTTCGGCGAGATGCGCGCGTCCGGCGTCGGCGATGTGCTGATCTATTGCCGGGATCATCGCTGCAGCCATCACGTCGAGACTAACGCTGACGGCCGGAATCACCGCCCCTAATGCAGCCGCGGCCCCTTGAGCAGCTTCGCGCGATCGGTCGAGGCGAGCACCACGTCGAAGGTGACGCCTTCGTGGTGAACCGTGAGCGGCACGTCGACGCCGGCGGGACCGAGCGCCCAGAGCTTGCGATAGAACGAGGCCTGGCTCGAAACGCTTTCGCCCTTGACCGCGAGGATGATGTCGCCGGTCTTCAGTTCGGCGCGCGCCGCCGGACCCTTGTCGGCGATGCCGATGACCACGATCTTGTTGTCGATCTCGTGTGAATACATGCCGAGCCATGGCCGCGCCGGCTTGTTGACGCGGCCGAACCTGCGCAGGTCGTCGAGCACCGGCTTCAGGAGATCGATCGGGACGATCATGTTGACATGCTCGGCGCGCCCGGCGCGCTCGCGTTCGAGTTGCAGCGAACCGATGCCGATCAGTTCGCCGCTGCTCGAAATCAGCCCGGTGCCGCCCCAGTTCGGATGCGCGGGATAGGTGAAGATCGCCTCGTCCAGCAGATATTCCCAATAACCGGCGAACTCCTGCCTGGCGACGATCTGGCTGGCGACCGAGCGGGTGCGCCCGCCGGTTCCGCCCAGGATGACCTGGTCGCCGATCCGCGTCGCGCCGGACGAGCCCAGCGGCACCGGATCGAGGTCGAGCGAGCCGAGCGCCTGCACCAGGCCAAAGCCGCTTACGGAATCGAAGCCCAGGGCATGGCCTTCCACCACGCGGCCGTCGGCTCGGTGCAGCCAGACCGACTCGGCCTCGGTGATCAGATAGCCGATCGTCAGCACCAGTCCGTCGTCGATGACGACGCCGTTGCCGGCCCGCTCGGTGCCGAGCGTCTCCGCGGTGAGCGCGTCAGATGGGATGATGGAATGCAGGCCGACCACCGACGACAAGACGCGATCGAGATCGAAACCATAATCATCGGAGCGCGGCTGAAAGGCGGGCGGCACTTTCCATTCGGTCAAAGAGGGCATGGAGAATCTCCCGTTGAACAGACGTCAGCGCGCTTACGCCCAAGCATAAGCGCTTTTTGTCGGAGGGCAACGTCACGATACGGAACGGCCTGGGACGTCACCGCGCGCTCGATCCGCGCAGGCGGCATCGCCGGTCACCAGCGGCCGCATCCTTTTCCGATCGCGGGCCAAACCAACCACGCTCCCGCGGCATAAAGGTTGCGGACCGTCGATGGTCCGGTCCGCGCCGCGACGTGGAATCGTCCCGAGGTAAGCAGATAGCCGTCCGAACCGGCGACCGCCGCGGTCATTTCAGCGGGCGATCCGAACGCGACGACAGCATCCGGTTGCACCGCGATCGCCGCAACTGCCATTCCCGCGAACCAGATCGCGAGGATTGCAAGAAGCCCCCGGATCGGAACGCTGCGTGTCACCATCCGCGCCCCGGGAATTGCTTCAGTAGTCGTAAGCATGCTCAAACCTGTCGTTTGCAGCCTCGAAGCGCTTGACGTTTTCGACCAACGCGCGGACCGGCATATCGATGCCGATGCGTTTAGATCCGGGTGCGGACTGGATCGATAGTCGGAATATAGTGACGCCATCCGGGGCCGCCAGTTTGGTATCTCCGTCGGGGGCAATGATCGTGACCAGAATGCGGTGGTTGCCGGCAATTTCGCGAAGCGATGCGGCGGGATGTCGTGTCAGTTCCCTGACAAAGGCGTCGAATGCGGCATAGCGCGCGGTCTCCACGAGCACACCGCGTGCGCCGGTCGCGTCCGTCACCTCGCGGATCACCTTGACGCCGCGGATCGTCGCCAGTTCGGCCGGGGCCACACCGCCGACCACGCTGCGGATGGTCAGGACCGCCGGATCATAGCCTGCCATATAGCCGATCAGAGCCGCATAGGCGGCCCTCCCTCCATATTGCAGGCTGAGCGCGCCCCGACGCTCGACCGCGCGGATCGAGGGGACGAACGGCGTGTTGTGCCAGAGCAGCTGCACTTTCTCGGCGAAGGGAAAGCGATACCACGGCGTCTGATACAGGAATGCCGCATACTCCTTCAATAGCGCCAGATTGAACGCGTCTTCGGCGGTCTTGCTGCCGCCCGTCGTCCATGCGGTCAGCGCACCGATACTTCTTTCATAGGCGCCCTGCAGGCCCATCTCGGCCGTGAAGCTGAAGCCGATGATGTAGTTGGTCATCTTCTGGTCCGCACTGGCGGGTCCCGAGGTGGATGCCTGCCGGGTGGCCCGGCACAGACTCGACCAGAAGCCGCGGATACTTGCCAGATAGTCGAAATCGGATTCCGACGATTGGCCGGTGACATCAGCCAGATCGGAGTAGGCATGAACGATGTACCACTCCGGGAAGGTCAGGAAACTGTCGCCCTGGGCTCTCGCATAGCCTTCGCCGCGGATTCCGAAGTCCGAAGTGATGACCGGCGGCGGCAGATCGGCGACGCAGGATGTTTCCACCCTCGCGACCGTGGCGGTGATGCCGAGACAGCCCACGGCGGCGAGCGCTCCGGCCGCGATGAGCGCTTTGCGCGGTATGCTCATGCCGTCACGCGATGCGCCCGCCATGGCGACCAGCCGACCGCGATGCCGAACGCGCCGAGGCCGAGATGCGGCAGGCTGGAAAGGAGCTTCACGGTCGCGGACACATTGCGAATGCCGTCGAACAGGATGCTGAGGTCGAGATAGCCCGAACCGGTGAATACGCCCATGACGCCATCTGCAAAATAGAGCGTGCCGAAGACCTTCAGGAAGAACACCGCGCTGCGCCGTGACAATGCCGAGGCAAGCGCCCAGAGTCCGGAAGCAACATGCAGGGCGTCCTTGTAGATATCGAGACGGAACAGTCCGAACACCCGTCCCTCCGAATCCATGAAGGCCGGGATGTAGTCGGTCGCCGCGGCGAACAGCAGGGCAGCCGCGAGCACGAGGGCGGCGACACGGTAGCGGTCCATTTGCAATCGGTTCATGTCAAATTCGCTCACGCGAAATAGGTGTCCCACATGGCGTTCCTGAACAACAGGCCCGGATCGTAGCGGCGCTTGGCCGCGACGAAAGCGGACATGGCCGGGTAGGCTTTTTCCACCTGGTCGCGACGGGCGTGCAGACGGTAGGGCAGATAGAAGGCGCCGCCGATCGCCGTCACCCGCTCGATCAGGGCTTCGGTGGTTTGCATCATGTCGATCTCGCCTTCCGGCGTGGCCTCCTGGGAGAAGGACATGACGGCGGCGATCCTGCGGACCGGAGCGATCGACAGCGCCGGTGTCCTGTCTTCCGCGACGTAACGCAGTGTGACGTTGAGAAATTCAGCGCGCGATTTCGGAATGATGTCCCGGCAGGCGGCGAGGAATTCGCCGAAGCGCTCCGGCGCGACGAAATACTCATGCAGAATGTCGGTCCTGCGCATGTCCTTCTGGGCAAGGTTGATGACGGGTTCGGCCATCAGCGAGTTGCGCGTGGCGCGTGCACCGGTGATCGCCGGGCCAAGCCGCGACTCCATGAACCAGCGCAGGTTCTTCGCGACTTCCCAGCCGGTCTGCGCGCGGTAGATATCGTTCTGCAAACCAGTCAGTTTTCCCGAACTCGTCACCGGTGGCAGGGATTTCGGCTGATCGGTCGCCGGCCGATAGGTCACCATCAGCGCGTCGTCGAAGAAGGTCTTCCGGGACACCGACAGGCGGCCATAAGCCATCGCGGTCGTTCGGTCGGTGTCGATGGTGCGGATGAACTGCTCGGCGAAACGCTCCGGCGCCATCCGCTCGAACCGTGGCTCCAGCAGCAGGTTCGGCGTCATCTCGACGTCCAGTTCGACGATGATCCCGAACAGCCCGTACCCGCCCATCGCCAGGCCGAACAATTCGGCGTTCTCGCTACGCGAGCACTGCATCGAGGTCCCGTCGGCGAGCACCATCCGGATCGCCTTCACCGTGGTGCCGAACGGACCGTGCGGCACGGGCCAGCCATGCGCATTGACACAGAACGTGCTGCCGACGCCGAAATCGCTGTTGGACTGCATCACCGCCGGCGAGAAACCGCGCGGATCGAGGCTGCGGATGACGTCTGACCAGCGGTTCGCCGCGGATGTGCGATAGGTCTTCGCGGTCGTATCCAGCTCCAGGGGACCACCGTCGAGCGTGATCGCTGTTCCGTCGCGCGGCAGGCTCTGGCCTCCCATGGAGTGCCGCGCCACCGAGGCCGCGACCGGACGGCCGGCCGCCGCCGCCTCCTTCAGCTCCGAGCGGATGCGCGCGACCAGATCGTCCGTGCTGGGGCTGGAAAGAGCGATGTGTTTGGCAACCGGTGTTGGACTGAGCCGGCTTGCATCGTTGAGGATCGTGCGTTGCCCGGCTCGCGCCGATGAAGGGGCTGCGAGGGGCATGAGCGCGGTCGCGGCCGCGCCGCCCAGGAATGTTCTCCGCGATTGCATGGATCGCCACCTCCGCGACGGTCGAGTGTACGGGCTCGCGATCGGTTCAGGAAGAGCCCGCAACCCTGCTCTCCACCGCTTCAGCGATCGATAGCTGGCCGACGGTGGCAGAGAAAGCGTATTCATCCCAACTGCAATGAGAGACCAGACCCGCCATGCCGCACGTCGGGTCTCGGTCGTACCCCGCTCATGAGTCTCCGGCCGCCTTCGTCGGTGCATGTGACGGCAAGATCCGGAATTCGCGATTTTCCTTCAGCCATGCCGCGCGCTCGTCGCGCAGCAGGGTGCGGCGGACCTTGCCGGAATCGTCACGCAGGCCGACGCTGACGATCTCGAAACTTTCGGGATGCTTGGTGCGGCTGATCCGATCGGCCAGGAAATGTCCCATGTCAGTGGCGATGGTGTGCGCATCGGCGCTGTCGTCGAGCTCGAGGATGGCGTGGATGCGCTCTCCGAGTTCGGGATCCGGCAGGCCGACGACGACGCAGGAGCGGACCTTCGGATGCGCTGACACCGCGGCCTCGACCTCGGCCGGATAGATGTTGGCGCCGCCGCGCAGGATCATGTCGGCGAGCCGATCGCCGAGATAGAGATAGCCGTCGGCGTCCAGCCGGCCGATGTCGCCGAGCGACTCCCAGCCGTCGGCCCGACGTTTAGGCTCGGCGCCGAGATAGTGGTAGGTGCAGCCGGCGCCGTCGACCGGCAGGAAATAGATTTCGCCGCTCTCACCCGGCGCAACGTCGTTGCCATCCGCGCCGATGATGCGCAGCTTGCAGGAGGGATCGATCCTGCCGACGGAGCCTCGGTGCGCGAGCCATTCGACGCCGGAGATCACGGTGCGGCCCTGCCGCTCGGTGCCGCCATAGAGCTCGTAGATCCGCTCAGCCCCGAGCCACTCGATCCATTTTTCCTTCAACCAGGGCGGCATCGGCGCGGCCATGTGGAACACGATCTTGAGACTGGAGAGGTCATAGCGATTGCGCACCGCGTCCGGCAGCGCCCAGATGCGATGCATCATGGTCGGCACGAAATTGACCCATTGCACGCGGTTTGCCTCGATCAGGCGAAGCGTTTCCTCGGCGTCGAACTTCACCAGACCGGTGAGGCGGCCGCCCGCGAACAGGCAGGAATGCGACACGATGAAAGGTGCGTTGTGATAGAGCGGGCCGGGATTGAGCAGGGAAGCCTCGTACGGCATTCCGAGCGCCGGCTCCGCGGACGTGTCGACGACGGCCGGCTGGTGATCCAGGATCACCTTGGGGCGGCCGGTCGAGCCGCCGCTGGTCATCGCCTTCCAGTACCGTGCGACGGGACCCGTCAGCGGCTCGTCGGAGACTCCGTCCGGCACGAAATTGGCTGGCAACGCGTTGGGCGCATTCCAGTCGGCCTCGCCTCCGACCACCAGGGCCGGCCTGAGAACGTCGAGCACGGCCGCGGCTTCGCCGCGCGGCAGCCGCCACGACAGCGACGTCGGCGTCGCGCCCAGCTTCCAGATTGCAAAGCTGGTCTCGAAGAATGCATTGCCATTGGGCAGGCCGATGGCGACGAAATCGCCAGGCTTGACGCCCTTGGCGGCAAAGGCGCGGGCGCGCCTGTTGGCGCCGCTTTCGAGTTGTCCCCATGTCAGCGTATCCGCGCCGTGGCTGATCGCGATCGCATCGCCCGGCTTGCGTTCGGCGTACCAACGCGGCACGTCTGCCATGGGAATGAGCATCTGGTCCTCCGCTGTCCGGCTGTTCGGCGCCGTTCGTGTGTCAGGGGTCGCAACCCGCCGCGTGTCATCGATTGGACGCGTTGTGACTTGAGAGCGGGACAGCGTCCATAAGCGCCGCGCATACGCCACTGCGGCCGGGACTTTGGTCGCGCCGATCGCATGGCTGGTGCCCCGGGCTCGCGCTAGGTGTAGCCCGGCGAAACTGATAACGATCTCACTCTCACATTGGATCAGGGACGGCAAGATGGATAACCGCAGTGACATTTGGCGCGACGTGGATGCGATCAAGCCGCGATTCATCGAGCTCAGCGACAAGGTCTGGGCGATGCCCGAAGTCTGCTACACCGAGGCGCGGTCCGCGGCGGAACATCTGGCCGAGCTGCGCCATCAGGGTTTCCGGATTACCGAAAATGTCGCGGATATTCCGACAGCCCTGATGGGCGAATGGGGTGAGGCCGGCCCCGTGATCGCCTTCCTCGGCGAATATGACGCGCTTCCCGGTCTGAGCCAGGAGGCCGGCGTGGCGGAGCCTCGGCCGCTGCAGACCGGAGGCCATGGCCACGGCTGCGGCCACAATCTGCTCGGCTCTGCCGCGCTGCTCGCCGCCACGGCCGTGAAGGATTGGCTTGCCGCCAATAAAGTCCCCGGCCGCGTGCGCTATTACGGCTGCCCGGCGGAGGAAGGCGGTGCGGCGAAAGCCTTCATGGTGCGCTCCGGGGCCTTCGATGACGTCGATATTGCCATTACCTGGCATCCATCGAGCTTCTGGGAAGTGGTGGTGACGCCCTCGCTCGCCAACACCCGTGCCGATTTTACCTTCACCGGCCGCACCTCGCATGCCGCCGCCTCGCCGCATCTCGGCCGCAGCGCCCTCGACGCCGTGGAGTTGATGAATGTCGGCGTAAACTACATGCGCGAGCACATGCCGAGCGACGCCCGCGTGCATTACGCCCTGCTCGACGCCGGCGGTATTGCCCCCAACGTGGTCCAGGCCCATGCCCGTGTGCGCTATTCGATCCGCGCCCGCGACCTGCCGGGCATGAACGAACTGGTCGGGCGCGTGCACAAGATCGCGCAGGGCGCGGCCCTGATGACCGAGACCAAGGTCGAGATGCGGATCATCTCGGCCGTCTCCAACATCCTGCCCAACACCCCGCTCGAGGAAACGCTGCATCGGGTCATGCAGGAGCTCGGGCCGCCGCGTTTCGACGAGGCGGACGAGGATTTCGCCACGAAAATCCGTGCGACGCTGACCGACAAGGACATCGCTGCTGTCTATCATTCGATCGGCATGGATCCCACCGATCGGCCACTGGCCGATTTCCTGGTGCCGCTCGATGCCAAGCGCAACCCGCAGATCGGCTCGACCGATGTGGGCGATGTGAGCTGGGTGGTTCCGACCGTTCAGGTCCATGCCCCGACGGTCGCCATCGGGACTCCGTTCCATACCTGGCAGGTGGTGGCGCAGGGCAAGAGCCCGGCCGCGCACAAGGCGATGGTGCAGGCCGCCAAGGCGATGGCGGGGTTGGGCGTCAGAGCACTGACCGAGCCGGAGCTCGTCACCGCCGCCAAGGCCGACCTCAAGAAACGCACCACGCGCACGCCCTATGTCAGCCCGTTGCCGGATCATGTTTCGCCGCCGCTCGAGATGTCCCTGATCTGACGTTTGTGCGCTGCCAAAAATTTGTTCGCCCGCAACGGCGGTTTGCCCATGCGGCAACCAGAAAACCGCTGGCGGACTTATAGATTGTGCACTGCAAGAGGTTGACCTCCGGGGGAGGAGGTGTGCCATCTTCGGTTCGATGCCAGAGCACGGTGTCGGACCCTCAGGGCGCGTGACCGGACGTCGCGCCTGCCGTTCGATTCCTGCAACATGCTAGAGCGCGGTGATGATTCATGCTGAAGTCGGCGCTCCCTAGCCTGGGCCGCCTTGCGGCCGCCTGCAACCACACCAGAACCGGACGAGGCAACAATGCTGGACTCTGAACTGCGAACCATGATCGACGGGGTGAAGGACGGCCGTATGGACCGCCGCGCCTTCGTTCAAAGGATGATCGGTCTTGGCCTCACTGCGCCGCTGGCGACGCAGATTCTGGCCCTCGGCGGGGTGGCCATGGCCGAGAGCCCGTCACCCTACAAGCCCACCAAGCGCGGCGGGGGCGGCCCGCTGAAGCTGCTGTGGTGGCAGGGCCCGACCCTGCTCAACCCGCATTTTGCCACCGGCACCAAGGACCAGGACGGGTCGCGGCTGTTCTATGAACCGCTCGCCTGCTGGGATCCGGACGGCAACATGAAGCTGGTTCTTGCCGCCGAGATTCCCTCGCTGCAGAACGGCGGGCTGTCCGCCGATGCCAAAACGGTGACCTGGAAACTCAAGCCGGGCGTCAAATGGCACGACGGCAAACCCTTCACCGCCGACGACGTGGTGTTCAACTGGGAATACGCCACAGATCCCGCCACTGCGGCGACAAGCATCGCGATCTATCGCGACATGACCGTCGAGAAGGTCGACGACCTCACTGTCCGAATCAAGTTCGAGAAGCCGACTCCGTTCTGGGCCACTGCCTTTATCGGAGCACCTGGCGCCATCATTCCGAAGCACCTGTTCGCCGACTACAAGGGCGACAAATCGCGTGACGCGCCGAACAACCTCAAGCCCGTCGGCACCGGACCGTACAAATTCGTCGAGTTCAAACCGGCGGATCTCGTCCGCGGCGAGTTGAATCCGGACTACCACATGCCCAGCCGTCCCCACTTCGACACGGTGGAAATGAAAGGTGGCGGCGATGCCGTGTCGGCGGCGCGCGCCGTCATCCAGACCGGCGAATACGACTTTGCCTGGAACATCCAGGTCGAGGACGAGGTGTTGCTTCGCCTCGAAAAGGGCGGCAAGGGCAAGACCGTCTATGCCGTGGGCGGCGATACGGAGTTCATCGCGCTCAACAACACCGACCCCAATACCGAGGTTGACGGCGAGCGCTCCTCGATCAAGACCAAGCATCCACTGCTTTCCGATCCGGCCGTACGCAAGGCGCTGTCCATGCTCGTCGACCGTGACGCCATCAAGAACGTGATCTATGGGCGGGCAGGCCGCACCAGCGCCAATTACCTCAACGGACCGGAGAAATTCGTCTCCAAGAATACCTCGTGGGAGTTCAGTATCGAGAAGGCAACCAAACTTCTGGAGGAAGCCGGGTGGAAACCGGGCGCCGACGGCATTCGCGAGAAGAATGGCAAGAAGCTGAAATTGCTCTACCAGACCGCGACCAATGGGCCGCGCCAGAAGACCCAGGCTATCGTCAAGCAGGCCTGCCAGAAGGCCGGGATCGACGTCGAGCTGAAATCGGTCGTGGCTTCGGTGTTCTTTTCCTCCGATGTCGGCAATCCCGACACCTACGCTAAGTTCTACGCCGATATCGAGATGTTCCAAATCCCGATGACCCAGCCTGATCCGGCCCAGCACATGCGCCGCTATCACTCGCGCCAAGTGGCCAGCAAGGAGAACAAGTGGCAGGGCACGAACTTCCCCCGCTACGTCAACCCTGACTACGACGCGGCCATTGATGCGGCCGAAGGTGAGCTCGATCCTATCAAGCGCGTGGCTTTCTACATCAAGGCCAACGACCTGCTGTGGCAGGACACCGTGTTCATCACCGCGATGCACCGCCTGAAAGTGCAGGCCGTCTCCAACTCTCTGCGTCCGGTCGTCACCGGCTGGGCCAACGAAAGCGACAATCTGTTCGACTGGTACCGGGAGGCGACGGGATAACCGTCGACGGGATTTTTCCCTCATGGGCCAGTATGTCCTGCGTCGCCTCCTGATCGCGGTGCCGAGCCTGCTCGGCATTTCGCTCGTGCTGTTCGTCGTGCTCGCGCTTGCGCCCGGCGATCCCTTCTCGGAACTGGCGACCAACCCGAACGTGCCGCCCGAAGTACGCCTCGCGCTTCGGGCCAAGTTCGGCCTCGACGATCCGATCTATCTTCGCTACGTCCACTGGCTCAGCGCGATGGTGCACGGCGACTGGGGCTTTTCCTTCGTCAGCCGGGTGAACGTGGACACGCTGATCCTGCAGCGCCTGCCGACCACGCTCTACGTGATCGGCTCGGCGCAACTGCTCGCGCTCCTGATCGCGATTCCGATCGGCGTCTACGCGGCCATGAAGCCCTATTCGCTGTTCGACCAGATCGCCAACACGCTCGCCTTCATCGGTTTCTCGCTACCGACCTTCTTCACCGGACTCCTGTTCATCCTGATCTTCTCGGTCAAGCTGGACTGGTTGCCGTTCGTCTATACGACCGACATCAAGGCGACCGGCATCGGCTGGCTCGGCGAGCAGATCAGGCAGGCGATCATGCCGGTCATGGTGCTTGGCCTGTTTCAGGCGGCATCGATGACCCGTTTCGTGCGCTCGGCCGTGCTCGACGTGATTCGTCTCGATTACGTCACCACTGCGCGAGCCAAGGGGCTCGGGCAGGCCACGGTCATCGTCAAGCACGTGCTGCGCAACGCCATGATACCGGTCGTGACCCTGATCGCGCTGCAGATTCCCGCGGTGTTCGGCGGCGCCATCGTCACCGAGCAGATCTTCCGCATTCCCGGTATCGGCTCGCTGCTGATTTCCTCCATTCTCGCCAATGACACGCCGGTCGTCATGGCCGTGACCTTCGTCTTTGCTGGCCTTGTGGTGCTCTTCAACCTGATCGCGGATGTTCTGTATGGCTGGCTTGACCCTCGCATCTCGCTCCGCTGAGCGGCGCACCTATTCGCCGTGGCGTGAGACCTGGCGGCGCTATCGCCGCCACAAGCTTGCCGTGATCAGCGCAGGTTTGCTCCTTGTTCTGGTCGTGGCCGTGGTGTTCGGCCCCTTTCTCTGGCGCGTCGCCGTCAACGAGATCGATTTCAACGCGCGTCTCGAAGGGCCCTCGCTCGCCCATCCCTTCGGCACCGACGATCTGGGGCAGGATATTCTCGCCCGCATGATCTATGGCGGGCGCATCTCGCTCGCGGTCGGCCTGGCCGCGATGACGGTCTCCGTCATCGTCGGCACGCTGATCGGCGCGCTCGCCGGCATGTCGCGCGGTGCGCTCGGCCATGGGCTGATGTGGCTCACCGATCTCTTCCTGTCGCTGCCGCAATTGCCGCTGCTGCTCCTGCTCATCTATCTGTTCCGCGACGGGCTCAAAGCCGTGTTCGGGCCCGAGGGCGGCATTTTCATCCTCATCGTGCTGGTGATCGGGGGCTTGCGCTGGATGCCCGTCGCCCGCCTGGTGCGCGCGCAGTTCCTGTCCTTGCGCGAGAAGGAGTTCGTCGAGGCCGCCCGCGCGCTCGGCGCCAGCCCCGTGCGCCAGGTGGTCCGCCACATCCTGCCCAACGCGCTCGGACCGGTGATCATAGCCGGCACCATCGATGTCGCCGCCGCCATCATCGCCGAATCGACGCTCTCGTTCCTCGGCCTCGGCTTTCCGCCGGATACACCGACCTGGGGACGCCTTTTGTTTGATGCCAAGGACTATCTCGACATTGCCGCGCATTGGGCCTTGTTTCCGGGCGGCGCCATTTTCATCGCGGTCGTGGCCATCAACTTCATCGGCGACGGATTGCGTGACGCTCTCGATGCGCGGCGGGTGATCTGATGGCGCCGCTGCTCGAGATAAAAGGGCTCAAGACCCACTTCGCCACCGACGACGGCATCGTCCAGGCGGTTGACGGCGTCGACCTCAGTATCAACAGGGGCGAGACGCTCTGCGTCGTGGGGGAGTCCGGCTGCGGCAAGACCGTCACGGCGATGTCGATCCTGAAGCTGATCGCGATGCCGCCGGGCCGCATTGTCGCTGGCCAGATCATCTTCGAGGGCCGCGACCTCGTGCCGCTCACCAGCAATGAGCTGGATGAGGTCCGGGCCAAGGAGATCGGCTTCATCTTCCAGGAGCCGATGACCTCGCTCAATCCGGTCCTGACCGTCGGCGAGCAGATCGCGGAAAGCCTGCGCCGCCATGAGGGTCTGCCGCAGAAGCACGCGCTTGCCCGCACCATCGAGATGCTGAAGCTGGTGCAGATTCCCAATGCCGAGGGACGCGTGCACGACTACCCGCACCAGTTCTCGGGCGGCATGCGCCAGCGCGTCATGATTGCCATGGCGCTGGCCTGCAAGCCCAAGCTCGTCATCGCCGACGAGCCCACCACCGCGCTCGACGTGACCATCCAGGCGCAGATCCTCGATCTGTTGCAGGACATGAAGGACCGCTTCGGCATGGCGGTGATGCTGATCACCCATGCCATGGGCGTGGTGGCCGAAACCGCGCAGCGCGTGGTGGTGATGTATGCCGGCAAGGTGGTCGAGGAGGCCGACGTCGACAGCCTGTTCGAAGACCCGCGCCACCCCTACACGCAGGGCCTGATCCGCTCCATTCCGCGCATCGATCTCGACAGCGAGCACAAGATACGGCTGGAGGCCATCGGCGGCTCGGTGCCGATCCTGATCAATCCCGCGCCCGGTTGCCGGTTCGCGCCGCGCTGCCGCCATGCCATGAGCATCTGCGGCGAGAAGGAGCCGGTGTTGCGCGAGATCGCGCCGGGACATCGCATGGCCTGCCATCTGGGAGCGGCGCCATGAGCGAGCCCCTGATGAGCGGCCCCTCGCTGGGCGAACCGCTGCTGCAGGTCAGCCATCTCAAGAAGCATTTTTCCGTCCGGGGCGGCCTGTTGTCGCGCGAGGTCGGCCGCGTCTACGCGGTGGATGGTGTCTCGTTCACGGTCAATCGCGGCGAAACGCTGGGACTGGTCGGCGAATCCGGCTGCGGCAAGTCCACCACGGGCCGCTGCGTGCTGCGACTGCTGGAGCCCACCTCTGGCGAGATCGTCTTCGCCGGGCGGGACGTGCTCGGCCTTTCCGGCAATGATCTGCGCGCCTTGCGGCGCAAGATGCAGATCGTGTTCCAGGACCCGTTCGCCTCGCTCAATCCGCGCATGACGGTCGGCGCGATCCTCGGCGAAGCCCTGACCATCCACAAGCTCGGCGCCACGGCCGCCGAGCGGGAGGATCGGGTGGCGAGCCTGCTGGTCAAGGTCGGGCTGAAGGGTGAGCATATGCGCCGCTATCCGCACGAATTTTCCGGCGGCCAGCGCCAGCGCATCGTGATCGCGCGCGCGCTCGCGGTGGAGCCCGAACTCATCGTCTGCGACGAGCCGGTGTCGGCGCTCGACGTCTCGATCCAGGCCCAGGTGATCAATCTCCTCGAAGATCTGCAGAGCGAGCTGAATCTCACCTATCTGTTCGTGGCGCACGATCTCTCGGTGGTGGAGCACATCTCCGACCGCGTCGCGGTGATGTATCTCGGCCGCATCGTCGAACTGGCCAGGGCCAGCGACCTCTACCGCAACCCGCAGCACCCCTACACGCAGGCGCTGCTCTCCGCCGTGCCGGTGCCGGACCCGAAGGTGAAGCGCAAGCGGATTCGCCTGCAAGGCGATGTACCGAGCCCGATGAACCCGCCGAAGGGCTGCCACTTTCACACCCGCTGCCCGATCGCCGTGCCGCGCTGCCGGGAATCTGCGCCGGAACTGAAGCAGGGCAGCGACGGGCACGTGGTCGCCTGCCATCTGGCTTGACCGGCGCTGGATTAGAGCATGATTGGTCCAGGCTCGATCGTTGCCGCGCCATCGAAAGAGGGCGACCACGAGGGTCGCCCCTACAGGATCAACCGGCGTAGGGGCGCCCCTCGTGGGCGCCCTGTTCGTCGGCAGCGACGTTGCAGCGCGCGCAGATTGCTGATCTCAGTGATCCGACGCCCTTCCGAAGGCCGGCTTCAGCGCGAGGTAGAGCGCGCTGAAGAGCTCGAACCGTCGCGCCAGGGCATCCTGCCTTCGCGCATCAGGCAGGATTTCAGCAGCGATCTCGGGCTTGGTGCAGACCGTGGCAGCAGGCGCGCCCGTCAAGGCGATACGGGCCAGCCGCGCGGCACCAAGCGCCGGTCCTTTCTCGCCGCCTGCCAGGAGCCACACCGGCCGGCCGAGCGCCGACGCAATGATCTCCGCCCATAACGGACTGCGCGCGCCGCCGCCGATCAAGGCGTAGCCTTCTACGCTCGTTTCCGACGCAGCCAGCACGCGCTGCGCATCGACAAGCGTGAACGCGACGCCCTCCAGAACACTCTGCACCAGATCGCATCGCCGGGTGCCCCCGTCCATGCCGAAGAAGATGCCGCGCGCGTCGGCATCGTTGTGCGGCGTGCGCTCGCCTTGCAGGTAGGGAAGAAAGGTGACCGGCGAGACCGGGCTGGCTGTTGTTTCGACCTCGGCCAGGAGAGACGCGATCGGCTCGCCCCCGAGCACCGAGGCGGCCCAGGCGAGCGCGCTGGCGCCGTTGAGCATCGCGGCCATCTGGAACCAGCGGCCGGGAAGACCGTGGGCGAACGCATGCACGAGCGCTGCGGGATTCGGCCGATAGCTGTCGGTGGTGACGAAGAGCTGGCAGGAGGTGCCGAGCGAGATGAAGCTGTCGCCATCCGCCACCGCGCCGATCCCGATCGCGCCGGCCGCGGCGTCGCCGGCGCCGGCCGCGACCGGAATTCCCGCCGTCAGGCCCAACTGCGAGGCAACGGCGCGGCCGAGCTCGCCGCTGACGGCGGGGCCCTCAAGCAGGGTCGGCATCTGCTGGAGCGTCAGGCCCGCAGCCGCCACCGCTGTGGGCCACCAGCTGCGCGCGGCTTGATCGAGCAGCAGGCTTCCGGCGGCGTCGCTCATGTCGGTCGCGCGCGTGCCCGTCAATTTCAGTCGGATATAGTCCTTCGGCAGCAGCACGTGGGCGATCCGGCGATGCAGGTCAGGCTCATGGCGCGCGGTCCATACCAGCTTCGGCAGCGTGAGGCCGGGCATCGCCGGCACGCCGAGCGTCACCGCAAGGTCTGGGACGGTCTCGTTCAGGACGCGACATTCCTCGATCGACCGCCCGTCATTCCAGAGGATCGCCGGTCGCAGCGGACGATCCCGCGAATCGATCAGCACGGCGCCATGCATCTGGCCGGACAGGCCGATCGCAGCGACATCCGCCATGCGCGAGCCGATCTGCGCGCGCAGCGCGGCCACCGCCTGCTGCACGGCAAGCCACCAGGCATCAGGATCCTGCTCGGCCCAGCCGTCGTTCGGCCTCTGCAGCGTCAGCGGCACTTCGGACTGGGCGACCGTCGCGTCCCGATCGTCCGAGATCAGCGCCTTCACTGCCGACGTACCGATGTCGATGCCGAGACACAGCATCACGGCGCTCCTCATTCAGCGCGCATGCTCGCGTGCAAGGCAGTGTCTTAGATCAGTCCGCGACCCCTGGCGAGCGGGCGGTTGCAGGACACGCCGTCATTGCGAGCGCAGCGAAGCAATCCAGCTTTGCAGCGAAAAGGAAGACTGGATTGCTTCGTCGCAAGGGCTCCTCGCAATGACGGGGAAAGAGCTTTATTTCACAGGCGGCATTTCAGGTCGGGGTTCTCGGGGGGGGCGACCGGTGGCACGCGCCGTCAGATGCGCAATTGCGCATCTGGAATAACGAAGCTGCGAAGTGTCAGAGCCACATCGCGAGGTTCTCAGAGATGCCAGGATGCGGCGATTGCGGCATGCAGGGCTGCGTCGTTGGGGGTCTGCGCGACTGCTGTCGGATCGAATCCGGGATGAGCAGCTGAATAGCTCGCCATCGCCTGGACGAGTTGCGTCACCTGGGCATCGAGCTTGAGGCCGCCGGCGGTGATGTCGCGCAGCTGATAGGCCGTGCTGTCGAACCAGTCGGCGACCGTGATCGTATCGTGGGTGCCCATCACCTCGATTTCGAGATCGCTGCCGGACTGGACGAACCAGAGATTGTCGGCGGTGACGCCGGCTCCCAGCTGCAGCTCGCCCGACGCGGCGGTGTTGCTGGCGATCCCGTTGATGATGACGTCGTGGCCGCCGCCGATGGCGAACCGGAACACGTCGTCGCCGCTGCCGCTGACCAGGATGTCGTTCCCCGCGCCGCCGGCAAGAACGTCGTGTCCGGTGCCTCCGATCAGCAGATCGTCGCCACTACTTCCCGTCAGTAAATCGTTACCCTTGCCGGTTACGACGAGCGTGCCGTCGAGCGGGTTATAGTCGGATTTGACGATCGCGAGATCCGTCGAGGCATTGAGGCTCGCGCCGGCATCCGTCGTCGACGCCAGAAGCGCCGTCAGATGGTCGACCCCACCCCACAATTGCGCCTCCGCATCCGCGAGCAACGACGCAGCATCGCCGACGAAACTGAGGATCGCGTCGATCAGGGCCGTCTTTCCCAGAATGTCGACCCCGGTGCCCGTGGCGGTCTGCTGCCACAGCGCCGGCGAAAAATCCGCTTCCAGCAGATTCGTGGTTGAATCGAAGAACAGCGCGCCGTGCTCATGGCCGGTCGGGCCGGCGGTCGTGCCGATCACATAGTCCTTGTTTTGGGCGAGTAGCGCCGAATACTCGACGACGATGTCGGCCAGCGCCGTCTCGACGGGGAGCGCCTTGAGGTAGCCGGCGGTCGTGCCCGACTGTTCGACCGCGCCGAGCGCGTCGCCGCCATGAAACAGCGCCTGGATTGCCGTGTTGCCGAAGCCGGTGGCGTCGGTGACGGCGGAATAGCCGATCATGGCCTTCATCTTTTCCGACGCGGACCAGTGGCCAGATCCGACCGAGCCGTCGCTGCCGGCTCCGGCAATGCCGACCGCCGATGCGAGGCCATCGTCGTAGAGCGCGGCCATCAGCGGTGCGGCCGCGGCAGTCCACTTGGTGTGGGCGTTGTCGCTGGCATATTGCAGCAGGACGACCAAGGAGGCGGAATGCAGGCTGACCGCATCCAGTCCGAAATTGACGCCGGCATCGAGCACCACCTTCTGCTCCGCGGCAATTCCGATGGCGGCCTTGGCGGTGACCAGCGCGCCGACCACGGGACCGAACTGCACGAGCGCCGCGACCGCCTCGACCGGCGGGGCGAGCGCGCGGATCGTCGACAGCACCTCGCCTGCGGTCGAGACCATATGGATGTCGTCGTAGCGGGCGGCGGAATTGGAGAACAGTTCGCCAAGGAAGCCGTGGACCTGTTCATAACGCCCCTCGGCTGCGAACTCGAAGGGCATCGCGTCGAAGGCGTAGGCCGTCTTGTTGTTCAGCGCGGCGATGTAGCCGGCAAGGCCGCCGCCGAGCGAATGCCCGGTCAGCGAGACATGGGCGGTCGTTCCCCACTGCGCGAAATAGGATTCGGCCTGCGGAAACTGCGTCGGCCAGCCGACGATCCCTGCGCCCCCGAGCCAGCCGAGCACATCGGCAATCTGGTCCGTTCCGCGATAGGCGACAATGCGCGTGGTCGGATCGCCGACCAGCTGATAGGTCGCCGCCTGAAACGATCCCGTCCATAACAGGCTGCCGGCGATGACCTGGTAGTTGCCGATGGTATTGAAGCTCACGACCAGTGCTGGGTTGCCGCCCCGGTTGTAGACGTCCATCGCCAGGATCGCGTTGATGAGAGGTGCGGATGCGTCGCTCATGCCTGAATTTCCCCCTGTCTCTCGCCGTCACAGCCGATCGGCGGGTCATTGTCGGCGAGGTCTGATCGCAGCGATGCGGCGCGCCGTTGACCACAGGCTAATTTGCGTTTTGGTAAATGCATACCAACGAGACGTTGAATGAGTTGCACGGAAATCGGGTTGCAGGATCGAAGACGCCTGGGTCTGATATCGTCGACCAGGCAGCCCCTCAAATTGAGTTGCGTACCTCAGAATGCCTCTGCTAGGGTGGCGGGATGAGGGAGCAGGAAGCCAACACGCCGCTGACGCTGAGGGACATCGCGCGCCAGGCCGGGGTCAGTCTCGCGACCGTGGACCGTGTCCTGCACAATCGCCCTGGCGTGCGGCCGGACACCGTCCGCCGGGTCAAGGAGACGATCGAGCGGAACGCCTTTCAGCCGCATGTCGCGGCGGCCGAGCTTGCCCGGGGCCGGGCCCGGCGCTTCGCCTTCGTGATGCCGTCCGGCCCCAACCTGTTCATGCAGCAGATCCAATCCTATCTCGGCGCGATGTCGGGCTGGCTCTCGGCGCGCCGTCTCGTCGTCGAGACGGTCGACACCGACGTCTTCGACGCTGTCGCGCTGGCGTCCCGGCTCGAATCCCTGGCCGGTGACTTCGACGGCGTGGCGGTCGTCGCCCTCGACCATCCGAGCGTTCGTGCCGCGATCAACGATCTCGTCGATGGCGGCACCAAGGTGGTGACCCTGGTGTCCGACGTGCCGTCGTCGCGCCGTCACCACTATGTCGGCATCGACAACATCGCCGCCGGGCGTACCGCCGGCGCGCTGGTCGGCCGTCTCGTGGGTCCGAGACAGGGCAAGATCGCCATCGTCGCCGGCTCGCAAGGCCTGCGCGACCATGCCGAGCGTATCTTCGGCTTCAGTCAGTTGATGGTGTCCGAGTTTCCGCATTTCGGCGTACTGCCGGTTCTTGAGGGGCGGGATGAGGATGAGCGCTCGGAACACCTCGTCACGAGGTTGTTAGGCGATCATCCTGACATTGTCGGCCTCTATAATGTTGGCGCCGGAACGTCGGGCGTTGCCAAGGCGCTGGTCGATTCCGGTCAGGCGGACCAAGCGGTGTTCGTTGGGCACGACGTCACGGTCGTGACGCGCAAGCTGCTGCTGCAGGGCGTGATGGATGCCGTGATCTCGCAGAATCCGGGGCATGAAGCGCGCGCCTCTGTACGTGCGCTGCTGGCTCTGGCGCGAGGCGAGCCAATGCTGAGCGAACAGGAAAAGATCCGGATCGACATCGTGATGAGGGACAATTTGCCGTAGGGCAAAGGCTGGCAATCCTCGCCGCTTCGCGGTGAGTGGCAGACAAAAAAGAGATAGGGGTTCCTCGCGGAAGGTGACGCAGATTGCCCGCCGCACGGGAGCCACAGGGAGGACGCGTGTATCTGGGAATGGACGTCGGCACGTCCGGCGTGAAAGCCGTGCTTGTGAACGAGGCTGGCACGATTGTCGCTATCGCTTCGTGCGGCCTGACGCTGTCGCATCCTGCTCCGCTGTTTTCGGAGCAGGATCCGGACGCCTGGGTCGATGCGGCCATCGCTGCGGTCGACGAGCTTGCTGCTGCACATCCTCGCGAAACGGCGCAGGTTCGCGGTATCGGCCTTTCCGGTCAGATGCACGGAGCCACACTGCTCGGCGCCGATGGCCGGCCGCTGCGCCCGGCCATTCTCTGGAACGACGGCCGCTCTCATGCCGAGTGCGCTGAACTCGAACGGCTGTGCCCACAGCTCCATGCGATCTCGGGCAATATCGCGATGCCGGGCTTCACCGCTCCCAAGCTGCTGTGGGTGGCGCATCACGAGCCGGAGGTTTTCGCGAAACTGGCCAAGGTCCTGCTGCCCAAGGCCTATGTCCGCTACAGGTTGACCGGCGAGATGGTCGAGGACATGTCGGATGCGGCCGGAACGCTCTGGCTCGATGTCGGTCGCCGCTGCTGGTCCGAAACGGTCCTGGAAGCGACCGGGCTCGGCCTCCACCATATGCCGCGGCTGGTCGAAGGCAGCCAGCCCAGCGCAGTGCTATCCGCCGCCTTCGCCCAGCGATGGGGCATGGCACCGGACGTGGTGGTCGCCGGCGGCGCCGGCGATTGCGCGGCCAGCGCGATCGGGCTCGGCGCAATCGCGCCTGGCCACGCGTTCCTGTCGCTTGGAACATCGGGCGTGCTGTTTCGGGTCACCGCCGAGTTCGCGCCGGCGCCGGCCTCGGCCGTCCACGCCTTCTGCCACGCGCTTCCCGGTCTGTGGCACCAGATGGGCGTGATGTTATCGGCCGCGGCCTCGCTGGCCTGGCTCGCGCGGATTCTGGATACGCCTGAAGCCGCGCTGCTCGCCCCGCTCGGCGAGGCCGTCGAACGGCCGAGTCCGGTGCAGTTTCTGCCCTATCTCGACGGCGAGCGCACGCCGCACAACGACGCCACCGCAGCCGGCGCTTTCGTTGGCCTTCGCAGCGCGAGCGGACGCGAGGATCTGGTTCAGGCGGTGCTCGAAGGCGTGGCCTATGCCGCGCGCGACAATCTTGTTGCCATGAGCGGCTCCGGTCCTGCGATCGCGGAGGTCGATCTGGTCGGCGGGGGCGCGCGCTCCGTGCTCTGGGCGCAGATCATCGCCGACGTGCTCGGCATGCCGGTCCACCGTGTCGAGGAAGGCGAGGTCGGCGCGGCGCTCGGCGCGGCGCGACTCGGCAGGCTCGCCGCCACCGGCGCTGATCCGGCAGAGATCTGCGCTCGCCCGCGCCGGCTCGCGAGCTTCCTGCCGCGGGCCTCAGTCGTTGCCGCCTACGATGAATCCTACCGGCAATGGCGAAAGCTCTATCCTGCTCTGAAGGAGGTCTCGACGTGAACGCACCAACGAATTTCTTCCAGGCGACAGCCCCGATCGCCTATGGCGGTCCAGACGCGGCCAAATCGCTGGCGTTCCGATGGTACGACAAGGACCGGATCGTCGGCGGCCGGCGGCTGGAGGATCATCTGCGCTTCGCCGTCTGCTACTGGCACTCGTTTGGCTGGATCGGCGGCGATCCGTTCGGCGGCGAGACTTTCCTGCGGCCCTGGCACCACGGCTCCGATCCGATGGCTCTCGCGCGCGCCAAGGCCGACGTCGCATTCGAGCTGTTCCGTCTGCTCGATGTGCCGTTCTTCACCTTTCACGACGCCGACGTCGCACCGGAAGGCCAGTCGCTCGCCGAGTCCATCGCCAACCTCAACGCGATCGCCGATCTGTTCGAACAGAAGATGTCCACGGCCAAGGTGCGCCTGTTGTGGGGAACCGCCAATCTCTTCTCGCACCGCCGCTACATGTCCGGTGCGGCGACCAATCCCGATCCGGAGGTTTTCGCCTACGCAGCCGGGCAGGTCCGGGCCGCGCTCGAGGTGACGCATCGGCTCGGCGGCCAGAACTACGTGCTGTGGGGCGGGCGCGAGGGCTACGAGACCCTGCTCAACACCGACCTCAAGCACGAACTCGACCAGCTCGGCCGCTTCGTCTCGCTGGTGGTCGAGCACAAGCACAAGATCGGTTTCAAGGGACCGCTCCTGATCGAGCCCAAGCCCAAGGAGCCGACCAAGCACCAGTACGATTTCGACGTCGCCACCTGCTACGCCTTCCTGCAGCGCTACGACCTCCTCGACGACGTCAAGCTCAACATCGAGCAGAACCACGCCATCCTCGCCGGCCACTCGTTCCAGCACGAGGTCGCGCTGGCCCAGGCGATGGGCATCTTCGGCTCGCTCGACATCAACCGCGGCGACGACCTGCTCGGCTGGGACACCGATCAGTTCGCGATGAATGTGCCCGAGCTAGCCCTGATGTTTCACGAGCTGCTGAAAGGTGGCGGTTTCACGACGGGAGGACTCAACTTCGATGCCAAGATCAGGCGCCAGTCGATCGATCCAAACGATCTGATCCACGCCCATGTCGGTTCCATGGATGCCTGTGCGCGTGCGCTCCTTGCCGCCGCCGACATGCTCGATGCCGGGGTGCTCACGGGCCCGCTCACTGAGCGTTATGCGGGGTGGTCTGGCCCTGAGGGGCGTGCCATTCTCGCCGGAGAGCGCTCGCTCGCGGAACTGGCCGACCGGGCGCTTGCCTCCGGACTGGATCCGCAGCCGCGCTCGGGACGTCAGGAATATCTGGAATCGTTGGTCAATCGGTACGTCTGATCGGAATGAACGCGATCGGCGCATCACAAACAGGGGGGACCGCCATGGATACGGCGGGTGCGGCCGGGCAACCGGTCTTGGAATTGAAGGGTATCGGCAAGGATTTCGGCGCGATCCGGGCCTTGCACGATATCGACATGCAGGTCTTGCCCGGCGAAGTCGTCGGCCTCATGGGCGACAACGGCGCCGGCAAGTCGACGCTGGTGAAGATCATCGCCGGCAACTTTCCGGCGACCCATGGCGAGATCCGTTTCGACAGCAATGTGGTGCATTTCCACCGCCCGATCGATGCGCGTGCAGTGGGAATCGAGGTCGTTTATCAGGACCTCGCGCTCGCCGACAACCTGACGGCGGCATCCAACGTGTTCCTCGGGCGTGAGCTCAAGCGCAAATTCGGCCCTTTCTCCTTTCTTCATCACAAGGCGATGGATGCGCGTGCGCTCGAACTTTTCGGCGAGTTGAGGTCGGAGACCCAGCCGCAAAACCTCGTCCGGCAGATGTCCGGCGGTCAGCGCCAGGCGGTCGCAATCGCCCGGACCCGACTGTCCAATGCCAAGCTCGTCATGATGGACGAGCCGACCGCCGCGATTTCGGTCCGGCAGGTCGAGCAGGTGCTGGGCCTGATCCATCGGCTCAAGGAACAGGGTGTCGCCGTCATGCTGATTTCTCATCGCATGCCCGACGTCTTCGCGGTCTGCGATCGCGTCATCGTGCTCCGGCGCGGCGAAAAAAGGGCCGACAAGCCGATCCGTGATACCAGTCCAGAGGAAGTGACGGCGCTCATCACCGGCGCGAAAGAGGCCGCGTAAATGTCTGTGCCAATCGAATCTCCGATCTCCTTCTCCAATGTCGGCCGGACCCGATGGTGGCGGCGCAGCGTCTTCGCCTCGCAGACCGCCTACGTCACCATCGCACTGCTGGTGCTGCTGGTCATCATGAACTTCGCCAGTCCGTACTTCTTCACGGAAGGCAACATTCAGAACGTGGCGAAGAATTTCTCCTTCATTGCCATCGCCACCCTCGGCGTCACCTTCGTGATCATCACCGGCGGCATCGATCTGTCGGTCGGCTCGATGATGTGCTTTGCCGCCATGATCACCTCGATGGTGATGTCGGGCCTGTCGACGCCGGGCGCTCCCGGTGCATCGCTGTTCGTGCATCTGGCCGCCGACAACAAGACGGTGGTCGCCAACGTGCCGGGGTTGATCCTGCTGGTGTCGGTACTCGCGGGGCTCGCCGTCTCGCTGATCGTCGGGCTCGTCAACGGCTTCTGCATCGCCGTGCTCGGGCTGTCGCCGTTTGTCACCACGCTTGGCGCGCTCTCGATCGTGCGGGGCCTTGCCTACGTGGTTTCCAACGGCAGGGGCAGTTTTCCGGGCGGGCCCGATGCCGAGTATTTCTACGCGCTGACGTCGGGCGATGTGGCGGGCGTGCCTGCGCCCTTCATCTATCTGGTGATCCTCGCCTTGATCATGGCCGTCGTCCTGCATCACACGGCGTTCGGTCGTCACGTCTTCGCGCTCGGCGGCAATGAGAAGGCGGCCGAGTTGACCGGCATTTCGGTGGTGCGGGTCAAGATCGAGGTCTACGTGCTCTGCGCGCTCGCAGCGGGACTGCAGGGGATCATCATCTCCGGCTGGCTCGGCTCGGCGCCGGCGAACATGGCGACGTCGTACGAGCTCAATGTGATCGCCGCGGCGGTCATCGGCGGCGCCAACCTGGCCGGAGGAATCGGTGGTCCGCTCGGCGCCATCGTCGGCTGTGTCCTGCTCGAGGTCATCCGCAACGGCCTCGTGCTCGCGCAGGTCAATTCATACTGGCAGCAGACACTGGTGGGCGTGATCATCATCATGGCCGTGCTGGTTGACCGAATCCGTTCGCGGATGACTTGAGGGAATACTGCCCGGGAGGCGCCGAACAAACGGCTTCGTCTATCCGCCCCCCGGAACAGAATATTAGCAGGATAGGCAACCAAAACCTGGAGGAGACTAAATGAGAAAATTTCTTTTTGCCGCCGTGGCCGTCGCAATGGCGACGAGTCCGGCACTTGCCCAGACAAAGTACCGTTTCGCCGTCGTGCCGAAGGCGATGAACAATCCGTTTTTCGACGTGGCCCGCGACGGTTGCCTGAAGCGTGCCAAGGAACTCGGCAATGTCGAATGCATCTACAAGGGGCCGATCGAGCACGAGCCGGCGTCCGAAGCGCAGATCATCCAGGACTTCATCACCCAGAAGGTGGATGGTCTTGCGATCTCCGTCGCCGACGTCGCGGCGATGACCAAGTCGATCGAGGCGGCAACCGCGGCCGGCATCCCGGTCGTGACCTTCGATGCCGATGCGCCGGGCTCCAAGCGCATCGCCTATATCGGCACCAACAACAAGGACTTCGGCCTCGCGCTCGGCAAGCAATTGGCGCAGCTTCGGCCTGAGGGCGGCAAATACGCCATCATTTCGGGCGGCCCGGGTGCCAAGAACCTGGCCGAACGCGTCGACGGCGTGCGTGAATCGCTGAAGGGTACGAAATGGGTCGAGGTTGCCGGCTCGCCAACCTTCTGCAACGACGACTCCGCGCTTGCGGTTCAGCAGATGGCCGATCTGCGCACCGCGACACCGGACCTTGGAGCCATCGTGCCGATCGGCGGCTGGCCGATGTTCGCGCCCGAGGGTTACAAGGCCTTCGTCAACAAGAACAAGAAGGACATCGACGCCGGCAAGTTCACCTTGGTCGTCGCCGATACGCTGAAGATGCAGCTCGAACTGCTGCGGGACGGCTATTCCAACGCTCTCACCGGCCAGCGGCCGTTCGAAATGGGTGAGAAGTCGATGGACGCCCTGCTCGCAATCAAGAAGGGCGAGAAGATTCCCGAGATCATCTATACCGGTCTCGACCTCGTCACCAAGGACAACGTCGCCCAGATGCTGAAGTAAGCAAGCGTGCTGTAGCGCGAATTCCTGACGGTCCGGGTCATCCCCGGGCCGTCACTCAACTGTGTAAAAAACAAAAGACTGTCGGACTTGCCGAGTTGCGTTCTGTTTTAAGCGTCAAGCCCGGTCATATCCGGCTTGAGACAGCAGCGCCCGCGATGACGAGCGACGGGTTTCGAGGTCGGGGCGCTGCGCGTTCCGCTTGCGCCGCGCAGCTTTCATCGCCCGCGCATGTTGGCCGAGTTTCGCGGCAGCGATACAGCCGGAACCATCATGCCCATCGGCCGTGGGTTTTGGCGATGGCGACGGCGGTGTAAACGGCTGTCTTCCGCGGGTGTCATGAAGACGTTACGGCTCGCGCGGGCGGGCGGGCCAGGAATCCCGGGCTTGTCTCTGGCGCCGAAGCTACCGGGACCGGATTCTCGCGGCCACGCTTCCATTGTTTATATCTAAAGATATATCCATATGCTCAGAATGCATCCGCGTTTCCTGAGGCTGGCGCGAGAATCTGCTATCTTTGATCCAGTTTAGGCCAAAATCGCGCCGATACCGTCCCGTCAGTCGCCTGAATCCAATTTCCGCGCGTTCGAAGATATATCTATTGACCGGTTCGCAACATAGTTATATCTAAAGATAGATCTTCAACGAAGGAGGCCGACACATGTTCGGAGCAAGACATCGCGATTCTCACCACGACGGGCATTGGGCCATCGGTCGCCGCTGGCGGCGCCATCTTGGGGGCGATTTTGCCGGCGGTGGCCGGCATGGCATGGGCGGCGGCGACATGATGCGGGCCGGGCGAATGCTGGTGCAGGGCGACCTGCGGCTGATCGCGCTCGCTCTGATCGCGGAGCAGCCGCGCTACGGCTACGAGATCATCAAGCTGCTCGAGGACAAGACCGCAGGCTGGTACTCGCCGAGCCCCGGCATCGTCTATCCGACCCTGACCTATCTGGAAGAGGCCGGCCATGTCACGGTCCAGGCGGAGGGCGCCAAGAAGCTCTACACCATCACCGATGAAGGCCGTGCGCACCTGGAACAGAACCGCGTCTTCGTCGATGCCGTGTTCGAACGTCTGGCGGCGATCGGCGACAAGGCGACGCGCATCCGCGATCATTTCGATCGCCCGGAATATGACGAGCATCGCGGTCGCCGGCGTGGCAGGGACACTGGTGACGACCGTTCGTCCGCTTCGCCGCTGGTGCGCGCCGCCATCGACAATCTGCGCGAGGCGGCGAGCAAGCGGATCGAAGCCGACGAGGAGATGGAGACCAAGATCGTCGAACTCCTGATGCGCGTCGCCCAGGACGTGAAAAAGATGTGAGGACCGCCGCCGCTTCGATCGCAGCGGCCGATCTCACTCCGGAGCGGCTTGGGGAGTTCGAACGTGATCTCGTCCAAGCACCCGGCATTCGCGAAAATCGCGACCAGGCTTGACCGGGCCGGTCAAGAACTCGATTGACGGTTAACTCCACTCGATCGAGGATTCAGATCGCCCGGTCAACGAATGCGCGCGCGGTTCCGCCTTGGCGCCAGGTGTGCACAACATCTGTAACCGCATCGAAGACGTGATGCGGAACCTCGCCAACGATATCGACGGCCATGTGCCGACGGCCGAGGCGGCGCATCAAGATCTGCCGGACCAGACGTCGGCGGCGATCGCTTTTCCCAGCGATTGATTTGCCGGCGGCCACTTGCATCCTATGTCTCCCTTGTATCAATATCGTCGTACCGTTGTCGGGCGACCGCGCATGGGGACGGCCGGGAAACGCAGCGGATCTGGCGCCGCGCGGCCAGTGCCCCACGACGAACTGGAAGCGCTGTAGAGGACCAACGACATCGTTGGCAGCAAGCTGGCGGAAGCAGCGATGGGAGAGGCGACGAGATCGTCAGGCGCACTATTGCTCGATCTTGCGCTTGAAGGATGGCGCTTCCAGCGGTTGTTCCTTCAGGCGTTGACCAAGCTCGACGCGGGGGAGGCAGCCCGTTTTGCCAGTCAGCATCGCTATTTCGTGCGCCGGGTGGAGGAATGCCTTGCCGCCGCGGGGCTCCGCTTCGTGACGCTTGAGGGCGAACCCTACGTCACCGGTACGGCCGCGCATGCGCTCAACCTGGCCGAGTTCGGGCCCGATGACGACCTCATCGTCGATCAGATGCTCGAGCCGATCGTGATGAGCGAAACCGGCCTGTTGCGGCAGGGCACCGTGCTGCTGCGAAAGGCGGACCGATGACCCACCATGTCGGCATCGATCTCGGCACCACCAACAGTGCGATCTGCAGCTACGACGGCGAGCAGATCGTGCTCTACAAGAGCCCTGAACAGACCGACGTGACGCCGTCGGCGATCTTCGTCGACCGCCGCGGCAACCGCTTTGTCGGCCAACGCGCCTATGACTATGCGGCGCGGGCTCCCGACAACGTCGCCAGGGAATTCAAGCGGATGATGGGGAGCGCGACCCCCGTGACGCTGAGCGCCGTCAACCTCGTCATGACCCCGGAGCAATGCGCCGCCGAGATCCTCAAGGTCCTGTTCGGATATCTGCCCGAAGAGGTCCGCAACCATCCGGATGTCGGCACCGTCATAACGGTGCCGGCCGCCTTCAACCAGATGCAGAAGGACGCCACCATGGAGGCGGCGCAGATGGCGGGCATCGGCAAGGTCGCGCTGATGCAGGAGCCGGTCGCGGCGGTCATGAGCGTCATGCACAAGCGGCGCGCGGACGGCATCTTCCTCGTGTTCGATATCGGCGGCGGCACCCTCGACGTCGCGGTGGCGCAGAGCCTCAGCGGCCGGGTGAGCCTGCTCGGCCAGGGCGGGGTCGCCATGTGCGGCGGTCGCGACTTCGACCGCCTGCTCGTCGACCAGGTGGTGTGGCCGTGGCTGTCGGAACACTTTCAGCTGCCTGATGACGTCGCCTCGCAAGCACCCTTCGTGCGCCTGCGCCGCATGGCCGAGTATGCCGCCGAGCGGGCCAAGATCGATCTGTCGAGCCGCGAGGAGGCAATCATCGCGGCGTCCGAGCAGGACCTCGGGATCCGCGACCTCGGCGGCCGCGAGATCTACCTGGACTGCCCGGTCACCCGTTTGGCGCTGGACCGGCTGATGGAGGACAAGATCCAGGAAGCGGTCGAAGCGGCCAGCGACGCGATCGAGAAGGCCGGGGTCAGCCCGCGCGACCTCGCTCACGTCGTCTTCGTCGGCGGACCGAGCCAGTACAGGCCGCTGCGCGAGAAAGTCGCAGCCGCACTCGGCGTGGCAGCCTCGACCGAGGTGCATCCGATGACCGCGGTCGCTGAAGGCGCGGCGGTGTTTGCCGAATCGATCGACTGGACCACCCACAACCGGGCCCGCAAGAGCCTCCGCGGCAGCGTCAGCGCCGGCGGACCGATGGAGATCCGCCTCAACCACGTGGCGCGCACGCCGGACAACAGGGCCAAGGTCGCGCTGCGGCTGGGGGCGTCTCCGCTGCCGGGCTGCGCCTTTCAGATCGACAGCCTGGACACCGGCTGGTCGTCCGGGCGGCAGGATCTGCGTGACGGGGTCATGATGGATCTCCCCTTGCCCAAACCCGGCCCGAACCTGTTCAAGGTGTTCGTGTTCGATCCTGCCGGCGGCCCCCTGGCTCTGGCCGACGACCGGATCGAAATTACGCGCACTGCCGCGACCGTGGACGCGATTCCAGCGTCGCATTCGATCGGCATCGAGGTGCGCGACAAGGTCGGCGGCGCGGTCGTGCTGGAGTATCTGGTCAGGAAGGGTGATGCCCTCCCGGTCTCCGGTCATAAGCGATTCAAAGCCATGGAGACGCTGCGCGCCGGATCGTCCGGCGCGCTCAATTTCGTGATCCGCGAGGGCGAAATCGCCAATCCGGTGTCGGACAACCGCTTCGTCGGCCTGTTCAAGATCGGCGGCGATCATTTTTCCGATGGCGTCATCGTGGCCGGCGCCGACCTGTTATGCGAGTACGAGATCCTCGATTCCGGCAACATCGTGCTCGACGTTTCGGTGCCGAGCATCGGGGCGTCGTTTCAGCGGAACAATAATCTCTATTCCCGTCGCGAGGGCGCCATCGACTACACCAAGGCAGCCCGACGCGTGCGCGATGACGCCGCGATCGCCAGTCGGAGGCTGGTCGAGTTGGAGCGGTGCGTGTCGGATCCGACGCTTGTGGCCGTGCGCGAGCGCCTCGACCGCGCCATGTCGATCGCTCCGGATGAGGCCAATCCGGAGACGACCAAGCAGGCGATGGACGATGTCGACAAGTCCAAGGAACTGTTGGCCAGGATTCGCCGGGCGAATCTGAAAGTCACGCGGAGGGCCGAACTCACTCGCCTCGTGCAGCAGTTCGATCAAGTCGCGCGGCGGTTTGCCAAACCCTCGGAGGAGACCTCCTTCGACCTGCTGACCAAGAGCGCCGAGCTCGCGATCGACGATCCCCGGCCGGAATTCGAATCGTTTGCCAAGCAGCTCAACGCCAAGACGATCGGCATTCTCCACCGACAGGACTGGTTCATCGTGCAACGATTCAACTGGCTGGTCGGGGCCACGCATCTGTTCGCCGACGCGGACACCCATGCTAGGCTGGTCGCGGAGGGGCGCACCGGGCTGGCAAGCGGCGATGCCGAGCGGGTGCGCAACGTCGTTCGCGAGATGGAGCAGATCGCCCTTTGGCCGACCGAGGCCGACGATCTGATCACCGCCGCCAATATTGCGCGAGGCTGACATGTCCGATTCGTGGTTGCCGGTTGGGTTTGCGGTGACGCCGGTCCGGCATCTGGCCGGCGTCCTGTGGAGCGGGACGGATTGGCAAATATTCGCAACGCAGGAGGGCGGACGCGCGCTCATTGCCCGCAAGAGCCTCGCAGACAGGTGGGCTGACGCTGGTATCGTCGAGCGCTCGTCCCTGGTGTCGGTCTGGTTCGGCGACCAGGAGCTCGTCGGCGTGACCAGCAGCGCCAGCCAGGTGCTGGCGCCCGTGGACAAGTGCCTGGCGCCGCGCGAGCTGCGCCCGGCGCTCGCCTTTGCGGCCGCCCTGAGAACAACCCGGGAGCACGATGCGCAGGCTGCGCTGCACGATGCCATCTATGTGGAGCGGCTGTCATGCCTGCTACCAACCTCATGGGCCGGCGGGACTGTGAGCGACGCGGTGGTTCTCGGATCGTGGCTCACGGGCGGACTGGCCGTTTCGGTCCTGCCGGTGACGGGTCTTCAACACGCCTGGCTGCTGCCGGGCCAACTTGACGAGGTGGTCAAGACGGCCGGGCTGACCGACGGCGCGGTGTCGGGCGCCGGTCCGCGCGGCGGCGTCGCGAGCGGACGGTTCAGCCTGCCAGGCCGCCCGGCCCTGGAGGCCTTCTTCAACGACCACGTCGTCGATGTCGTGCAGAATCGCGAGCGCTATCGGGCACTCGGGATCGGCAATCCCGCCGCCATCGTGCTGGAAGGGCCTCCGGGGAGCGGCAAGACCTTCGCGGTGGAGCAGTTGGTGACGTTCCTCGGATGGCCGAGCTTTGCCATCGACGCCTCTTCCATCGGCAGCCCCTACATCCATGAAACCAGCCGCAAGGTCGGCAAGCTGTTCCGCGATGCCATCGCAGCTGCCCCTTCGGTGGTGATCGTCGATGAAATGGAGGCGTTCCTCGCCGCGCGGGAGATCGGCGCATCGGGCCATCATCGCGTGGAGGAAGTGGCGGAATTCTTGCGGCGCATTCCCGAGGCGATCGCCGCCGGCGTGCTGGTGATTGCCATGACCAACCGGCTCGATATGATCGATGCCGCCTTCCTGCGGCGCGGGCGTTTCGATCACATCGTCAAGGTGGACTATGCGGGTGAGGGCGAGGTTCGTGCGCTCCTGGTCGCGATGCTCGCCGGGCTGCCTGCGGCCGACGACATCGATATCGATTTGCTGGCGCGACGGCTGGCCCTGCGGCCGATCTCCGACGCGGCGTTCGTGGTGCGCGAGGGCGCGCGGCTCGCAGCCAGGTCGAAACTCGCGGCCATCGACAACGCGAGCCTGCAGGCGGCCTTGAGCGCCGCCGAGACCCGCGATCCCGCGCTGTCGAAGTCCCGCATCGGCTTTATCTGAGGGCGGCGCCATGCCCACTGACACTCCAGCCGGCAAGGACGCGATGGGTTTTGCAGGCCTCGCCGCCCTCGTCTCGACGGTTCCCGACCCCGCACCGGCGGTTGTGGCGGCGCCGCGCGGAGGCCGGGTGCTGGCGGGGATCGCCGGGATCGGGATCTTCGCATTGGTCAGACTGCTGTCATCGAGTTCGGCGCCAGTCGCCCCGAATCTGCAGCCGATCTTTACGACGCCGACCTACGCGCCGCCGACCTATGCGCCCCCGACCTTTGAGACACGGACCATCACGGCGCCGGGATTGATCAGCGAAGTGAAACCGCCGCCCGGCACCGATCTCTGGCTGTCATCTTCGCAGATCCTCTACTGCCTGGCGCAGCAAATCCGTCTCGATGCGATGGAGCCGATGGTCGATACGACGTCCGCCGCGCAGCTCAGCGGGTTCAACGCCCTGGTTGACGACTATAATTTGCGCTGCCTCAGCTACCGCTATCGGAACACCGACATGGAGGCGGCACGAATGCGCGTCGAGCTATTCCGCCCCTCACTCGCGACGCAGGCGAAAGATCAGGTCGCGGCATGGCGCTGATTGGCGTTCCGCGACCGCGGTGTGCAACTGGGGTGCGCAACTGGCCAGCTGCATCGAACGACACTGCCGGCTCGAGCGCGACCGATCCCGACCTTGGACCGTCAAGCCGATCTCGGCCCTGACGCCGATGGTGCGATCGAGATCCTTGCGATTTGCGAAGCATCCTCGTCGAGCCGCGCGGACAATTCGATCAGCGCGTTGAACTCGCGGCGCAGGAAGGCGATGATGCGGCGCGACGCCTCGATCATGCGCCGCTCGTTGCACAGCCAGATGGCCAGACTCCGCATGCGCGCTGCCACCGCGCCGCTGGCCGGATGGTCGATCCCGTTGCCGCGCCGGAGCACCTGCATCGGCTTCATCACCAGGGTCCAGTTGGCTGCAACGTTGCCCAGCGCATCGATCGTCGCAAGCAATCGACTGTCGCCCCGCATGGCCTCCGCCTGTGCCCGCGCGATCAGGCGGTCGATATTCGCGGCCTCGCCCGCAACGAATGCCTGCGCCTCCAGCTCATAGGTGTCGCCGAGGTCCTGCACGAGGCGGGGGGCCGGTCGCGTTCCTCCTTCGGTACACCGATCGGCTGCCTCCGACACGACCAGGATCATCTCGCGGGTCGGCAGCCTGTCCAGCAGGTCCCGCACGATGCGCTTGTAGTAACGCCTTTGCGATTCCAGCTCGACTGCGATGGCCTCGGCATTCGGCAACTGCGGCACGCCCGCGACCGATCGATCCGCGTTGAGCTCCCGCACAAGGGTCTGCAGGTCGATGCCGTCGAGCGTGAACGCCAGGTCGACGATGCGGCGAACCGCCTCGGCGCCTGCCAGCGGACTGACCGTGCGCTCGATTTCGGCGGCGGCCAGGTTGGCGCGCGCGAGGGGCGGCAACTCGTGGCAGAAGGTTTTTTCAGCAGGGCGATCGAGCCATTCCAGCGCAAGCATCGCCTGGCTCGATGCGACTCCCGGGAGCCATCCAAGCTCCGCCGACAGGCGGGTGCGCGGGCTCATCAGGTCGGCGCACGCCTTCTGACACGCCGCCGGGTCCGCGATCAGCGCCCGCTCGTCTGCAAGCTCCCGCAGGCGGGCGCCGCTGTCTTGAGGCGTAGCGCCCAACACATGGAATGGATTGCGATGGAGCGCGGTGCTCATGCGGTCGGACGAAGCTCGGCGAACTTGCAGCAGCCAACAATGTGCGGTCGGATAGTCGCATTTGCAAGAACATGCGCGTCCCCCGCCAATCCAGTTCCCTGAGTGGTTTGCAGCATTTTTCCGCGATCGCGGACGAGGCTGACGCCATGAAATTGTTAGTCTGGAAATCGACCGGGGGGATTGCCTTCCATCATCGGTTGTTCAGTATACGGGCGTGCTGGTGAGCCGCCAATGGATGATGCTGTCCGAACGCCTCGGTTGAATTCTGCAAGGGTCCTTGGCGCGCGATCCCGCCGCTCCTGGCTTTGGCCGATCCGGATCAGATCCATGGCTTGCGCGGTCATCCGCCCGGGGCGGCATATCGCTCATGATCGCCGTGAGGTTCGGTGAAATTCCCTGCGTTGCCATTCGCCTTGACGCTGCTGCTGGCGCTGCTGACGATCGGGTCCGGCTTTGCCGAGCCCAGTTCAAAGGAGCTGGTCAGCGAGGCAGCCGATCGACTGGGGCTGCAAACCGAAATGCCCGACCTGGACTTGGGACTGCGAGCCGGAACGCCGGATCCGGCCCTTCGGCCGCGAACCGAAATGCCCATCCCGGAATCGGGCCCGCGAGCCGAAATGCCCGTCCCGGAATTGGGGCCGCGAACCGAAAAGCCCGTCCCGGAGGCGGGGCCGCGAACCGAAATGCGGGACCCGGCGCTCGACGCTCCGGTCCGCAGGTCCACGTCTCATGCCGTTCCCGACGTCATACGCTATCTGCTGTGGGCGGCCGTCATTGTTGGCATTCTGGTGATTGCCTGGTCCTTGCGCGACAGCCTGCCCGTCATCAGCCGGTCGCGGAAAATCATCGCGCCAGAAACCGCCCCGCCGTCGCTGCAGCAATCGGCCCGGATGGAGGAGGCTCGGCTGGAGGCCGATGATCTGGCCCGGCAAGGCCACTACGGCGAGGCCATGCATCTGCTCTTGTTGAAAAGCCTGAGTGAGATTCGCCGGCAACTCGGAGTAAGCTTTGCAGTCTCGCTGACCAGCCGCGAAATCCTGCGGCGAACACAATTGCCGGATATCGGACGGCAGTCGCTGAGCGCCATCATCCGCTCGGTCGAGCGGACCTATTTCGGCGGCGACGACGCCGATCAGGGCGACTACTCGGACTGCCGAAGCAATTTCGAGAACCTGAAGCGGTCGCTGGCGACTGTCGCCGGCCGATGAACGGGCAATCCACCTTTGAGCCAAGGGTCTTTGAGCCAAGGGTTGTGGCCGTGTTGGTTGCAGCGCTCGTCGCATTGTTGGCGGCGTCACTGTTGCTGACCGGTGCGGGCAGCCGTCGCGACGGCGGGAAACTCGCCGGCGCCAACAGCTATTCCCGCTCGGCCATAGGCCATCTCGGATTGTTCGACGTATTGCAGAAGCTCGACTATCGCGTGGTGCGCGGCGAGCACGATGTCCTGGCCCAACTCGGGACCAATGGCATCCTGATTCTGGCCGAACCGACCGGCGCGATTTCCGGCGCCGCCAGCAGCGGCAATCTTTTCGGTGCAGCGACGATGCTGGTGATCCTGCCAAAATGGAATGGCCGGCCCAGCGAGGTCCGGGACGACTGGATTGGCGGGGCCCGATTGCTGAACGAAGACGTGGCGCGATCGGTTCTCCACAGTGTCGCGGGAGCAGGCGAGGTTGTTCGTGTGGCCAAGCCTTCCGCCTGGCGCAATAGTCTCGAGATACCCCGCCCGACCGTCAGCGGTCCGATGCAGTTGATCAAGAACGCGAAGATGAGGCCGATCGTGGCGACGGCCGAAGGTGTGTTGCTTGGTGAATTCAAGCAGGATCGGCACACAATCTGGGTGCTCGCGGACCCCGATCCGATCGAGAATCACGGGATCGGCACGGGCGACAACCTGGCCTTTGCCACGGCCGTGATCTACGCCATGCTGGCGGGGGCGCCGGGCACCCTGGTGTTCGACGAAACGCTTCATGGCTTTCAACGGTCACCGCCGAGCGTCTCGAATTTCCTGTTCGAGTTTCCCTTCAATCTGATCGCCCTCGAGGTCGTCGCGGCCGTGGTGCTGCTGCTGATGGCGTCGATGGGTCGGTTCGGCGCGCCCGAAACTCCCACCCGGGTTCTGCATGCCGGAAAGCGCGGCTTGATCAGCAATACGGCGTCTCTGATCGATCATGCGGGGCATCACGCGGCAATCCTGAAGCGCTACATCGGCATGGTGCTGCAGGATACGGGGCGGTTGATGCGCGCGCCGCGCCAACTGCAGGATCATGAACTGGCCGCATGGCTGGATCGAACCGGCGCCGCGCGCGGCGTCCGATCGGACTGCGCGGCCGCACTGGAGCGTACCGCCACGAAGGTTCAAGGCGTGGTCCCGCTGTTCGTAGAGGCTCAGGCAATCCATCGTTGGAGGAAGGACATACTCAATGGAATTTCGGGACGTCTCGGCGATTACCGAGGACATCCGCGGCGAGATCCGGAAGGCGGTGGTCGGTCAGGATGACGTGATCGACTTGATGCTGACGAGCCTGTTGTGCGGAGGGCATGTTCTGCTCGAAGGCGTGCCCGGGACCGCGAAGACGTTGCTGGCGCAATCATTCGCGGCCGGCTTGTCGTTGAAATTCGGTCGTGTCCAGTTCACGCCGGACATGATGCCGGGCGATCTGCTCGGCACCAACCTGTTCAATTTCCAGACCAGCAGTTTTTCGCTGACGCAAGGGCCGATCTTCACCGATATTCTGCTTGCCGACGAGATCAACCGGACGCCGCCGAAGACGCAGGCCGCGCTGCTGCAGGCAATGAACGAACGCAACGTGACCGTTGACGGGGTGACCTATGAGTTGGGGCAGGCCTTCATGGTGGTTGCGACCCAGAATCCGATCGAGCAGCAGGGGACCTATCCTCTGCCGGAAGCCCAACTCGACCGCTTCCTGTTCAAAATCATCCTGGGCTACCCCAGCAAGGAAGAGGAACACGAAATCGTGGCCCGGCACGGTACGCGCACCGCCATGCCGAAACTCGCGGAGTTTGGCCTGACCGAAGTGGTCTCGCGCGACAAGCTCCTCGCGGCGCGCACGCTGGTCGCAGGGATCACGCTGGGCGATCAGCTCGTGGGCTATATCGTCGATATCGTTCGCAACACGCGCAGTCACCCCTCGATCGAGACCGGCGCCTCGACGCGCGCCGCGAACATGCTGGCATCTGCCAGCCGGGCTCATGCGGCCACCCAGGGCCGGGACTTCGTGATTCCGGATGACATCAAATTCCTGGCGGTGCCACTGCTGCGGCATCGGCTGGTGCTGGCGCCGAATGCCGAGATCGAGGGGTTGGTCAGCGATGCAGTGGTGATCGAGATCCTGAATCAAACCGCGGTCCCCAGATGATCCGGCCGACCCTGCGCGCGGTGCTGCTGTTCAGCGCGACGGTGCCGCTGGGGCTCGTCGTGCTGGTCGTCAGCTCCGAGCTATGGCCGCTGTCGCTCGATCTCAGCCTCTTCGTGCTCGTGCTGATCGCCATCGATGCGCTGCTGTGCCCGGGCTTTCGCCGACTGGGTGTGGACTATGCCATGCCGGCGCGGCTTTTCATCGGCACCGAGGGTGCGCTGCATCTGACGATTACCCTGAAGGGCCGAGCGCGGTCCGTCCTGTTCGAGGCCCTGCTGGAGCAGCGCGGTCACCTCCAAGCCCCCGCGGCCCGGCAGCTGGTCGGCATCCGAGAGCAGCCTGCGTCCGTGCAACTGCCGATCGTGCCCAAGCGTCGCGGCGAGGTCTTCGTCGATGCGGTCTGGCTGCGATGGCGCGGCCCATTCGGGCTGGCGGAGCGCGCCGCCCGGGTCGCCATCGCCGGGAAGATCGATGTCCTGCCCGATGTGCGCGGGATCTCGTCCGCCGCGGTCCAGTTCTTCAGCCGCGACGCGATCGATGGGATCAAGGTCCAGCAGCAGAAGGGCGAAGGCGCCGAGTTCGAGTCGCTGCGGGACCACGCCGCGGGGCTCGACAATCGCTTCATCGACTGGAAACGCTCCGCCAAGCACCTCAAGCTGCTGTCGAAGGAGTTCAGGGTCGAGCGCAACCACCAGATCGTGCTGGCGTTCGACACCGGACATTTGATGGCGGAGCCGATCGAGGGCCTGCCCCGGCTCGATCATGCCATTCACGCCGGTTTGCTGCTGGGCTGGATATCGCTGCGCAGCGGCGACTATGTCGGCAGTTTCGGGTTCGATGCGGGCGTGCGGCAATTCATGCCGCCGTCGCGCGGCCTATCCTATTTCATCAAATTGCAAAGCGGCTCGAGCCAGCTCGCCTATCAAACCGAAGAAACCAACTTTACGCTCGGCCTGGCCGAGCTCAATTTCAGGCTCAAGCGCCGCGCCCTGGTGGTATTGTTCACGGAGTTCATCGACACCACGACCGCGGAGCTGCTGCTCGAAAGCCTGCATCGCATGGTGAACCGTCATGCGGTCATTTTCGTTACCCTGAGGGATCCGCTGCTGCCCGGTATCATCGACGCGAAGCCGGAGAGCTTCCAGAACATTGCCGAAGCCGTCGTTGCGCATGATCTGCTGCGCGAGCGCGCGGTGGTGCTGGAGCGGCTGACCCGGATGGGGGTGCATTGCCTCGAGGTGCCGCCGCGGGGTTTGGCCGTCAGCCTGGTCAACCGCTATCTGACGATCAAGGAGAGGGGGCTGCTATAGCGCAGATCGGACCACCTGACCTCGCCACGCCGGCGCCCAGGCCGAAGCTCGCGCTGCGCAGCGCGGAGTTTCGCAGGAGCCGCGAGAGCGCGTGGCGGATGCTGGAGGACCTGATCTCAGTGGCCGAGAACAAGGGCATCACGCGGCTTTCGGCCGACGAGCTGCAGCAATTGCCCTTGCTCTATCGCGCCGCGGCCTCGTCGCTATCCGTTGCGCGTTCCATCGCGCTCGACCGCAATCTGATCCTCTATCTGGAAAACCTGGTCTTGCGGGCTTTCTTCGTCGTCTATGGGCCGCGGGTCGGCATTCAGGAAGCTCTCGGCGACTTTCTGAGGCGCGGCTTCCCGGCCGCGGTCCGCGGAGCGATCTGGCATATCGCGGTGGCCTCGATCGCCATTGTCGCCGGCGTGGTGGTCGGGATCGTGCTGGTGGAATCGAGCGAAGACTGGTTCAGCGCGCTGGTGCCGGCAGCAATGGCAGGCGGTCGCGGGCCGGCCAGCACCGCGGCGCACCTGCGGGATGGCGAAATCTTCGCGCCATGGCCCGGCTTCGTCCAATCCTTCGTGGTGTTTGCCAATGCTCTGTTTCGGCACAATGCCACCATCGGCATCATGATCTTCGGGTTCGGGATCGCCGGGGGCGTGCCGACTTTGCTGCTGCTTGGCTATCAGGGATTGGTCCTCGGCGCGTTCCTGGCGCTGCACTACAATCGCGGATTGCTGCTGGATTTCATTGGCTGGGTTTCGATCCACGGCGTGACCGAACTTGGGGCGCTGGTCCTGTGCGGCGCGGGCGGTTTACTGATCGCCGAAAAAGTGCTCTTCCCGGGCCGCTATTCGCGCCTCGACAACCTGGCGAGGAGTGGGACCGCGGCGGCTGCCCTTGCCGGTGGCGCGGTGCTGATGGTTTTCGTCGCCGGCATCATCGAAGGCGGGCTTCGGCAGTTGATCAGCGATACGGCGGCACGTCTCACCATTGGGTTCGCCACCGGCGGGTTCTGGATGGCTTACTTTCTCTCCAACCGCAGAAGCACCGGCGATGGCGCGGAGACTTGATCGAATCAATCGCTTCCTCGACGGGGTCAAACGCGACCGCCGCGAGATCGTCAGTCCCGAGGGCATCGTCCTGGAAGTCGACGTTGCCAACAACGGCGAACGGCTCATCGCCTTCGTCCTCGACTTTCTGTTCTGGATGCTCGCCACGGCTCTGCTCTACATGGTGCTGATGCTTCTGATCGTGGAGCGTATGAGCGGAGCGGTCGCGGGGACGATCATTTTCTTCATCGCCTTCCTGCTCCGAAATCTCTATTTCATCCATTTCGAGATGGCTTCGCAGGGGTCGACGCCGGGAAAGCGAATCGCCAATCTGAGAGTGATCGATCGCGGCGGCGGGCCGTTATTTCCAGGGGCCATCGTCGCCAGGAACCTGACCCGGGAAGTCGAAATTTTTCTGCCGCTCGGCCTGTTCTTGTCCTTGCCCAAACTGACGTCCGGTTTGGAATTTTGGGGGGCCGCGGCCTATCTGGGCTGGATCATGCTGATATCGGCGCTGCCGTTCTTCAACCGCGATCACCTGCGGGCCGGTGATCTGATTGCCGGAACCATGGTGATTTCAGTACCGCGTCGCAATCTGCTGGCCGAACTGGTCGAGACCGAGGCCACGTATGGATTCACCCGAAGCCAGCTCGACGTCTACGGCGCCTTCGAATTGCAGGTTCTGGAGGAACTGTTGCGCCGTCCGGCCTCGCCGGATACGTCGAACGTGCAGCAACAGGTCTGCGGCAAGATCTGCGGCAAGATCGGCTGGACAGATCCGGTGCCGCCCTCGGAAACGACTGCGTTCCTGAAGGCGTTCTACACCGCCCAACGCGCTCATCTGGAGCGCGGGCAGCTGTTCGGGCATTTTCGGGCCGACAAGACCGAACCGCCAGCCGCGCGAAAATAGCCGCCGGTTGGTGCTGGCGAGGCGCTGTCGACCGGCGGGCTTCAGCCCCGTCCGGTCGGGTCGACCAAGGCCACAGCATCGCGATCAGTCGAACACGTTGGCCAGATTGTCGAAATCCAATCCCTCCTTGGTCGCCCGCAGGTCGTGATAGACCACGGCGACCAGGACGGCGCCGAAGGAGGTCGTAATCACCAGCCAGCCGAACGTCAGAAGGCTGCCCCAGACGGTGATGCGGTCGAGCAGCGCTTGAACGATGACGTTGACGATGCCGACGAGCGCTATCAGGCCAAAGATCTGCCAGCGATAGCCTTTGGTCAGCCGGGCGCTGCGGTCGAGGCTTGCGTTGACACCGAGCTTTTCGATCACGCAAACCGGCACCGCGACGTAGAGCATGCAGAAGACGATAATTCCAGGGATGATAAAAAGGATCGCCGCCAGGCCCGTCATCAGTCCGGCCAGCAGAGCGACACCAAACACCGGCAGCGCTTGTTCAAAGCCGACACCAAGGGATTGCCCGATGCTGAAGGGCCGCCCTGCCATCTGCTGAAAGGCCCCATAAAGCGTGGTCGCCTGCGCGACAATCCCCAATATGAACATCAGGATGCCTGACAGCCCGCCGAATACGGCGTCACCCGAATCAGCTGGTCCGCTGTGCGATCTTGCCAGCGCCAGGAGTGTGACGACCAGCAACGGGATCAGCGGAACGAACGCCAATAGCAAAAAGCTTCCCGGTTTGCTGCCGTACACGGAAAATGTCTTGCTGAGTACATCACCAACCCGAAATGGAGCGCCGCTCGCCGCAACACCCTCAATCGACACATCGCTCATCTATCCCCCCTGATGGAACCAAAGTCTGACATGGAATACGGGAACGGCGAATAATAAACTTTTAGTTGTAGCTTGCGCAATAGTTGCGCGGGCGCGACAGTCTTTATGCGCTCTGCCACTCTCCCTTTTCTAACTATTTAATGCCTGGCACGGCAGCATCCGGACCGGGGCCTTCGCCACGATTTCAGAAACCGTGACTTGCGCTGGGCCGGGAGATCGTCCTCGCACATAAGCCTCTCAACTCTCCTGGCATTCACCGCCGTTGCCTGGTCGCGCCCTTCGCAGTCGCAATTGCAGGTCCGTGCTCTGGCGATGTCGATCGCGTCCAGCTTGGGGCCGCGATGCGCCGCGAAAAAGTCGCAGGGTGATCCCTGCGCGACATTGATTCGACAAATGCACGCCACGCGTCGGTCGCATAAGGCACACAGGAAAGATCGCCGCGCAGCAGGACGGAGCCGGTCGCATGGATCGAAACGACGCTGGCACCATGCCGAGGACCGAGGCTCTGGCTGAGGTGAGGGCACCCGTACCGAGCCCGCCGACGGCGGCCACGGAGCCGATGCATTTTGACGATCGCTCCATCGCCGACGTGGGGAAACCGGCCGTCGCAGCCTCTGCGGCATCCGCCGGCGCGATCGCCCCCGACCCTGTCGGCAGCCTGTGCGCGCTCGGCCTCGCAGCGCAACGCGCCGGGCGTCATCAGCTCGCGCTCGCCCTGATCGGGCGCGCGATCATGCTCGACCCGGGCCGGGCGCTCCCGCATTTCCTGCTTGGACGCATGCTGCACGAGGCCGGGCAGCTTGCCAACGCGGCGGCGCGCTATGCCAGGGTGATCGAACTGGAGCCGACCCATGTGGAAGCGCACATGAACCTCGGCATCGTACTCAACCAGCAAGGGCGCCTCGATGCGGCGGCCGCGGTCTTCCAGCGTACGCTGCGGCTCCGTCCCGATGATGCGGATGCGCTGCACAATCTCGCCGTCGTTCATTGCGCGCGCGGCGACCCGGCGCGGGCGCTCGGGGCCGCTTGTCGCGCGCTCGAGATCCAGGAGACGCCGGCGACACGCGCTGTGTTTGCGCTCGCGATCCGCGGTCTTGCATCGGCGCCGTTCATGCCAGCGCTGCGTGGCTTCGTTACCCGGGCGATCGCGGAGGCATGGGACCGCCCGCGCATCATCGCGCCGGTCGCCATGACGATCATCAGGCGGGACGCACGGCTGGCACCGCTGATCGCCCGTGCGGTTGCGGCCTGGCCGGCACGCCTTCCGTTCGACGAGTTGCTCGCAGCGGCGGGGCTTGCGTCGATTTCGGCCGACACGCTGCTCGTCGCGCTCCTCGAATCGACGCACGTCTGCGATCGCGAACTCGAGCGCTTTCTCACCATGGTGCGTTGCGCGCTGCTGGCCGCGGCCGAGGACGGGCGCACCAGCGCCGAGCTGGAGCAGGCTGGCGCCCTGCGCTTCTGCTGTGCGCTCGCCGCCCAGTGCTGGATCAACGAGTACGTGTTCGACGTCACGGACGACGAATCCGCTCGCGTGACCGCGCTCGCCGAGCGGGTCGCATCAGCGTTGCGCGCCGGCGAAACGGTTGCGATGCTGCCACTCGTGCTCGTTGCCAGCTACCGTCCGCTGCACTCGGTCTTCACGCCCGAGATGCTCGACAGGCAGTGGCCCGAGCCTGTTGCCGGCATCGTCAGGCAGCAGGTACACGAGCCGCTCGAGGAGCGGCAGCTCGCGGCGAGCCTGCCGCGGCTGACCGAGATCGATGACGAGGTGTCGCGGCGCGTCCGCGAGCAGTACGAGCAAAGCCCCTATCCACGCTGGGTCAAGCTGGAGCCGCGGGAGCCAGTGATGCTCGAGCACTCGCTGCGGCAAACGTTTCCATCCGTGACGCTTGCTCCACTCAGCACCAGCAACGGGATCGACATTCTGGTGGCGGGCTGCGGCAGCGGGCAGAACCCGATCACGGCCGCGCGCACGTTTGCGGGCGCCCGCGTGCTTGCCGTGGATCTCAGCCTGGCGAGTCTCGCCCACGCGCAGCGCAAGACGCGTGAGCTTGCGATCGACACGATCGACTACGCGCAGGCCGATATTCTCAAGATCGGATCGATCGGGCGGCAGTTCGACTTCGTCGATTCGACCGGCGTGCTGCATCATCTCGGCGACTGGCAGGCCGGATGGCGCGCGCTCGTCGAGGTCATGCGACCCGGCGGCGTGATGCGGCTCGGCCTCTATAACGAGCGCGGGAGCGCGAGCGTGGTCGCGGCGCGCGCTTTCATTGCCGCACGCCACTATGGCAGCACGCCGCAGGAGATCCGGCGCTGCCGCCAGGATCTCCTCGCCGCGAGCGACCCGGTGCTGGCGCAGGTCGCGGACTATCAGGACTTCTTCAGCACCAGCGAGTGCCGCGACCTCCTCTTCCACGTCCAGGAGCATCGCCTCGTGCTGCCGCAGATCAAGGCCTTCCTCACCGCGCACGACTTGCGCTTCATCGGTTTCATAGCCGACGGCGCCCTCATGGCGCACTATCGCAAGCGATTTCCCGAGGACCCGACCGCAACCGACCTCGACCTGTGGGACAGGTTCGAGGCGGAGCACCCGGCCATATTCGGGCGCATGTATCAGTTCTGGGTACAGAAGGCCGGTCCCGGGACGAGCCGGTAGCCGCTCGCTTCGGGAGCTGGCAAAAGGGGCCGAACCGTTTCAGGCTTTGAAGCGCTTCGGCAACTCGGTGGCAAGTGCGTCGATGGCGAGGCGCGACCGTAGTGGCAGATACTGGGTGGCTGGCCAGACAGCATAGCATTCCATCGTTGCGCTGGGGCGATCACCCCAGAGTTCGACCAGATCGCCTGCACCCATCCGGTCACGGATGAGCCAGTAAGGAACCCAGGCGAGCCCCATGCCGGCGACCGCGGCGTCTGCGATGACCTCCAGGTCGTCCAAACGCAGGCGGGAGGAAACGGAGACTTCGATCAGGGCGCCGGTTGCATCGGGAAGCTGCCAGGACAAGGCGTGGTCGTTGCGCCAGTAAACCAGCAGATCGTGATTCCCCAGATCCGCAAGGGAATGCGGCTGTCCGCGTTCAGCAAGATAGGTGGGGGAGGCGCACAGCACTTTGCGCTGGCTGACCAGCCGGCGGGCGCGTAGCGAAGACGTATTGCTGAGGGCGCCGTTGCGAACGGCCAGGTCGAAGCCGTCGGCGATCAGGTCGATCTGGCGGTCGTTGAAGCTCAGTTCGAGGTCGAGCCTCGGATACGCGCGGGCGTAGGCAAGGAGGATGGGCGCGGCGCAGTAGCGGCCGAAAAGGACGGGCAGCGATACACGAAGGCGGCCAACGACATCGCGGCGGCCGGATTCCAGCAATGACTCGCCGGCGCGTAGTTCCTCGATAGCGCGGACGCACCGCTCATAATATTGCTGGCCGTCCTCGGTCAAAATTTGGGTACGTGTCGTTCGGTTGAACAACCGGACACCAAGCCGCTCTTCGAGCCGCGCAATGGACTTGCCGACGGCAGAACGGGTCAGGGACAGACGCTCGGCCGCCTTTGCAAAGCCGCCTGCCTCGACCGCCTCCACGAAGACCTCGACGCCATCGAACGTGTCACGCACCTCGTATCACCTCCTCAAAACCCATCTCGAGCATTGGTGAATCCCAGGAACCAAATATGGGAACAATGATCGCTACTGATAAATATTATTCTACGATATAAGTAAAATGGATCAAACGATACTTACGAGGCGATCACGGCCCGGGCGGCCACTGATGGCAAAGGCGGCACACCGTCCTCCCAAGAGTGTGGTTCGTGACAGGAAGGACGGCAAATTGTTGATTTCGATCGTTTGTGACAGCGGCTACGGCCATACCGCTCGTGTTGCCGAGGCAGTAGCCGAGGGTGTCAGGGAAATAGACGGCATCGAGGTGAAGCAGGTGGCCGTCGCCGATGGCCCCATGGACTGGGATACGCTCGAAAAGAGCGACGCTATCATTTTCGGTCCGCCGACCTACAACGGCATGATCAGCGCCAGGTTGAAGCAGTTCTTCGAAGAGTCGACCAAGGCAGCCTGGACGGCGTTGAAGTGGCGCAACAAGATCGCCGCCGGCTTCGCCAATTCCGGCGCGCAGCACGGCGACAAGCTGAACTCGCTCATCTCAATGGCGCTATTCGCTGCGCAACACGGCATGATCTGGGTCAGCCTCGACCTGATGCCCGGCAACAATAGCAGTACGTCGAGCCCGGACGATCTCAACAGGCTCGGAAGCTGGCTCGGCGTGATGACCCACGCGAACGTCGACCAGGCCCCCGACGTTACGCCGCCGGTGAGTGACCTCAGGACGGCTCAGTATCTGGGTCGCCGCGTGGCGGATAGCGCCCGCCGGTTTCAGACCGCGTAATCCGCTTTAATCAACCAAGGAGCCTGAACATGAAACTGCTTTGCCTCGACGTTCCCCAGCCGGGCGCCACGCTGGAACAGTACCAGCCCCACATGCAGGATGAAGCGCGCCACGCTTGGCAGATGTACAAGGGCGGCATCATCCGCGACATCTATTTCCGCCAGGATCGTCCCGGAGTGGCCATCATCGCGGAGGCCGAAACCGTCGAGGCTGCCCGGAAGGCGCTCGCCGAGTTTCCCCTCGCCAAGGCCGGGCTCATCGACTGGGACGTCATCCCGCTTGGCCCTTTCCTGAATTTCGAAACGCTCTTCCTGCCGGGGAATGCCTGAGGTTTCCGGTCGCTCATCACTTTCGTGCCCGAACGCGTATTTCGGCGGGCGCAGTGAGCATCGTCACGCGTCGCAACGGCGCCAGGATCGAAAAGGAATACAGCCATGAATGTCCTGGGCTTTGCCGCTGCATCGGCCACCGGTGCTCTTGAATCCTTTGCCTTTGAGCGGCGCGAGGCGTGGCCCGATGATGTTGTGATCGACATCCTCTATTGCGGCGTCTGCCATACGGACCTGCATCTCGCGCGCAACCATGGCGGGTTCACCACCTACCCGATCATGCCCGGTCACGAGATCATCGGCCGAGTCCGCAAAGTTGGCGATGCGGTGAGCCGCTTCAAGGCCGGCGACATGGTCGGCGTTGGCTGCATGGTTGATTCGTGCCAGCACTGCAAACCCTGCCTCAAAGGATGGGAGCAGGACTGCGTCGAGGGCGCGACCTTCACCTACGGCAGCACCGACAAGCGTGACGGCACGCCGACCTTCGGCGGCTATTCCAATGCGATCGTCGTCACCGAGAAATTCGTGCTTGCGCTGCCGGACGGGCTCGACCCAGCCGGTGCCGCGCCCCTTCTGTGTGCCGGCATCACGACCTGGTCGCCGTTGCACCGCTGGAATGTCGGCGAAGGCAGCACGGTGGCGGTGATCGGCCTGGGCGGTCTTGGCCATATGGCCTTGAAACTGGCGAAGGCGTTGGGTGCCGATGTCACCTTGTTCACCCGCTCGTCCGGCAAGGAAGAGGATGCTTTCCGCCTCGGCGCTGATCATGTGGTGCTGTCGGGAGAACCGGCACAGATGAAGGGCGTTGCGGGGCGGTTCGACGTCATTATCGATACGGTCCCGTACGATCACGACGTCAATCCCTACATGCCGACGCTCGCGCTGGAAGGCGTGCTTGTGCTGGTCGGATACATGGGGCCACTCAGCACATCGGTGAACGCAGGTTCAGTCGTTCGTGGCCGACGAGCGATCACCGGCTCGTTCATCGGCGGTGTTCCAGAGACCCAGCAGATGCTCGATTTCTGCGGGCAGCACAGCATCGTCTCGGACATAGAGATCATTCCTATCCAAAAGATCAACGAAGCCTATGAGCGCATGTTGAAGAGCGACGTGAAGTATCGCTTCGTCATCGACATGGCCTCGCTCAAAACCGAAGGAGCCTGAGCCCATGACCGAAACCATCAAGCCTATCCTGTGCGTAGTCACCAGCCACCCGATCCGCGGCGACAGCGGCGAACCGACCGGCTTCGCGATGGTCGAACTCACTCATCCGCTCGAGGTCTTCGAGGCGGCCGGCATCCCGGTCGAGATCGCCTCCATTCGCGGGGGCCATCCGCCGATCGACTTCTTCGATCTCACCGACCCGGTCAACGACCGCTTCTGGAAGGACAAGGCATTTCGCAAGGCGTTGGCCCATTCCCTGGTGCTCGGCGACCTTGATCCATCGCGCTACTCGGCGGTGTTCTTCGCTGGCGGCCATGGCACGATGTGGGATTTCGCCGACAGCCAGGCCGTGCAGACGATCATTCGCAAAGTCTGGGAATCCGGCGGCATCGTCTCGGCGGTCTGCCACGGCCCAGCGGCGTTGGTGAACGCGACGCTGTCCGACGGTAGCTATCTGGTTGCCGGCAAAAAGCTTGCCGCCTTCACCGATGAGGAGGAGGCAGAGGTCAAGTACACGAAGATCGTTCCCTATCTGCTCGCCACGACCCTCAAGGAGCGCGGGGCGCTGCACCAGCCCGCGCCCAACTGGACCGAGAAAGTCGTGACCGACGGCCGCCTGATCACCGGCCAGAACCCGGCTTCGGCACATGGCGTTGGCCAGGCTGTAGTTAATCAGCTTACCGCGAAGTCCTGAACGACGACATCCGGAGCCCTTCGGCTAAGGTGCGATGAGGCACCTCCTTCCGGAGGTTTTCTCTGATCGGACCCGGAGCGCGACAGGACAAAGACAGAGGAGAACGGCCATGAAGTCCGTTGCCGGTACGAGCGAGCGAGCTGCCGCCGATTCCGAGGTCATTGGGCGACTGGACGGGGCTTGGCACCTCGTGACGATCGAGCAGCCCGATGCGAACGGAGCGATGAAGGCTGCGCACGTGGACGGTCTCCTCGTCTTTACGCGCGACGGCCACATGGCGGTTCAGGTCCGCAACCTCGACCCGGGGCATGTAGACAGTGCGTACAGCAGCGGTGGATACGAGGCGAGCTTTGGTAAAATCACGCTGGATTCGGCGAACAGCATCTTGATCTATCGTATCGAAGGAGCGTTGGTTCGCGAACTGGTAGGCCAGGATTTCCCGCGAGCATATAGCTTCGTGGATGATCAGCTCATCCTCACGTCCACGCGGGATAATGAAAAGTGGAGAGTCCTCTGGCGTCGCGGATAACGAAACAAGCAAGGACGCTGGAAGGTGTAGGTTCAAGGATTTCAAAGATGAAGATCGTCGGAATCGAAGAGCATGTCCTCCCCAACGACGTGAAGCAGGCCTGGAGCACGATTCCAGGCGCCGACGACGGCACGCTCGCGCTCAATGCGGGCGTGCTCGGTGAGCGTCTCGCCGATCTCGGCGAGCAGCGGCTGGCGTTGATGGACGAGACCGGCGTCGATGTGCAGGTCCTGTCCCTAACGACGCCGGGCGTCAACAACCTCGGGCGTCACGGCGTCGATCTGGCCCGCCGTGCCAACGACCTGCTGGCCGGCACGGTGGCCGCCAACCCGGCTCGTTTCCAGGCTCTGGCGGCGCTGCCGTCCGCCGAGCCCGATGCGGCGGCGGAAGAGCTTCGGCGATGCGTAGAGGAGCTGGGCTGCAAGGGAGCCATCCTCTACGGCCGCGTCGGCGACAAGAATCTCGACGGTGCGATCTTCGAGCCCACCTTCGCCTGCGCGGCCGAGCTCGGCGTCCCGCTGCTGATCCACCCCCAGATTCCACAGGCCAGCGTTTGCGATGCCTATTATGCGGGATTCAACGCACCGATCGACCTCGCTTTGTCGACCTTCGGCCTGGGATGGCACTATGAGGCCGGCATCCAGTTCGTCCGCGTCGTGATGGCCGGCGTATTCGACCGGCATCCGAACCTCCAGGTGATCCTCGGCCACTGGGGCGAGCTGGTCACCTTCTATCTGGAGCGGTTGGTCATGCTCGATCGGGTGTCCGGCCTTCAACGCCCGTTCGCAGGCTATGTGCGAAACAATCTGTATCTGACCGCAAGCGGCATGTTCAGCCCGGCCTATCTGCAGCGGGCTATCGAAGCGGTCGGACCGGACCGCATCCTGTTTTCGACGGACTATCCATACCAGTATCGGCCTGGGGCGGACGCGAGCCGTTTCCTGCGTGGATTGACACTAGACGATGCGGGTAAGGCGAAATTCGCTCATGAGAACTGGGAACGGCTGACAGCAGACGTCAGTAGCACGGCTGTTGAATGACATCCTGTCGGCCAAGGGCCGAGAGGATGTGTCCCGTCCCACAATTCAGGTGCCTCAAATACTCCTCCCGCTTGCCTGTATGGTTTTAATGGTCGCCACAACTGCAAATTTGGCCATGGATTCGAGCCTCTTTCCGTCTCGGATCGTAGCAGATATTAACCGGCTATTCCGGTTGAGAAACCGGGAGAAACGCCGACAGCGCGCCGCGCCGCCCTACGGATCCAGCTCGGTGTCCCAATAGAGATAGTCGAGCCAGCTCTCGTGCAGATAGTTCGGCGGGAACAGCCGGCCGTTGCGATGCAATTGATGCACTGTCGGCGCGAACGGCGTCTGCCTCGGGAACATCCTGGCCTGCTGCGGCGTCAGGTTGCCCTTGCGCAGATTGCAGGGCGAGCACGCGGCGACGACGTTTTCCCAGGTGGTCTGGCCACCCTTGCTGCGCGGGATGATGTGATCGAAGGTGAGGTCGTCGCCCGAGAGACAATACTGGCAGGCGAAGCGATCGCGCAGGAACACGTTGAACCGTGTGAAGGCGGGATGGGTGCTCGGCTTGACGAAGGATTTCAGCGACACCACGCTGGGCAGCTGCATCTCGAACGAGGGGCTGCGCACGGCGCGATCGTAGAACTCGACGATGTTGACGCGATCGAGAAACACCGCCTTTATCGCGTCCTGCCAGGACCAGAGCGATAGCGGGTAATAACTCAGCGGCCGGAAGTCCGCATTCAGCACGAGCACCGGCCAACCGCCTTGCGAGACATGTGCGTTCAAATAACGCTCCTGACTCCTATCGGCTGCGAAGCAGCATGTCTTGACATACTACATGCAGCGTGACGGGATTGTGAAGAGTGTAGAAGAGCTTATCCCGCAAACGGGGCCGCGCACCGCGCATTTCACCGCCCGGGAAAGGCCGCCAGATCGGGGTCGGGAGGAGGTTTGCCATGCGCAAATGGCTCGCGGCCATGACTGGGGCGTTTTTCGGCCTCCTGACGACCAGCCCGGCATTCCCGGAGGATTTTCCGACCCGGCCGATCACCATGATCGTGCCGTTTCCGGCGGGCGGGGCGACCGACACGCTGGCGCGGTTCCTCGGTGAACGGATGCGGGCCATTCTGGGGCAGCCCGTCATCATCGAGAATGTCGGAGGGGCGGCCGGAAGCCTAGGGGTCGCCCGCGCAGTTCGGTCGTCCGGCGACGGCTACACGCTCAGCATCGGCACTTCCACAACTCATATGCTGACCGGCGGCCTCTACGCGCTGCAGTTCGATCTCCTGACCGACCTGGAACCCGTCATCCTGATTGGCAGCGAACCGCTGCTGATCGTCGGCAAGAAGAGCCTGCCGGCGGACGATCTGAAGGGGCTGATCGGCTGGCTCAGGGCCAATCCCGACAAGGCATCGGTCGGGATTGCCGGTGTCGGGGCGACCGGCCATCTCACGGGCATTTCGTTTCAGCGTGAGACGGGAACCCGGTTCCAGTTCGTCCCCTATCGCGGCAACGGGCCGGCGATGCAGGATCTGCTCGCCGAGCAGATCGACGCCATGATCGAGCCGTCGTCGAACTTCAAGGCGCTGCTCGCAGCCGGCAGCGTCAAGCCGTTCGCGGTCACCGGCAAGGCGCGGCTGCCATCCTCGCCCGCCATTCCGACCGCGGATGAAGCCGGGCTGCCGGACTTCGTCGCCTCGCTCTGGTACGGACTCTGGGTGCCCAAGGGCACGTCGAAGGACATCATCGCCAGGCTCAATGCGACCATGGTCCAGATCCTGGCCGATCCGGCGGTGAAAGCGCGCTTCGATGAGTCAGGCATCCAGATCACGCCTTCAGTCCAGCAATCGCCGGAAGCCTTGCGCGCCTATCAGAAGGCCGAGACCGAGCGCTGGTGGCCGATCATCAAGGCGTCCGGCATCAAGGTGGAGTAGGAGGCCTCATGGTTCGAGACGCGCGTTCCGCGCTCCTCACCAAGAGGTCTTAGACCTCGTCCTGAGGAGCATCGCGACAGCGATGCGTCTCGAAGGATGAAGCCTCGGAATCACGAGACCTTCTCCAGCTTCTGCAGGCAGCGGGCGACCCGAACCTCCTGCGGCATCGGCGTATCCGGAAAGCTGGTCTTCCAATCGGTGACGCCGACCTCGCCGACATAGATGTCGCCCTGCGAATCCAGCGCGAGGCCGTGGGGGGCGAGGAATTTGCCGGTCTCGAGTCCCGGACCGTTCTCGCCGCCGAGCCGGGCGATGCGCTGGCCCTTGGCGTCGACCACCGAGAGTCGCGGGCCGAGATTGGGGACCTTGCGATTGACCGCCATGCCCGGGCCCAACTCGCCGATGATGAAGGTCGGCTGCTTGCCACCGCAGCAGCAGAGCGCGCAGGGCCGGTGCAGGTTGTTCCACTGCGTCTCATAGCGGCCGTTGCCGTCGAACACCTGCACGCGATGGTTCTCGCGGTCGGCGACGTAGACCCACCCGTCGGCGTCGGTCGCGATGTTGTGGACGATGTTGAACTGGCCGGGATCGGTGCCGGGCTCGCCCCAACTCGTCATCAGTTTGCCGTCGGGCGTGAACTTGTGGACGCGGGCATTGCCGTAGCCGTCCGAGACATAGATCTCGCCCTTTGGCGACAGCGCGGTGTGGGTACAGCGGTGAAACGGCTCGCCACTCATATACGGCGTCGGCTTGTTCGGGATGCCGATCGTCAGCAGCACCTTGCCGTCAACCAAGCATTTGCGCACGGTGTGGTCGCCATCGTCGGTGCAGTAGAGATTGTCGTCGGCATCGATATGCAGGCCGTGGGCGCGGGCGAACAGGCCTTCGCCCCAACTCCTGAGGAAATTTCCGGCGCGATCGAACACCACCATCGGATGGTCGCCGCGGTTGAAGACATAGATTCGATCGTTGCTGTCGACGGCGACGGAGGCGACGTCGGTCAGTTGCCATCCGACGGGCAGTTTGGCCCAGTTCTCCACCACGCGGTACCGATGCTCCCCTGAGCCGAGAATGGCGGACATGTGGTTCTTCCTTTCAGCGAGATTCGCGGACGGTTGGGAGGTGGGTATAGCCGTGTTCCGCAAGCTTCTGGTCCATTAGCCAAGGAGCTGTTCCTTCGGCATGCAACCAATAGTTGACGAAAGGTCCAGGGCAAGAAATGATCTAGAGACACGACTAGCTTAGTCTCACTTAGCCTCTGCGAGGTAAGATGGATATAGAGATAACGCTAAGAGCGCTGGGGTTGAGTCGTGATTTTGTGCAGACGACTCAAGGCCAGATTATTGTTGGCGCGGTCGGTAGCATTGCAGCCGCCACACTTATCTCTGGCGTCGTGTTCTTGGGGAGAAGCATATGGGCCGCTCTCTCGAACCGAATAAGGATACTGACCGGCAAGGATCTATTCAGCGGTCACTATGGAAAATACTTTGGCTATAGAATGAGTGGAACAAAGCACATCGTCAGATGGGAGGCGGAAATAAAGCGACCCGTCTTTTCCAAATCTCCGCGTGTCAAATGGAGGAACGACCAGTTAAGTATCCCCCGGGCGGATGGACGCGCGTTCTTTCTCGACAGGCACATAGGAATAGTGCTCAATAGGCATGACTCATTTCCGTTTTACATAATCTTCTTGGCCGCGGGCAAAAAGGTCTTATCGGAACTAACTGTAGGTTTTCAAACCGGAATTCTTGCCAGCGCGCATTGCGCTTATTCTGGGGTAGTTCTCATCTCCCGGAAAAGTCTAACCGATGATGAAATCTTAGCAGCGATTGGTGGGCGAGCTACGCTTCATCTAGAACCTAGTAAAGTCTATGAAATCGTCGAGAAGATTGTACAAAGCTCGACGTCTTCTCCCTAGTTCCAGCCTCAGCTGTGCTACGCTGCTGGCGATGCACCGAAGGCGCGGCAGCGTGGCGAATGGCGTGCCAGCCTACCCGACAATATCCTCCGCGGCGATGATGCGCTGGCGCAGCGCCAGGCGCACCAGCTCGATGTCGGTGCCGACGCCGAGCTTGGCGCGGATCATGTAGCGCGTGTTGGCGGCGGTCTTGACGCTGATGTGCAGGATCGCGGCGATCTCATCGACGGATTTCTCCGCCAGCAGCATCCGCAGGATTTCGAATTCCCGGGGACTCAGCACGTCGACCGCCGACGGCTCGCCGGCGAGCCGGCTGATGGCCAGTTCATGGTCGATGTCGGGGCTGAGCGCGATGCGCCCGGCCATCACCTCGGCGATTGCGTGCAGCAGCGTCTCGGGCGGGGTGCTCTTGGTGACGAAGCCGCGTGCGCCCGCCTTGATCGCCTGGATCGCGTAGGCGGCACTCTGGTGCATGGTGAAGACGAGAATACGCGCGCCATGGTCCCATTGCCGGAGGCGCCGGATCGTCTCGACGCCGCCGATGCCCGGCATTGTCAGGTCCATGATGACGAGGTCGGGCTTGGTGTCCTTGTAGACGCGATAGGCCTCGGCGCCGTCGCCGGCCTCGGCGACGACCTGAAGGCGATCCTGCTTCTGCAGCAGCGAGCGATAGCCCTCGCGCACGATCGCATGGTCATCGACCAGCATCACGCGGATGCGGCCTCTCACATCTGATATCGTCATGGCTCCACCGCCATGTTGGGAATGGTTGCGACCAGGCGGGTGCCGCCGGCGGGCTGCCGCTCGAACCGCAGCGTTCCGCCGAGCGAAACGACCCGCTCCTGCATGCCCAGCAGGCCCATGCCGGCCTTCGGCGCGAGACGCGCGTCGGTCACCTCGCCATCATCCTCCACGCTCAACACGATCTCGTCCTGTCCCGCCTCCAGACGCAATTGGACGCGGCGGGCCTGAGCGTGCTTTGCGGCATTGGTGATCGCCTCCTGCGCGATGCGATAGAGGCTGGCGCAGGCGCCCGGCGGCAGATCGTCGACCCGGCCGCTGGCGGCAATCTCGAACCGGGTGCGGCCACGCTCGACGCCGTTCCAGCTTGCCACCAGGCTTTCGAGGCTGAGGGTGAGGCCGAGTTCCTCGACATCGGGCGGGCGCAGGCGCAGCAGCGCGCCGCGCAACGTTTCCATCAGTCCGGCGGTGGTGCGGGAAATGCCCCGGCATTCGTCGAGCAGCGCCGGGCAGTCGCGCTCCGCGGTGTGAGCGGCGGCGGCGGCGCGCGCTGCGATGGCGGTGAGCGACTGACCGAATTCGTCGTGCAACTCGCGCGCAAGATGGCGCCGCTCCTCGTCCTGCACCGCGATCAGCTCGCGCGTCAGCGCGTTGCGCTCGGCCAGCGCGGATTGCAGCTTCTGCGCCAGCGCGTTGAAGACGTCGGAAACCGCCGACAGCTCCGCGAGATCGAAGCGTGGCAGGCGCGCCGACAGGTCATTCGCCGCGAGCTGTTTCAACCCGGCTTCGATGGCGCGCGTCGGCCGCAGGGCGCGTGCGAGGGTGGCGTAGACCGCAAGGCAAAGTCCGACCAGGGTGAAGGCCATGATCGAAAGCAGTCGGCTCGCCTCGCGCCAGCTCTGGCCGATCTGCGCGGCGGCATCGAAGGTCGCCACCGCTACGCCCCCGGGATTGCCGTCATCGACGAGCGGCCGCGTGACCGGTTCGCCCGGATGGAAGACGGCGCGATAGAGCGCGGCGAAACTCTCCGGCGCAGTGACGTCGTCGGCCAGCGTTCCGCTGCAAATCCCCTGGCGGAACGTCCCTGCATTGTCCCGATAGGCGATGCAGAGGCCCGGCTCCATCAGCGTCGCGACCCGCTGCAGGTCAGGCGCGAACTCGCTAGCCCGGGAGAACCAGCGCATTTGCGCCTGCTGCAGCGAGATATCCTTGGCGATGATATCGGCGATGCGGCCCAGTCTGGCGCGCGTGGTGCGATCGCTGTCGATCAGCGCGTAGGCCGCGACGGCGACGAAACACAGCGCTGCGAGTGCTGCGACCCGCAGCGCCAGCCGCAGCTTCAGATCGATGCCGCGCACGCGGCCAGCCGGGGACCCTGATACCTGTCGCAAGCTCTCATCCAAGATCTCATGCATGTCTCCTCCATTTAGAAGCAAATGGCGCCGGGAGGGAACCTGAACCAGGCAAGATCGGGTATTTCACCCGGTCCATGCAGGGAAACTTGCCGTTACGCGTGCGCAGCCGAGCGGGCGATATCGCAGGCGTTCGACAACTGGAGGGTTCGGCCATGCGCATCGTATCCATCCTCGCACCGATATTGATCTTGGCGGGGGTCGCGGTCGCCGGTGCAGCGGAAGCCGCCGACCCGCCGATCAAGCTTGCGGTGTTTCCGTTCGAGCTGGAGGATGTCAGCGCCGGCGCGGGCACCATCCCGCCAGACGAGATCGACCGCGAACAATTGCGGCTCTCGACCGAGGAGGCCCGTCGGCTGATCGCCGCATCCGGGCGCTACCAGCTGGTCGACGTCGGCGCGGTGAACGACCGGGCGGCGAGCGCAGGCAACCTGCGCAATTGCGAGGGATGCGAAGCCAGGATCGCCGCCGGCCTCGATGCGGATCAGTCGATGATCGGGATCGTCGCGCGCATCTCCCGGACGGAATACGCCGTCACCTACAAGGTTCGCGACGTCAGGTCGGGGGCGCTGGTCGACACCGGGCAAACCGACCTGCGCATGGGCGCCAACGTGGCCTGGAGCCGCGGCGCGCGCTGGCTGATTCAGAACCGTCTCTTGGAACGATAGATCATCGATTCCATGAAACTAATTGTCTCCAGCCACGAACGTTTGCCTCTCGCTCCCTCTCCCGCTTGCGGGGGAGGGCTGGGGTGGGGGCGCCACTCGGGGACTGCTGACTTGTCCCGCCTCATCCACAAAGGCTTCAGTGAAAGCGGAAGCCTCTGGCGCCGGCGTATGCGGCTTTCCCCCACCCCAACCCTCCCCCGCAAGAGCGGGAGAGGGAGCGCAGCAGCGCAAGCGTCGATATGATTCGAACCAAGGAAACGCTGACCTAGGAGATCCACCATGGACAAAGTGACGAAACGATACCCGGCCGCGATCGCTCTCGTGACGGCCGCCGTGCTCTGTGCCTCCGCCCGGCACAGCCAGGCGCAAGCCACGACGCCGGTGCTCGCGGTGGCCGAACTGCAATATGTCGACACCTCCGGTGAGGTCATCGATCAGACCGCCGACCATGTCCGGCGCCGGCGCGAATTCGAAGCCTCCTTGCGCAGCGATCTGGTCAAGAGTGGCAAGCTGCGGGACGTCGGTCTCGACTGTCCGGCGAATGCCTGTTCGGTGGAGGACATCGACTTCGAACGGCTGCTTGGCAAGGCGCAGGCGGCTGGCGCCAGTCATCTCCTGATCGGCGCGGTTCACAAGATGAGCACGCTCGTGCAGCAGGCGAAGTTCAACATCATCGATGTGAAATCGCGGAAAGTCGTGTTCGATCGCTACGTCACCTTCAGAGGCGACAGTGACCAGGCCTGGCGCCGTGCGGAATCCTTCGTTGCCAGTCAGATCCTCGACAAGGAGGAGTGGTGAACACCAGCGCTTGCGTCGTCCGGGAGCAGCCCTGCCTCGATCGCCTTGATCTGCAACGCCAGATATTTCGAGTTGATGCGGCATTGCGCGAGGCTGCCGGCGATGAACCACAGGCCCGGCTGCGGCGTACGGGTATACATGTTGCGCAGCTCCTGGCCGTCGCCGAACCCCCAGATCGGCCCGACGCGGTTCGCGACCGCCTCGCCGAACAACTTCGCCACCAGAACTTCCTGGCGCTTGTAGCCCGTCGCCAGCACGATCAGGTCGGCCTGTAGCGTCGCGCCGTCTTTCAGACGTGCGCCGTCGGCAACGAAGCCGTCGATGTCGGCGAACTGGATCAGCTTGATCGCACCGCTGACGAGGAGGTCGGAGGCCCCGACATTGAAATAATAGCCGCCGCCGCGGGTGAGATATTTGAACTGCCAGCCGGTGCCGTCCTCGCCGAAATCGAGCTTGAAGCCGATCCGTTCCAGCCCATCGAGCAGAGCCTGATCGAGTGTCCTCGATTGCGCGGTCAGCAGCTGGTGGCTGCGCCGCGCCAGGACCAGCGGCATCGAGGTCGCGATCAGGTCGTTGTCCTCGAGCGTGCCCTCGTTGTACGTGGCGTAGGCGAGTTGCGCTGATGGTTCGATATTGGTGACGAGGGTGGAGGAGCGCTGCACCAGCGTGACCTCGGCCCCGCTCGAACACAGGTCGTGCGCGATGTCGTGGCCGCTGTTGCCGGTGCCGATCACCAGCGCGCGCCTGTCCTTCCAGTTTTCGCCGTCGTCATACTGGCTGGAATGCAGGATCTGCCCGGTGAAATCAGTCAGGCTCGGAATGTCAGGAAGGTTCGGAATGCCGCTGACGCCGGTCGCCATCACGATGTGGCGCGGCCGCAGCGTGCAGGTGGTGCCGTCGCCACGGCGCAAGGTCGTGGTCCAGCGGCCTTCGGTCGCGTCATAGCTCGCGGTCTCGAACGCGGTGCCGGTCCAGAAGTTCAGCTCCATGGCATCGACGTAAGACTCGAACCAGTTGGCGAGCTTGTCCTTGGGGATATAGACCGGCCAGTTCGGCGGGAACGGCATATAGGGCATGTGATTGACCTGCACCTGGTTGTGCAGGGTCAGCGCGTGGTAGCGCTTGCGCCAGTTGTCGCCGATGCGCTGTTCGCGATCGACGATGAGGGTGTCGATCTGCAATTGCTTCAGGCGTGCGGCGATCGCAAGGCCGGCCTGTCCGCCGCCGACCACCAGCACCACCGGATCGCGGTCGGCATAGTCGCGCGACACGTTGCGCTGGTCGAGCCAGTTCGGTCCGCGAAAATCGCGCGAATAGGATTGCCCGCGCGGCCGCCGTGCGCCGAGCGGCTCCTCGAACCCCTTCAATTCGTCGAGCGCGGTGAGCAGCGTCCAGGCCTTCAGCCGGCCGGCGTCGTCCGCATCGGGGATCAGGCGGACGATGCCGCTGCCGTGGCCCTCCCGGGTTTCGAACCTGAAGATCGCCTCGATCGTGGTGGTGCCAGCACGCGTCACCCGGCGCGGTGCCGCCCGGTCGGGATCGATCGCAAAGCTTGCCGGCGCAACGCGGGTCGCATGCGCCGGCAGCTCTGTCAGAATCGCATCAGTGCCGTTCAGCGTCTGCATTCGCCAGCTCAGCGCCAGCACGTCGCGCCAAAAGCTGTCGCGATGAAACAGCGTCTTTAGGGCCTCGCCGTCGGGCTCGCGGAGAGCGCTCTCGAACTGCGCCAGCCAGTTTGCGGTCGCGCGCGAGATATCCTCTGTTATGTCGAGCATGCGCGTGTCCTTGGCCAACCGTCTTCGCGGCGGTTTCCCTTGGGACGAAGGCTATACCCTTCGCAGATGCGCCAACAGAGACTTAGTCCCCCACCGAGAGCATATGCCCCTGATCCGGCGGAATGCGGCCGTTGAGCGTGTCGAGATAGACCTCTCGCACCGCCGCGGGTCCGCGGCTCTCGGTCACGGTAATCCATCCATCGAGCTTCGGTGCGAAGCCCGACCACGCCACGCCAAAGCGCGTCTCGACGCCGCCCGGGCCCCAGTCCTTGGCGCGCTTGCGGATATGATCGGGGGCGAAGAACCAGCTTGGCTTGGCGCCGGGCAATGCCGCTTCGTCCAATGAGGTGGCGCGGTGCGTGAGCCCGATCCGCCCCGAATATTTCATCTGCTCGCCGAAATGATTGTGCAGCCGGGCGCGCAGGTCGCTGCTGCCGGCCATGTCGACATAGGCGACCGGAGAGTCCTGCGGCAGCGTTTGGACCGCGTCGTAGGTCACCACTTCGTCGTAGCAGCCGAGCGAGCGGACGAAAGCCGCGTTGGCCGCCGAGGTCAGTCCGATCACCCGCACGCCCGCGCGCTGGGTGTGCACGAGATGGGCGAGGCCGAACGCGGTCTTGCTGGAGGCGGACGACAGCAGCACGCTGCGTGCGCCGAAGAATTCGTGCTCGGTGAGAAAATCGTCGACCAGGAACGAGAGCATGAGCAGGGGGCGCAGCAGCGCCTGATAGTCGCCCTGCCGCCCGGCAAAGGCGGGATCGCCGCCGACCCGCGCATAGGAATTGTAGACCGGCGACACTCCCTGCCGGTGCGCCGCCGCGTCGCGCAAGCCTCGCTTGCTGACATCGGCCGCTTCGATCACGAGATGGGTCGCCATCGGGAAATAGCCGAACAGGCGTTCGCCTTCGCCCACATTCGGGTGCTTCGAGGCGATCACATCGCCAAAGCCCCAGACCGGAATGATGCCGAAGCCGCCTGGTGCCGGAAACAGCGACCAGTATTTCAGCTGCTCGCCCATCACCGCATAGGTGATGTTGTTGGCGGTGAACGCGAAGCGGTCGACGCGCACCAGCAGGCCGTCAGCGGGCAGCGTATCGGCATCGGGGATTTGCGTCTGGATGGTCTTGCAGGCTTGCAGATCATCGCGCGCGACGATGAAATCGGTGGCGTTCATGGTTTCGGTCCCGGCTGTTTTGCTGTTGCGAGTTTTGCTTTCGTCGACGACCGTTTTGCAACGGCAATCTTGTTTGAAACGGTGTTCGCTTTAGGCGCCGTGCCGATCACGCCTTCGCGCTTCTTCATCGCGCGGTAATAGCTCCACCACAGATGCGCCGCGGCGCCGCGCCAGGGCCGCCAAGGCTCCGCCAGCGGCATCATCTCCTTCGCGGTCGGGCGGGTCGTCAGCCCGAGCCCGATCTTCATCGCTTCCTGCACGGCGAGGTCGCCGGCGGGCCACGCATCGCCATGCCCGAGGCAAAACAGCAGGTAGACGTCGGCGGTCCACGGACCGATGCCGGGCAGCGCGGTCAACACATTGTGCGCGGCGTCGGCATCCTCATGCGCGAGCACGTCGAGGTTCAGGCGTTCCGCGGCGAGTTCGCCCGCGATGTGCTTCAAGGTCTTGATCTTGGCCGCGGACAGGCCGAGCCGGCCGAGCCGGTCGGCGCGCGCCCGGCGCACCGCATCATGGTGGAACGGATCGAACGCCGCGGAGAGGCGGGCCCAGATCGCCGCGGCGCTGGCGGTCGACAATTGCTGGCCGCAGACGATCGCGGCCAGCCCGGTATATCCCGCCTCGCGCCGCCGCAGCGCCGGCATGCCCGCGATATCGAAAACGGGTGCAAGACGCGGATCCTGCTTGACCAGCGCCTGGATCGCGGTTTCGAGGTCGGCCTGGCTGTTGAGGTGGTGATGCATTTGCACGATCGTGTTCGTTACGGACGGGGTGGGTAGCCGGCTTGCGCGACGGCCTCCGCTCGGCCGCGCTCCGGCCATTGGTAGACGGGATGCGACGCTCGGACTATGACAACGTCCCTTGATAGCAGAGGCGCTGGATGAGTTTGAGATGTATTCCACCGGAGATGGATGGCGAGAACGTCGTCCTGATCGATGCCATGCTCGACCGCGTCGTCGACGAATACCGGGTCTTCATGCCGCTTGCTATCGAAAGCGGAAGTCGCGCCTGGGGCTTTTCGTCGCCCGACAGCGACTACGACTGTCGTTTCGTCTTCGTGCGGCCAGTCGCGGATCACATTACGCCATGGAGCGCGCGCGACGTCATCGAGCTTCCGCTGGAAGGGGACCTTGACGCCAACGGATGGGATCTGGCCAAGGCGCTGCGGCTCTTGCTGAAGGGGAACGCGGTGATTGTCGAGTGGCTGCGCTCGCCCGTGGTCTATCGCGGGCAGCCCTGGTTCCGCGACGGTTTCCTCGAATTTGCACGACAGGCGGCGAGCCGCGAGGCCATCGGCCGCCACTACCTGCATCTCGGTGACCGGCAGCGGCGGGTTTATTTCGGCGACGGCACCAGCGTCGCCCAGAAGAAGATCTTCTACGCACTGCGTCCGGCGGCAACCTTGCGCTGGTTGCGGATGCACCCGACCGAAGCGATCGCGCCGATGCACTTCCCGACACTGATGGCGGAGTGCGATCCTCCGACCGCGCTGCAGGACGAGGTCTCCGACCTCCTGGACCGCAAGGCCAGGACGCGCGAGCTTGGCACCGCGCCGCTATCGCCCGTCGTGGCGAGTTTCATCGATTCCGAGTTCGAGCTTGCACGCGCGGTCTTTGCAAGTGGTGGTCCGACGCCTGCACCGGGGGAGGCCATGGAGCGGGCGGCGCAATTTTACCGAATGGTGGTCGAGCGGCTGGAACGGGAGTTCAACAAGGCGCAAGACCTTGGCCCACGTGTTGCGGGTCCTGCCTGATGCCACCCGTTTTCCGTTTCGCGCCGAGCCCGAACGGCTACCTTCATCTCGGTCACGCCTATTCGGCGCTGCTGAACTTCGATCTGGCGCGGCGGAGCGGTGGTCGCCTGCTGCTGCGCATCGAGGATATCGATCCGGCCCGCTGCAGGCCCGAATTCGAGGCGGCGATCGCGGAGGATCTCGCCTGGCTCGGTATCGCCTGGGAGCGGCCGGTGCGGCGGCAATCCGAGCATCTGGCGGACTATCGCGCCGTGCTCGAGACGTTGACGTCGCTCGGCCTGATCTACCCCGCGTCCGAGAGCCGCGCCGCGATCGCGCTGCAGATCGCGGAGCGCGAGGCCGCTGGCCCATGGCCGCGCGACCCCGACGGCGCGCCGCTTTACCCGGGTTCGGCCCGGCTTGCGCCACAACGCGAACGTGATCGGCTGCTCCTGTCGGGCCCCACTTACGCATTGCGGTTGGATATGGCCGCGGCTTGCGCGCGGGCCGGCGCGCTCGCATGGATCGAACAGGGGGAGGGCCCCGATGGTGAGACCGGTCAAATCCCTGCGCGGCCGCAGGCCTGGGGCGATGTCATTCTGGCGCGCAAGGACACGCCGACCAGCTACCACCTGTCGGTCGTCGTCGACGACGCGTTGCAGGGGGTAAGCGATGTCGTGCGCGGGCAGGATCTGTTCCACGCAACCGCCGTCCACCGCCTGCTGCAGCAGCTCCTTGGTCTGCCGCAACCGCGCTACCATCACCATCGTCTGATCCACGATGACGCCGGGCGGAAGCTCTCCAAGTCGACCCGGTCCACCGCGCTGCGGGAGTTGCGCGCCGCTGGCGCGACGGTGGCCGACATCCGGCGCCGGATTGGGTTGCAGCCGCCGATCTAAACTTCGCGGCACTTCGAAAAGCGGGTACCGGCCGGGGTTTACAAGGGGGCAAATCACAACGTCGCCGTGACTCGCATGGCTCGGTCATGCCATGCTGACGGCGTCGCGGGGTTACGGAGATCATGGCGGCAAGGGCGCGCGTCAAGCGTAAGAAATTGTCGGTCAAACGGCCGGTCAAGAGGCTGTTGTCGGCGGGCAAGGCGCGTGGGCGTCCCGCCGCTTCCGGAGTGGTCGAGGCGGCGCTCGCCGTTTTTGCCCACGAGGTGCGCACGCCGCTGACCGGGATTCTGGCGATCAGCGATCTGCTGGCGACCTCCGAACTCGGCGAGCGCGAACGGCGCTGGATCGACACCATCAAGGCCGGCGCGGAGCACCTTGCGAGCCTTGCGACCCTGTTCGTCGACGCCGCCAAGCACGCCAATGGACCGGTCGGATTGCGTCAGGATCTGTTCGACCTGCGGGCGCTGGCGCAAAACGCCGGCGACTCGCTGGCCGGGCGCGCGGCGGCCAAGGGGCTGCAGTCGAAGATCGAGATCGCCTCGCGGCTGCCGTCGCTCGTGGTCGGCGATCCGATCCGCCTTCGTGCCGCGCTCGAGAATCTGATCGACAACGCGGTGAAGTTCACCGAGAGCGGCGGTGTGGCCTTGAAGGTTGTGCCGGCGCGCGCCGGAAAGGGCAGGGTCGGCGTCAGCTTCGCGGTATCCGACAGCGGGATCGGGCTGACGCTGCAGGAGATCAAGCGGCTGTTTCGCCCGTTCTCGCAGGCCAATGTGAGCATCGCCTCGCGCTTCGGCGGGGCCGGGCTCGGTCTGTCCTCGGTCAAGCAGTTGGCGCGCGCGATGGGGGGAGATGTCGTGGCCGCCCAGCGCCGCAGCGGCGGCGCGACGTTGACTCTCACGGTCACGCTAGGGCGGGCCAAAGCGCTCGAAACGGAGAAGCGGTTTGCCCGCGATGCCGGGCCGCAGCCGCGCTTGCGAATCCTCGGCGTCGAGGACAATCCCTTCGGCCGGGTCGTGCTCAACACCATCCTGAGCGAACTCGGTCACCAGGCCGAATTCATCGGACGCGGCGAGGCCGCCCCGGAACGCATTGCCCACGGTGCGTTCGACGCGGTGCTGATGGACATGGTGCTGCCCGGCATCGACGGTATCGAGACGATCCGGCAGGTTCGTGGATTGCCGGCGCCGCATGGCACGATCGCCATCATCGGCGTATCGGGCCGCGGCGACGACGAGGCTGCGTCGCGAGCCGCGGGCGCCGATGCCTTCCTGCTCAAGCCCGTGAGTCCAAGGGCGCTAGCGACTGCGCTGCTTGAAGCGACACGCCGTGCGGCAGCCGCGACTTGATGATGGCGGCGTTCAATTCCCCGCCAAAGACGAAGATAGCGGCGATGAAATACAGGAACACCAGCGCGATGATGACCGAGGCGAGCCCCGCATACATCGTGACGTAGTTGTTGGCGAAGCGCGCCAGATATTGACCGAACACCACGCCCGAGACCAGGGATGCGATGAAGGTGAAGATGATTCCGGGCAGGATCTGCAGGAAGCCGCGGCGGCCCGCGGGCAACCAGGCGTGCAGGATGAACAGCGCGACGGTCAGGGCCGATATCGCGATGCCGTAACGCGAGACGTTGAGGAATTGCTCGTTGGTCTCCACGATCAGCGGAACGTAGCGCCGCGCCGCCTCCAGGATCAGGGGCCCGAGCACGATCAGGAACGACATCGCGAGCGCGGTGAACGCCGCGACCAGGGTGTAGCCGATCGACTCCAGCCGCAACCAGTACCAGCTGCGCAGCTCGACCACCGAATAGGCGCGGTTCAGCGCGACCCGCAACGCTTCCACGCCGTTCGAGGCGAAATAGACCGCGAGCGCGGCGCCGATGGTCAGCGCGTCGCCGCGCGTCGTGGTGAGCACGTCGTGGATCTGGCTCGACAGCGTATCGGCCACCTGTTGCGGCCAGGTCTGCAGCATCAGCGACACGGCCTGGTCGGCGAGCTCCTTGGAGCCGAAAAAGCCGGCCAGCGACGTCAGCACGATCAGGAAGGGAAACATCGCCATCAACGTCGACAGCGCGATGTGGCTGGCGATCGCCCAGCCGTCGTCTGCGAGAAAGGTGTAGAGCGCGTCCAGGCCGACGTGAATGACGGTGCGAAGCTGCTTCAAATGTCACCCCGGCCGGCGGATGGCGGTTAAAGGTTCACCCTGATATAGTATGTCAGCGGCCGGATTCTAACATTCGCGTCCCCCTTTTCCGGTGCCAGCCTGTGCATGCTGGAAGAAACGGCCGTTGGAAAATATAGGCTTTTGGCGGAATTTGGATCCGATCGTCGCGGTCCGCAAGCCCGTGCCCACCCGGTCGCGAACGTCGGATCCACTGCACCGGTCGGCAGCATCAAAGCTGACGATCTGCCGATGGCGCATCCGCCGTCACGGTGTTATGGAGCGCCGATGGCTGGCTTTCTGAGCACGTTCGTCCTTCCCGTCGCCGTCGGCGCTGTCGCGCTGGTGCTCCTGATGGGTCTCATCAACATGATGCGGGGTGGCTCGCCCAACCGCTCCCAGCAGCTGATGCGGCTGCGGGTGCTGCTGCAGTTCGTGGCGATCGTCGTGATCATGGCGACGATCTGGGCCATGGGACGCTAGGGAATGGGACGCTAGGGAATCTGGGGCGAAGGAATTCGGGGAATCAAGCGATGGTCATCCTCAACCGTATCTACACGCGGACCGGCGATGACGGCACCACCGCGCTCGGCAGCGGCGAACGCCGTCCGAAGCACGATCTGCGCGTCGCAGCCTATGGCACCGTGGACGAAACCAACGCCGCGATCGGCCTCGCGCGGCTGCATCTGGCGGAGCTGCGCGATCTCGATGCGATGCTTGGCCTGATCCAGAACGACCTGTTCGATCTCGGCGCCGATCTCGCGGTGCCGCAGCGCGAGGGCAAGGCGGAGCGGCTCCGGGTGGTGCCGAGCCAGGTCGAGCGGCTCGAGCGCGACATCGACGCCCTGAATGCGCATCTCGCACCCCTGACCTCGTTCGTGCTGCCGGGCGGCACGGCCGGCGCCGCCCACCTGCATCTGGCGCGGACAATATGCCGCCGGGCGGAGCGGATGATCGTGGAACTCGCAGGCCGTCCCGACGAACCTGTCAGCGACGCCACGATATGCTATATGAACCGCCTGTCGGATTTTCTGTTCGTGGCCAGCCGCGCGGCGAACGGCAATGGTGCCGGGGACGTGCTTTGGGTCCCCGGGCAGAATCGTTAACGGGACCGTTCGGGCGCGTTTTTTGCCCTTCCCGCGTTGACCGGGGTGGACGAGCGCTTTAGGTTCCGCGCCCGAGCCCATTCAACAGGCGGATAATTGCCTGAAATTCAAGCGAAAGAGGATCGATGAAGGTTCTGGTGCCGGTCAAGCGGGTGGTCGATTACAACGTCAAGGTCCGCGTCAAGAGCGATGGATCGGGCGTCGAACTCGCCAATGTCAAGATGTCGATGAATCCGTTCGACGAGATCGGGGTCGAGGAAGCCCTGCGGCTGAAAGAAGCCGGCAAGGCGACCGAGGTCGTGGTGGTCTCGATCGGTCCGGCACAGGCCTCCGAAACCATCCGGACCGGGCTTGCCATGGGCGCGGATCGCGGCATTCTGGTCAAGGCCGAGGGTAACGTCGAACCGCTGGCGGTGGCCAAGATCCTGAAGGCGATCGCCGACGAGGAGAAGCCCGGTCTCATCATCTTGGGCAAGCAGGCGATCGACGACGATTCCAACCAGACCGGCCAGATGCTGGCCGCCCTGCTCGGCTGGTCGCAGGCCACCTTCGCCTCCAAGGTCGAAGTCGATGGCGCCGACTTCAAGGTGACGCGCGAGGTCGATGGCGGACTGCAGACCGTAAAGCTCAAGGGTCCGGCCATCGTTACCACCGACCTGCGACTGAACGAGCCGCGTTATGCCAGCCTGCCCAACATCATGAAGGCCAAGAAGAAGCCGATCGCCGACAAGAGCGCTGCCGATTATGGCGTCGATCTCACACCGCACCTGGAGATCCTCAAGACGTCCGAACCCCCGGGCCGCAAGGGCGGTGTCAAGGTCAAGGACGTTGCGGAACTCGTTGCGAAACTCAAGACTGAGGCCGGGGTGCTCTGATGGCTACGCTGCTGATTGCGGAACATGACAATGCGTCGCTGAAGGATGCCACCAACAAGGCCTTGACGGCGGCGACCGCGCTCGGCGCCGAGGTCCATGTGCTGGTGGCAGGCGAGAACGCCAAGGCTGCCGCGGACGCTGCGGCCAAACTGGCCGGCGTCACCAAGGTGCTTTTGGCCGATGGCGCAGCTTACGCCCACGACCTCGCCGAGCCGCTGGCTGCGCTGATCGTGGCGCAGGCCGGATCCTATGACGCCTTCGTGGCGCCGGCGACGTCCCGCTTCAAGAACGTGATGCCGCGCGTGGCCGCGCTGCTCGACGTCATGCAGGTTTCCGAGATCATCAAGGTGGTCGCGCCGGATACCTTCGAGCGGCCGATCTATGCCGGCAACGCGATCCAGACGGTGAAGTCGAAGGACGCCAAGAAGGTCATCACGGTGCGCACCTCGACCTTCGCCGCCGCCGGCGAGGGCGGCAGCGCGCCGGTCGAGACGGTCGCCGCCGCGGCCGATCCGGGCCTGTCGAGCTTTGTCGGCGAGGAGGTCGCCAAGAGCGATCGTCCCGAACTGACCTCGGCGCGGATCATCGTCTCCGGCGGTCGGGCCATGCAGAGCCGCGAGAATTTCGCGAAATATATCGAGCCGCTGGCCGATCAACTGGGCGCGGGTGTCGGTGCCTCCCGAGCCGCGGTGGACGCCGGCTATGCGCCGAACGACTGGCAGGTCGGCCAGACCGGCAAGGTGGTAGCGCCCGAGCTCTATGTCGCGATCGGGATTTCCGGGGCGATCCAGCATCTCGCCGGCATGAAGGATTCCAAGGTGATCGTTGCGATCAACAAGGATGAGGATGCGCCTATTTTCCAGGTTGCCGATTACGGCCTGGTGGCCGATCTCTATCAGGCGGTTCCCGAACTGACCGAGGCCCTCGGCAAGCTCGCGAAATAAACCTCAATTGCACCGGCTGGATGCAGTCCTTACCGGTCGGTGTATAGTAATATACTAATATGGTTCGGACAGGCGCGATATGCGCGCCGTTCCACGGATGACAAAATGGCTACCATGATCAACAAGATCGGCGTGATCGGCTCAGGCCAGATGGGCAACGGGATCGCGCATGTGGCGGCGGTGGCCGGATTGGACGTCGTGCTCCACGACATATCCGCCGATCGCCTCAAGTCGGCGATGGCGACCATCAACGGCAATCTGACCAGGCAGGTCGCCAAGAATGTGATCACCGAGGAGGCGCGCAACCAGGCGCTCGGGCGGATCACCCCGACCGAGACCATCGATGGCCTTGCCGAGTGCGACCTCGTGATCGAGACCGCGGTGGAGAAGGAAGAGGTCAAGCGCAAGATCTTCCACGACGTCTGCGCCGTGCTGAGGCCCGAGGCGATCATCGCCTCCAACACCTCGTCGATCTCCATCACCCGGCTCGCCGCATCGACCGACCGGCCCGAGCGATTTATCGGCATTCACTTCATGAATCCGGTGCCGCTGATGGAACTGGTTGAACTGATCCGAGGCATCGCCACCGATGACCGGACGTTCGAGGCCGCCAAGGAGTTCGTCGGCCGGCTCGGCAAGCAGGTCGCGGTGTCGGAGGATTTCCCCGCCTTCATCGTCAACCGCATCGTGCAGCCGATGATCAACGAGGCGATCTACACGCTGTACGAAGGCGTCGGCAACGTCGAGGCCATCGACGCCGCGATGAAGCTGGGCGCGCACCATCCGATGGGGCCGCTCGAACTGGCCGATTTCATCGGGCTGGATACCTGCCTGTCGATCATGCAGGTGCTGCACGAGGGGCTCGCGGATTCCAAATACCGGCCCTGTCCGCTGCTGGTGAAATATGTCGAGGCCGGCTGGCTGGGACGCAAGACCCAGCGCGGTTTCTATGATTATCGCGGCCCCAAGCCGGTTCCGACCCGGTAAGTCGTCTGCCTGACGAGGGCGGCAGACTTTGTTTTTCCGTTACCGGCGGCGCCCCGCCATGAACGCACCGATGGCGAGCCCCTGCACGATCGCGGCAGTCGCAAACAGGGTCGGAGCGGCGCCTGAATCCACGCCTGCCATGGGCGGGGTGTTTTGCCTTGCCATGCTGAAGACGACAGGGGCGAAGGCGTAGGTCGCCTGCGAGATCGCGACAATGAGCGCAACCACGCGAGGTACGTCATCACTGGAAAATTCAGCCTGGGCGATCAAAGGCGGAAGCCAGGTTCCGTTGCCGAAGCCGATACCAAACAGGACCACTCCGAGAAGTAGCAACGGGACGCTGGTTCCGCCCGCGGCAAGGAACGCGGCACAGCCCGCGATCTGCACCGCATAGCTCGCGGCCGCCAGCACGCGTCGATCGAGTTCGGCAGGCATGATCCATCCGATCAGCGTGCGACCGGTGATCGCCATCGCCGTCACCAGCCCCATCGCCAGACCTGCCCGCGAAGCACCGAATGCGGGAACCAGCAGCGAGAACAGGTGTACGATCAGACCTATCTGCGCGAACAACCCGAGTGCCATTCCTGCGGCAAGCGTCAGGAATTGACCATCGCGCCACAGCAACGACCCGTTCAGCGGTTGCGCGGCCAATGAGGTGACCTGAGCTGCACCCGATCCAGGCTCATCTCCGTCGGGCGTCATGCCCATTTGCTGCGGTGTCCGCGAAAAGAACCTGTCCGCAAGGATCCACATCGTGATGGCCATGACGAGGCCGATGGCTACGGCGGCGAATGGAAATCCAATCGTGGCGATCGCGGTCGCCCAGAGCGGTGACAACACGACACCGCCGATGTTGCCGCCATTGTAGGCCATGGCGAGCGCGACGGGGCGGGCGCGTATGAACCACGGCGCCACGATCGCATTGATCGCAGCGACGCCCATAGTGACCCAGCCTGCGCCGCTCAGCAGCGCTGCGCAAAAAAGCTGCCAGGGCGCAGTGGCGATGGACCAGCCGAATATGCCGACGGCCAGAAGGATTGCGCCAGCTTTGGTGATCCGCGGGACCCCGAAACGCAGGTAGAGCGCCGGCAGGTTGGCGACCACTGCGGCGCCGACCAGGAAATGCCCGGTCACGGCGGTTGAGATCAGCGCCAGCGGCCAACCTGTCCGTTCCTGGACTGCGTGCAGATAGATCGCTGGGCCATGGAAACCCGTTCCGAGGCCGAACAGGGCAAGAGTGAAGGCTGCCGCGACGACGCGCCAGCCGTAGAACGTTCCAAGCCGCCCTTCACGCATCTGCCCATTTGGCGGGATGCCCGCACGCGATGTTACGGCGGTGATCGAAGTGTTGATTTTCAAATATCGCGGCGCCAAGCCGGTCCCGACCCGGTCATATCGGGCAATTTTGTCGGTTTGTTTCCAGCTTTCGTTAACGCCCGCCGGCTAGTCTCCATGCCACGAGGAGCTATGCCGATGGACGTGATGAGCATCGTAAGCGCGTTTCTTGGGGCGCAGTCGGGCGGCCTGCAGACGCAGATTGCCGCGACAATCGCGAAATCGAATGCCGACGCGGAGAAGTCAGCGGTTCTGACCCTGCTTGGGGCGGCCCAGCAGAATTTCGCTTCGCTCGCCAATGTCGGCGCCGGTATCGGCGGCAATCTCAATATCTCGGCCTAAAGTCCCGCCGCCGTAGGCGCCAGCGCCGCCTTGACCAGCTTGATCGCGTCGTCACCGCCCCATTCCGCGGGGCCGGCAATGGTGGCGATTTCGCAGCCCTGGCCATCGACCAGCACCGAAGTCGGCATGCCCAGCGCCCGACCCACAGCCTTAAGATCCTGGAAAACCTTGGCTTTTTGATCGTTGAAATAGCCGAGCCGGGTCAGATTGGCCTCCTTCAGGAAGCTCTTTGGCTTGTCCGGGTCGCGGGTGTCGATGTTGATGGCGACGACCTCGAAACTGGCTCCCCCGAGTTTTGTCTGCAGCGCCTCCAGCGCCGGCATTTCCTTGCGGCAGGGCACGCACCAGGTCGCCCAGAGGTTCACCAGCAGGGTCTTGCCGCGCCAGTCCGACAGCTTCTTCGGCACCCCGTCGGCGTCGGCGAAGGCGAGATCGGGCAGCCGCAGCGGCGTGGTGGCCATGGTCAGTGCGGCGACTTCGCCCTGCGCCAGCGGCGCGATCCTGCGGGCGATATCGACCGCGCCGCGGCAGACGGGATCGCCTGATGCGGTCGGCTTCAGGACGCCGAAACCGTAGATCCCGCCAAATCCAAGGGCCGCGCCGATGACTACCGCACCGACCGCGAGCGGAATCCGGCGCGTCGCGGTGGGGCGGGGCGGGGGCAATTCGGGCATATCGTTTGTCATCCTGTGTCAGATAAGGCTATGCAGTGCCGCCGAACCGGCAGGGCGGGGCGGACCATAAACGGCCGGGCCCCTGCGGCAAGCCTTTAACACCAAGCCTTGAACAGCAAGTCGTGAGCGAGCAAGTCATGAGCAACAAGATGTGGGGTGGCCGGTTCACGGAGCGCCCCGATTCGATCATGGAGGAAATCAACGTCTCGATCGACGTCGACCGTCACCTCTATGCCCAGGACATCGCCGCCTCCAAGGCCCATGCGGCGATGCTCGCGGCCCAGGGCATCATCACCGCAAGCGATGCGGAACACATCGGCAAGGGTCTCGATACGGTCTTGTCAGAGATCGGCAAGGGCACGTTCGAGTTCAAGCGCGCGCTCGAGGACATTCACATGAATGTCGAGAGCCGGTTGTCCGAGCTGATCGGGCCCGCCGCGGGACGGCTGCACACCGCGCGCTCGCGCAACGACCAGGTCGCGACCGATTTCCGTCTCTATGTGCGCGACACCATCGACGAGACCGATGCCGCGCTCCAAGCCTTCCAGCAGGCGCTGGTGGAGCGTGCGATCGAACATGCCGCCACCGTGATGCCGGGCTTCACCCATCTGCAGACCGCGCAGCCGGTGACGTTCGGGCACCATCTGCTCGCCTATGTCGAGATGGCGGCGCGCGACCGTGGCCGGTTCGCGGATGCCCGCAGGCGACTGAACGAATCGCCGCTCGGCGCCGCGGCGCTCGCCGGAACCTCGTTCCCGATCGATCGCGACGCGACCGCCTCATCGCTCGGCTTCGAGCGGCCGATGGCCAATTCGCTCGATGCGGTCTCCGACCGCGACTTCGCGCTCGAGGCGCTGTCGGCGGCGGCGATCACCTCGATGCATCTGTCGCGCTTTGCCGAGGAGATCGTGCTCTGGACCTCGCCCCTGGTGGGAATGCTCCGGCTGTCCGACAAGTTCACCACCGGCTCCTCGATCATGCCGCAGAAGCGCAATCCGGACGCCGCCGAGCTGGTTCGCGCCAAGACCGGGCGTGTCATCGGGGCGTTGACGGCACTGCTGATCGTGATGAAGGGCCTGCCGCTCACCTATCAGAAGGACATGCAGGAGGACAAGGAAGGCGCGATGCAGGCCTTCGAGGCGCTCTCGCTCGCGATTCGCGCCATGACCGGCATGGTCAGGGATCTCGTACCAGACGAGGCGCGGATGAAGGCCGCCGCCGGCGACGGCTATTCGACCGCGACGGATCTGGCCGACTGGCTGGTACGGACCTTGAAAATGCCGTTCCGCGAGGCCCATCACGTCACCGGGCGGATCGTCTCGCTGGCGGAAAAGCAGGGCGTTCCGCTGCACGGATTGTCGCTGCAGGTGATGCAGGAGGTCGAGCCCAGGATCACCGCCGAGGCGCTCCAGGTGTTGTCGGTGGAGGCTTCGGTCGAGAGCCGCACGAGCTATGGGGGCACAGCGCCGAAAAATGTGCTGGCGCAGGCCGAAGCGTGGCTGAAACGTTTGGAAAAGCAGCGAAATTAGGGCCGCTTGGGTGCGCTCCCGGCAATTTCAGGGTGGTGGATGCGCCGCAATCCCGGTATCATGCCGTGCGCATTGGGGATCTCGTCGTGAATCGTAACCATCGTCCGATGTCCGGATGGACTATCGTCGTGTTGGGCGTGGCTGCGCTCGCCCTTGGGGCGTGCGGACGCAAGGCCGGGCTGGACATGCCGCCGACCGCCTATGCGCCGCCGGCACCCGCCGTCGCCGCCGCGCCGGTCGACACCCAGGCCGAGGCGGCCAGCAAACCGACCCTGTTCAATCCGGGCTTTGGCATGGACGCGGCGCCGGCGGCGCCGAAAGGCCGCAAGAAATCCTTCGTGCTCGATCCGTTGCTGGATTGAGACTTCGGTATTTGAGACCTCGACAATTCATTGTTTGGGCCATCGAGCCCGGCCTGCAGAGCTCACCATGAATCATTTTGATTATCGTGACGGCGTGCTGCACGCCGAGGCGGTCAGCCTGTCCGCGATCGCGGACGCCGTCGGCACCCCGTTTTATTGCTATTCGACCGCGACGCTGGAACGGCATTATCGGGTGTTCAGCGACGCCTTCGCCGGCGAAAAGGCCGTGATCTGCTACGCCATGAAGGCCAATTCCAACCAGTCGGTGCTGCGCACGCTGGCGCGGCTCGGCGCCGGCGCCGATGTGGTGTCGGGCGGGGAATTGAAGCGCGCGCTGGCGGCCGGCATTCCGCCCGGAAAGATCCTGTTTTCCGGCGTCGGCAAGACCGAGGCCGAACTGCGCGCCGCGCTCGCGACCGATATCCTCTGCATCAACGTCGAGTCGGAGCCCGAGCTGGATCTGTTGTCGCGGCTCGCGGTCGAGGCCGGACGGACGGCGCGGATTTCGGTGCGGGTCAATCCGGACGTCGACGCCGGCACCCATGCCAAGATTTCCACCGGCAAGTCGGAAAACAAGTTCGGCATCCCGATCTCGCAGGCCCGCGCGGTCTATGCCCGCGCGGCGAAGCTGCCAGGGATCGAGGTCACCGGCGTCGACATGCATATCGGTAGCCAGATCACCGATCTGTCGAAGCTGGAGACCGCGTTCCGGCTTCTCGCCGAATTCGTGCAGACCTTGCGCGCCGACGGCCATGCCATCTCGCATATCGATTTCGGCGGTGGCCTCGGCATTCCCTATTACATGGATCGCGAGGCGCCGCCCGCGCCCGCCGCCTATGGGGCGATGGTCAAGCGCGTCACGCATAACCTCGGCTGCACGCTGATGTTCGAGCCGGGCCGGCTGATCGTCGGCAATGCCGGCATCCTGGTCGCGCGCGTGATCTACGTGAAGCGCGGCGAGGCCAAGAATTTCGTCATCATCGATGCCGCCATGAACGACCTGATCCGCCCGACGCTGTACGAGGCGCATCACGACATCCTGCCTGTGGTCGAGGCCGCGCCCGGCGCGCCGCAGATGGTCGCGGACGTGGTCGGTCCGGTCTGCGAGAGCGGCGACTACCTGGCGCTCGACCGCACGCTGCCGGAGCCGAAGGCTGGCGATCTCATCGCGATCCTGACCGCCGGCGCCTATGGCGCGGTGCAGGCCGGCACCTACAACACCCGCCCACTGGTGCCCGAAGTGCTCGTCCGGGGCGACCAATACGCCGTGGTGCGGCCGCGCATCGAGGTCGAGGAGCTGATCGCGCTGGACCGTACCGCGCCGTGGTTGTGACGGCCCGTCGTTCCCGCCACCTGTGGCTATGATGCTGGCGCACGCGCGCTCGGGTGATTGACACCCAGCCGTCTTTGCGCCAACTTTTGCGTCGGTTGATACGACCTGCTGGTTGCACCCTTTTCGGGACGGTGAACGTATCGAGCCCTATCGGCCCTCCCTTTGCCCGAGCGACCGGGTCAGCAACGCAACCACCTGACACGCCTGGTTCGCTCATGCAGAGGACGGATACCGATGCGCGATTTTCGCGATGCCAAGGCTATGGCGCATACCTTGCGCGACTCCCTCACCGTCAAGGCCATCAATATCAGCCACGGCGAGAGCCTGGAGCTGGTCTCCAGGATGCTCGGCGTTGCCGACTGGAACACGCTATCGGCCCTGCTCCAGGCCGACGGACGCGGCACCGCAACGCCTGTCGTCGTGAGCCAGACCGGAACGGCGAGCTATCCGGCCATTCCAATGCGAGACCTGGTTCCGTTCCCGGTCGCCACCTATCCTTTATTTATCGGCCGGGCGAAAACTATGCAGGCGCTCAACCTGGCGTTCGAACGCCAGCGCGAGGTCGTGCTTGCGGTCCAGCGGCAGTCCGGGGTCGATGAGCCCGGACTCAAAGACATCTATCCAATTGGTGTCCTCGCCCAATTGCTGGAAGTTGAGCGGTTAGACGACGGCACACTGAAGGTGCTGACCCAGATTCGTCGGCGCGTCGCGATCCGCCGCTTCGTCGGGGAGGGAGGCGCGTTCCGGGCTGAGGTGGCCGACGTCAGCGAGGGACCGATTCCGGAAGCGTTCGAACTCATCCAGAGAGCCGCAAAACGGTTCGAGAGCTACGCGGCGCCCCGAGAAATTCGCGTCTCCCAGATATGGCCGCCGCTCAGCGAGACCCGCGATCCCGGACGGGTTGCCGATATCATCTCCAGCCACATTGTCTTGCCGATCAGCGATAAGCACGACCTGCTGGCGACAATTGACCCTGTGGTTCGGCTGCAACGGGTTTGCGAGCTGATGGACGGGTCCGTGCTCTCCGTGGCACCCGCACTCGAAATGACGAAGCGTCGCGCCATCGACCATGCCAATCAACGCAAGCATCAGTACGCGACATTGGAGCATCTTCTGCTCGCCCTGATCGACGACGCGGATGCCTCCACCGTGCTGCGGGCAGGCAACGTCGATCTTGGCGCACTGCGGGCGCGCCTCGCCAGCTATCTCGACAACGAGCTGAAGGACTTCGTCACCGAGAACGCCGGCGATGCCAAGCCAACGCCCGCCTTCCAGCGCGTGGCACAACGCGCCGCGATCAAAGCGCAAGAGCTGGGTCAGCCCGCCATCACGGGTGCGAACGTGCTTCTCTCGATCATCTTCACTGAAACGCGCAGTCCTGCGGCACGCCTGCTCGGTCAACATGGCATCTCGCGTGAGCGCGTGGCCGAACTCATCGCCCGCGACGCCCCGGCGAATGAAACTGGCTAGATGCGGGCTATCGAAGCAGGGCGACCACGAGGGTCGCCCCTACGGAATCGACATGGCGTAGGGGCGCCCCTTCGTGGGCGCCCTGCTTGAGCTGTCGGCTTTGTTTCTTTAGATCGCGGCGCGAAGCGGCCGGAAGAAATTCTGGATGTCCGCGGCCAACGCTGCCGGCTGCTCCATGGCGGCGAAATGGCCGCCCTTCTCCATCTCGGTCCAGCGCTGGATGTTGGTGTAGGTCTTGTCCGCGATGGCGCGCGGCGGCACGATGATTTCCTTCGGAAACGCGGCATAGCCGGTCGGCACCGCGACCGGATGATCCGGCGAGATCGGCAGGCCCGCGTGCAGGCGGCCGTAATACGGCCAGAACGAAGAGCCGATCGCCGCGGTGAACCAGTACAGCGAGATATTCGCCAGCATGCGATCCCTGCTGATGGCGCTGTCCGGCACGCCGTCATTGTCGGACCAGGTGCGGAATTTCTCGACGATCCACGCCGCCAGTCCTGCGGGCGAATCCGTCAGGGCGAACGCCAGCGTCTGCGGCTTGGTGCCCTGAATCAGCTGATACCCGGTTTCCTCCTTCAGGAAATGGGCGACGCGTTCGTTGAAGCGCACCTCGGCGTCCGAGGACGGCGCGACCTTTTCGCGCGGCACGTACAGCAGGTTGAGGTGGATGCCGAGGAGGGACGACGCATAGGTCTGTCCGAGCAGCGAGGCGACACCGGCGCCCCAATCGCCGCCTTGCGCGGCGAATGTCCGATATCCGAGAACCCCGGTCATCAGATCGTGCAGGCAGGCCGCGATGTCCTGCAGGATGAACCGCTTCTGTCCCGGCCTGAACGACAGCCCGTATCCCGGCAGCGACGGCGCGATCACGGTGAAGGCGTCCCTGGGGTCGCCGCCGAATCGCGCCGGATCGGTCAGTCGCGGAATCATCTCCACGAATTCAAACACCGAGCCCGGCCAGCCGTGCATCAGCAGCAGCGGGTACGGGTTCGGGCCGACACCGGGCACGTGAAGATAATGCAGGTCGATGTCGTGCATCGGCACCCTGAACTGCGGGAATTGATTCAACGCGGCTTCCTGGGCGCGCCAATCGAAACTGTCCTTCCAGTAGGACACGAGGTCACGCATGTAATCGACGCTGCTGCCGAAGGCCCACGGTTCGCCGGGCGCGGCGTCAGGCAGGCGCGTGAGGCCGAGGCGGGCTTTCAGGTCGGCGATGGCGGTGTCGGGAATCCGGAGTTCGAAGGTTTGGGGCGTCATGACCACATGATCCTTGTGCTATCGTTTGCCGAACGAATTGAGCATCTGCCATATGCGACAAGCGGCATGGCGGATGCTTCACTTCACCGCGTGCCCGCTCTTCGCGCCTCCGACCACCACGCCCGCGGCCTGCTCGATCGGCTGGATCGCGCTGGTGAAGTCGGACTCTGCGCCCATCTCGCGGATCACGACTTCCCAGAGCCGCCCGACCGCTTCCGCGACCTCCATCGAGAGCCCGAGCGCGCGCATCTCCTCGAGGCACAGGCGCACATCCTTGACCATCAGGCCGGTGGCGAAGCCGAAGTCGAAGCTGCGCGGCAGGATCGCGCGCGGAAACTTGTCGCGGCTGGCGGTGTTCATGCCCGAGCCCGCGTTGATCACATCGATCATCACATCGGGATCGAGCCCGGATTTGACGCCCATCACCACGGCCTCGGACGTGGCCACCATCGCGGTCGCCGACAGGAAGTTGTTGGCGAGCTTCATGGTCTGCGCCGAGCCGGGCTTCTCGCCGATGAAGAACACTTTTCCGATGACCTCTAACGCCGGCCTGATCGCCGCGAAGTCGGCTTTCGGGCCCGACACCATCACGGCAAGCGTGCCCTTCTCGGCGCCGCCGACCCCGCCCGAGACCGGACTGTCGAGCTGCACGATGTCGCGCTTGGCGAGCAGGTCGTGAATCCGCACCGCCATGTGCGAGCCGACGGTGGAGAGATCGACGAAGCGCCTGACGCGGCTGCCCGAGATCACGCCGCCGTCGCCGGTCGCGACCTCGAGCGAGGCGGCAAGCGAGGGCAGGCTCGCCAGCACGGTCTCGACGCGGTCGGCGACGTCCTTTGGCGAGGAGGCCGCTTGCGCACCCATCGCCACCAGCCTGTCGACGACGTCCTGGCGGGTATCGAATACCACGAGCTGATGTTTCGCTTCGATCAGGCGGCGCGCCATGGGAAAGCCCATCTTGCCGAGGCCGATGAATCCGATGTCCATGGTTGTGTCCCTAAAGTTCGGCGGTCACTGCGTGTTCCGTATCAACCTGTTGGCCGACTCCGATCGATGACGGCGGTCGGATATCGGCGTCGAAGAGGGCGACCACGAGGGTCGCCCCTACGAAACCGAGATGGCGTAGGGGCGCCCCTTGTGGGCGCCCTGTTTCAGCTCGACGTGTTGCCAGCGTTGTCGTACGAGATCCTCAGCCCTTGTCGATTTCGGCGAACACCTCGCGCGCGAGGCGGAAGCTGTCGACGGCGGCGGGCATGCCGGCATAGATCGCGACCTGCATCAGGATCTCGCGGATCTCGTCGCGGCTGACGCCGTTGGTGAGCGCACCCTTGAGGTGCACGCGCAATTCATGCGGCCGGTTCAGGATCGAGATCATCGCGATGTTGAGCATGCTGCGGGTCTTGCGCGGCAGTTCCTCGCGACCCCACACCGAACCCCAGCAATATTCGTTGAGCAGTTCCTGGAACGGCTGGTTGAAGCTGTCGACGTTCTTCAGGGCGTTGCTGACATAGGCTTCGCCGAGCACCGCCTTGCGAATTTCGAGCCCTTTGTCGTGCGTCTTCTGGTCCATGTCGTTTCCTTTGGCGTTCGCTCTGAGGTTTCTTGAGGCGTTTCTTGGATACCCGTGAGGTTACGGGGTCGCAGGCCCGCAGTCACGCCTTCGTGTTATGCGTATTTCCAGGTGTGGTGCCCCGTGAAAAGGATGCCTCATTGCCGCCCCTGTGCTAGGCTGACGTGCCGGCAGCCTGGAGAGTTTATTGAGCGGACCGACCCCTGAGCCGTCTGAGCCTGCCAAGTCACCTGACAAGTCACCTGCCAAGTCAGGCGATTCCGTCGCGCGGCTGAAGCTGGCGCAGGCGCTACAGCGCGCCACCTATGCCATCGCCTGGGAACGCGCCTGGCCGCATCTGGCGCGGCTGCTGACGGTTGCCGGATTGTTTCTGGCGGCGTCGTGGGCCGGGCTGTGGCTGGCGCTGCCGTCCTTCGCCCGCGCGATCGGGCTTGGCCTGTTCGGCATCGCAGCCCTGGCCGCACTGTTCCCCTTGATCAGGTTTCACTGGCCGCGCCGCGACGAGGCGCTGAGCCGGCTCGATCGCGGTTCCGGCATCGGCCATCGTCCGGCGACGGCGCTGACCGATACGCTGACCACTCAGGATCCCGTGGCGATGGCGCTGTGGCAGGCGCAGCGCGAACGCACGCTCGCTTCGATCAAGCGGATCCGGGCCGGGCTGCCGACGCCGCGGCTCGTCATCCACGATCCCTGGGCGCTGCGCGCGCTGGTGATCGTCATGACGGTGGCGGCCTTTCTCGCGGGGGGCGACGAACGCAGCACGAGGGTGGCTTCCGCATTCGACTGGAACGGCGTGCTGGTGCCGGTCAATGTCCGGGTCGATGCCTGGGTGACGCCGCCGCTCTATACCGGCAAGCCGCCGGTGATCCTGTCGGCCGCGAACAAGGACGCCGCGCTGCCCCAGAGCGGTCCGCTGGCGGTGCCGGCCGGCAGCACGCTGATCGTGCGCTCCAGCGGCGGCACGCTCGATGTCGTCACCGGTGGCGGCATCGCGGAGGCGGCGCCGACCAGCGACGCACCGAAGGGCACCAACGAAAAGCGATTCACCATCGCCGCCGACGGCACCGCCCAGGTTCGTGCGCCGTCCGGCCAGCCGCAGTGGACATTTGCCGCGACGCCCGATCGTCCGCCGACCATTGCCCTGGCGAAAGACCCGGAGCGGCAGGCCCGCGGTTCGCTGCAGATGTCCTACAAGCTCGAGGACGATTACGGCGTCACCGAAGCGCAGGCGCGTTTCGCCGTCCGCGCCCCGAATGCGGCGGCCGAGGCGGCGCGGCCGCTGTTCGCCGCTCCGCAATTTCCGCTGGTGCTGCCGAACGCGCGGACCCGCAACGGTGTCGGCCAGACGGTGAAGGATCTCAGCGAAGATCCCTATGCCGGTGCCGACGTGACGCTGACGCTGACGGCCAGGGACGAGGCCGGCAATGAGGGCAAGAGCGAGCCGTTCAGCATGCGCCTGCCGGAGCGGCTGTTCACCAAGCCGCTGGCGCGCGCCCTGATCGAGCAGCGTCGCATTCTCGCGCTCGATGCCAACCGCAACGGCGACGTCTTTGCCGCGCTGGATGCGCTGATGATCGCGCCCGAATTGTTCACGCCGGAGGCCGGGCATTATCTCGGGCTCTACAGCGTGGCGCGGCAGCTCGAGGCCGCCCGCACCGACAACGCCATGCGCGAGGTCGTCGCCAGCCTGTGGGCGCTCGCCGTCACCATCGAGGACGGCGACATCACCGACGTCGACAAGGCGCTGCGCGCGGCGCAGGAGGCGCTGAAGCAGGCGCTGGAGCGCGGCGCCAGCGACGAAGAGATCAAGAAGCTGACCCAGGATCTGCGGGCGGCGCTGGACAATTTCATGCGCCAGCTGGCCGAACAGCTGAAGAACAATCCGCAGCAGCTGGCGCGCCCGCTCGATCCCAACACCAAGATCCTGCGCCAGCAGGATCTCAACAACATGATCGACCGCATGGAGCGGCTGTCGCGCTCCGACAAGGATGCCGCCAAGCAGCTCTTGGACCAGCTGCAGCAGATGCTGGAAAACCTGCAGATGGCGCAGCCCGGCCAGTCCGGCGACAACGAGATGGAGCAGGCGCTCAACGAGCTCGGCGACATGATCCGCAAGCAGCAGCAGTTGCGCGACAAGACCTTCAAGCAGGGGCAGGATTCGCGCCGCGACCGCATGCGCGGCAAGCAGCAGGGCGACCAGGCCATGGGCGACCTGCAGCAGGATCAGCAGGGCCTGCGCGACCGTCTCAAGAAGCTGCAGGACGAACTCGCCAAGCGCGGCATGGGCCAGAAGCCGGGTGACAAGGGTGCCCGCGGCGAGAAGGGCAAAGGCGAGAAGGGCCAGGGCGAGCCGGGTCAAGGCGAACAGGGCGAGGACGGCGACGAGCAGGCCGATAGCGGCGATGCGCTCGGCGACGCCGACGAGGCGATGGGCGACGCCAGCGGCAAGCTCGGCGACGGCAACGCCGACGCCGCCGTCGACTCGCAGGGCCGGGCGCTGGACGCGATGCGCAAGGGCGCCCAGAGCCTCGCCGAATCGATGCAGCAGGGCGACGAGGGGCAGGGCGAAGGCCCCGGCAATCGCCCCGGCCGGCAGCAAAGCGCCGGCAAGTCCACCGACCCGCTCGGACGCCCGCTGCATGGGCACGACATCGACGACCAGACCGTGAAGATTCCGGGCGAGATCGACGTGCAGCGTGTGCGCCGCATCCTCGAGGAGCTGCGCCGCCGACTCGCCGATCCGGCCCGCCCGCAGCTCGAACTCGACTACATCGAGCGGCTGTTGAAGGACTATTGAGCGCGATCTTTGCGTGGACCGGAGGTGTCGCGCGTACGATCCGTGTGACGTGAGCCTCGTCGGATGGGTTGAGCTCTTCGCGATACCCATCATCTTTGCGGTCTGCGAATAACTACTCAATTCGGGCGCAGAACTGGAAGGTGGCGAGACGGTCGGGACCCCCGGGGCACGGCGAATTCAGCATCGCCTTCAAGCCGCGTGGACTGGTTCTCGATACGCCCATCTGCCTGTTAACGCCAATCCCGTGAGTTGCTTGCTCGCTGTTTCTCCGCGGTTTCCCCAATTGGGATTTTGACGATGGCCTACCTTCTTGAACCGATAAATCGCCCGTACGATCCGATGTTGCCGACGCCGCTGGGATTTGTCGCGAATCCTCGCATTTTCATGGGAACGAAGGAGTTGAAACGACAATTCAAGCCAGTGCCGCGCGATCTTGTGCACAAAGCAGTCGACGTCGACGGTGGCAGTCGGATGCCTGATTTTTTTTCCTTGGCGGCCGGCCATTACTATGTCTCTAGCCGATTCCGCGCAGTTGTCGAGAAGCATGCCAAGGACGTTGTCGAATATATTGAGGTCCAGTTTAATATGCCGGCGAACAAGCATCCCGCTGACGCATATTACTTCATCAATGTGCTGGGGCGCGGCCAGCTCATCGATTGGGAGTCATCGAACAAGCGGGGGCCAACGAAGGGCATTGAGAACAAGCGCTTTTACGATCTGCTGTGGCCGCCAGATCAATGGGCGATGAAAACTCCACCGCTCGAACATCCGGCGATCTGGCATGAGGTTCACAGAGCTATCGACGACTTTGTTTATATTGGAAGCGGAACGAATGTGCTTGTCACCAACGAGTTGGGCGATGCGCTAAACGCGACCTTTCCGGGCCAAGTGCAGCTCTATTCGATCCGGGAGCTGCAATCGACGACGTGATTCAGAGCGAAGGCGGGGGGGGGCCGGTTTCGCAGGGCGTCAGATGCGCCTCTTCCCTCCATCCGACTTTTTGTCATGGTTGTATCGCGGCCCAATGTGTCTGCAATTAAGCCGTCTTTACACATTGAGCCGGACTAACGGCAATGCGGACCTATATTGAAATCGACGAGGCCTTGTTGTCTCACGCGATGACCGCGACGGGCCTGCCGACCAAACGAGCCACAGTGGAAGCGCTGCGGACGCGCAAGCAGGCCAGGCCAGGGCGTCCGCGACGAGCCCCATGCCGCGCGGAACGAACAGGACTCGCGACAGTATGCCGTCGTTTCCCTTCTGGATGCCGATCTGGCCTGTCGCGCTGCCCGCAACTATCGCAAGCTGAGACCCCTGGCCATCACGATCCGGAAAACCGCCGACATCATCATCGGTACGTTCGGCATCGAATGTCGTCACGATGACCGCGATTTCGAGGCCATGGAGGCGCATCTCGGCCTCGATGTCGTTTTGACCGTTGCCACCCAACCGTCGTCATTCTGGATGACGGCAGGGCGAGCCCGAACACCCGGGGTGTCGGTTCAATCAAGCGCAACGCCACCGCAAATCCCAAATGAAGAGGATCTTGGCCTGTGACGTGGCGAACCAGTATCCCGAACCACTATCGAACGGTCTGAGATGTCGAGCCCGAGCCTTGTCCGTTTTCCGCAGGCCCGATAAGTCAGCTTCCTCTCGATTTTGAAGTGGTCGAACTGCTGGTAGCAATGCGCACTACCATCGTACATATGTCCTCGGCAAAGTCACTGGAGGCAGAACGACTCTCGATGGCCAGATCATAGGGTAACCAGATGAAAATCGTAGCAACACTTTTAGTTCTGTTCTTTTCTATCACGGCTGCACATGCGCAAACCTGCAACTCTCCGCAGGCCTGGGGAATGTCGGGCCAATCGGCTCCAGACCCGGTGACCAACATCGTCTACAACCCGGCGACCAATTCACCTTCAGGCATGATGGGGACGGCAGCGCTTCCCTACATCGTGCCCCTCGGCTCGTATCTCGAAATCACCGATATGATCGGCGAAAAGTACAATGTCGGCGGGACGGTCGTCTATGCGCCGTTCACCGGCACGTCGCCCCCATCGTCGAACAACGCATTCCTGTTTTCGCTATCGACCGCCTCGCATGCAGGATTGTGGCACGGCTCGATCAAGCTTTCCGCTGGGACGCAATTCAATCTTCTGATCATGGATACAGAGCCGCTGGCTGGATCACCAGGGACACATCAAGTCTTGGGGTGGAACCTGTCCGGCCGTCTTTGCGCCACGCCATAGCATCCTGAACGTCGCTCCTTGACTTTGATGCGGTTGGCCGATTTGCCGACGGTCAGATTTCTGGCGGTCAATAAGGGCGAACGTCTCTGTCGTTGGTGTCACAGGTACAGGCGTAGCTGGTCCCTGACGCCTGTGGTCGCGAAGACCATCACAGGTGTCGCTGGAATGCGTTGGAAGTATTGTTTGGCAGAACCGGACTCTATTTCTTGATTCCGGAGAGGAGTGCGGTGGTGTAAGATATTTCCTGGCCGCAGAGACCGCATCGACCCTTGAGGCGCAGGACCCGGTGGGTTCCAACCCGCCCAACCGCGCTCCAATTCGCAATTCGGAAGATACCGTTGCAATGGATCGTCGAGCGGTGTTGAACCTCCCCATCATTGTCGCCCACTAACAGGTCACGTGAGCCGGCGGACGTGCCAGTCGCTGCGCATGGCGCTGGCGACGGGCAGGTTGCGCGTGCCGCGCCGCGACCAGACGTTGCCGCAGGCAGTTTCAAAGTCTTGACACGGCTCTCTCGGAGGAGATCGCCCATGGCATGGGACACCCAATATGCGCTCGAGGGGTTCTTCATGTTTGGAGGCCCGCTCAACGTCACTCAGTATGTCATCGATCCCGACGACAACAAATTCGGACAGTCGACGGATACCTACTGGGTCGCGCGTTTCCTGCTGGACGAGGAGATCCACGTCATCGCGCGTCTGAATGAGCTGATGAGGGGGCCGCTGGTGTACTATCCCGTCGTTCATTTGCTGCGTCGCTCGTCGGCCTCGGTCGGTCCCGCGTGGGTGACGGAACACCAGTTCTTCAAGTCCTGGCTGTTTTCGCTCGGCGGCAAGTTCACCGATCCGCGCAATCCCGGCATGTCGACGGGCGGACAGACGCTCGGAATTGCCTTCAACAAGGCGGACAACCGGCACATCCACCCGCGCCCCTGAAGAGTAGTCCGGCATAGGTCGTTGCTGGTTTCGCGTCATCGGTGATGACCATGGACCGCAAGGGAGAATGGCATGGTCACGATTTCCAAACTCACCGTCACCAATGCGAAGCCGATCGATGCCACGAACTGGCTCACCTTGCGAGATGTCTTCGGCCCGCAGGAAATTTCCGATCCGTCGCCGCGCGGCGATTGCGTCGTGCAGGCCGAGACCTTGCCGGCGAACAACGCGGCGGAATGGTCGCAGATCGCCTGGAGCGGCGGTGAACCCATCCCCGGCAATCCCAATCAACGACGGGTCCGGCGTCAATCGACCGCAACGACTACCATCACCGCAGCGAACGGAGCCAGCAGCCAGAAGCTCGTCCTCTGGACCCTGTGGGCCGATGTCTCGGTGCTGACCAAAGGGCCTCGACCGCCACAGGCAAAGCCCTGGAGCGCGGGTGCGCTGATCCCGACCGGATCAAAATGCGGCGCCTTCGAGGTGCCGGCGCTCTCGATGGGAAAGAATGCCCGCGGACAGATTGTCGCGGTCGCGAAACTGTTCCCGCGCGGCATCGGCAAGATCATTCATGCCGCCGGCAAGCACGCGCTGTTCAATATCCGGCGCGAGCTGACCGCCAACGATTTCGTCAATGGTGCGCCGAGCCACCACAAGAAGTCGTTCAAGGTCTGGGCCGACGATACGCTGACGGAGATGCAGGCTCTGACCTCCGTCTTCAACGACGAGCTCTACGATAGCGACGCGCCCGATCTTCCTCCGGCGACGCAATCGGCAGAAACCTACAACAATTTTCGCCAATGGCTCGAATGGGAGGGGCGACCGTGTTCGAACTACGCCTATTGGTATTTCCAGGCGCGCTGGAAGGACCAGCGGGTGACGCTCAAGGAGGTCGACCAGGGCGGGATCCCGCTGCCACAGCAGGCGTTTTACAGGAAGCCGTAAGCCCCGGGGTTACGGTGAAAGGTGCGCCGGGACGCTGGATGAACAGCTTACAGGCGTCTGCCCTTATGTCGCGCGGTCTCTCCGTACACGTTCACCAGATGGGCCAAGTAATCCGGCTGCATTTCCACGGAAGGCGGCAGGCCATTGAAAGGACTTTCATAGAACTGGATGTTGATGCAGGTGTTATGAATAAGCCGAAACGGATCAAATATTGGCTTACGGCGTGATCCCTCGATATCAATTCCGATCCCGCCGATGGCTACTTCCGGCTGCGGGGACTTACCCGGAGCGGCGCCTATGAATCCCATCCAGCGGCATCTGGGATTCTTGGCGATGACGCATTCTCCAAAAAAGAGACCGAGGTCGAAGATGGCGTTGAGCCCGCGCAGGCGCCCTGTCCATGGCGTCCTCCAGCGATAGAACGCCTGATAAACGGTCTTGTTGCGAAGCCCCGCGACGAGCAGGGCCGCATGGCCAGGAAACCACGCCGATACAGCATCGAGACCGGCCCCCTCCAGCGCCAGCTCAACGTCGAAGACGCGCAGGAAATCGCGCAACGCACTGATGCGCTCGGACTGATGTTCGAAGAAGTAGCGCTCGTTTTCTCTGGCGGAATCGAAGTCGAGGAAAGCTGGATTCTTGCTGTGCGGAGGCGCGAAGACCGGATAGTCGGACAGCGCTTTGCGCACGCGTTGCGCACTTGCCCAGGCGCTCGGTCGCAGCAGGTAGGGCCCAAGCAGAGACATTGTTGGTGTGCCAAAGTTTGCCGACAGACGATGCCGCTTCGGGCGAGCAAGAATAGCAGGGGTCTTCCGTGGAAGGAATGCCGACATGGCGTCGTCTGATCAAAATACAAATTCGGGTTCGGTCCTGGCATTGTCACGCCTTTTCTCCAACGTGCTGACCTTTCGACGATGTGAGGCGGTTTCCACCCCTCCCTCGCGAAGCGTGGGGAGGGCGGCCGGCCGCAGGCCGGTCGGGTGGGGGTGTCTCCGCGCGTTCATCTGGAGATCTTACTCGCGGAGACACCCCCCACCCGGCGCTTCGCGCCACCCTCCCCACCCTGCGCGCAGCTCCGCTGCGCTTGGGAGGGAGGGATAAGAAAGTACTGCGCTGCAGCCACTTACTGGCGCGACGATGCCAAGTGATTTGCCCGACGTGTCAAAATATCTTCGCGGGATCGTGCATGCCAGCGACCGCCAAGCTACTTTGCATGGGGTTGTTTTCGATATTTTGGATACGCGAGCCGCGTAGGCCATGCGGCTGGCCTGCCGGGCCGGAGCTGGGGGCCGCGCCCTCGAGCTCGTTGACAATTGAAGCCCGGGCGACGCGTGGCCCGCCCATTGTTCGCGACTATTGCGCTTTCTTCGCCGCCAGCGCGTCGGCCACCGCGCTGCGGATCTCCGCGACCGAAAACGGCTTGCTGATGACGTCGTGCGCGATGGCACTGAGATTGGAGGCGCGCTCGCGCTGCGCGGCGTAGCCGGTCATCAAGAGGATGGTCAGGTCGGGAAAATCGCGCGCCGCCGACAGTGCCAGCGCAATGCCGTCCATCACCGGCATCTGGATGTCGGTCAGCAGCAGGTCGAATGCGCCGTTGTCCCGGGTCAGGATGTCGAGCGCCTCGGCGCCGTCCTGCGCGGTGACGGTGTCGTGGCCATCCATGGCGACCGCGCGTGCCACCAGCACGCGCATGGATTCTTCATCGTCGGCGATCAGAATTCGCGGCATCGGTCTGTCTGTCTCTCGCGCTCAGGCGCTGCCGCCGGCCATATCGCGCCGGTTGAAGAAGCGGATGTCGATGTTGCGGCCCTCGGCCGGCGGCGACGCCAGGCGCGATTTGAACTGGATCCGCTCCCCGGGCCGCAGCTGGCTCTGGTCCAGCACCGTATTCCAGGCATAGATTTCCGCGCCCTGGGCGTCGCGCACGGAAAAGCGCAGCCGGGGCAGGTCGACCGACCTGCGGGTGTCGCCGACAACGGCGCCTTCGATGACCAGTACCTGTTTACCGTCCACGGTTTCGGTCGAGACCTTGACGTCCTTGAACGAGACCCCGCGCAGATTGACGTCCAGACCGACCAATTTGTAGAAGGCTGCGGTCTGCGGCATCAGGCGGACCATGTCGGCGCGCCACACCATCAGGGCGACCACCAGCGCGCCCATCGCGGCGCAGGCGGTGGGGAGGTTGACGAACGACCGGCGGGCGCCTTTAAACGGTACCCAGGGGCGGAACAGCCTGCGGAACCAGGGTTGCGGCTGGTGCCGCGCGCCGGTGTCGTGCTCTTCGTTGCGAACCGCGCTCGGCCAATCCGCCTCGGCCGACGAATCATCGGTTCCCCAATCGTCCGCGATCGGGGGGCTATCGACGACAGGGGGTTGCGTGTCGGCCTCATCGGCGCCAAATGCCTCCCATTCTGCGGCGAGGGCATCCTGGGACGATCGGCCCGCTTCCGCCATCGCCGGTACGGTGGTGACCAGTCCGATCACGTCTTCAGGACGGGCCAGCCAGGTCTCCTTGCAGCGGGAACAGCGCACGGTTCTGCCGGAATCGCCGAGATTGGCCGGATGAATGGCGTAGGATGTTGCACAATGGGGGCAAACGATGTGCATGGAGTTCGCTCTCCATAGGGACGACGATGCGGGTGCCGGTGCTGGTCCGAAGGGTTCCGCTGAAAGGTCGCGGGTCGGAACTTCGGGGCCGGGGTGGCGTGATGCTACAACGCGACCGTTAACGAATCGGAAACCATACGCGAAACAAACTGGTCTGAAGGGCGTTTGCCCGTCGGTTTCCGGTTCCAGCCCCTTCATTGGACGGAGCTGAGCTTGGTTCGGTTCGAAAATGTCGGATTGCGTTACGGTCTCGGGCCGGAGATTTTGCGCGACCTCACGTTCCAGGTTCCCGCCAATTCATTCCAGTTCCTGACCGGACCGTCCGGCGCCGGCAAGACCTCGCTCTTGAAGCTCCTGTTCCTGTCGATGCGCCCGACCCGCGGCCTGGTCAACCTGTTCGGCCATGACGTGTCCCTGCTGAACAAGGAGGAGATCGCGAACCTGCGCAAGCGGATCGGCATCGTGCTGCAGGATTTCCGCCTGCTCGACCACATGACCACCTACGAGAACGTATCCTTGCCGTTCCGGGTGCTGGGCCGGGACGAATCCAGCTACCGCAAGGAGGTGATCGACCTGCTCAAATGGGTCGGCCTCGGGGAACGCATGGATGCGCTGCCGCCGATCCTGTCCGGCGGCGAGAAGCAGCGCGCGGCGATCGCGCGGGCCGTGATCTCGCGGCCGCAACTGCTGCTGGCCGACGAGCCGACCGGCAACGTCGACCCAACCCTTGGACGGCGGCTCCTGCGTCTGCTAATCGAGTTGAACAGGACCGGTACCGCGGTCATCATTGCAACACATGATATCTCGCTGATGGATCAGTACGAGGCGCGGCGGCTGGTTCTGCATCAGGGACGCTTGCACATCTATGAATAGGATGGACGATCACAGCCTCCTGGTTCCGCTGGCGAACGAACGGCCGCAATTGCCGGCGCGCGCCCGCAACCTGTCGCCGATCGTGCCGCGGGCTTCGATCTCCGGCCGCGCGCTGGTCGCCGTGGTCGCCATCATGACCTTTCTCGCCTCCGTGACCACCGGCGCGGTGCTGCTGGTCAGCGCCTCGGCGACGGATTGGCAGGCGGAAGTGTCGAGCGAGATCACCGTCCAGGTCCGTCCTCATGCCTGGCGCGATATCGACAAGGATGTGGCCGCGGTCGCGGACGCGGTTCGCGCGCAGCCCGGCATCATCGATGTCAGGGCCTTCACCAAGGATGATTCGGCCAGATTGCTCGAGCCCTGGCTCGGCACCGGGCTGTCGCTCGACGATCTGCCGGTGCCGCGCGTGATCGTCGCGCGGGCTCAGCCGGGGACGACGCCCGATCTGGTGGCTCTGCGCACCCGGGTGGCGCAGGTCTCGCCGACGGCCAGCGTCGACGATCATCGCGCCTGGATCGACCGGATGCGGTCGATGGCCAACGCCACGGTGCTCGCCGGAATAGGTATCCTCGTGCTGGTCATCATCGCGACCATCATCTCGGTGTCCTTTGCGACCCGCGGCGCCATGGCGGCCAATCGCCCGATCGTCGAGGTCCTGCACTTCGTCGGCGCCGGCGACCGCTACATCGCCAACCGCTTCCAGCGGCATTTTCTGCGGCTGGGCCTCGAAGGCGGCCTGATCGGCGGCGGCATCGCGATGCTCGTATTCGGTTTTTCGGAATCTGTCGCCGGGTGGTTTTCCGGAACGCCGATCGGCGACCAGTTCGCGGCGCTGCTCGGCACGTTCTCGCTGCGCCCGTCAGGCTACCTGGTGCTGGCGCTGCAGGCGCTCTTGATCGGCGGGATCACCGCCTGGGCCTCGCGGCGGACGTTGTTTGCCACGCTGGACGCCATCGAGTGACGTCCGGCGCGTGACGTGTTTGGCGCCCCCGGCGCGCGCCATCTGGGGGAAACCGCCGGGCAGATTCCACTCCGCCCGAAAACCTTCTACTATTGCCCGGTTGTCCACCAGGATTGCCCGGCCCCGCATGACCTCGCAGCCGCAACAGATCTCGCCGCATGAGCTGCCCTACATGTGGGCGGCGCGGCTGCGCGCGGCGCTGGTGACGGCGCTCGTGGTCGTGTTCGCGCTGATGGTGCTGGGTTTCGTGGCCTTTCTGTCGCAGCTGCGCGAGACCGAAATCAAGCCCGACCGCAAGGCCGACGGCATCGTCGTGCTGACCGGCGGTTCCTCGCGCGTCTCCGATGCGATGGAACTGCTGGCCGCCGGCTATGGCAGGAGGCTCCTGATCTCCGGCGTGCATCGTTCGAGCGCCGTCAGCGACATCTCCCGATCGCTCTCCGAGCATCAGTCGTTGCTGAATTGCTGCGTCGACCTCGACCGCTCCGCCGTCAACACCCGCAGCAATGCGGCGCAGACCAGGCTCTGGGCGCAGCAACGCGGCTTCGGATCCTTGATCGTGGTGACCTCGAACTACCACATGCCGCGGGCGATCTTCGAACTGTCGCACGCGTTGCCGGATGTCGTCCTGATTCCCTATGCGGTGGTCGGCGAGAAATGGCGCGACGAGCCATGGTGGACGAGTAGCACGACATTGCGGCTCCTGCTATCGGAGTACCTGAAATATGTCGCCGCCGAGGCTCGGGTGCGCCTGGCCCGCTTCGGCCTGGACGTCCTTCCCGAAGTCTCCGATATGCCCGCCGGTTCGCTGCCGCCGCGCCGCCCGGCGACGGCGCAAGCCAATTGAACTGATCGGATCCTCGATGGTCGGAATTTTCCTGCGCTCGCTCGTCTTCAACGTGCTGTTCTATCTCGTCCTCATCGTCTGCATCATCATGGCGGTGCCGACCTTCGCGCTGCCGGTTCGCGCGCTGTACACCGTCGCCGGCTGGTGGGCGCGGGCGACCATTTTCCTGATGCGGGTCATCTGCAACATCAAGGTCGAGCTTCGCGGGGTCGAGAAAATTCCCAGCGGCTCGCTGCTTGTCGCCTCCAAGCACCAGTCGTTCTGGGAGACGTTCGCGCTGCTGCCGTTCTTTGAACGGCCGATTTTCATCCTCAAGCGCCAGTTGACCTGGATTCCGGTGTTCGGCCTGTTCCTGCTCAAGGCGAGCATGATCGCGATCGATCGAACCGCCGGTGCGAAGGCGCTGCTCGGCATGACGCGACGTGCCCGCGACGCGGTCCGGGGCGGTTGTCAGCTGATCATCTTTCCGGAGGGAACGCGCACCGCGCCGGGCGCGCCGCCCGCCTACAAGTCCGGCATCGCCCAGATCTATTCCACCTGCGGTGTGGCCTGCATCCCGGTCGCGCTCAATTCGGGACTGTTCTGGCCACGGCGCACGTTCATGCGCTATCCGGGCACGCTGGTGGTGGAATTTCTCGATCCGTTGCCGCCAGGTTTGCCGCGCAAGGAATTTCTCGCGCGCGTCGCCGCCGAGATCGAGCAGGCCACCGACCGCATCGTCGCCGCCGGGCAAGCCGAGCAGGCGCAGTTGCTCGCTCGCTAGGAAGACATCGTCTGTCGCGGATGCGGCGCGTGGTCGTCGTGCAGCATCACGGCGAGCCGATGCAGCTGCACATCGCGGAAACCTTCGGCCTCGATCGCCTTCACGGTCGCCAGCACGTAATCGCGGTTGGCGCCGGATTGGCCATGTCCCTGTTTGACGTGGCGGAGCTGTTCGGCCTGCGACAGGCGGCCGGCATATTGAACATGGCCGCGGTCCACCACATAGGTGAGCGCGCTGACGCGTTGCCGCGCATCGCTTTGCAGCCACACCGAGCGCATCACCTCGCGATAGACCGACGTCACCTGTTCGCGCGCGCGCAAATAAGCCACAGTCTCCGCGCGATTCGCCTCCGCGACACGGAAAGCGATACCGCGGCAGGCACCGCCGCGATCCAATCCGAGCACCAGGCCGGGCTTTTCCGGAGTGCCCCGGTGCACGAAGGAATAGACGCACAGCGCGCGATGCTCGCCGATCAGCCGGGCCGGGACCTGTTCAATGAACGGAAATCCCGGCCGCCACATCAGCGAGCCATAACCGAACACCCAGAGATCGCCTCCGGTGGATGCAACGTCAGGGAGAGTTAATGGAGACATCTGGTGAGAGCTAACAGAATTCGTCGGTCCATGAAATTGCGGTAACTTGATTAACGAGGCCTCGATCGCTTAATTGACAAGATTGCAGCTGAAAGGGTCGCCGCATGTCTCCAATGACGTCCGCGCCGCGCCGGCGTTCGCTATGGCGCCTTTTCGCCGCACCGCTCCTGCTCGTGATCGCCGCTGTGGCGTGGAGCGGGTTCTGGTTTTTTGCCGCATCGGAAGTCGGTGTCAAGGCCGATGCCTGGCGCGCGCAGGAAGCCAAATCCGGCCGGATCTACGATTGCGGCAAACGCACCGTGGCAGGCTTCCCGTTCCGCCTCGAAGTGCGCTGCGACGACGCCACTGTCGCGCTGGTCTCGCAGACGGCGGGGCAAGCCGCAAACGCCGTGCCGATCACGGCGAGGCTGCGCGAGATTCTGGTGGTGGCCCAGATCTACGATCCTAAACTGGTGATCGCCGAGTTCACCGCGCCGGCCACGATTTCGGATCGCGCGGCGCAGACATCGTTCACCGCCAACTGGAGCACGGGCCGCAGCAGCGTGGTGGGCTTGCCCGGCGTTCTGCAACGCGCCTCGATCGTCTTTGACGATCCGGTGGTCAATCGCGTCGACGCAGGCGCGCAGGTGCCTCAGGCTGCCGCCAAGCATGTCGAGCTGCATGGCCGTATCGCCGAAGGTTCGCCGACCGATCGCCCCGTGATCGAAGCCGCGCTGCAGATCTCGGCCGGCAGCATCCCGAACTTGCATCCGCTGCTTGCGCAGCCGTTCGACGCCGATATCAGGGCCATGGTCAGCGGCTTGCGCGACCTTGCGCCAAAGCCCTGGCCGGTGCGTTTTCGCGAGATTCAGGCCGCCGGCGGGCATGTCGAGATCGTGCAATCCCGGATCCAGCAGGGCGACTTCATCGCGGTGGCGACCGGCTCGCTCGGCCTCAGCCCCGGCGGCAGTCTCGATGGCGAATTGCAGATGACGGTCGCGGGTCTCGAGAAAATCGTGCCGGCGCTCGGCATCGACAAGATGCTGGAGCAGGGCGTGCCCCAGGCGACGCTCGATCGTGTCGCCCCCGGCGTGCGCAGCCAGGACATCAACAATCTGGTGGGAGCGCTCGACCGCGCCATTCCCGGGCTCGGCAAGGTGGTCAAGCAGAATGCCAATGTCGGCGTTGCCGTGGGCATCAACGCGCTCGGCAAGGAAGCGGTGCTCGAGGGCCGCAAGGCGCGGACATTCCCGTTGCGCTTCTCGGATGGCGCGGTGTTCTTTGGACCGCTGAAGGTGGCGCAGATCCCGCCGCTGTTCTGAGGCGGCTGCGTCTGGCGGCGTCATCATCCGGGCTTGTCGGTCAGATTGGCATGTGGGCGGCCGAAGTCGGGCGCGGCCGAATCCTGGCCGATTTCGACGATGCCGCGGCGGATCGCGCGGGTGCGGGTGAAGTGGTCGAACAGCGCCTCGCCGTCGCCGCGGCGGATGGCGCGGGTCAGCTTGGAGAGGTCCTCGTTGAAGGTGCCGAGCATTTCCAGCACGGCGTCCTTGTTGGCGAGAAAGACGTCGCGCCACATCGTCGGGTCGGAGGCCGCGATGCGGGTGAAGTCGCGGAAACCGCCGGCGGAAAACTTGATGACTTCCGAGGAGGTGACCTGGGCCAGTTCGTCCGCGGTGCCGACGATCGTATAGGCGATCAGATGCGGCAAATGGCTGGTGATCGCCAGGACCAGATCGTGATGGTCCGGCGTCATGATCTCGACTTTGGCGCCGATCGCGGACCAGAACGCGCGCAATTTTTCGGTCGCGTGCGCGTCGACGCCGTCAGGCGGCGTCAGGATACACCAGCGATTGATGAAGAGTTCGGCAAAACCGGAATCGGGACCGGAATGCTCGGTGCCGGCGACCGGATGCGCCGGCACGAAATGTACGCCGGCGGGCAGATGCGGCGCCATGTCCCGCACCACGGCGCCCTTCACCGAGCCGACGTCGGAGACGATCGCACCTGGCATGAGATGCGGCGCGATCTCCTGCGCCACCGCGCCGCAGGCGCCGACGGGAATGCAGAGAATGACGAGGTCGGCGTCCCGGACTGCGTCGGCGTTGCTCTCGAGCACGGCATCGACGATGCCGAGTTCGGCGACGCGCGCGCGGGTCTTTGGCGAGCGCGCGGTGGCGACGATCTCGCCGGCGAGGTTCTGCTGCCGCGCCGCGCGCGCGATCGAGCCGCCGATCAGCCCGAAGCCGATCAGCGCGATGCGCTGGAATGTCGGCACGGCGTTCACGCCGCGGCCAAGGAATCGCGCATGAAATCGCGCAAGCCGTCGACCACCAGCCGATTGGCTTCCTCGGTGCCGATCGTCATGCGCAGCGAATTCGGCAGCCGATAATTGTTCAGTGCGCGCAGCACCAGACCACGCTTGGTCAGATACGCGTCGGCTTCCGCCGCGGTCTTGCCCTGGTCGAGCGGGAAATGGATCAGCACGAAGTTGGCGACGCTGGGCGTGACCTTGAGGCCGAGCTTTTCGATCTCCTCGGTCAGCCAGTTGCGCCAGGTCTCGGTAAAGGTCTTCGACATCTGCTGATGTGCGGTGTCCTCGATCGCGGCGACAGCGGCCCGCATCGCGGGCGCTGAGACGTTGAAGGGGCCCCTGATCCGGTTGACTGCATCGACGATATGGGCAGGTCCGAACATCCAGCCGATCCGCAGGGCGGCCAGCCCATGGATCTTGGAGAAGGTGTGGGTCATGACCGTGTTTTCGGTCGTCGCCACCAGTTCCAGGCCGATCTCGTAGTCGTTACGTGAGACGTAGTCGCAATAGGCCGCATCGAGCACGAGCAGCACATGCGACGGCAGGCCGGCGCGCAGGCGCTTGACCTCGTCGAAGGGCAGATAGGTGCCGGTCGGATTGTTGGGGTTCGCAAGCCACACCAGTTTCGTGCGCACGCTGACCCGCGCCAGGATCGCATCGACGTCGGCGGTGAACCCGGTCTCCGGCGCGATGATGTTCGTCGCGCCGTTCGCCATGGTCGCGATCGGATAGACCAGGAAGCCGTGCGCGGTCGAGATCGCCTCGTCACCACGGCTGAGATAGGTGTGGGCGAGCAAATTGAGGATTTCATCCGATCCGGCGCCGCAGATGATGCGGTCGGGATCGAGCCCGTAGGCGCGGCCGATCGCCTCGCGCAGCACGCGGGAGGTGCCTTCCGGATAGTCTTCCAGGTGCGCCGCCGCGTGCGTGTAGGCCTCGATCGCCTTGGGCGAGGGCCCGAACGGGGTCTCGTTGGCCGACAGCTTGAACACCTTGCGGCCCGGCTCGGCCACCGGGGTCTTGCCGGGCGTGTAGGGCGCAATATCGAGAATGCCGGGATTCGGCACGGGGCGGGACATCTTGGGACTCCGGATTGGCAGCACGGCCGGTCAGGCACCGTTGCCTTGGTTTGCGGGCACCGTATAGCGCGTTGCATGGCTGCCGACGAGGGCCGTCGAGCGCACCGAGGCGCCAGCCTCGATCAGGGACGCCCTGATTTTGTCGAGGCTCACGGGCGCTATCACCGACACCAGGAGCGCGGCGCCGTCGAAGGCGGTGTCCGGCACCGCGACGATTTCCGCCAGCGGCGACAGCGCCCGCGCGGTCTCCGCGTTCCAGCCGGATACCCGCACGCTCCACATCTCGACCTCGGTGACCATCGCGCTGTCGGAGACGCGGGAGACCACGAACACCGGCAGCGCGGCCGGATGGTCGGCGCGCTCGACAAAGGGCATGCGCGCGATGATCTTCGGCGCGCCGGCTGTCTCGAGCGCGATCCACCAGGGGACGCGGCTCGACGTCGCCGATACCAGCGCCAGATCGCCCTTCGATCGCGCCACCGCGTCGACGGCGGCCGATGTGTTGAAATGCGCGACGTAGGGCACCGTGAAGCCGAAGTGGAAGCGCGCCGAATCCCGCATCGCGGATTCGCCGACGGAGATGTCGGCATGCACCGAAAACGGCGCCTGCACGTAGGTGAAGGTCGCGATGATGACGCGCCAGATACTCTCGACCGTATCGAGCGGCAGGATACCGCGATGGCGCTGCACCAGCCGCCGCATCATGTCGGCTTCGCGCGCGGGACGAAAGGCCGAGCCGACCTCCTGCGTCTGCTTCACCTGGATCAGGCGGTCGATGATGTCGCCGCGGGCCATCAACAAGCGGTGCACCTGCTCGTCGATCGAGTCGATTTCCTTGCGCAGGACATCGAGCGACGGCGGGGCGGGAGGCTGTTGAGACATCTTCGAACCTTGATATCCGGCACTGGACCGGGCCTTTTGATTAGGTAAGACAGCCGCCGAAAGCAAAGAGAAACCTTCGGGAGGCGACGGGGCGTTAGCCACGGGAGCCCTTAAATCATGCAGCTGCCTTGACGAAAAGGCCGTCCGGGACTAGCTTTTGCCTGTTCCGTGGTCATTTGAGCCGGCCGGCTTGCAGCCACGTTAAAAAACTCGCTAAACAGGCCGGGGACAGTTTTGATCCCGGTCGAACCTTTGTTCAGGCCGGGTTTTTTGTGGCCTGATATCCGTCCTGGTTCGGGAGCCCGCTGGAGACAGGGGGTGGTCGCAAGATGAAAGTCGTGACGTCCAAGCCAAGCCCCGCGATTGCCGCCGACGAGCGGTCGCATGAGGCCGATCATCCAACGTCCCCGGTCGCGCAGTTCGGCGCCGACCAGCCGCTGAAACTCGACTGCGGCATCGATCTGTCGCCGTTCCAGATCGCCTACCAGACCTATGGCGAACTCAATGCCGCCAGGTCCAACGCCATCCTGATCTGTCATGCGCTGACCGGCGACCAGCATGTCGCCAATATCCACCCCGTCACCGGCAAGCCGGGCTGGTGGGAAACCCTGGTCGGTCCCGGGCGTCCGCTCGATCCCAATCGCTACTTCATCATCTGTTGCAACGTGATCGGCGGCTGCATGGGCTCGACCGGGCCGGCCTCGATCAATCCCGCCACGGGCAAGGTGTGGGGGCTGGATTTTCCGATCATCACCATCCCCGACATGGTGCGCGCGCAGGCCATGCTGCTCGACCGCCTCGGCATCGAGACGCTGTTCGCCGTGGTCGGCGGTTCGATGGGGGGCATGCAGGTGCTGCAATGGACCGCGGCCTATCCGGCGCGCGTGTTTTCCGCGCTGGCGATCGCCTGCAGCACGCGCCACTCGGCCCAGAACATCGCGTTTCACGAACTCGGCCGGCAGGCGGTGATGGCCGATCCGGATTGGCACGGCGGCCGCTATGTCGAGGAGGGCACCCATCCGCATCGCGGGCTTGCCGTCGCGCGGATGGCCGCGCACATCACCTACCTGTCGGATGCCGCGCTGCATCGCAAATTCGGCCGCCGCATGCAGGATCGCGAACTGCCGACCTTCTCGTTCGACGCCGATTTCCAGGTCGAGAGCTATCTGCGCTACCAGGGCTCGTCGTTCGTCGAGCGGTTCGATTCCAACAGCTATCTCTATCTGACCCGTGCGATGGATTACTTCGACATCGCCGCCGATCACGACGGCGTGCTGGCGGCGGCCTTCCGCGGCATCCAGACGCGCTTCTGCGTGGTGTCGTTCACCAGCGACTGGCTGTTCCCGACCTCGGAATCGCGCGCGCTGGTGCATGCGCTGAACGCGTCCAGTGCCCGGGTCTCGTTTGCCGAAATCGAGACCGATCGCGGCCACGACGCCTTCCTGCTCGACGTCCCCGAGTTCTTCGATATCGCGCGCGCCTTCCTGCAATCGGCCGGCACCGCGCGCGGCCTCAACAAGACGGGCGGCTGACAGATGAGCCTTCAGCAACAGGTTTTGCCTTTCGACGGCAAAGCGGCGCCGGACGATCGTCATTACCGCGCCGATCATCTCCTCGTCGCCGGCATGGTCGAGCGCGGCTCGAAGGTGCTCGATGTCGGCTGCGGCGAGGGCGACCTGCTGCAGCTGCTGGAGAGCCGCGGCATCGACGGGCGCGGCATCGAATTGTCGCGCGAGGGCGTCAACCGCTGCGTCGCCAAGGGACTCGCGGTGGTGCAGGGCGATGCCGACACCGACCTCGTCAACTATCCCGACGACGCCTTCGATTACGTGATCCTGTCGCAGACCCTGCAGGCGACGCGGCAGCCGAAGACGGTGCTGGAAAATCTGCTGCGGATCGGGCGGCGTGCCATCGTCTCGTTTCCGAATTTCGGCTTCTGGAGATTGCGGCTGCAGCTTCTGATCGGCGGCCACATGCCGCGTACCGACAACCTGCCCGCGACCTGGTACGACACGCCCAACATCCACTTCTGCACCATCAAGGATTTCGTGCAGCTCTGCGACGAGATCAACGTCAAGATGGAGCGCGCTGTGGCGCTCGATCTCTACGGCCGGCCGTTGCGCCTGATCGCGCCGTGGTGGTTCTGGAACATGTTCGGCGAGCAGGGCGTGTTCCTGCTGAGCCGCGCGGAGAAGGCGAAGTAGATTTTTCGATTGCCGCATGAGCGGCGTCATTGCGAGCGCCAGCAAAGCAATCCATCGTGCCGCAAGAGGAAACTGGATTGCTTGGTCGCGGAGCCTGTCATCTCTACGCGAGGGCTCTCGCCCTCGTCGGGGGCGGCGTTCTGCGCCGGCCCGTTGGCGCAATGACGGAGCAACAGCGTGTGCCCAAAAGCCGCTGTCATACCCGCGGAGGGTAGTACGCCGCGGCCCATCCATTTCATCGCCGACGTCTCTGGAATACTGGATCGTCCGCTTTCGCGGACGATGACGAAGGTGCAGCGTCGTTCCACGGCCGCGAACTCCGGCCCGGCACGCCAGCCGCATGGCCTACGCGGCTCTCGTACCCCAAAATCTCGAAAACAACCCCATGCAAAGTAGCCCGGCGGTCGCTGGCATGCGCGATCCGGCGAAGAAACATTTGACACGTCGGGCAAATCACCTGCAATATTGCATCATCGCGCAATCCGTAAAACGCAAACGATCTTGGCAACAGTGTCGAGGGCGGCTGGACCATGCGGCTTGCCGTCCACGCCGCGACGGGCGGAGAATTTGCGCGCGTCATCATCAGGACCACTACGCAGCTGATTGATCGAGCCTGACCGAGGCCCGATCGGCGTTCGCTGCGGACAGATTGCGACCACCTTTCGCTGCGCGGCGAAACGACGCGATGGGCCACGGTCGATTTCGCTGGATCCTGCGCTACCGAGCAGGCCGCCAACCTGGGTGTCTGAATTCACCAATCATAGATCACCTGCGTCTTCAGGCCCAGCCGAGCCACCATGCTGTCGACCTCGTTCTGGCTTTCTGGATAGGCCTCATAGACGATCTTTGCCTTGAACAATATCGGATAGTACCTTGGATGAAGGGTCCACATGATGTTGTGAAAAACGGCCGTTTCCGCGTACATGTTCCTCACGATCTTTCTCACATAGAGGCTGTCAGGGGGAAACGAGATCGGCGGATTGACTGCCCTTGTCTTGAAAAATTCGGTCAGCATCGGCGAATATGTATATCCGTACTCGCCGCCAGCTCGACAGGGTCCACGTTGCAACTTCGTCGGCTCGCCGGCGCGAGGTGCTGTCACGAACGTGCACAACTCGTCGCTTCGGGGGTAGTGCCAGGCGACTAGCGTGCCTTTGAGCACATACGTCTGGTACGACGCCACCAGAAGAATGCTCGCGCAGGCTGAAAGGCAATAGTCGTAGACCACCACCGTCGCGTGACGATCGCGAATCATATCCGAAAGCGCGACCGCTGGACCCAGGTATCCTCCGTGACTTCGAACGACGAACAGCCCATCCTCCTTGAGGTCGTTCGCCAACGAGACATCCATATTCTGAGAAATCTCGCCGGTAAAACATAACACCTGCTTGTCGGGGCTGAGGTTCATCGAGCCCGGCCAAACAAAGCGGCGACAATAATCGACGGCGCGATAATAGCTTTCGCGATCAAAAGTCGTTTCTTGAACGCGCCCCTCCCTTGAACAGAGAACGAGGAGCAGGGTCGACAAGAGGAACAGGCATTGCGCTCTCGGGCACGCCAAGAACCATCGTCTGATCACTCGTGATAAGGCGCTGTTCGACACGTTCGACCGGTATGGAATACGGCTTGCTTTTGGGTTTGGTCCGTCGGAGGTCGAATTGTCGTCGAAAAATAGTCAAAAAACCAGACCCGCGGTCATGCGCTGCGCAACGAAATGGCGCGACGGGCACACTGGGAGAAGTCGCAGACCCGACAGATGGCGCGGTCATCGGCAAGCCGATCAGCGTGGCCAATCAGAAAGCGCTATGAGGTCGAGCACGAGAGCCAGCACCCGCACGCTAATCAGGCGTAAGCCCCAATGCCCTCACGGCGTCCACCCAAATGGGCGTTTCGTTGTCGTAAAGCGTCCTGAACGCGATGTGGCCTTGAGCGGACTCGTCGATGCCATTGGTGTCGAGCAGCTTCTGTATCCTTTCCGTCTTGCCCGCTTCGACCATCAGGCCGGAAAGGCGCTCGACGATTTCCTGCGGCATGTCGACGGGGCCGGCGAGAAAAATGTAACCGGTAAGAGCAAAGACTTTGGAGTCGAGACCCTGCTCGATAAAGGTGGGAACGTCGGGAAGCTTCCTGCTCCGCGTCGTCGTTTGCACGGCGATTACTTTCCCGGCTCCTGATTCCAATGCATTGATGGCATTGGCGTAGCTCCCCATTGCTGCCTGGAGCACGCCGGCCGCGAAATCCTGCCACATCGGCGCTTCGCCGCGATAGTGCACTGTTCTTATCTGTAGCCCGTACTGCTTGTTGAGCTCCGCAACGACGATATGCGCGTAGGTGCCTGGGCCCCAGGTCCCGACGTTCGTCTCGTTCTTCTGCGCGTATTCGACGAACTCCTTCAAGTGAGCGGCATTCGTCGCCGTCCCGGCGACGAATGGCAGATGTCCCGCAGACATGCTGGAAATGAGCACGAAATCCTTGTCGGCGTCGTACGGCAAGCTCCTGAAGAGCACGCGGCTTTGCGCCAGAGTCCCCGTGTTGGCGACCAGGAGCGTGTAACCATCAGGCGGCGACTGCTTCACGGCTGCAGCGCCGATCGTACCGCTGGCGCCCGCCCTGTTCTCGACAATAACCGGCTGGCCGAGTTTCTGGGAGAGGTATTCGCCGTAGATGCGCGCAAACGAGTCCGCAAGACCGCCGGCAGGAAAGGCGCAAACGATCTTGATCGGCTTGGTTGGCCACGTCTGCGTCCACGCGCTATCGGGATGCGAAAAAGCGATCGTGGCTGCGCCGGCCGCGATGAAGCCGCGGCGCGTGATTTTCAGTGCCATGACGACCTCCCATCATGTTTCCGTTCCGAGGATGCGCGTCGTGGGCGCGCTGCTGCCGGCCTTCAGCGGCCGTCCCCTACGTTCGATATCGGGCCGCTGCTCAGCACCGCTGCGTAGTGAGGTAAGGCATTGGTCGTGCTCATGGATTGTCTCCTGAGCAAATTGTCTCTACCCGGAGGATCTTACCAAGGCGTGGGTGGCGCGCTTGACATTCGGCTTACATTTTCCTCACCAGCAGCTTATTCTTGCGTTGCAACCGGCGCTAGAGACCGACGGGGAAAGTCACCCAAGGAATTGCCAGCTTGCGCTATCGCTTCGAGGAGTACGCATTCGACACCGACCTTCGCGAACTTCATCGCGGGGCGGACGCAGTGTCGGTTGCGCCACAGGTATTCGACCTGCTCGATTACCTGATCCGCAACAGGGACCGGGTCGTGAGCAAAGACGACCTCATCAATACCGTCTGGAACGGCCGTGTCGTGTCTGATGCGGCACTGACGACGCGGCTGAATGTCGCCCGCAGTGCGATTGGCGATTCCGGCGAAAAGCAGCGTCTGATCAAAACTCTGCCACGCAAGGGCTTCCGTTTTGTGGGATCGGTGCAGGAAGTGCAGAGTCCCGCGGACGCGGCGCTCAGAGCCGATCTTGGCGAACGGAGCCTTCAAGATATCGCCGGCCCGGACCGGTCCCATGCCGCGGCCCAGGATGGACTTGCCTCTGCCGCCCACAACGGCGGTACGATTCCGCTTTCGCCTGCAGCACCGCGTCTTTCCATCGTCGTGCTGCCATTCGCGAACTTCGGAGGCGATCCCGAGCAAGACTATTTCGTCGATGGCGTGACCGAGAGCCTGACCACGGACCTTTCGCGCATCAGCGGCTCATTCGTGATCGGCCGCCACACCGCCTTTACCTACAGAAGCAAAGCAGCCGATCTCAAAAAGATCGGCCGCGAGTTGAACGTCCGTTACGTGCTGGAAGGCTCGGTGCAGCGTGGCGGCAACCGGCTTCGTGTGAACGCACAGTTGGTCGATGCCGAAACGGGCAATCACCTTTGGGCCGAACGCTTCGAGAAACCCATCGCCGACCTGTTCGATATGCAGGACGAAATCGTATCGCGGCTGGCGAATACGCTCAATGCCCAGCTCATCGAGGTTGAGGCGCGGCAGGCGGAACGTTCAACTCATCCCGATGCCATGGACCTGTATTTCCAGGGCTGGGCTTACGCGAACAATGGATCGACCGAGGAATACATGAGGCAAGCGCAGGCCTTTTTCGACCGTGCGCTGGCGCTCGATCCCGGTAACGTCGAGGCGCTGGTCGGTTCGGCGCGGGTCAAAGCGGCGATTGGGGCTAATCTTACACGCGACGACTGGATAGCGCAGTTCGCAGCGGCCGAGGCGGTCATAACCAGGGCTCTGTCGCATGCGCCGAATCATGCTCGGGCCCATAGCGTCTTGGGCCTCGTCCAAGCGTTTACCAACCGCCAGGTCCAAGGCATTGCTGAATGCGAACGGGCGTTAGCATTGGATCGCAATTTGGCGGACGCTCACGGCTTCGTCGGTCTCGCCAAGTTTTTTCTCGGTCGCGGCGAGGAAACCGAGGCCCATATCCACGAGGCGCTTCGCCTCTCTCCTCGCGATAACAACGCCTACCGGTGGTCGATGTATGTCGGTCTCGCCAAGTTGTATCTGGGCGTCGACGAGGAAGCGGTTGCCTGGCTGCGGCGGAGCATCGAAGCCAACCGAAATCATCCCCTCCCGAATTTCATTCTTGCCGCTGCGCTGTCCCTGCTCGGCTCACTCGATGAGGCGCGGGCCGCCGCGCAGGCGGGCCTTGTGCTCAATCCGACCTTCACCATCCGCCGCTACCGAGCCCGCGCGGCGAGCAATTATACGGCTTATCTTACCGGACGCGAACGTGCGTATGAGGGCATGCGCATCGCCGGGGTGCCGGAGGGGTGAGCGGCAGGAGGTCGCCGGTGCGATCCGGGTTCGCCCCTGCACGCTCAACGCGCGTTGCGTCCGGGAACGACGGCCGTTAAACGGCACGGCGAACTTAGGACGGAACCCGAAATCCTTTCAATCGCAATCGCTTACACGCCCACAAATTGCGAGCAAGGAGCCGGAGCGGTCAGGTCAATTCAGGTGAACTCGGTATCCCTGCAACTCTGGATGTCCGCTTGAGCGTCCGCGCTCTCGGCCAGCTGCATTTGGCATGCGTTCCGATCAGTTCGCCGACGATACCTCGGACCAGATGCCGCACCACCCGTTGCCTTTGGTCGTGCCCCTTGCGTTGCGGTTGCGCAAGATTTGGTCCCGATCGCCCTCAACACATGCAATCAGGATCTTGCGTTCGACATGCTGCGGGTGGTCAACTCGCTGATCGGAATGCTCCTGCCTGTTGGAGAAAACATGATGTTCAAAAAGATTGCGATTCTAGCCGGTTTGGGACTGGCACTCGCGGCCTCGGCGGAGGCTCAGACACCGCGCAAGGGCGGAACCATCCGCATGACGGCGCCCTATGGCTCGAGTTTCACCAGCATGGACGTTCTGACGACACAGCGCGCCCAGGACGAGATCTATGCCAAGGGTCTGCACCGGTCGCTCTACATCTGGAACTCCGCCGAGGGCAAGCCGGTGCTGGAGCTTGCCAAGGAGGTCACCGTCTCCGGCGGCGGTCTCGTTCATACCTTCAAGCTGCGCGACGACGCCTATTTCCACCACGGTCGCAAGATGACCGCCGACGACATCATCTGGACCTACAACCACATCATGGACGGCACCAAGGCCTATCCCGGCGCGCGCTATGTCCGCATGATCGAGGGCGCGGCCGAGGTCGAGAAGGGCAAAGCCAAGGAGATCTCCGGCTTGAGGAAGATCGACGACTTCACGCTCGAAATGAAGCTGACGGAGAAGGTCGATCCGGGTTTCTATTTCTGGAACGCCATCACCTCGATCTATCCCGCCGACGAGGCCGCCAAGGAAGGCTTCATCCAGAAGCCGATCGGTCTTGGGCCATTCAAGTTCGTCGAGCACGTGCCGGGATCGCGTATCGTCCTGGAGCGCTGGGACCGGTTCTACAAGCCCGGCAAGCCGTACGCCGACAAGATCATCGTGTCGATCATGGGTGAAGCCGCGGCGCGCGACGTCGCCTTCCGCAACAAGGAAATCGACACCTCGGTGCTCGGCCCCGCGCAGTATGTCGCCTATCAGGCCGATCCCGTCCTCAAGGGCACCGTCGTCGAAGTTGCCGAGGTCTTCACGCGTTACATGGGGATGAATCCCGCGTTCAAGCCGTTCGCCGACAAGCGGGTTCGGCAGGCCATCAACCATGCGATCGATACCGACCTGATCATCAGCAAGCTGGTCAAGGGCAAGGCCTATCGCGCCACCAGCTGGCTGCCTCTGACCTCACCCCTCTACGACAAGACCATCAAGCCCTACGCCTTCGATCCGGCGAAGGCGAAGCAGTTGCTCGCGGACGCGGGCTATCCCACGGGCTTCGAATTCGAATGGACCACGAGCCAGAATGAAAGCTGGGGCCTGCCGATCGTCGAGGCCATCATCCCGATGCTGGATCGCGTCGGCATCAAGGCCAAGGTCAAGCAGGTCGAGACCGCGGTGCTGGCGGAGGTCGTGCGCAGCGGCGACTTCCAGGCCTACATCTATTCCCAGGCGACCGGCCCGGATCCGCAAGCCGCGCTCAAATGCTTCCACTCGTCGACCCCGCAATCGGCCTGCAACTACGTGACCTTCAAGAACGCGGACTTCGACAAGATGATCGATGAGGCCGGGCAGACCGACGCCCCCGAGAGGCGCGCCGAACTGCTGCAAAAGGCCAATGCCCTGCTCTATGACGAAGCGCCGGTGTGGTTCTTCAACTACAACAAGGCGGTCATGGCGGTGCAGCCGTGGCTCAAGGGAATCCAGTTGAACGCGACGGAGCTGACTCATCAAAGCGTCGAAGACCTCTGGGTCGATGAGACCTCGCCCGCGAAGTGACACGCGCTCACGGCCTCCCTCCATTGCAAGACCTGATGGAGGGAGCGAGGAACAAGTCCCATGCTCGCCTTCGTGATCCGTCGAATCCTGCAGGCCATTCCGACCGTGCTGGCCGTCGTGCTGGTGGTCTTCGTGCTGTTCAGCATCGTTCCGGGCAGCATCGCCTCGAGCCTGAGCGATGGCGGCGGCGCTCCGGCGGACTCGCAGGTCGTGGAGCGCATGAAGAAGCAACTCGGCCTCGACGATCCGGTTTACATCCGCTTCGGCACCTACATCGCCAAACTCGCGACGGGCGATTTCGGCACCTCGTTCCGGACCCGCGAGCCGGTCACGTCCATGCTCGCCAAACGGATGTGGCCGACGCTGCAATTGGTGTTCGCGGCCATGGCGCTCGCGATAGTCATCGGCGTGCCGCTCGGTTTCATCGCCGCGCTGCGGCCGGGCAGCATCGTCGACACCATCGCGATGGTGGTGGCGGTGTCGGGCCTGTCAATTGCCAAATTCTGGCTCGGGCTGGTGCTGATGTACGTGTTTGCGTTGAAACTCGGCTGGCTGCCGAGTTTCGGCTATGGCGACGGCGGGCTCAAATATCTGATCCTGCCCGCGGTGACACTCGGCGTCTCGCCGATGGCGCTGCTGGCGCGGACCACGCGCGCCGCGGTTCTCGAGATCATGACGGCGGACTTCGTGCGGACCGCGCGCTCGAAGGGCATGAGCGAGACCCGGGTCGTGAAGTGGCATGTGATGCGCAATGTTCTCGTCCTCCTTCTCACGGCGATCGGCCTGCAATTCGGCGCGTTGATGGGGCAGGCGGTCGTCGTCGAGAAACTGTTCTCCTGGCCGGGCATCGGCTCGCTGCTGGTCGACAGTGTCCTGCAGCGCGACATTCCCGCCGTCCAGGGCTCCATTCTCGTGGTGGTGCTGTGCTTTCTGGCCATCAACATGGTGATCGACCTGCTCTATGGCGTGATCGATCCCAGGATCAGATACGCATGAGCGCCGGTCGGCTCGGTCCCACTCGCGTGCGATTGACTGTCCCGCCTGTCGCGGCGGAGCGGCCGCGATGAAGTTAGGGGCCAATCTCATCATCGGCGGGGCGTTGTTCGCGCTCGCGATCGTCGTCGGCCTGCTCGCGCCCTGGCTGGCGCATACCGATCCCGTCCTGGATGCCAACCTCATGAATGCGGAGGAGCCGCCGAACTGGATCTGGTGGTTCGGCACCGACGGGCAGGGCCGCGACATCTACTCCCGCGTCGTGCACGGCGCGCGCATCTCGCTGACGGTCGGCATCGTCTCGCAGCTCGTCAACAGCGTCATCGGCGTGACGCTGGGCCTGACCGCGGGCTACTGGGGTGGCTGGTGGGACGACGTCGTCAACGGGCTGACCAATCTCATGCTGGCGATTCCCTCGCTGATCTTCGCGCTGGCCATCATGGCGGTGCTTGGACCCGGCCTGACCAGCCTGCTCATCGCAATCGGCTTGACCAACTGGTCCTTCACCTGCCGGATCGCACGGGCCTCGACGCTGTCGCTCAAGAGCCAGGGCTATGTGCAGGCCGCGCGCGTGCTCGGCTACGGCGATCTGCGCATCATGATCACCCAGCTGCTGCCGAACATGCTCGGACCGATCATCGTCATCGGCACGCTCGGCATGGGCAGCGCGGTCCTGGCCGAAGCCGCATTGTCGTTCCTCGGCCTCGGCATCCGCCCGCCCTATCCGAGCTGGGGCAGCATGCTGTCGGAGGCCCGCGACCAGATCACGACGGCGCCGTGGCTCTCAATTTTTCCGGGCCTTGCGATATTCCTGACGGTGCTCGGCCTCAATCTGCTCGGCGACGGCCTGCGTGACAGTCTCGATCCGCAATCACGGAGCCGGCGCACATGACGGGGCCCCCTCTGATCGAAGTCGAGGATTTGCGCATCGATCTCGACGACGGATCCAGCCATGTCGCAGCGGCCGAGGGCGTTTCATTCCGCATCGATCGCGGCGAGACCTTCGGGCTTGTCGGCGAATCCGGCTGCGGCAAGAGCATCACGGCGCTCGCCCTGATCGGCCTGTTGCGTCCGCCGCTGTCGATCGGCGCCGGCGCCATCCGATTCGAGGGCCGGGAAATCCAGCGACTTGCGGCGGCCGAGCAACGCGCGCTGCGCGGCAATCGCATCGCCATGATCTTCCAGGAGCCGATGACGGCGCTCAATCCGGTCTCGCCCGTCGGGCGGCAGATCGCCGAGATGTTCGTGCTGCACAAGGGCAAGAGCTGGCGCGATGCCGACCGGCTGGCCGTCGAGGCGCTGGCGAGCGTCCGCGTTCCCGCGCCCGAGCGACGGGTGAAGGATTATCCGCACCAGCTCTCGGGCGGCATGCGCCAGCGCGTGATGATCGCCATCGCACTCGCATGCGGGCCGGATCTCCTGATCGCCGACGAGCCGACCACCGCGCTCGACGTCACCGTGCAGGCGGAGATCATCGAGCTGATGCGGACGTTATGCGCCGAGAGGGGGACGGCCATCCTGATGATCAGCCACGATCTCGGCCTTGTCGCCAATGTCTGCCGCCGCGTCGCGGTGATGTATGCCGGTCGCATCGTCGAGGAGCGCGGCTCGGACGATATCTTCCGCGCGGGCGCGCATCCCTATACGCAGGGCCTGGTCGACTCGCTGCCGCGGCTGGGGAGCCGCGCGGCGCTCGGCCGGACCCGGCTCAGGGAGATCGCGGGCGTCGTTCCGGCGATCACGAATTTTCCGCAAGGATGCCGATTCAATCCGCGTTGCGCGCGGGCCACCGACATCTGCCGGACCACGGTGCCGGAGACGACATGGCTCGGTGCGGGCGGGCTGGTCAGGTGCCATCACCATGTATGAACCCGCGGCGAGGCCTGGGGACGATATCATCCTCAGCGTGCAGGATCTCGCCGTGCATTTCCCGTTTGGCGGTGGCCTCCTGGGCGGTGGCCGGCGGCTGTTGCGTGCGGTCGACGGCGTCAATCTCGACCTGAAGCGCGGGGAATGCCTCGGTCTCGTCGGCGAATCCGGTTGCGGCAAGTCGACCGTCGCGCTCTCGATCCTCGGTCTGCAGGCGCCGACGCGCGGCCGCATCGTGCTGGACGGGCAGGTGGTGACGGGCCGGCCATCGGGCAACCGAAAGGCATTGGCCCGAACAGTGCAAATGGTGTTTCAGGATCCTTACGCCTCGCTCAATCCGCGCCAGACCGTTCGTCGCACGCTCGAAGACCCGCTGCGCCTGCACGGAGTGACGGCGAAAAGCGAGATCGACGGACGGATTGCGGCGATGCTCAGGCATGTCGGCCTGCGGCCCGAACAGGCCGGCCGCTATCCGCATGAATTCTCCGGCGGGCAGCGTCAGCGCATCGGCATCGCGCGCGCGCTGATCCTCAATCCCAAGATCGTCATCTGCGACGAACCCGTCTCCGCGCTGGATGTCTCGATCCGCGCCCAGATCATCAACCTGCTGCTGGAATTGAAGGAGACCCTCGGCCTCTCCTACATCATGATCAGCCACGACCTCGGCGTCGTCGAGCACATGAGCGACCGAGTCGCCGTCATGTATCTCGGCCGCATCGTGGAGACCGGCCACTGGCGCGACATCTTCGAACGGCCGGCGCACCCCTATACGCAAACCCTGATATCAGCGATTCCCGATCCGCTGCGCCGCGCACCGCTCGCGACGACGAAGGGCGAGCTTCCCAATCCGCTCGATCCGCCGGACGGATGCGCGTTCGCTCCGCGTTGCCGTTACGCCGAAGCCGTGTGCCATCGCGCGCCCGGGCCGTCGCTTGAAACACGTCCCGACGGACACGCGGTCAGGTGCTGGCGAGCTGACGAGATCGCCGGCCAGACGGCGTCGGCGGCGACCGAGAGCTGAGCTCCCCGGAACGGAAGGCCGCGGCCGACGCGCCCGAGAGACGTGCGTCTCGCAGCCGCGACGACCGGGCCCGGCCGGGATTCGGCGATCCCGGAGATTCCGTTGTGAAGATCAGCCGCGCCGCGCCGCCTTGATCGCGGCGACGTCGATCTTCTTCATGCCCATCATGGCGCCGAATGCGCGCTTTGCTTCATCGCCGCCGGCCGCCATCGCCTCCGTTAATACGCGCGGCGTGATTTGCCAGGAGATGCCCCATCTGTCCTTGCACCAGCCGCACTGGCTCTCCTGGCCGCCATTGCCGACAATGGCGTTCCAGTAGCGGTCGGTCTCCTGCTGATCATCGGTGGCGATCTGAAACGAGAAGGACTCGTTGTGCTTGAACATGGGACCGCCGTTGAGGCCCAGACACGGGACGCCGGCGACCGTGAATTCGACCGTCAGCACCTCGCCCTCCTTGCCGGAGGGGTAGTCACCGGGCGCGCGGTGGACGGCGCCCACGGCGCTGTCGGGAAAGGTCTCGGCGTAGAAGCGGGCAGCAGCCTCCGCATCCTTGTCGTACCACAGGCAAATCGTGTTCTTGGGCATGTCTTGTCCTTTCGCTGAGCTTACGCGGTCTGCAGAGTTCCATCGATGCCGTGCGGTCTGGCCCGAGTTTTATCTTTCGGCTGCTCGTGGGATTTTTCATCGAGCCAGATGCACTCATGTCCCAGGACGAAGGACGTTACCGTTCGCCGACAGGAACTCGAAATTTTTCTCAGCCATTCACACCGACATTTGGATCCCTTGGCGAGGCGTTTTGCCTTGGCCGAAGTTCCGGGGAGGCGTGGCCGGACAAGGATGAACAGCAAAATCCCTGTTAAAATTGCATTTGCTGCGCGGCCAGCCCGGCCAGTCAGGGCGCGAAGGGGCGGCCTTCAGGGCCGTTTGCGCTGTTGCGGGCGGCCCTCCGTCGGCTTCGCGGGCGCGTACAGGCGGGCGAGCTCCTGCACCGTCGTGGCGAGCCGCTCGCGCAGTTCCGGGGGGGCGACGACCTCTGCGTCGGCGCCGAGCGCGATCAGACCCGATGCGGCCCGGTCGATCGACTCGATCGGAATCGTGACACTATGCCAGCCGTCGGCATCCGGCGGCGTCGCCGTCTCGGCGGCCGCCCGAGCGACCAGCGAGCCGAGCACGTCGAGCTTGGCGAGGCCGCGCGCCGTCACGCGCAGCGTCGCGCTGGAATGGTAGACGCTGGTCTCGAACGCGCGTGATGAGGTGACCCAGAACCGCATCAGGTCGAAATTCTTCGGCCGCTTGAACGACGTCTCGGTCACCGCGAGATCGGTGATGTTGGCGACACGATAGGTGCGCGGCTGATCGCCGACCTGCGCGACCAGGTACCAGAGGCCTGCCTTGAGCACGAGGCCGAGCGGCTGCAGCCGGCGCTCGACCGCGCCCTCGGCGCGCCGGTAGCGCACGTCGAGGCACTTCTCGTTCCATACCGCATTGGCGATCGTCGGCAGCAGCCGGGTGTCGTCGGCACTGCGGAACCAGCCAACCGGATCGAGGTGGAACCGCGCGGCGACGCGGCCCGCATTCGCGCGCGCGCGTTCGGGCAACGCCGCGCTCAATTTCAGTTGCGCCGCCGTGAGCACATCGGCGAGCCCGAGTTGCGCGGCCGGTCCGGGCAGGCCGGCGAGCGACAGCGTTTCGGCCTCGGCGGGCGAAAGGCCCGTGAGCTTGGTGCGGTAGCCGTCGAGCAGCTGGAAACCGCCGCTCGGGCCGCGATCCGCATAGATCGGCACATCCGCGGCGCTGAGCTGATCGACGTCACGATAGATGGTGCGAACCGACACCTCGAACTCGCTCGCCAGCGCCTCGGCCGTCATCCGACCGCGGGCTTGCAAGAGCAACAGGATCGACAACAGCCGGCTCGCGCGCATTTCCGAAGCCTAGCAGAAAATACCTGACACGTCTTGACAGGTATAGCGGCGTACAACCGGGGGAGCGATCGTCGATGTCGTCACGGTTCGGCCGAACCTGACATAAGAGACTGAAACAACGCCGTTTTTTCGATAGTCGCAACACAGGAAATAAGGAGGCGATCATGTCGACACTCTTGCAAGAGCGCCAGCAGCCGATCACAGCGCCCAGGCTTCGGGACCCGGTTGCGGGGCAAATTGCGGCCCCGCGGACATTGGCCCCGCATCAGCCGGCGGCCCCTGTTCCGATTCGCCCCGCGGGGGTGCCACGCACGCGCTGGGGTGCGATCGTCGCGAGATTCCGCGAGTGGCGCCGCCGCAGCGTGGCGCGCCGCGAACTCGCGTACCTCGACGCGCGGATCCTGCGTGACATCGGCATCGATCCCGGCACCGTCGACTACGAGATGCGGCAGTCGTTCCGGCAGCCACTTCGCGATTGGGAACGTTGATCGCCATATTGATTACGATGGCGGCGAAGGCACCGGCATCACGGTGGCGCGACCACAACGATGAGATGGCTGGGCACCGCACCGATCACGGCCTCCGCCGTCTCTTCAGCCTGGCCGGGCTCTTCATCCCTGTTATCGATCCTCGTGGGCTGGCCGTCAGCGCTCGGAGACGGTTGTCCGCAAACCGACCTCCCTGCGGTGTTGTCCATCGGCATTGCGATCCCTGTCGCGGCGCACAGGGCCGAGGTCCACTACCTTAACTTGATGCCCCTCTCGTCCCTGTAGTTCTTGAAGACGACATCGATGGCTTCAATGACTTTCTTCCCCGGATTTGCCTTGCAATGGACGATGATTTGATGCTCGAGCGATTTGGCCCGGTCAACATGCATCATGTGCTTCTTGGCGAGACCGTTGTACCAGCCGCTGTACCACACAGTGAGATAGTCGGCGTCTTCCTGAAACGTATTTGCCAGTTGGGCACAGGTCAGCTTCTGAACATCGACGTAGCCGTTGCCGTCCGCGTAGCTCGAAAGGTCGACCTGGGCCAGCGCAGGCCCCGCGCTCGACAGAGCAGTGATCCAGCAGCACAATATTGCAGTTCTCGACGTCATTCGATTGCCCTCCTTGCCGCTTGAAATGGCGCTCACCGAAAATTGTCGAGCAGCCCAGGTCGATCATGCTTGACTTATATCAAGCTGCCGCAACCGAGGCGGGCTCATGAAACGTCCTCGTGTTCTCGTGGCCTATGTTGGCCAGGCTCCCGGTGCCGGTGTCGCCTCATTTGGAGGCCGCGTACCGACGGGCGAATTAGCTTTCGCGGTCAGATAGGTCGTGGAGGTTGACGACATCGGGCATGCCACCTGCTCATCAATTCACCGGTCTGGAAGCCCTGCCTTGCGCATGCCCTCGATGACCCGCTCTCGCTGTGCGAGACAGGTCGGATTGTCCGTTGGCGCAATGGCGCGGTATTGCGAGACCGTGAAATTAGGATCGAGGGCGAGCCCTGCCTGGACCGAAGCCCGCGCTTCTTCGATCTGCCCGAGATGAGCCAGGGCCGCTGCAAGGCAGAAATAGGCAAACGGGACGACATTCCGGTTGGTCTCGATGGATCGCCTGAGCCAGCAGACCGCGGCCTCATCGGCCGCAAGATACGACTGCGCGACACCAGCTATATTCATCCAGGAGAACGCTCTGTGGTCACGAGGAGAAAGCCGGAATGCCTCCATGACGTGGGCTTCGGCCTCCTCGGCGCGACCGAGATTACATTTCCCAAGTCCGATCCACGCATGAGCGGAGGCGAGATTGCGATCCAGCACCAACGCGCGCTCACATTCGGCGATGCCCTGAGCGGCACGTTTGGTAAAAATCTGGACGACGCCAACCAGGCAATGCGCCAGGGCGTGGTTCGGCGTGTGCGCAAGCACCTTGGACAACACCGTTTCGGCGGTCATGAAGCGGGCGGGCCGATCGGTCGGTATGGCGATTCCGAACGTGGCATCGACGAATGCCATGGCGACCACTGCGTCGAGGTTGCCGGCATCTAGGTCGAGGGCCCGTTCGAAAAACGAGCGCGCCTGCGACAGGTTTGCGGGGACGGAGCCGCGATTCGCAATCGCCATCCCCTGGAAATACAGGTCCATCGAGTCCGGATGCGGCGCCCGCGCCGCTCGCCGCGCCTCGGCCGTGACCAGTTCCGTTCCGAGCTGATTGGCAAGACGCGCGCCAATTTCGTCCTGCATGTCGAACAGGTCGGCGATCGGCTTGTCGAACCGTTCGGCCCACAGATGATTGCCGGTTTCGGCATCGATGAGCTGGACGTTGATGCGCATGCGGCTTCCACCACGCTGCACGGATCCTTCCAGGACATAGCGAACGCCGAGTTCGCGACCGACCTGCTTCACATCGACATGCTTTCCCTTGTAGCTGAAAGCCGTGTTGCGACCGATCACGAAGATGCCGGCCATGCGCGACAAATCTGTGGTCAGGCTTTCGGTCACGCCATCGACGAAATAGTCCTGCGCGGGATCGGAGCTCAGATTGGCGAAGGGCAGAACGACGAGCGCGCGTTTCTGAGAAGACGCAGGCGCGGATATTGGCGAATCGTTCGTGACGCTCACAGCTGTCGGCCCGGACGCTTCCTGCACCGGGCCGATGAAACGAAATCCCTTGCGCGGCAGGGTCTTGATCAGGCGCTGCGCATCGCCGGAGTCGCCGATCGCGTTCCGCGCCGCGTTCAGGCGGGTGGTCAGCGCCGCATCCGAGACGATACGGCCATGCCAGATCGTCTTGATGAGGTCGTCCTTGCTGACGACGCGGTCCCGGTTACCGATCAAATAGGTGAGCAGGTCAAAAACCTGCGGCGCGATGGCAATCAGGCAGGTGCCACGATGCAGCTCGCGCCGGTCGGTGTCCATTGCATAGTTGTCAAAGAGATAGCGCAAGCTGGCAATCCCCGTGCGACGGTTCATCGTCGAAGGCCGATGGCACCTGACACGCAAGAATAAGCCTTCGGTAAGGAAAAAGTAAGCTGGAGATCCAGCACATTCACCCTTGCCGCGATACACTCTCAGTGGGGACACGCGTCGACCAGGATGCGGACGAGGTTGTCGAAGCGGAGCGAACCAGAGGAGTGGTTCATGATCACACGTCGCGGTTTGTTGACGATGTCGGCGGCGAGCGCCGCGTTCTCGGCTGTTGGGCTGCCGCCGGGCCTCGCACAATCGCTCGCAAAGACAGTGCACATCCTGTCGGGCTTTACGCCCGGACCGCAGGACGCGATGGCACGGCTCATCGCCGGCCAGATGAAAGATTACGCGGCCTCGATCGTCGTCGAGCCGCGGCCAGGCGCGAGCGGTCGTATCGTGGTGGAGACCGTGAAGGCGGCCGACGCCGACGGATCGGTCATTCTGATCGCGCCGCTTGGTTTCATCACGCTCTTTCCGCATGTCTACAAGACGCTCGGATACGAGCCGCGAGATTTTGCGTCAGTGTCAACTGTCGCGTCATCCCCGACATTGCTGACGGTCGGTCCGAAAGTATCGGGTGACGTAAGGACTCTTGCGGATTTCGTCGCATGGTGCCGTGTCAACCCAAAGCACGCCAGCTATGGCACGGCGGGTGCTGGAACGACGTTGCATTTCATCGGTGCGACGCTGGGGCGTGCTGCAGGTTTCGAGTTTCTTCACGTGCCCTATCAAGGCGGGGCGCCAGCGACTCAGGATCTCGTCAAAGGCGAGATCGCATCCACCGTTTTGCCAATCATCAGCTCCCTGGGCCTGGTCCAATCCGGAGATCTTCGTGCGCTGGCGACCACCGGGCCGCGCCGCAGCCCATTTCTTCCCGCCGTGCCGACGATGGCGGAGGCTGGTTATCCGTCCCTTGAAGACGTCACGAGGACAGGGCTTTTCGTTCCGGCAAAGACGCCGACGGACATCGTCGAAAAGCTCAATCGTGCCATCCAGGCGGCTCTGCGCAGTGACGAGGTCAAATCGGGCCTGGCCAAGTTTGCAGTCGAGGTGGAGTCGATCTCGATGGACGACTTTGCCCGGCTGCTCGCGTCCGAATCCGAACGGTGGAAAGCGATCGTGCAAGCGACTGGGTTCACGCCGATTGATTGAGGCGTCGAGGCGCTCAGGCGATTGAACGGCCGAACCTGTTGGCTTTGATTCTCATCGAGATTTCGGAGGGAGAGAGATGCATGACAAGCTTCTATGCAGCCGCTCAGGAACTCCGGCGCAGGCACGCTCACTGAGGCGTTGGCTTTGGCGCGCGTCGCCATCCGCAAGAAAAGCGAGAAAGGGCCCAGTCAGGCCTTCGCCGTCAGAAACACGTCATCCATGAACAACGCGTCAATGCCGGACTTGCGAAACGTGACGATCGCGTCGGTGGGGGCGCAAACGATGGGTTCTGAGTCGTTGAAAGACGTATTGACGACCAGCGGCACGCCGGTTTTCGCAAAGAAGCGGGATATGAGCTCGTGAAAGCGCGGATTTGATTTGCGGCTCACGATCTGGACCCGGGCGCTGCCATCCTTGTGGACGACGGCAGGGATGAGATCGCGCCGATCAGCCTTGACGCGACATGCGAACAGCATGAACTCGTGACTCGCCGAATGTGCGCCGACGTCGAACCATTCGTCGGCGTGTTCCGCCAGGACACTCGGCGCAAATGGTCGGAAGTCTTCCCGGTGCTTGACCTTCTGATTGAGGATAGTGCGCATGTCTGGCCGGCGCGGATCGGCGAGCAGTGAACGGTTGCCCAGCGCGCGCGGCCCGAACTCCATACGACCCTGAAACCATGCGACGATCTTGCCATCGGCGATCATGTCCGCGGCGTCCCGCGCGGGGGACTTGCTTCGCCGCGCCGTGAGACCGGCCGACTTGACCGCAGCCAGAATCTCGCGCCGCTTGAACGCGGGCCCCAGATACGGCGTGGAGTTGCCGCGCTGGGGCGGACGTTTCTGCTTCGCGCAATGCACGGCAAAGGCGGCGCCGATCGCCGTGCCGGCATCGTGCGGCGCGGAAGGAATGAACACCTCGGAGAATTCACCGGATCGCCTGACCAGTTCATTGGTCACGCAATTGAGCGCGACGCCGCCGGCAAGGCACAAATTGTCGTACGGCACCCGGCGCTTGACTCGTCGTACGACCGCCGTGATCGCGGCATCCGTCGCCGCCTGCAGTGCCGCCGCCATATCGGCATGCCGCGGCAGAATTTCAGAGTCCATGTCACGCGGCGGGCCGAACATGGCCTGCATTCTGGCGAGCCCGTCCGGGCGTCCACCAAGAAACTCCGGGGCGACCCCGTAGTTCACCTCGTCGGCGAGCAGGATCGATCGAAATTGCTGACGGAACACCTCGGGATCGCCGTAAGCCGCCAAGCCCATGACTTTCGACGCGTCGTAGTGCGAGAAACCGAGATAACCGCTGAACACCTCCCACAGAAAGCCAATGGAATGCGGATACTCGAATGTTTCGACGGACTGGATACGGTTGCCCGTGGCCTTCGCCAGCGAGGAGCCGGCCGTCTCGCCGATTCCGTCGATGGTGAGGATGGCCGCGCGATCGAAACCCGAGGGGAAATATGCCGAAGCGGCGTGGGCCAGATGGTGAGGCACGAAATGCAATCGTTGTCCGAGCGAACGTCCAAGCAGGTCTTCGATGGCACCGCGCACCTGACCAAGCCGCAGCCGGAACGTCTCCTCCAACCGTGGATCCCACCACTCGGCGCGATATCGCCTCCGGCGCAGCTTGGGGTCGAACGAGTAGGCGACATGAGCGATATCGCCGGCGGTGAGCCCGGCGTAGTTCAGGCAAAAGCGAATCGCGCGTTCGGGGAGTTGATGCGGGTTATCGAACTCAGCCTGCTTGCCGTGCTTGATGCGATTGAACCGTTCCTCCTCGACGGCGGCGACGAGCGTGCCGTCGACGAGCAGCGCGGCGGCCGACTCGTGATACACCGAGTTGATTCCAAGGACGTTCACCGGCACACCTCCAGGCCTCGATCCGATCGCCGCGTCGGCGCTGTTCACCACGTCGAAATGGACAGCCCTCCTCGTGCAGCTACCACAGTTGGCACCTCGCGGCACAATAGCTGACCTACCCGGAAGAGCGAGGTGGATCGGGGCGAGCCCGCGGGTGCGACGCCCCGCATCGCCCCGGAATGACGGTTACCCCACCACCGACCGCGGATCCCGCGCGCCCCAGCGGCCGGCCTCGACCAGGGCGATGAAGCGCTCGACCATCGCGTTGAACAGCGCCGGCTCTTCCAGATTGAGCACATGGCCGGATTTCGGGAAGAAGGTGAGTCCGGACGCAGCGAGGTGCTTCTTCAGGAACAGGCTCGGCTCGACGCAATTGTCATCCTCGTCGCCGCAGATGATCAGCGCCGGTGTCGTCACCGCTCGGATCGCGTCCGTCTGCGTATAGATCGAGGGCCGGCCGCCCTGGAAGCTGCGCATGGTATTGGCCGATCCCCTGGCGTCGTGGCGGGCCAGCGCCGCGTAGAAATCGGCATGCCCGCGCGGGTCCTTGACCAGGAACGGAATCCGGCCGGGCGCCTCGCGCGTCACCTTGGCGACCTCGGCCGCGCCGATCGCCTCATATTGATCGGCAGTGGCCCGGCACTGCGCCCGGAAGGCCTCCAGATTGTCCAGGCTCGATCCGGAGCCGACCCCGGCGAGCGTCATCGACAGCGTGCGCTCAGGCGCGTTGAGCGCGACCTGCAGCGACGAATAGGAGCCCATCGACAGGCCGACGAAATGTGCTTGCGCAATTTTCAGGTGATCGAGCACCGCCAGCGCGTCGGTGTAGAAATGCCGGTAGGTATAGGCCTCGGCCGAGGGCGGCACGTCCGACGGCGTATAGCCGCGCGCGGAGTAGGCGATGCAGCGATGCCCGCGCGAGAAGTAGCGCATCTGCGGCTCCCAGTTGGTGTGGTCGGCCGCGAACTCATGCAGGAAGATGATCGGAGTGCCGCTGCCGGCCTCCTCGAAGTACAACTGCACGTTGTCGCGCGTCACGGCATAGGGCATCGGACGATCCTCTGGCGCTAAGGCGGCACCGCACAACTCTACGCCCGCAATGTGGCAAACATCATCTGCTCAGAGCATGAAATTATCGCGGAATCACCCCAAAAACGATTCCGCGCTGCCGCAATCCGTCACGCTATCGCCACACCGCGAAACGCATACGGGGCCGCGCCGGATTGAGGACCGGTGCCGAAAGGAGGACGACGCGAAGCGAAGGGGCGTCAACGAAGGATAGGAAATGATCGAATCAACTGCGTTCTTCCGTCGGTCGCTGCACGTCGTGGCGCTGGCGTTGTCTTCGGCGGTCATCGCCGCATCTGCCACACCGGCTTCGGCACGGTCTCACCACGGCGGTGGTCACCATGCGCATCACGCCAGTCACCACACGCACCGCCATGCTCACGCTCATCACGGCCGACGCTATGCGCGTGCCTCGCGCTTCGAACGCGGGGTGGCCGCGATGCGAACGCGCGGTTTCGAGCGCAGTCAGGCCAGCCTGGTGACCGGCCCGGAGTCGAGCGGAATGGCAACGACAGGCGGCGGATCGACGGTCGTCGAGGAAGCCCGCCGCTATCTCGGCGGCAATCCCACCGGACGGGCGAGCCTGTGGTGCGCCCGCTTCATGAATTTCGTGCTGGAGCGGACCGGTCATCACGGCACCGGCTCCGACATGGCGCGCTCCTTCGCCGGCTATGGCCAGCGTGTCTCCGGGCCGCAGGTCGGCGCCATCGCGGTGATGGGGCGACGAGGTGGAGGTGGACATGTCGGCGTCGTCAGCGGCATCGACGCCCAGGGCAATCCGATCGTGATCTCGGGCAATTACGGCCATCGCGTCAGGGAAGTGCCGATGTCGCGCGGCCGGATCTACGCCTACGTGCTGCCGAACTGAACGGCGGCTTTGTCGGGGATCGGGTGGGCAAAGCTCCGCGCGCCCACCTGAACTAACCGCGGTGGGCACGGCGCGAAGGGCGCGCCTTGGCCCACCCTACCGCGGTCCCTCGATCGCGACGGCATCGCCGATGCCGATGGTGCCGCCCGCGATGACTTCGGCAAAGATGCCGCATTCGTTGCGGCCGAGGCGACGCATCAACGCTGCAGGAATCTCGAGGTCGCGCGCGGCCGTCTCGGGATCGACGTTCACGGCGGCGCATCGGGTGATGGTCTTGACGACCTTGAGCCTGGCGTCGCCGATGGCGACGGTCTGGTCGACCAGGTCGAACTCGTGCCAGGCGGGCCAGCCCCGGAGATAGACGTTGGCGCGAAAGCGTAAGGGGTTGATGGGGACGCCGACCATGGTCCCGACGGCGGCGACGCTTTCGAGATTGATGATCGAGACCAGTTTGCGGACGTCGTCGGAGAAGCTGTGGCCGCCGCCGGACAAGAGTTTCGGCGGCCCCTTCAGGTCGTCGGCGAAATGCGTGGCGAAGAATTGTTCGATCGCCTCGCGTCCCTCCGCCGATTCGAGGTCGGCCGCGGCGACCACCTCGCCGTCCTTTCGGACGGTCAGGATGTTGCTGCGATCATCGAACAGCGTGCGGTAGCCGGCCAGGCGCTCGTTGCGCATCAGCATCAGGTAATAGGTCTTCGGCCGCCACACCGGCCCGGCCGGGTCGAACCCGCTCGGACCATTCTCGATGGCGTAGCGGCGATCGGCCGGGAAAGTCTGGCCGATCTGGAGCGCCACCTGCTGCAGCGGTTCCGGGGAGAGGCCCTTCACCGGATAGCGGTAAAGGCTGGCGATTTCGGCAGGCGGGGTCATGGACATCCGGTTTCTTAGGAGATTCTGGCGCTCCCTGCCATGGAACACGAATTTGTGACGAAACCCCTTCCGATTCCCGACGCGCTTCCCACATTTCGACCAAGCCGGCGGTAACACGCGGCGACGCGCCGCACGGTCCGTTGAGCAAGGTCAACGTGGCTGCGCGGAAACCCAGTGAAGATGCTTCATGCCGTGCCTTTTCAGGGCGGGGGAGGCAGGCTGAGGGATTTGACGATGAATATTGAGAAATACACCGAACGGGCTCGTGGCTTCATCCAGTCGGCGCAGTCGCTCGCGACGCGCGATGGCCATCAGCAGTTCTCGCCGTTGCATGTGCTGAAGGTGCTGCTGGACGACAGCGAGGGGATGGCCGGAGGTCTGATCGACCGGGCCGGCGGCAACTCGCGCGCGATCCTGAAGGCCACCGAGGATGCCCTCAACAAGCTGCCGAAAGTCTCGGGCAGCGGGGCAGGGCAGGTCTATCTGGCGCCGGATCTGGCGCGGGCGTTCGACGCGGCGGAAAAGGCCGCGGACAAGGCGGGCGACAGCTTCGTCACCGTCGAACGGTTGCTGCTCGGCCTGACCCTCGAGAAGGGCAGCGAGGCGGCGACGATCCTGGCCAAGGGCGGGGTCACGCCGCAGAACCTCAACGCCGCCATCGAGACCCTGCGCAAGGGCCGCACTGCCGATTCGGCGACCGCCGAAAACGCCTATGACGCGTTGAAGAAATACTCCCGCGACCTGACCCAGGCCGCGCGCGACGGCAAGCTCGATCCCGTGATCGGACGCGACGAGGAAATCCGCCGCACCATCCAGGTGCTCTCCCGCCGCACCAAGAACAATCCGGTGCTGATCGGTGAGCCCGGTGTCGGCAAGACCGCTATCGTCGAGGGCCTCGCGCTGCGCATCCTCAACGGCGACGTGCCGGAAAGCCTCAAGGACAAGAAGCTGCTGTCGCTCGATCTCGGCGCTCTCATCGCAGGCGCCAAGTATCGCGGCGAGTTCGAGGAGCGGCTGAAGTCCGTGCTGCAGGAGGTGACGTCGGCGGAAGGCAGCATCATCCTGTTCATCGACGAAATGCACACCCTGATCGGCGCCGGCAAGGCCGACGGCGCCATGGACGCATCCAACCTCCTGAAGCCGGCGCTGGCGCGGGGCGAATTGCACTGCATCGGTGCGACCACGCTCGACGAATACCGCAAGCACGTCGAGAAGGACGCGGCGCTGGCGCGGCGTTTCCAGCCGATCTTCGTCTCCGAGCCGACGGTCGAGGACACCATCTCGATCCTGCGCGGCCTGAAGGACAAGTACGAGCAGCATCACGGCGTGCGGATCACCGATTCCGCGCTGGTCGCGGCGACCACGCTGTCGAATCGCTACATCACCGACCGCTTCCTGCCCGACAAGGCGATCGACCTGATGGACGAGGCGGCGGCGCGGCTGAAGATGCAGGTCGATTCCAAGCCGGAAGAACTGGATTCGATGGACCGGGAAATCATCCGGCTCAAGATCGAACAGGAAGCCCTGAAGAAGGAAACCGACCCCGGCTCCAAGAGCCGCCTGCAGACGCTGGAAAAGGAACTCGCCAATCTCGAGCAGCAGTCGGCGGCGCTGACCGCACGCTGGAGCGCGGAAAAGAACAAGCTGTCGAACGCGCAGAAGCTGAAGAGCGACCTCGACGCCCTGCGCATCGAACTCGCCGATGCGCAGCGGCGCGGCGAATATCAGCGCGCCGGCGAACTCGCCTATGGCAAGATCCCCGAACTGGAAAAGCGGCTCACCGAGATCGAGGCCAAGGACACCGTCGGTGAGATGATGGAAGAGGCCGTGACCGCCAATCACATCGCGCAGGTGGTGTCGCGCTGGACCGGCGTGCCGGTCGACAAGATGCTGGAAGGCGAAAAGGACAAGCTGCTGCGGATGGAGCAGAGCCTCGGCCAACGCGTGGTTGGCCAGGCCGAAGCCGTGCGCGCGGTGGCGACCGCCGTGCGCCGCTCGCGGGCAGGGCTGCAGGATCCCAACCGCCCGATGGGCTCGTTCATGTTCTTGGGTCCCACCGGCGTCGGCAAGACCGAACTGACCAAGGCGCTCGCCGAATATCTGTTCAACGACGAGACCGCGATGGTCCGCCTCGACATGTCCGAATACATGGAGAAGCATTCGGTGTCGCGGCTGATCGGCGCGCCTCCGGGCTATGTCGGCTATGACGAGGGCGGCGCGCTGACCGAGGCGGTGCGGCGGCGGCCCTACCAGGTGGTGCTGTTCGACGAGATCGAAAAGGCGCATCCCGACGTCTTCAACGTGCTGCTGCAGGTGCTCGACGACGGCCGCCTGACCGACGGTCAGGGCCGCACCGTCGACTTCCGCAACACGCTGATCATCATGACCTCGAACCTCGGCTCGGAGTATCTGGTCAACCAGCCCGAAGGCGAGGACACCTCGGCGGTGCGCGAGCAGGTGATGGGCATGGTGCGGGCGCACTTCCGGCCCGAATTCCTCAACCGCGTTGACGAGATCATCCTGTTCCACCGCTTGCAGAAGAGCGAGATGGGCCGCATCGTCGAGATCCAGTTCGCGCGGCTGACAAGGCTCCTGGAGGAGCGCAAGATCGAGCTCACCCTCGATGCGCCCGCGCGCGACTGGCTGGCGGCCAAGGGCTGGGATCCCGCCTACGGCGCGCGGCCGCTGAAGCGGGTGATCCAGCGCCATCTGCAGGACCCCTTGGCGGAGATGATCCTCGAAGGCTCGGTCAAGGACGGCGACAAGGTCGTGATCTCGGCGGAAGGCAACGTGCTGACCTTCAACGGCAGGGCGCCGATGACCGCGGAGATCGCGCAGTTCGAGGCGCCGATACCGAAGCGCAAGCTGAATTGAGCCGCGGCTGAACCCTTCGGTATCGTTATCCTCGATATCCACAAAACCCCTTCGCTGACGCGGAGGGGTTTTTGTTTGATCGCCTGCGGTCGCGGCCGCGTGAGAGGCCGGACTGCCGTGCTCTCGCGGGACGGAGATCGGTTGGCGTGGCCAGGGCAGATTCCGTTAATGTAGTCGGCGCCTTCTTCGACTGCAAATTCGAGCCGCGACAGCGTGGGTCGACGGTGCGGGCTGTGCTCCGTTACCGCAATCTCAAGCTGCTCTGCTGCATCGCACCCAGGAGGCGTGTTGTATTATAGGAACACGCGGTGCGTTTTATAGCGAGGGCTGCAGAATCATATTGAACAACCGGACAAGCCGCCGCCACAATCCTTAACGGAAGTTTAAGGGACGCTTTTTGATTAGCGTGCGGCCGTGGCGTGGGTCCGGTTCTGGCTAACAGTGGTGTTTGGGGGACGAGTATGCGCAGTTTGTCGATTTTTAGCTTATTGCTCCTGACGGGTTGTTCCGGGTTAAATTTAGACGGAGTTTCCCCAAACGTGGATTACGAGGTCCTCGTTGCTGCAACCAACGACTGCAGCGCGCCCGCGAGCGCGTTCTCGACCCCGGAAAATATGATGATCCGGGGATTCACCAGAGTGAACATGGCTTGCGAGGCATTTTTTGTCGACGCCACGAGGGCGCAACAGGATGCCTTGTTCGCCAGCAGGAGTCTCGACGCCGTGCAGGTCGCGACGGCCGCCGTCCTGGGTGCTACGGCATCGCCAGCGACGGCCTTCAAGACTCTCGCAATCACCGCGGCCGGCGTTATCCTCGCCAAGGAGGTTATCAATCAATCGACCAACATATTCGCTTTCAACACGCATCTTTACAAGGTTCGCGAACTCACCAAGGCCGCGATGGCGACGTATAAGGCCACCGCGGAAAGCAATCCGCCCGCCAACTACTGCAAGGCCTACGACTATGTGGTCGAGTACGCGACGATGTGCTCGCTTGCCTCGATGAAGCTGCTGCTGGATCAGCAGGTTGCGATTCCCTCTACGCCGGTCAACAACACCCCCGCCGGGTTTGTCGGCGCTTCAAGATCTACCACGAGCCCTGCGGCGGGATTCCGGTCAGGCAGTTTCCGAGGGTCGAGGGTGAGTCCTTCAACCAGCTTCTCGGTTCAGCCGCTCACTCGCTGACCGCTCGCGAGCATAGTCAGATGCCCGGGTGAGCCTCGTTGGAGCCGTAAGCGTTGATTTGCAGGTGGACCTTCTACCAACGAGCGTTCGTTGATATGCGCTATCTTGACGGGCGTCGGCGTCTCGCTTACTTTCGATGCTGTCGGGTTCCGGCACATATTCTATTCATGTTCTATTTTAGCACGTATTTTCCGACGCGCGCGATCGCTCGTCCGTCCAGGACACCGCCTGGAATTCCCAATCGCCCAAAAAGAGGGATTGCATCATGACGCCTTTCCCCTGGCTCGCCGCGCTGGCCATCAGTGTTTTGGCGGCGGTTCCGTCACTCGCCGAGCCGGAGAGCCCTACTGAACTGCATCGGCGTGCCCTGCAGGAGGCCGTCGCCAATCCCTCCGACAGCGTCAAGGTCGAAGACCTGATCAAGACGCTGAGGGAAAGTCCGCCGGGATCAGGCCGCTACATCGTGGAGGGTGATATTTCGATCGCCCGCGAAGAGATCGTGCCTTATCTCCAGAGTCTGAAAGACCCGGACATTGCGCATTCCAAGTCGGACGAACTCATCGTCAATGTCGTTGGGGGGAAATTCGACTATCTGGTCAAGCCGGAGCAGCGGAAGCTGACCTATCGCTTCGAGGATCAAACGTTTCCAAGCGTGGCCAGCCTCAAATTCACGAAAGAGAAATTGCGCAAGGCAGCCGATGATTGGGAAGCGGCCTGTCCTGAATGCGGAATAAGCTTTACGGAAGTCTCCAGCAACGCCTACTTCAAAGTTCGATACGAGCCGCTCGACGATGGAACGGTGGCGATGGCGTTCTTTCCGAGTTCTCCGCCCACGCAGCGAATTCTTTTCGTCTACGCGCCGTTTCTCTCACCCGATCTCGACTTCGATGCGGCCGGCGTATTGAGGCATGAGCTCGGCCATGTTCTGGGCTACAGGCACGAGCATATCGTCAACATTCCCGGCTGCGCCACCGAAAGCGGTCGCTGGAAGCAGATCACTCCGTACACACCGAATTCGGTGATGCATTATTTCTGCGGCGGCAAAGGCAGTTTTGATCTTTCGATACGCGAGGCCGACAAGCGCGGTCACCGTTGTGTGTATCTCACAGGGAAAGCCTGTCCGCCGCCAACCTAGCAACACGCAAGGCGCATAGGATATCGCATGCCGCAGTCACGTGTTGCCTGCTCCGTAGCCTCTCTTGTTCTTTTTCTGGCAAGCCAGTCAGCCTGGTCCCAGGACCAAACGACGGATTCGAAGCCGTCCTCGTTTCGGATCGAATTTCTCGGCAAGGATCCGGCCGCGGACTGGGCCAAGGCTGTTTCGTCCCTCATCGACACCGGCATCGTGCCGACCGAAACCCTGACCTTGGAAAAAGGCCAGGACCCCTGCGGAGCCGTGCTGTCGAAACTGCACTTCAGTGAGCTTGGGCTGGGCTGTTCGGACAAGATCAAGGAGATCATCAACAAGCTTAATCCGTCACTACCGTCGCCGGCTCCGATCGGGCAGCCTGTTCTGTATCCAAACCTGCCTATCGAGCAGATGAAATGGCGCGCCGGGTTCGACAGTTCGGTACCGGAGGAAAAGGATCGTCTGGATCGTGTCAACAATCTCTGGAAAAAATTTAAAGTCGATGAAAAATCGTCCGGGACCCTGCGCAATCTTGAATTCAAAGGTATCGCCACAGAATTGAAGGTTCCGACCAGCCCCGAAAATTACAAGCTGCTGGAGGGCATCGAACATTTCAACAAGGATCTGGGTCGTTACGAGACCCGTGCGATAGCGCGGGAGAGCGATCCGGCCACGAAGCAGCGTTATGCCATCAATACGCCGGTCGATTGGGCCCAGAGCTGCAACGCGCCGCCGGTTCCGACCGTTGCACCCCCTCCGTATATCTCGCTGTTGAATGGAAACGTGAATGCGACATGCGCGAGCGCCTGCACTCAGCCCGGGAATCCCGATTGCCCGGAGATCGTCCTGATCGACCAGCCGGTCGACCCGCACCCCGATCTTGTCGCCGCGTTAGGCAGGTCGCCTTCCACGCCGACTGACAGTTGGTGTCCCCTCGGCATCTACGACGCAGCGCGAAATCATGGCACTCACCTCGCGGGAATCATGGTGAGTGCCGGAGCGGCCACGGGGTTCAAGGGGTTGGCGCCCAACGTTTCGCTCGACAGCCAGGATATTCCCGATTCAGGGATCAAGAAGCTGCTCGACGACAAGTTCAACGCGCCGCATTTGAAGATCTACGTCTACGCCGGCCAGTTCAAGAACGACTACACCATTGTCGGTCGGAAGACCCGACTATCGAAACCTCCGCAGGTCGAGGACATGTTGGACCCCTTGTCGGGATTATGGATCGTGGCGGCGGGACAGGAGCCGGCGCTCGACGTGGGAGAACTAACGGCCCATTCGCCGATGAATCTGGGTGACCAGAAGAACGTGGTCGTGGTGACATCCTGCGACGATTGCTACTCCCCGCAGGCTCGGGTGTCGCCATGGGCAAGCTATTCGTCCGAGAAATTGGTCACAGTCGCAGCGCCCGGCGGATCGAGCGGAAGGGCAATCCCTTCGACCATCAACGCCAAAAAATATGGCTTGAGCTATGGGACGTCGCAGGCAACCGCGCTGGTGGCGGGGCTGGCTGCGGCGATGGCCAGTTGTTTTCCGCAGCGCTACGTCACCGCACCTCTTCTCAAACAGCGCCTTGAGACGATCTCCAGGCCGCCGCCATCCCAGGAGATGTCTGAACAGGTGTCGGCCGGCATCATCGATGCTTCCCTGGCTTTCCGCGATCCGTACACGCAATGGGTCAAATTGGCCGGCGACACGCTCAAGAGCGCGAGAAATATCTGGTTTTGCACCGAGAAAGTCAGGCTGAAGCCGATCCTGGACGATGATGCAATGGAGATCGGACCGCTTTCGGTAAAGTGGCTTCGAGCTATCCATCGAGAGCAGCAGCCGAACGGCCAGACCGGCTGGCGCATCAAATATCAACTCCGGCCGGGCGCCTCGATTGTTACGTCGCCTCTGGTTGAATTGCTGACAGACCCGCCAAATGCGGCGGCGAAACCCCTGTTCTATCTTGAAGGGGCACCGGATTTGCCCCAGCGGCCCATTCAGCTCAAAGAGATCGAAAACCTCACCATTGGCCTGCAGGGCGGCCACGTTCCTCCGGATTTAAAGGGGTGCATGTGAGTTCATTGTCCGGTGTCGCGCGTGTGTTGGGTGTCTTGGTCGCAACGACTCAATCGCTGTCGGCATACGTGCCGTGTGAGGACGAGCCGCGCATGGCCACGGAGTTTGGGACCAACACCGCATGGGGAGAAAATCTTCAGCCCTCGACGGTGCCGGTGGAGTTGCCGCTGGACCAGGACATCCGATGGATCCGCGTGCTGCTGAAATCGGTCGATGCGCCGTCGGACTGGAAGATCACCATCAGAGACGCGCTCGATCGGCCACTGCAAAGCATCTCATCCGCGCAACTGGAGCAGAATCGTCCATTCTGGACCGATCGGTTGCCGACAAATGCGCTCAACTTGTTTCTGGAGGCTCCCCATTCGTCGCCCACCATTCGACTGATGGAATATGTTGCAATCTCGCGTGAAGCGAAGCGGCCCTATTATTCAATTCAGGGCGAAAAGGAGCAATGGGTCGATCTGTTTCGCGCGGACATGGATCCGTTTTATCGACGCAAGGGAGACGCGATCGGAATGTTTATTGGACATTCCGGCAGCAACGTCAGTGGCTTCAAGGTCTGGACGTGTAGCGGCTTTGTCGTGGCGAACAAGCCCAAAGTTCTCTTCGTCACGAATGATCATTGCGGCGGCCCGTGGAGCGCTGCGGATCGCTGGACGGCAGGCGTCTGCGAAAACGCGACAATCGACTTTTCGTGGGACGGCGATGCCGTCGGCCGGGAGTACTCGTGCAAGGATGTGTTGCGTGACCCCGCCAACGATCTCGCGGTGCTTGAGCTGGCTTCGAACAGGATCGAAGCTCCGCCAAATATTCTGGCGCTTCGCGAGACCTCCTTGCAGGACGAGCCGGTCTCCATCATTCACCATCCTGCGTCGCTTGCGAAGCAGATCTCCCAGAACTGCCAGGGCGTGACGAAGGCCGCGGAAGCAGCGGGCACCGTCAATCTGACGCGCGACTTCGCTCACCGCTGCGATACCGAGGGCGGCAGTTCAGGCGCGCCGGTCCTTGACGACCATGGACTCGTCGTCGGGATTCACCATCTGGGATTTCAGAAGAATGCCGCCGGCACCTGCGACATGTTCAACAAGGCGATCAATGTCAGTTACCTGATTGGGCTGCTGAAATCGAAGCAAGCTTTGAGCGGATACGACGTTCAGTGAGCAACCGCGCTGACGAGTGTCGCTTTAGGCATAGGAGGTGGATTTTTCGGGCTGCAGGCATCCGATCCAATTGACGATGCCATGGTGAAGGCCGCGCAATATCCTGAAATGCGAATTTCACAGCGGTCAGGATCGGCATGACCTGTGAAATCATCGTCGGTTTTCGCGGGAATGACGTATCGATCATCCCGCTACTGTGCATGGGGTTGTTTTCGATATTTCGGCGGGGTGTTGCCTGGCCGAAGCGCGGGAAGCACCGGTCCGCCTTCGCCCTTCGGGCTTGAGGCCGACGTATCGCCGGCGCGGCCTCGCAGCCTACGACGATATCGCCCCTTTACTTCCTCACCACCTTGTAAATCGCGTTCTCGACATCGGACGAGAAATAGATCACCCCCGTTGCCCCGACGCCGACGCCGGTCGGGATGTTGCTCGGCAGTCCCCCCGGCGTGGCGGGGAGGCCGATCGGCAGGTTGGCGGCGATCTCCTCGACCTTGCCGTTTGATGGATCGATCCGGATCAGCCGCCTGGCGCCGACTTCGGCGACCACGAGCCGGCCGTCGGGCGCGAGCGCCAGTCCCTCCGGCATTTTCAGGTCCCTGGCGATGACGGTTTTTTCGCCGTTGCTTCCGACCTTCGAGACCTGCCCGGCATAGGCCTCGGTGACGTAAACGTCGCCCTTGGCGCCGCCGACCAGTCCGACCGGCCCTTCGAGGGCGCCGACCAGCACGGTGCGATCCTTGCCGTGTTCGCCGGACACCCGCAGCAGCGACTTGCTGCCGAGTTCGGCGACGAGAATGCTGCCATCGTCGAGCCGGATCGCGTCATGCGGCGCCTTGAGGTCGTGCAGCATCTCCCTGGTCTTGCCGGTCTTGCGGTCGATCACCTGCACGGTGCCGGTGAACCAGCTCGACAGCATCACCTCGTCGCCCCTCGCGGTGGCGCTCAGCGGATATTCCAGTGTCGTTCCGTCGGCATGCATGCGTGCCTGTTCGGTGACCTCGCCGGTGGCACCGTCGACGGTGCGGTAGGCGAAGAGGTCGGCGACATGGATGGTGTCCTTGCCCCCGTCGGAGACCACGGCGATGCCGCCGGGCAGCGCCAGCTTGCCGATGATGATCTGTTTCGCCGTGCCGGTCGCGGGATCGACCTCCTGGATGCCGTTGTCGGCCATGTTGGAGACGTAGATCCGGTCTTTGCCGTCGATCGCGAGGTTGTCGAGCGAGGGCTTGAGCTGCGCCACCACCTTTTTTTCGCCGGTCCTGGGATCGACCCGCACCAGCTGGCCGAGCGCGGTGTCGACCACGAAGAGATTGCCCTTGGAATCGAAATTGACCGCGGCCGGAACCTTGAATCCCTCGGCGACCACCGTCAGTTCCGGCTTGTCGACGTCGACCCTGGCGACCTGGCCCTTGAACCAGAGCGGGCCGTAGATCCTGTCGTCCGGGCCGAATTCGAAGCCGTTCAGCCCGCCCATCTTCTCCATGATCACGCGCGGCGGTTTCACCCCCTCGACGTCAATTTCATAGAGCGTGTCGCCGAGAAACACCGTGGTGGCGTAGAGCCGTCCGTCCTTGCGAAAGGCCAGCGAGTTGATGCCGGGCAGGCCGGAGGCGAGCTTCCTGATCGGTCCGTCACCCTTGCGGGCGTAGAGGTCGCCGGTGAGGAAGCCGGTCCAGGCCATGGTGCCGTCCGGCGCAAAGGCGATGTCGTCCGCCATGCCGACCGGCGTTGGAACAGCGATGTCCGCCGTGCCCTTGTTGAGGTCGACCTCGTAGAGGGCGGCCCCCGCGACGCTGCCCGCGAACAGCCGGCCGCTCTTGTCGACGCCGAGGCCGTGCACGCCATGAAAGGCCGAACCCGGCACCAGCCGCGTGACCTCGTAGGTCTCCGCGATGGCGCTCACGGTGGCGGTGAACAGCAGTGCCGCAGCGATCGACGCGCTCCGCGCGAGCCTGTTCCGCATGACGCTTGCTCCCGTTTATTTGGCTTTTGTTGGGAAGCAGTATTCGCCGCGGCGACCGGCTTGGCAATTGAATCTTGAACGATGAATCTTGAACGATGAATCTTGGACGATCGATCCTGGATCGATCGCAGCCGGCGAGTGATTCGGCGAGCTAGCGGTTGCTGACCTGCTGCGGACCGCTGGTGGCATCGGACACGCGCGCGGCGCCGTTGCGATTGTTCATCATCGTATCCAGGCGGTCGCGTTCCTTCTCGAAGCCCGCCATGACAGGACCTTCGAGGGAGCGGCCGCGCGGCAGCTTTACCCGCATCGGATCGACGAAGCGGCCGTTGACCAGGATTTCGTAGTGGACGTGGGGGCCGGTCGATTGCCCGGTCGACCCGATGAAGCCGATGACCTGGCCCTGCCGCACGCGTTTTCCGGCTTCCAGGCCCTTGGCGAAGGCCGACATGTGGCCGTAGGCGGTCTCGTAGCCGTTGTTGTGCTTGATCTTCACATATTTGCCGTAGCCGCCTTCCGGCCCGACCTTCTCGACAACGCCGTTGCCGGAGGCGAAGATCGGCGTGCCGTAGGGCGCGGCCCAGTCGACGCCGGTGTGCATCTTCACAAAGCCGAGGATCGGGTGGCGGCGTCCGCCGAAACCGGACCGCATGATGGCGTTGCCGACGGGTTTTCGGACCAGGAACTTCTTCGCGCTCTTGCCGGTGTCGTCGTAATAATCGACGACCCCGTCGTCCGGGGTCTGGAAGCGGTAGTATTTCTTGACCTCGCCGGCCACCGACAGCGACGCAAACAGCACTTCGCTCTTGTCGGTGCTGGCCGCGGTCGTGCCCTCGTCGTCGCCGGCGTAGAACACCTCGAAGGAATCGCCGGGCTGAGCCTTGCGCTGGAAGTCGACGTCGTAGGAATAGATGCGAATCATGTCTTCGATGACCGTC